>SMUY01432514.1_pt1 | contig 13019 bp, 14 predicted proteins | sample 2456441 | NCBI WGS metagenome assembly SMUY01 (sample SAMN11095931, study PRJNA526329) | marine sediment metagenome | biome: Marine sediment; feature: Surficial sediment; material: Deep marine sediment; isolation source: Hadal surficial sediment | place: Pacific Ocean | collected 2014-11 | depth...
CGGTCCGCAAGCTTCTTCGCGCGAGCATCCGGCACGTCACACATGACGAGAGTGTTTGAGTGTCACCGTTGGATCGTGTTCCGAAAGACGCTGTGGTAGGAGCGAGGTCGGGTGAAAGTCGTGTGCGGTCGCTCCCCGCAACGGCGTTCTTCGTGTTCGGCGCTGTGCTTCTGCTCCTGGCGACGCGAGTGTCGATTCCCGCTCTCGTCGAGCAAGACTTCGACCCCCTGCTTGCGTGGTTCGTCTCGGCCGGGTTTGGCGTCTTTCTTCCACTATTCCTGGTGGGATGGGTGTCGGTTCGAAGGGAAGGGGGGCGAACGCCACTGGACCTTCGCTCCGACCGGCTGAGGTTTCGGCGTCTCGACCGCTCGGACTGGCGTGTCTGCGGTGGGTCGCTCGCTGCCATCGGACTCCTCACGGGGCTGATCACGCTCGTCATGCTCTATTTCAAGGGCAGGTCTGTGCTTCATCCGGCGTTCCTCCCGGGCCTACCTTTGTCCGCGGGGCGTTACTGGCTGTTAGGGGTGTGGCCGGTGTTCTTCACGGCCAACATTCTGTGGGAAGAATTCGTCTGGCGAGGTGTTCTTCTGCCCCGGCAGGAGTCGGCACACGGGCGCTATGCCTGGGTGTTCAACGGGGCAGGGTGGACGGCTTTTCATGCGGCAATGGGGTGGCAAGTCGTCATGCTTCTGCCTCTGTCGCTCATCCTCCCCTACGCCGTTCAGCGAACTGGAAACACGTGGGTGGGTGTGATTCTCCATGCGGCCGTCAACGGCCCGGCCTTTGTCGCGATATCAATGGGAGCGTAGGCGAGCCGAGCGGCTGACTGTTGGGGCGGGCTGGTCGGATCGGGTGTCGGGTTGCCGGCTAGCGGGTCGCTGCAGACGGTGTGAGCTTCGCCAGCCCCCAGCCATCTCCGATCACCCAGAGCGCGCCATTTCGATACTCGACGTCGCGCAGCCTAAGGTCGATTCCCCCGGCTCCGTCCGGCCCCGGCGGAACACCCTCGCTCACGTAGAAGATCTCTTCGAGGACGATCTCGTCTCCCGAGAATTCGAACCGGCGCAGATGGCGTCCGCGCAACCCCGCCAGAAAGAGGCTCCCGTGCCACGGGCTCGCGGGGTCCGACACGAATGTCATGCCGCTCGGCGCCATGGTAAAGGTGTCGAAGCAGACGATGGGAAACACGACGCGGTGTGGTGGCGGCGCGTCGTTTCGACGCGGCTGATCACACCGGTAGTAGGCCCAGCCGTGGTTCTCACCGCGGTGAATCCGATTGACTTCGTCGTACTGGAAAGATCCGTGCTCGCTGGCGTAGAGATCCCCGGAATCCGGGTGCCAGGCGAGTCCCTGCGGATTGCGGTGTCCGCGGGAGTAGACGGGATTTTCGGGAAATGGATTGTCCAACGGAATGCTGCCGTCCCGCTCGAGCCTCAAGATCTTGCCGGCGAGAAACTCAGGGTCCCAGGCGCGCATAGCTTCCCCAGCGTCGCCAGTCGTGATGTAGAGCTTGCCGTCGGGGCCGAACTCCAGGCGCCCTCCCGAGTGGATCACCGAGCCCGGAATCCGATCGAGGAGAACCTCCTCGCCGTAGAGGGTGCCGTCGCGAAAGCGCAGGCGCGAGACGCGGTTCAGCACCCGTCGCCGGCCGCGCCGTGCCTTCTGCTCGCGAAGCCCGAGTTGGGTGTCGCCGCGGCCGTACGTGTAGTAGATGTACACGTAACCGTTCTGGGAAAAATCAGGGTCGATGGCCAGGCCGAGTAGCCCGGTTTCGTTGCTCACCAGCGGCTCCATGACCTTCAGTGTGCGGAGCGAACCGTTCACCAGGTGCTGGATCGCACCGCCACGCTCGGTGATCAACATGGACCCGTCCGGAAGAAACTCGAGATCCCATGGCATGGTCAGGGCGACGTCGGCGATTTCCACGTCAAAGGCGGCCTCGGTGATTGGGCCCGCCACGTGATTGTTGGCGTCCGCAACCAGGCGTACCCGGTCAAACACCGCTTTGGGTTCACTGCAGATCGAGATGTCGGTGGCTTCGCCGCACGTGGCGCTGCGGTGAAGCGGCCGTCGGACGCAGGGCCCCACACTGCAGTCGATCACCTCTCGAGCCTGCTCGGCCGAGCAGCCAAAGAGCAGTCCACACAGCAGTGCGCCTCCGGCGGCGAGACGTATTCCACCGCAGCCGCCCGGCTGCCGGAGGCGTAGCCGGAGCCGGCGATCGGCGAATCTCATGCGGTGCCTCCAGCCAGCTGCCGCACGCGAAGTTTGCCGCGGGGACAGAAGGAATACGATGGGCTCACCATAGGAGATTCAACGCCGGGGTTCACGGCTCGTCTCAGCGGGCTTCTGCCGGGTATCGCGCACGAAACAGCGAGCTGGTCGAGGTAGCGGATAAGCATCCTAGGGGTGTGGCGTCTGCGAGCAGCGACGTAAGTCCCCGAGAGCACGAAAGTTGGTGCCTCCCTGCCATGTCCCAGCAGGAAATTCGCCGTAGGCCGGGCATGCTCCATCTGCCGTCTCCACCACGAGTCGTCGGCGCTGCTGGCGGGTTCCCCGAGAAGTCTCAAAACGAGCCCGCTCGATTTTCAAGCGACCGAGCGACTGGGAGCGCTCATGTATATGAGCAACGTCTTGCCGGTCTGGCGGAACATCCCCGAACAGCACGCATTTTGGATTCGACTTTGCTGATGGGATCTTCAATCACGACGATGAGATCGGTTCTACTTCTTGATCGTTGTTTCATCGTTGAGGTGAGCTACTTCACGCTGTGGACGCGGGTCTCAAGCAATTGTTTACTGATCGGTCTAGAAAGCGCGGCTGATTTGCGATACGTTCGCTCTGATGGCGCGAGGCAGACCCAGAGAGTTCGATGAGTCCACCGCCCTCGAGCAGGCGATGACGGCCTTTTGGCGGCATGGCTACGACGCAGTGTCGCTGCATGACCTAGAAGATGCCACCGGGCTAGCCCGTCAGAGCCTGTATCGGACCTTCGGTGATAAGCGCACCTTGTTCCTGCGGGCACTCGATTTCTACGGCGAGCAAATGATTGGGCCGGTCGTTGACGTGCTGAAAACCGATGGCCGAGCGATCGACAACATCCATAGGGTCTTCAAAATGTGGGAAGCGGGTACGACGCATCCAGACGGGCCAGGCTGCATGATGGTCAATACCTGTAGCCAATTTCTTAGTGCCGACAAAGATGTGGCCGCCTTGGTGTTGAAGTACCAGGGGGGCATCGCCGGCGCTTTTCAATACGCGATCAAACGCGCGCAGGACGAGGGCGATGTGGACCCGGCGATCAATGCGCGAGGCATGGGCCGGACCTTTGCTTGCGTCGTAGGCGGCCTGATGGGGCTGTCGCGCATGGGCGCTTCCACGGCCTTCACCCGCGATGTCATTCGGACGCTTCGGGATACGATAGGCGTCCGCGAAGCCGCTCGCTGAACATTCCTCGCCGGCCCGTTGCGCGCTGGCGAGCGCAACTGCGGCGTCGTCGCCCGCTCGCCGACTGCCAAGCGCTGGAGCTTGGCAGTGCAATGTTCAACGGCATCCGCCAGGCTAGCGAGGGCAAGCGCGGTGCAGTCATCGCGCTGTGCACTCGCGAACCTGCGTGGTGGCTCCGGTTTGCTGTGGGCGGCCGGCCCCAGCGCCTCAGTTCCATCGTCCTTGCGCGGCCGCCGCAGCTCAAGCGTAGATTCATTTCAGGCATTCGGGACTCCAGCGGGATCCCTCCGCCGAGTCCGAAAGGTCAAGGATCGCTTGACCGAATGGACTCAGCATGTTCTAATTGTTACCGTATGGTCACTATTACCCAAACTCGGCGATCCAATGCTGTCCGCGCGCCCATTGCGCCGCTTCCCTACCCATACAACCACTCAATCAAATCCCATCAACTTGGAGAATCCCGTGACAACACAGAAACTCACGCGCACCATCAACGCCCCTTCATCAAAGATTTGGTCCGTTTTGAGTGACTTCAGCAATATCCAGATGTTCCACCCCAACGTCCAAGCCGTTGATCAACTCAGCGAAGTTGATCGAGGTCTGGGTGCGACACGCCGCTGTAACTTCTATAGCGGTGGTTCTGCCGTCGAAAAGATTATTTCGTGGGACGACGAACGACAATTTTTCACCTGTACCGTCACTGAACTCGCGGCGCCAATCCTCGATGTAACCGCAGGCATGGGGGTCAACAAAATCGATTCCCATCGTTCCGAAGTCTATATTGAAATGAACTATGTACCCAAATGGGGAATCTTTGGGAAAATCCTAAATGTACTGGTGCTGCGTTTCGCCATGCAGTCCACCTTCAACAAAGTGTTGAAAGGTCTCGAACTCCATCTCGAGACGGGTGAGTTGATCGGAAAAAACGGGAAGCCAACCCCCCGTACCTCCCAAGCTGCGACGATTTGACTTCAGTAGGGACAATGCGCCGTCGTGGGCGGCCCAGATAATGAACTCTCGGTGAGAATTGGAGCGCGATGAATTTGAGGTGGTGTAAATCAAGCCGTGCGAGTTCGTAGACGGCCTGATCGAGAAGGCCTGAGAAAAGGAACGCGGCGCTGCGGATCGGACTGCCAAGCGGGCCCTTCAAGTCCGAGAAGTCGGAATGATGTCAAATCAGAGCGTCGGGAGCGTAGGCGAGCCGAGCGGTTGACGGTTGGCGGGGAGGCCATCCGGACCAGCGGTTGGCAGCTTCGTGTCAACCACGTGACGCGTCGAGCAGGTGCCTGCGAGCGCGAGCAATGCTCGTGCGAACTCCCGTTCACGCGACCGTCGACGACGGAGATTCACCTTGAGGCGACGCTAGCAGCGATAGGCGCGTCTACCGGCAGGTGTCTTTGCGCCGAGGGAGTGTGCTTCCGGTGCTTGCGCCTTGCTCTCGGCGGCGTCCAGGGGCGGGCAGGGGAATGCCGCAACCCCGCGAATTCTGTGGTGGACCCGCGCAGAATCGCGCTGTCGACAGCATGATCGTCAGTCTTCGAGCAGCTTCTTGATCATGGACTCGAAGTCGGCCTTGGGGCGTGCGCCCTGAAGTTGCTCGACGACGGTGCCGCCCTTGAATGCCAGGATGGTGGGGATCGCGCGAACTCCGTACTGACCGGGCGTGTTGGGATGGGCGTCGATGTCCATCTTCAGGATGTTCACCTGGTCACCGTACTGGTCGGCGAGCTCGGCGATGATCGGCGCGATCGCGCGGCAGGGTGCGCACCACTCGGCCCAGAAGTCGATGATCACGGGCTTGTCGGAGTTCAGGACCTCGGCTTCGAAGTTCTGGTCCGTGACTTCTGCGATGGCCATGTGCGTGTTCTCCTGTTCGGGCTGGGCCCGGGTTTCTCGGTTGCAGCGGCTGTCGATCGGTGACTCTAGGATGCCGCGCCGAAGCCAGGGTCGCATCCGTTGACGCCCAGATGCCTCGCGAGTATGCTGGCCGGCTCAGATCCCATTGTTTTTGCTGAGCTTTTTGCTTAGCGACGAGGGAGGCGCGAGCCCGATGTCCGATCCCCGGCTGGCCCGGATGCGCGCCAGCTTGCCGGAAAGCGCTCGAGTCACGCGCGACGCCGTCGAGGTCTCGAGGGCGCGGATCGCCGTGATCCTTGTTTTTTGCGAGCTCGTGGACGCCGAACTCTCATCCGAGATCGCCGTAGCGTGAGCCGCAAGCTGCCTCGAATCGATCGCTCGAAAGTCCGCACCACCAGTGCGCGAAAGCGCGAGAGCAAGATCAAGATTGGCGACGAGGCGCGGCCGTATCGGGCCGGTGCGAGCTTCAGCGACTTTCTCGCAGGTCTGCCCGGAATTCTGGGCGCGGCCGATCTCAAGCGCATCATCGCAGCCGGGGTGAAGGCGCACGAACGTGGCAAGACGCTGCTGTGGGGCTTGGGTGCCCACGTCATCAAGGTCGGCCTGGCTCCGTTGGTGACCGATCTGCTGGAGCGGGGCTTGATCTCGGGAATCCTGATGAACGGCGCAGGTTGTGTACACGATCTCGAGCTCGCAATGATGGGACGCACCAGCGAGGACGTGGCCGAAGCGCTCGACGACGGCAGCTTCGGCATGGCAGCAGAGACCGCGGAGCAGCTCAACCGCGCCATCGCGGCCGGCTTCGCGGAGGATCTCGGCATGGGAGCCGCCGTCGGGCGAGAGATCCTCGATGGAAAATATCCGCACAAGGACCGTTCCATCCTGGCAACCGCGGCCCGGCTCGAAGTGCCCGTCACGGTCCACGTTGCCATCGGTACCGACATCCACCACATGCACCCCAGCGCAGACGGCGCTGCGCTCGGCGCCACCAGCCACCGGGACTTCGAGACCCTGACGGCTCTGGTGTCGACGCTGGAAGGTGGTGTCTACATGAACGTCGGGTCCGCCGTGATCCTGCCCGAGGTCTTTCTCAAGGCCCTGGCTCTGGCGCGCAACCTGGGCCACAAAGTGCAGCGCTTTACGACCGTGGACATCGACTTCATCCGCCACTACCGACCGACGGTCAATGTCGTCCAACGACCGACCCGCCTGGGCGGTACCGGCCTCTCGCTGACCGGTCAACACGAGATCCTGGTGCCGCTGCTGGCCGCGGGTCTCATCGAAGCCGTAGCTGCGAACAGCGCCGGCGGCGATGGCAAGAAGCAGCGCCGATGAGGGAAGCCATCGTCATTCAAGAGGGCGACATCACCGAGCAGGAAGTCGACGCCATCGTCAACGCGGCCAACAGTGAGCTGGTGTTGGGGGCCGGCGTGGCCGGCGCGATTGGCGAGAAGGGCGGGCCCTCGATCCAGCAGGAATGTACGGCTCACGGTCCGGTGGCCGTGGGTGAGGCGGCCGTCACCGGTGCCGGCAACCTCGCCGCGCGCTTCGTGATCCATGCGGCCGGCATGCCGCCCGGTGGCTCGGCCAGCGCCGAGAGCATCCGGATGTCGGTGCGATCCAGCCTCGAGCGGGCGGCCGAGCGGGGCTGCCGCAGTATCGCGATTCCGGCCATCGGCGCGGGCCTCGGTGGCTTCCCCGTCCAGCGCTGCGCGGAGATCCTCTTCGACGAGGCCCGCGCCCACCTGCGCGGTGAGACGAGTCTCGAGGAGGTGCGGTTCGTGCTGTTCGGTGAGCCCGCCTACCGGATCTTCGAGATGGTCGGCGACGCCGCCAAGATCCAGGAACAGCTGGAGCGCATGAGATCCCACCAGCGTCAGAGCTAGCGCTACGCTGTATCCCCATGTCGATTCACCTCCACCAGCTCGCCGCTGCCCTGTATCTCCTGGCAGGCCTCGTGGCATGGATGGGGATGGCGTTGCGGGCCGCCCGGCTCGAACGGGGCTCGGTCTGGCTGCTGGCGGGCGCTGCCCTGGCTCACTTGGGCGCCTTCGCGACCCTCCATTCGCTGGAGCCGCCGCCGCCGCTGACCGACCTGCCGGCCGCCGTCTCCTTCATGGCCTGCGCCGGCACGATCTTCTTCCTGGCCATGCTGCGCAGACTGCGTCTGGATGGGCTGACCGTTTTGGTGGCTCCCGCCGCCTTCGTCGGTGCTTTCTTTGCCGCGCTCCAGCTGCCCGAGGCTGAGCCTGCGGTCGTCGCTGGCAGTGGCTCCTGGCCCCACGCCCACGTGCTCCTGGCCAGTGCGGGGCTCGCGCTCCTCGGTGTGTCGGGCATGGCCGGGATGTTGTTCCTGGCCGAGCACCGGAGACTCAAGGCCAAGCAGCCGATCGATGTGGGCTTTCCCCTCCCGACGCTCGAAGCCCTCGATCTCGCCAACCGGGTCTCGCTGGCAGTGGGCTTTCCGCTGCTCACCCTGGGCGTGATCGCCGGCATGATCTGGGTACAGAACAGCCACGGAGTGGTCTGGAGCGGCAGCGTTCACGAGACTTGGTCGGTCATTGCCTGGGCCGTCTACGCCGTACTGGCTGGCGCTCGCTTCGGTGCCAGCCAAGGTTCGCGCCAGGCCGCGGCCAGTGCCGTCGGCGGATTCGCCTTTCTCTTCTTCGCGGTGATCGGCGTGGGGCTGCTCACATGAGGATCGTCCTGCTCGGCATGAACCATCGCACGGCGCCGCTCGCTCTGCGCGAACGGCTGGCCGTCGACGACCCGGCTCCGGTGCTCGAGAAGCTCGTAGCCTGCGACGAGATCGACGAGGCCGTGCTCCTCTCGACTTGCAACCGGGTCGAGGTGGTGGTGGTCACCCGCAGCTACGACGCGGCTCGGTTGCGACTGCGTTCGCTCTTTGCCCGGGAGATTGCGTCGGATTCGATCGAGCTGAGCACGAGCGATCTGGACTCGTGCCTCTACGAATACGTGGACGGAGATGCGATGCGCCATGTCCTGCGCGTCGCCTCTTCGCTGGATTCGATGGTGGTGGGCGAGCCGCAGATTCTCGGTCAGACCAAGGACGCTTGTCGGGTGGCTACGGAGTGCGGGGCTGCGGGACCGATCTTGGGACGCCTCTTCCAGCACGCATTCGCCACTGCAAAGCGTGTGCGCAGCGAGACGCGGATCGCTGAACGTCCGGTGTCGGTGGCCCGTGTCGCCGTGGATCTGGCCCGCCAGATCTTCGAGAACCTGGCCGACAAGCAGGCGCTCCTGATCGGGGCAGGTGAAATGATCGAGATGGCCCTGGAGTCGCTGCGCAAGCACGGTCTCGAATCGATCCGGGTGGCCAACCGGACTCCGGAGCGGGCCCAAGAGCTTGCCGCGCGCTTCGGCGCCACGGCCCACGGACTCGACGAGCTGCCCCAGCTGATCGCCGAGGTGGATGTGGTGCTGACGTCGATCGGCGGTGACGATCCCGTGCTGACCGTCGAGCTGCTGGAGCGGGCGCTAGCGTCGCGCCGGGGACGCTCCCTGTTCGTGATCGACATCGGGGTTCCGCGCAATGCCGACCCGGCCATCAACGAACTGGACCCGGTCTATCTCTACGACATCGACGACCTGGCTTCGCTCGCCCGCAAGAACGCGGACGAGCGTCAGCGCGAGGGAGTGCGGGCGGAAACCATCATCGAAGAGCAGCACCAGCGCTTCGAAGGCTGGCTCACGGCCCAGCGCGCAATTCCAACCATCCGGCACCTGCGCGAGCGGGTGGAGTCGATTCGCGTCGACGAGCTCGCGCGCGCGCTGCGAAGGATTCCGCTCGACGATGACCAGCGCGAGGCCGTCGAGGCCCTGACGAAATCGATCGTGAACAAGATCCTCCACGCGCCCGTGTCAAAGCTGCGTCGCGAGGCCGAGCACGAAGAGGGCATTGTCTACCTCGAGGCAGCGCGCGCCTTGTTCGGTCTCGATGACGAATCATCGGACGAGGAATGACGCGGGTTCGCCTGGCCACACGGGCGAGCGAGCTGGCGCTCGCCCAGTCTGGAATGGTGGCGCGCCAGCTCGAACGGCTGCTCGGCGTCGAAATCGAGCTGCTGCCGCTCACGACGACGGGCGATCGCCTGAAGGACGTCTCCCTGGCGAAGCTGGGCGGCAAGGGCTTGTTCGTGAAGGAGATCGAGGAGGCCCTGCTGGACGGGCGCGCCGATCTTGCCGTCCACAGCGCCAAGGATCTGCCGGCGAGGATTCCGGACGGTCTCGAGCTGGTGGCCTTTCCCGAGCGGGCCGATCCGCGCGACGCACTGATTGCGCGGGAACGGGGCACGACGCTGGCCGGTCTTGGCCGGGGCGCCCGGGTCGGAACCGGCAGTGTTCGGCGCTCGGCGCAGCTGCATGCGCTGCGGCCCGACCTCGAGATCGTTCCGTTGCGGGGTAACGTACCCACGCGGATTCGAAAGCTGGAGGATGAAGACCTCGACGCGGTGATTCTCGCCAGCGCCGGGCTCGAGCGCCTGGGCCTGGCCGAGCGGATCGACGAACGCATCGACCCGGCCCGCATGTTGCCCGCCGTAGGCCAGGGCATCCTGGCCATCGAGGGCCGGGCGGGAGACTCCATTTCGCGCGATGCCGCCATCATCAGCCACGCCGAAACCGTGGCCCGGGTCCGGGCCGAACGCGGAGTGCTGGTCGGACTCGATGCCGATTGCAACGTGCCGCTCGCCGCCTACGCGGAGGTCGAGGGCGGCAAGCTCCGCCTTCGCGCGCTGCTCGCCAACGCGAGCGGTCAGTGCCTGCTCACCTCGGAGATCGAAGGCGACGTCGATCGGGCCGCCGAGCTGGGAGCGCAGCTGGCCGAGCGGCTTCTGAAGGGCGGCGGGTTGCAGCTGCTGGAACAGCTGCGGGCTGAGAGTGGGTCATGACCGGTCGCCACAAGCCGGGCCGGGTGCTGCTGGTGGGAGCGGGGCCGGGGGATCCCGATCTCATCACCGTGCGCGGTGCCCAGGCGCTTCGGTCTGCCGACGTGGTCGTCTACGACGCCCTGGCCGCGGAGCAGCTGCTCGATCTCGCCCCGCCCGAGGCGCAACGCATCAACGTGGGCAAGCGCGGACACGACGATCCGACCCGACCGCAGGAAGAGACGACGGCACTTCTGTTGCGGCTCGCGCAGCAGGGCAAGACGGTCGTGCGCCTCAAGGGTGGCGATCCCTTCGTGTTCGGACGCGGCGGAGAGGAGGCTTCGGCACTCGCCGAGGCCGGCATCCCGTTCGAAATCGTTCCCGGCGTCTCCTCGGTGATCGGTGCACTGGCCTACGCGGGAATTCCCATCACCGACCGCCGCTACTCGGCCTCGTTCGCCGTCGTGACGGGTCACAAGGATCCGACCCGGGTGACGCAAGACACGCGCTGGGCCGATCTCGGCCGTGCGGCCGATACCCTCGTCATCTTGATGGGCATGCGAAACCTCGAAGGTCTCGTGGAGAAGATCATCGCTGGCGGACTTTCCCCGGAGACGCCGGCTGCGGTGGTGGTGGACGGAACGCTTCCGAGTCAGCGCGTGGTCGAGGCTCCCCTGAAGCAGCTCGCCGAGCGGGTTCGTGCCGAGGGTCTTGGAGCCCCCGCCGTGGTCGTGATCGGCAACGTCGTCAAGCTCCGTCAACACCTGAGCTGGATCGAGCGGCGCCCGCTCTTCGGACGTCGGGTGCTGGTGACGCGGACGCCCGAGCAGGCGAGTGAATGGATGGAGGCGCTGCGCGCGGCGGGAGCAGATCCGCAACTGATGCCGATGCTTCGAATCGAGGCCGCGTCGGACTTGGGCCCGCTGGACGCTGCGCTGGGCCGGCTGCACAGCTACGACGCCCTGCTGATCACGAGCGCCAATGCCATCCGGTTCCTGGCCGCGCGGGCGCGCGAACGCGACGTGCTGCTGCGCGAGTTCGGCGGCAGCGTCGTGTGCGTCGGGCCAAAGAGCGCCGAGGCGACGCTGGCCGAGGGGCTCCCGGTCCAGACGGTTCCGGCCGAACGCTTCGACGCCGAAGGCATGCTCGATGCCATCGAGAAGCAGTTCCCTCCGGCCGGTCGGCGCTTCCTGTTGCCCCAGGCCGAAGCCGCCCGGGAGACTCTGTGTGAGGGGCTTCGGGCGGCCGGTGCCATGGTCGATGCGGTGACGGCCTATCGTACCCTGGCTCCCGACACCGACGCCGCGGCGTTGTGCGAGCGTCTGACGGCGGGCCGGCTGGATGTGCTCACCTTCGCGAGTCCTTCGGCGGTCCGGAATTTCATGTCGTTGTTGGATGGGGCAGCGCGCCGGGCCGTGTCCAATTGTCTGGTGGCCGCCATTGGCCCCACGACCGCGGAGGCGCTACGCAAGGAGGGACTCGCGCCGGACGTCGTGCCGGAGCGGGCCAGCGCGGCGGACCTGGTGGCAGCGTTGATCGAGGCCTGCGGCGCGAAAGGACCGTCATGAGCTTTCCCATCACTCGCATGCGTCGCCTGCGCCAGAACGACAGCTTGCGCCGAATGGTCCGAGAGACCCGGGTCCACCGCGATGACCTGGTGCTGCCGCTCTTCGTGGTGGAGGGCAGCGGGATCCGTGAACCCGTTGCCTCGATGCCCGGTGTGTTTCGCCACTCGGTGGACATGCTCGTGAACGAGGTGAAGGAGGTGCGCGACCTGGGCATTCCCGCCGTCATCCTGTTCGGGATTCCCGGCGACAAGGATGTGCGGGGGTCCGGGGCCGATGCCGCGGATGGCATCGTGCAGCGCGCGGTGGAAGCCTCCAAGGCCGCCGAGCCCGAGCTCTGTGTCATCACCGATGTCTGTCTGTGTGAGTACACCGACCACGGCCACTGTGGCATCGTCGAGGGCCACGAGGTGCTCAACGACCCCTCGGTTCAGCGCCTGGCGGCGGTCGCCCTGTCCCATGCGCGAGCGGGCGCCGACGTGGTGGCGCCCTCGGATATGATGGACGGACGCGTTGCGGCCATTCGCGAGACGCTCGACCAGGGAGGGTTCGAGCGGGTGCCCATCCTGTCCTACGCGGCCAAGTTTGCCAGCGCCTACTACGGACCCTTTCGCGACGCGGCCGAGAGCACGCCCGCGTTCGGCGACCGGCGCAGCTACCAGCTGGATCCGCCCAACGGGCGTGAAGCCCTGCGCGAAATGCGGCTCGACCTCGAAGAGGGTGCGGACGCGCTGATGGTGAAACCGGCGCTGCTATACCTCGATCTGCTGTCCGCCGCGCGTCGCGAGTTCGACGTCCCGCTGGCGGCGTATCACGTGTCTGGCGAGTACGCGATGATCCATGCCGCCGCTGAAAGGGGTTGGATCGACGGGGAGCGGGCCATGGACGAGGCGATGATCGCGATCAAGCGTGCGGGTGCCGACATGATCCTGACCTATGCAGCCAAGGACGTAGCCGCGAGACTGGGCTAGCGCATCGCGCGAGGAGGAGGCCGAGTGGCCCTGGTCTACAAGGTGGTCGAGACGAGTGACGTGAGCGATGTCGAGCTCGAGCGAATCCTGAACGAGACGACGTCCGAAGGCTGGGTTCTCGACCTGATGCAATTCGCCATGCGCGACTCGTCGAAGCGCCCGGCGATGGCCTTCATCACATTTACGCGGGACAATGGCGACTGAGAGTCAGTCGGGGCGGCTGACTCTCAGTCGCTTGCGCAATCCAAGGGATTGCGCGCGGCCACGCGTTGCGCGGGGACGTTGTTGAATAC
>SMUY01244419.1_pt1 | contig 13009 bp, 10 predicted proteins | sample 2456441 | NCBI WGS metagenome assembly SMUY01 (sample SAMN11095931, study PRJNA526329) | marine sediment metagenome | biome: Marine sediment; feature: Surficial sediment; material: Deep marine sediment; isolation source: Hadal surficial sediment | place: Pacific Ocean | collected 2014-11 | depth...
GTGGTATGGTTATTTGTAAGAAAGGATCGGTAACACCTCATGCCAAATTTAAAGCTGAAGTGTATGTTCTTAAGAAAGAAGAAGGTGGACGTCACACTCCTTTTCACAATAACTACCGACCTCAGTTTTATGTACGTACAACTGATGTAACCGGTAACATCGTACTTCCTGATGGAGTAGAGATGGTTATGCCTGGAGATAACTTGACAATTACCGTTGAACTAATTCAGCCTATAGCGCTGAACTTAGGCCTTCGTTTTGCAATCCGTGAGGGTGGTAGAACAGTAGGTGCGGGTCAGGTAACTGAAATATTAGACTAGTAACAGTTATATATGAAAGTATGAAGGTGTCTCGCAACAGCGGGACGCCTTGACTTTTATTTACGGGTTTAGCTCAGTTGGTAGAGCACTGGTCTCCAAAACCAGGTGTCGGGAGTTCGAGTCTCTCAACCCGTGCTCGAAAACAAATGGCCGTAAAGCTGTGTTTGGAAATAAAATAAATTACTGAAAATGATAAACTACATCAAAGAATCTTATAATGAACTTAAGAATCATGTGACTTGGACAGATTGGTCTGAAGCACAACGTCTCACTGTTGTAGTAGCGGTATTCTCTATAATTCTGTCCTTGGTAGTTTGGGGAGTAGATACTGTGTTTAGTAAACTTGTCAGGGAATATTTTGTCTGGATCAAGTCCTAAGTAAGTTACAATGACTGAAACTAAGAGTTCAAAAAAGTGGTATGTGGTTCGCTCGGTTAGTGGGCAAGAGAATAAGATCAAATCTTATATCGAGTCTGAAATCGTTCGATTGAAACTTGAAGATCTTATCGAGCAGGTTTTAGTACCGACTGAAAAGGTGATCCAGATTCGGAACGGGAAGAAAATAAGTAAAGAACGTGTTTATTTTCCGGGTTACATCATGATCCAGGCGAGTTTGACCGGTGAAGTGCCACATATTATAAAATCGATAAATGGAGTTATTGGCTTCCTGGGCGAGACCAAGGGCGGTGACCCGGTGCCTTTACGTCAAGCTGAAGTAAATCGAATGCTAGGTAAGGTGGATGAGTTGGCCGTTCAAGATGAAAATGTCAATATTCCTTTTGTAATAGGTGAGACCATAAAAGTAATCGATGGTCCTTTTAACGGGTTTAATGGAACCGTCGAGAAGATCAATGAAGAGAAACGTAAGCTTGAAGTGATGGTGAAAATTTTCGGAAGAAAAACTCCGTTGGAATTGAGCTATATGCAAGTAGAGAAAGTTTAATTGTTACACGCTATATAATGGGTTTTTTCTTAGGCTTCCACTCAAGAAAAATACCGAATTAAAATTTAATTGATGGCAAAAGAAGTAGATAAGGTAATTAAGTTGCAAGTTCGCGGAGGTGTTGCTAATCCATCACCCCCTGTTGGACCCACTTTAGGTGCTGCCGGTGTTAACATCATGGAGTTCTGTAAGCAATTTAACGGTAGAACTCAGGATAAGCAGGGAAAAATATTGCCGGTGACGATTACGGTTTATAAGGACAAATCGTTTGATTTTGTAATTAAAACCACGCCCGCTGCAGTGCAGATCCTTGAGGCTGCTAAAACGAAAAAAGGTTCTGGCGAACCTCATATTAATAAAGTAGCTTCTATTACCTGGGATCAGGTTAAAGCGATTGCGGAAGACAAGATGGTCGATTTAAATTCATTTACCATTGAGTCTGCCATGAAAATGATTGCCGGAACTGCAAGATCCATGGGTGTTAAAGTAAAAGGTGCCGCACCTTTTTAATCTAGAAAAAGAATCTATAAAATGGCAAGATTAACGAAAAAGCGAAAAGAAGCAATGGCTAAAATAGAACCAAACCAAACCTATTCGGTTTCGGAAGCTTCTGCTTTAATAAAAGAAATTACCAACGCAAATTTTGATGCGTCTGTGGACCTTGCTGTCCGTCTTAATGTAGACCCTCGTAAAGCCAATCAAATGGTTCGTGGTGTTGTAACCTTACCACATGGTACAGGTAAAGACGTAAAGGTATTAGCCTTAGTGACTCCGGATAAGGAAGCTGAAGCTACTGCGGCAGGAGCAGATTTTGTTGGATTAGACGAGTACCTCGATAAAATTAAAGGAGGTTGGACAGATGTTGACGTCATAGTGACTATGCCGAGTGTGATGGGTAAATTGGGTCCGTTAGGACGTGTGTTAGGCCCTCGCGGCTTGATGCCAAACCCAAAAACCGGTACGGTAACTATGGATGTTGCTAAGGCTGTTTCAGATGTGAAAGCGGGTAAAATTGACTTTAAAGTTGACAAAACCGGAATTGTTCACGCTGCAATTGGAAAAGCATCTTTCGATGCTGATAAGATCGCCGGAAACGCACATGAATTATTAACAGCGCTTGTTAAGTTGAAGCCTCAATCATCAAAAGGTGTATACATTAAAAGTGTCTTTATGTCTAGCACTATGAGTCCTAGTATCCAGATCGACACTAAAAAATTTAGTGAGCAGTAATATTGTAAGATTATGACAAGAGAAGAAAAATCACAAGTAATTGAACAGTTGACTGCACATCTTTCTGAAAACTCTATTATTTATTTAGCAGATATTTCAGGTCTTGATGCAGGAGCAACTTCAAACCTTCGTCGTGCTTGTTTTAAAGCAGGAGTGAAGTTGAAAGTAGTTAAAAATACGTTGTTGGCTAAAGCCATGGAGATTTCAGAGAAAGATTTCGGAGAATTGTCCGAAGTAATTAAAGGAAACACTTCGCTAATGGTTTCTGCATCAGGTAATGCGCCGGCAAGAGTTATTAAGGAATTCAGAAGAAAGTCTGACAAACCTTTATTAAAAGGCGCTTACATTGAGAAATCGATATATGTAGGTGATGATATGTTAGATACGCTTGTTGAGATAAAATCTAAGGAAGAGCTTATTGAAGAGATTATCGGATTACTTCAATCGCCTGTTAAGACTGTTATCTCGGCACTTAAAACCGGTGGAGGAACTATAGCCGGTATAGTAAAAACCCTATCGGAAAGAGAAGGGTAACATAAATTATTGCACTGATTAAATTATAAACACAAATTATTTTAAAAAGATAGAAAATGGCAGAATTAAAAGATTTCGCAGAACAATTGGTTAACCTGACTGTAAAAGAAGTTAATGAGTTAGCTACTATATTAAAAGATGAGTATGGCATTGAGCCTGCTGCTGCAGCCGTAGCTGTTGTTGCCGGTGGAGGTGCTGCCGGTGGAGACGCGGCTGAAGAAAAGTCAGAATTCGACGTAATCCTTACCGCTCCAGGTGGTTCTAAATTGGCAGTTGTAAAACTCGTTAAAGAATTAACCGGTACGGGTCTTAAAGACGCTAAGGATTTAGTTGACAATGCTCCTTCTCCAATCAAGGAAGGTGTTTCAAAAGATGAAGCTGAGGCTCTTAAAGCTCAGTTAGAAGAAGCAGGAGCAGAGGTTGAGCTTAAGTAAGTTCTTCTCAATTCAAACCTTAAGGTTTAGGTCTTTCCCATCGCCGGAAAAGACCTAAACCATTTTGCGTATATAAAGGTTACTAATTTTCGCGTATATGCTATCACTGTTTTTTTAATTAAAATTCCGTCCATAGATGTCAGCAACACAAACTGAAAGATTGAATTTTTCCACTGTACAAAATAAGCCGGATTACCCGGACTTTCTGGACATCCAAATAAGATCATTTCAGGATTTTTTCCAGTTGGAAACCAAATCAGAAGAAAGAAGCCAAGAAGGACTGTACAAGACTTTCCTGGAAAACTTCCCAATTACCGACACCCGCAACCAATTCGTTTTAGAATTTTTAGATTATTTCGTTGACCCACCAAGGTATTCGATCCTGGAATGTATCGAGCGGGGATTGACGTATAGTGTGCCTTTAAAAGCACGATTAAAATTATATTGTACAGATGAAGAACACGAAGATTTCGAGACCATAGTACAAGATGTTTATTTGGGAACTATCCCATATATGACCCCCAGTGGTACGTTTTGTATCAATGGTGCAGAGCGTGTAGTGGTTTCTCAACTACACCGTTCTCCGGGGGTGTTCTTCGGGCAGTCGTTCCATGCCAATGGTACTAAACTTTATTCGGCACGTGTCATTCCTTTTAAAGGTTCATGGATCGAGTTTGCTACCGATATCAACAGCGTGATGTACGCGTATATCGATAGAAAGAAAAAATTACCGGTAACTACACTTTTCCGTGCGATTGGTTTTGAAAGAGATAAAGACATCCTTGAGATCTTCGATCTTGCGGAAGAAATTAAAGCAACCAAAACCGGATTGAAGAAATACCTGGGCCGTAAGTTGGCAGCACGTGTATTGAAAACCTGGCACGAGGATTTTGTAGATGAAGATACAGGAGAGGTGGTTTCTATAGAGCGTAATGAGATCATCCTGGATCGTGATACGGTTCTTGAAAAGGAACATATCGAAGAGATCTTAGAATCGGGTTCAAAAACGATCTTATTGCACAAGGAGGACAACCTTCAGGCAGACTACGCAATTATCCATAATACGTTGCAAAAAGACCCTACCAATTCTGAAAAGGAAGCGGTGGAGCACATCTACAGACAATTACGTAATGCCGAACCACCCGATGAGGAAACCGCCCGAGGAATTATTAATAAGTTATTCTTCTCAGACCAGAGATATAACCTGGGTGAGGTGGGTCGTTACCGTATGAATAAAAAACTGGGTCTTGATATTGCGATGGACAAGCTAGTGCTTACCAAAGAAGATATCATTACCATTGTAAAATACTTGATCGAATTGATCAACTCTAAAGCCGAAATTGATGATATCGATCACCTTTCTAACCGTCGTGTTCGTACAGTTGGAGAACAATTATCATCACAGTTTGGAGTGGGATTGGCTCGCATGGCGCGAACCATTCGTGAACGTATGAATGTTCGTGACAATGAAGTATTTACACCTATCGACTTGATCAATGCAAAGACTTTATCTTCGGTGATCAATTCTTTCTTTGGAACCAATCAACTGTCTCAATTCATGGATCAAACCAATCCACTGGCGGAGATCACGCACAAACGTCGTCTTTCAGCATTAGGGCCTGGTGGATTATCGAGAGAAAGAGCAGGTTTTGAAGTACGTGATGTTCACTATACTCACTACGGAAGACTTTGTCCGATAGAAACTCCTGAGGGACCGAATATTGGGTTGATCTCTTCCCTTTCGGTATATGCCAAAGTAAACAACCTTGGTTTCATCGAAACTCCATATCGAAAAGTGGAGAATGGTAAGATAGATTTTAAGAATAAGCCGATCTATCTTTCCGCAGAAGAAGAAGAAGATAAATATATTGCTCAGGCAAATATTCCTTTATTAAAGGACGGTACCATCAATACAGATCGTGTTATTGCACGTATGGAAGGTGATTTCCCTGTGGTGGATCCAAAAAGTGTTCATTATACAGACGTTGCACCAAACCAGATCTCATCAATTTCGGCTTCCCTGATTCCTTTCCTGGAACATAATGATGCTAACCGTGCCTTGATGGGCTCGAATATGATGCGTCAGGCGGTACCATTGTTGATTGTAGATTCTCCTATTGTGGGAACGGGATTGGAACGTCAGGTGGCATCAGATTCACGTGTATTGATCAACGCTGAAGGAAATGGTGTCGTGGAATACGTCGATGCGGATGAGATCACTATTAATTACGATCGCACTGATGATGAACGAACCGTGAGCTTCGATGGAGATTTGAAGACATATAAACTGATCAAATTCAGAAAAACAAACCAGAGTACTTCTATCAACTTGAAACCAATTGTACGTACGGGTGACCTGGTGAAAAAAGGACAGGTATTATGTCAGGGGTATGCCACCGAAAAAGGGGAGTTAGCACTTGGACGAAATATGAAAGTAGCATTCATGCCTTGGAAAGGATATAATTTTGAGGATGCAATCGTTATTTCTGAAAAAGTTGTACGGGAAGATATATTTACTTCAATTCATATCGATGAATATTCATTGGAAGTTCGGGACACAAAATTAGGTAACGAAGAATTGACCAATGATATTCCAAACGTATCTGAAGAGGCCACGAAAGACCTTGACGAACATGGAATGATTCGGGTTGGCGCTGAAGTAAATCCCGGGGATATCTTAATAGGTAAGATCACTCCTAAAGGAGAAAGTGATCCTACTCCGGAGGAAAAATTATTACGCGCCATCTTTGGTGACAAAGCGGGTGATGTGAAAGATGCTTCCTTGAAGGCGTCTCCATCACTACGTGGTGTAGTCATAGACAAGAAATTGTTCGCTAGAGCTATTAAAGACAAAGCCAAGAGAGCAAAAGATAAAGAAGACATCATAGAACTTGATCTGCTTTACGATACTAAATTCGATAGTCTCAAGGATGTTTTGGTTGAGAAGTTGTTTTCCATTTTAGGCGGGAAAACAGCTCAAGGGGTTACTAATGATTTGGGAGAAGTAGTATTCCCTAAAGGCAAAAAGTATACTCTAAAAATGTTGACATCAGTTGACGATTATACGCATCTGGTAGGCGGGGTATGGTCAACACATAAGCAAACCAATTTGATGGTTCGCGATCTAATGCACAACTATAAAATTAAGGAAAATGATCTTCAAGGGAACTTGAGACGTCAGAAGTTTACCATTTCTGTTGGAGATGAACTTCCATCCGGTATCTTAAAACTGGCCAAGGTTTACATCGCTAAGAAACGTAAACTGAAAGTTGGAGATAAGATGGCGGGACGTCACGGTAACAAGGGTATTGTGGCACGGATCGTTCGCGAAGAAGATATGCCATTCCTTGAAGATGGAACACCGGTAGATATAGTATTGAACCCACTTGGGGTACCATCACGTATGAATATTGGACAGATATATGAGACGGTTCTTGGATGGGCAGGTCAAAAATTAGGGCGCAAGTTCGCTACTCCGATTTTCGACGGTGCTACTCTGGATCAGATCAACGAACTGACCGATGAAGCAGATATCCCAAGATTTGGACATACCTATCTATATGATGGAGGGACAGGAGAACAATTTGATCAACCGGCAACAGTTGGAGTGATCTATATGTTGAAACTTGGTCACATGGTAGATGATAAGATGCATGCGCGTTCTATCGGACCTTACTCATTAATTACACAACAACCATTGGGTGGTAAAGCTCAATTCGGGGGTCAACGATTTGGTGAGATGGAGGTTTGGGCACTTGAGGCCTATGGAGCGTCGAGCACCCTTAGAGAAATATTGACGGTAAAATCTGATGATGTAATTGGTAGAGCAAAAACCTACGAAAGTATCGTAAAAGGGGATACTATGCCAGAACCGGGTCTGCCTGAATCTTTCAACGTATTAATGCACGAATTGAAAGGTCTGGGACTCGATATTAGATTAGAGGAATAATGATATCCCTGTGCATGCAGGGATCTCTCATTGATTTCCGGGAGTGCAAAAGGCACCTCGATCCAACAAAATTTTAAAGAATATTTTTTCAGCATTATGGCAAGAATTAAAGATAGCACAATTCAGAAGTTCAACAAGATTTCTATTGGTTTGGCTTCGCCCGAGTCTATTTTGGCAGAATCTCGAGGAGAAGTTTTAAAGCCTGAAACGATCAATTACCGCACGCACAAACCCGAGCGTGATGGTCTTTTCTGTGAGCGTATTTTTGGTCCTGTAAAGGATTACGAATGTGCCTGTGGCAAGTATAAAAGAATTCGCTACAAAGGCATAGTATGTGACCGTTGTGGCGTGGAGGTGACCGAAAAGAAAGTTCGTCGTGACCGTGTGGGACACATTAACCTGGTTGTACCGGTAGCGCACATTTGGTACTTCCGTTCGTTACCAAACAAGATAGGTTATTTGCTAGGCCTGCCTTCTAAGAAATTAGACATGATCATTTACTACGAAAGATATGTAGTAATTCAACCGGGTATCGGTAAGAACGAAGAAGGGGAACCGTTACAAAAGATGGATTTCCTTACCGAAGAAGAGTATTTGAATATTTTGGAGACCCTTCCGCAGGAGAACTTATATCTGGAAGATAGTGATCCGGACAAGTTCATCGCTAAGATGGGAGCAGAATGCCTGATCGAGTTGTTGAATCGAATAGATTTGGATAATCTATCATTCGAATTACGCCACAAGGCGAAGAACGAAACTTCGAAACAACGTAAAACCGAGGCCTTAAAACGACTGCAGGTAGTTGAAGCCCTTCGTGACGCAAATAAAAACAGAGAGAATCAGCCGGCCTGGATGATCATGAAAGTAGTACCTGTGATTCCACCGGAATTGCGCCCATTGGTACCATTGGATGGAGGACGTTTCGCGACTTCAGATCTGAATGATCTTTACCGAAGAGTAATTATCCGTAACAACCGTTTAAAGCGTTTGATGGAAATTAAAGCTCCCGAAGTAATATTGCGTAATGAAAAGCGTATGCTTCAGGAATCTGTTGATTCGTTGTTCGATAATACCAGAAAATCTTCTGCCGTAAAAACGGATAGCAATCGTCCATTGAAATCACTTTCCGATAGTTTAAAGGGGAAACAAGGTCGATTCCGTCAGAACTTGCTTGGTAAGCGTGTGGATTACTCAGCCCGTTCCGTAATTGTTGTAGGACCTGAGCTTAAATTGTCTGAGTGTGGTATTCCGAAGGACATGGCAGCAGAACTCTACAAACCATTCGTGATCCGTAAGTTGATCGAAAGAGGAATTGTGAAGACGGTGAAGAGCGCCAAAAAGATCATAGATAAGAAAGAACCTGTTGTTTGGGATATTCTTGAAAATGTTTTGAAAGGACATCCTGTACTATTAAACAGGGCCCCTACTTTACACCGATTGGGAATTCAGGCATTCCAACCTAAATTGATAGAAGGAAAAGCTATTCAACTACACCCATTGGTGTGTACCGCTTTTAACGCCGATTTTGACGGGGATCAAATGGCAGTTCATTTACCTTTAGGGCCAGAGGCGATTTTGGAATCACAATTGTTGATGTTGGCTACTCACAATATCTTAAACCCTGCAAATGGATCACCGGTTGCGGTTCCCTCTCAGGACATGGTATTGGGACTATATTATATGACCAAGTTGCGTTCATCTACAAAAGGTAATGCTGTGAAGGGAGAAGGATTAACATTTTATTCTCCGGAAGAAGTATTTATAGCCTACAATGAAAAGCAAGTAGAGTTGAACGCCGAGATCAAGGTTAGAACCAAGGACTTTAACGAAGAGGGTGAATTAACAACGCAGATCATCACAACGACTGTGGGTAGGGTTATATTTAATGATAAGGTACCTGAAGAAGCCGGATATATCAACGAGGTGTTGACCAAAAAGTCGCTTCGGGATATTATTGGAAATATTTTAACCGTGACTTCAGTTCCGGAAACAGCGGTTTTTCTGGATGAGATCAAAGATCTTGGATTTAAGTTCGCCTTCGAAGGTGGATTGTCATTTAGTTTAGGTGATATCATTATTCCGAAGGAAAAACAAGGAATGATAGATTCTGCCATCAAACAAGTAGATGGTATTATAGCCAACTATAATATGGGATTGATCACCAATAATGAACGTTATAATCAGGTTATTGACATCTGGACAGCGACCAATGCCGAATTGACCGAATTATCGATGAAACGTATTCGTGAAGATAAGCAAGGATTTAACTCGGTATATATGATGCTTGATTCGGGAGCTCGTGGATCTAAAGAACAGATTCGCCAGTTAACGGGTATGCGTGGATTGATGGCAAAACCGAAAAAATCCAGCTCGGGTGGAGGTGAAATTATTGAAAACCCAATTCTTTCAAACTTTAAGGAGGGCTTATCAATTTTAGAATACTTTATCTCGACTCACGGTGCACGGAAAGGTCTTGCAGATACAGCTTTAAAAACGGCCGATGCGGGTTACTTAACAAGACGATTGGTAGATGTTTCGCAAGATGTGATCATCAATATAGACGATTGTGGGACCTTGAGAGGAATTGAAGTTTCTGCGCTTAAGAAAAACGAAGAAGTTGTTGAGACGATGGCGGATAGAATTAAAGGTCGTACTTCTTTAAATGATGTGATCAACCCGTTGACCAAAGATGTTTTGGTAGCTTCGGGAGGTCATATTTCCGATGAGATAGCAGTAATAATCGATGAGTCTCCGGTTGAAATGGTCGAGGTTCGCTCCGCGTTAACATGTGAAGCGAAAAAAGGAATTTGTGCACAATGCTACGGAAGAAACCTGGCTACCAATAAGATGGTTCAAAGAGGAGAAGCTGTGGGAGTGGTTGCTGCACAATCCATTGGAGAACCCGGTACCCAATTGACCCTTCGTACTTTCCATGTTGGAGGTATTGCAGGAAACATTTCCGAAGAAAATAAACTTGTTGTTAAGTTTAACGGGAAAGTTGAAATCGAGGATTTGAAGACCGTAAAAGGTGAGGATACCGATGGTAAATCAGTAAATATTGTAATTTCCCGTACCTCTGAAATCAAGTTGATCGATGAGAAGACAGGTATTACATTAAGTACCAATAACATTCCTTACGGATCATACATCTTCGTTAAGAACGGTCAAAAACTGAAAGAGGGTGCTGTAGTTTGTCAATGGGATCCATATAACGGGGTGATCATTTCAGAATTTGCCGGAAAGATCCAATACGAGAATATTGAACAGGGGGTTACCTTTCAAGTTGAAATTGATGAGCAAACCGGATTCCAGGAAAAGGTAATATCAGAATCAAGAGACAAGAAAAAGATTCCTACACTTCAAATTTTGGGTGCCAAGGGTGATGTCATTCGCTCATACAACTTACCCGTAGGAGCTCACTTGATGGTGGATGATAATGATAAGATAAAAGTGGGTAATATTTTGGTGAAGATACCTCGTAAATCTGCGAAGGCAGGTGATATTACCGGAGGTCTTCCGCGTGTGACCGAATTATTTGAAGCTCGTAACCCGTCGAATCCGGCTGTTGTATCCGAGATCGATGGTGTGGTTTCCTTCGGAAAAATTAAGCGGGGAAACCGTGAAATTATTGTGGAGTCGAAGCTTGGAGATTTCAAAAAATATTTAGTAAAGTTGTCCAACCAGATTTTGGTTCAGGAAAATGATTACGTGAGAGCAGGTATGCCATTGTCTGATGGATCTACAACTCCGGAAGATATATTGAAAATCGAAGGACCATCAGCTGTACAACAATATCTTGTAAACGAAGTTCAAGAGGTATATCGACTACAGGGAGTTAAGATAAATGATAAGCACTTCGAAGTAGTAGTACGTCAAATGATGCGTAAAGTTCAAATTGTGGATCCGGGAGATACAACTTTCTTAGAGAACCAATTGGTGCATAAACACGACTTTATGGAAGAGAATGATAAGATCTTCGGAATGAAAGTGGTAGATACTGCCGGGGATTCAGAAACCTTAAAAGAAGGGCAAATTGTTTCCGCTCGCGAATTACGTGATGAGAATTCAATTTTGAAAAGAGAGGATAAAAACTTGGTGGAAGGTCGTGATGCGCTTCCCGCGACGGCAACACCTGTCTTACAAGGGATCACCCGGGCGTCGTTACAAACCAAATCGTTTATTTCGGCAGCATCCTTCCAGGAAACAACCAAAGTATTGAACGAAGCCGCGGTGAGTGGTAAGATAGATACCTTAGAAGGCTTGAAGGAGAATGTAATCGTAGGTCATAGAATACCGGCCGGTACCGGAATGCGTAATTATGAGACTATAATTGTCGGGTCCAAAGAAGAATTGGAAGAAATGACTCGTGAAAAACAAGAGGTTAATTATAATTAAATGAGATTCCAACATCACTTTTTTGAAGTTGGTAGATCGAATTTATCCCAGCATATATCGGGATCTAATTCATCTTACTATTCCAGCGAAAGCTAAATCTCATTGATAAAGAACAGAATCCCGTGATATTATGGGATCTTATTTAAAGATTTATATAAATGGGTCTTTCGCTTTCGCGGAAGTGTAATAAAAATTTACAATGGCAGAAAATAAAAAACCGAAAAAGGGGCAAATAAATATTGAATTGGATGCAGATGTAGCGCAAGGAATATATAGTAACCTGGCCATCATCAATCACTCTCAGTCGGAATTTGTGATAGACTTTGTTACTATTATGCCAGGTGTTCCAAAGAGTAAAGTGAAATCCAGAATTGTTTTAACACCACAACACGCTAAACGATTCTTAAAGGCAATGCACGACAATGTGCAACGATTTGAAAATGCACATGGCGAGATCAAAGACTACAAGCAACCTCCCATTCCGATCAATTTTGGACCTACCGGAGAAGCCTAAAAGAATGAAGCCTTGCAAAATGCAGGGCTTTTTTTTACGCCTAAATTAAAGATTTACTTCCTGGAATTCATAAATTTTGACGTTGCTCATCCGAATAAAAAGGACTTAATCTAATTAATAATTTATTGTCCCGAACTTCTATATTTTTTCCTACCTTTACTTAACCTTTTGGGGAGTTAAGTCTAAGTGATTGCTCCTTAGATAATTCATAGGAAATATTTCCCCAACGAAATAATACAACCCCTTTTTTACTTTGATGTAGCACACCACTGCTAGACAACGTATAGTTGATAATGTGTGTTACTTGAGATCTCATAATTGTAAATTAATGAGGGGACCATATGTAATATTATTTCTTTTTAGCCACATTTGCTGGGGGCAAGTAGGTATTAATACAACAAATCCACAACAAGCACTTCATATAGCAGGTACAACTGCAACCCTTCGTATTGAAAGTTTGAATGACACTAATAATAGTTTTAATGGTGGAGATGTTAATGGTGATGGCGATTTAACAAACGATGTTTTTCCTTTATATGAAGATGAAAACGGAGATTTTACCCTTGAGTTTAAACCATTATATAATAGTGGCGAATTGGATGCTCTTGACGATACAACTCTTCCTACAAACTCGGTTTATTTGAGTCCTTTTGATCTAGATGGCTATGAGCAAACAGATATCGTGGTCTA
>SMUY01005216.1_pt1 | contig 13008 bp, 6 predicted proteins | sample 2456441 | NCBI WGS metagenome assembly SMUY01 (sample SAMN11095931, study PRJNA526329) | marine sediment metagenome | biome: Marine sediment; feature: Surficial sediment; material: Deep marine sediment; isolation source: Hadal surficial sediment | place: Pacific Ocean | collected 2014-11 | depth 0-1...
ACGCACACCCAGGAGGATGTCGGTCGTCAGCTGGTCGAGACGTTCGTAATGCAGCTCGCGGCTGCCCAGCGCCGTCCGGTCCACGTCATAGCTGCGGAGCGCCGCGGCCCCCTTGTCGCTGTATCGTCCGACCGGCGGCGCCGGGTGGGACGGGTGGTCCAGCGCCGAGACCAGGTCCTGGATCTCCGGGTCAAGGTTCCAGCGCGCCGCCTTGTCCTTGAGGATCAGATAGGTCCGCATGCAGCCGCGGGCAAAGTCTTTGACGCCGTCGATGCCCTCCGTCCGATACGCGTGCGCGTCGAAGTGGCGGGGGCCGTCATAGCCGACGTCTTCGAGAAACTTCACCAGCCAGAAGGCCGCCTTGGGGTTGGCTGAGCCGAAACGCAGATCTTGATCGAAACGACCGATCACCTGGTCGTTGAGATCGACATGAAAGAGCTTACCCGCCTCCCACGCCTGGCCCACGGCGTGGGTCATGTTCAGGCCGGCCATGTGCGCGTGGGCGACCTCGAGGTTGACACCGACCATCTCCGGGTGGTCGAGCGTGGGGATGAACCCGAGGTAGGCCCCGGTCGTCGGCATGTAGATGTCGCCGCGTGGCTCGTTCGGTTTGGCTTCCAGCGCGACGCGGTAGCCGTATCCACGGGCCAGGGAGTACTCACACAGGAAATTGACTGCCTCACGGAGTCGCGCGACCGCCACATCCGGTCTCCGGCACCCGTCGGTCTCCGTCCCCTCGCGCCCGCCCCACATCACCAGGATGGTCGCGCCCAGCTCGGCGCCGATGTCCATCGCCCCCATCGCCTTTTGCACCGCGAACGCACGCACGGCGGGGTCGTTGGCCGTGAACGCGCCATCTTTGAACGCGGGGTCGGTGAAGAGGTTGGTGGTGACCATCGGCACCTTCAGACCGTGTGTTCCGCAGGCCTGGGCGAACTCGGTGACGATCCGATCGCGCTCGGCAGGCGTCGTGTCGATCGGCACCAGGTCGTTGTCGTGCAGGTTCACGCCCCACGCACCCACTTCCTCCAGCAGCTCGACGATCTCGATGGGGGACAACCGAGGACGGACCGGGTCGCCGAAGGGGTCGCGGCCCCGATTGCCGACCGTCCACAAGCCAAACGAGAACTTGTGCTCGGGACGCGGTGCAAACGGGTCATCCATCACCTGGTCACCTCGCGTGCGCGTTCCTCGGGTGGAGCGCAGGGTACACCGCCCGGAACCGTGCGTAGTGTTCGCTCAGACAGGCCGACGCCTCGGGGTCCGGGTCGATGCGCTCCCGCACACGCACCACCGCGTCGCAGGCATCGTCCACACTGTTCCACACACCGGCCCCGACCCCGGCGAGGAGCGCGGCGCCGTAGGCCGCGCCCTCCTCGGCCGCCAGGATCTCGACCTGGTGACCGTAGACATCTGCCTGGATCTGACGCCACAGGGCCGACCGGGCACCCCCGCCCCCCAGTCTGATCCGGTGCACCGGCACCCCCATCTCGGCACACACCGTGAAGCTGTCCCGCAGGCTGAAGGCCACGCCCTCGAGCACGGCACGGATGATGTGCGCCCTGGTGTGGGACGCCGTCAGCCCGACCAACGCCGCGCGGGCGTGGGGGTCGAGATGCGGCGTTCGTTCTCCCATCAGGTAGGGCGTCCAGAGGACACCCGCGGCGCCCGGCGGCGCGCCGGCGGCTTCGTCACAGAGGCGGTCGTAGGGATCGCGCCCGTCATCGGCTCCAGCGGGGCCGGCGCCGAACGTGTCTTTGAACCAGCGGAGCGACAGACCGGCGCCTTGCGTCACGCCCATGACATGCCATCGTCCGGGGACGGCGTGGCAGAACGTATGGACGCGACCACCCGGGTCGAGCACGGGACGGTCGGTCGCCGCAAACACCACACCAGATGTCCCGATCGTTGCGCTGACCGTCCCGGGTCGGACGATGCCCATCCCGACGGCGCCCGCCGCCTGGTCGCCGCCGCCCGCCACCACGGGCGTGCCGGCCGGGAGTCCGGTAGCGCTCGCCGCACGTGCCGTGACTCGACCGGTCACCTCCGGGCCCTCGTACACCGCCGGCAGCCATGTGGCATCAATGCCGGTCGCCTCGAGCATCGGTGTGGACCAGCAGCGGTTGGCCACATCGAACAGGAGCGTGCCGGAGGCATCGGCGGCGTCCGTGGCCCGCTCACCGGTCAACTGCAGACGCACGTAGTCCTTTGGCAGGAGCACGGAGCGCACCTCGTCCCACACCTGCGGTTCGTGCGTTCGCACCCAGAGCAGTTTCGGGAGCGTGAACCCGGTCAGAGCGGGGTTGCTGACCAGCTCGATCACGCGTGCGGCACCGATCGTGTCCCGCAGCCACCGGCACTCGGCATCGGTGCGCTGGTCGCACCAGATGATGGCCGGCCGGAGGACCTCGTCAGCGTCGTTCTCGAGGACGGCGCCGTGCATCTGACCCGAGAGACCGACGGCCCGGATGTCGTGCGCCTGGACCCGGTCGTCCGCCACGACCCGTGCCACCGCCGCGCGCGCGGCGCGCCACCAGTCTGCCGGGTGCTGCTCGGCCCAGCCAGGCTGTGACGACTCGAACGGGGCATGCGGCTCGGTCGCCCCCGCCAGGACCGTGCCCGCGTCGTTGACGATGACGGCACGCGAACCGGTCGTGCCGATGTCGAGGCCGAGGACGGACATGGCCCATACGATTACCACACGACCGTCGCTCTGCGCCATGCTGCCGCGCGGGGATAGAATGACGCCAGCAGACCCGGGAGCCGAGGAGCGGTGGAAGACGGGCGATGAGACGCGTGCATGCAAGGGTCGTCCTCGCGGCGGCGGTCGGACTGAGCTGGTGCGGCGGCGGCGGGGGGGGCGCGGCACAGGGCGCGACGCCGCGGATCCTGTATCTGACCCAGTCCGCCGCGTTTGCGCATCAGGTGCTCGACCACTCCGAGCAGGTGCTGCGGCATATGGCCGCCGACTCGAGCGCGTTCGAGGTGACGGTCTCCCGCGACGCGTCGACGCTGACCCCCGCGCGCCTGGCCGACTTCGCCGCGATCGTGTTCTACACGACGGGTGAGCTCCCGATGGACGCCTCCCAGAAAGCGGCGCTGCTGGCCTTCGTCAGAGGCGGCGGCGGGTTTGTCGGCGTGCACAGTGCCAGCGACACGTTTTACGAGTGGCCGGAGTACGGCACGCTCGTCGGCGGGTATTTCAACGGTCACCCGTGGACGCAGGAGGTCACGATTCGGGTCGAGAACCGGACGCACCCGGCCACGGCGCACCTCGGCCGGTCCTTCCGGATCGACGACGAGATCTATCAGTTCCGGAACTGGTCGCGTTCGCAGGTCGATGTGCTGCTCAGCCTCGATCTCGCGTCTGTCGACCCCACCGCAGACGGCATCCGACGGGACGACGGGGACTTTGCGCTCGCCTGGACCCGCACCGAGGGCGCCGGGCGCGTGTTCTACACGGCGCTGGGGCATCGTCCAGAGGTGTGGGACGACCCGCGCTTCCAACGCCACCTGCTCGGGGGTATCAGGTGGGCAATGCGATCCGATGCGCGGTGACCCACCCGGCGCGTCCTCTGCGGGTCTCGCGCGTCCCCTGCGGGCCTCAAGGCTCGTGCTCCGAGGGCACGCGGCGTCAACACCACCGAGCGCCGGGCTGAGGCGGCGCGCTACGCCAGGATCTCTCGGACGACGCGCGCCGGTTCGACCCCCGTGAGCTTGGCGTCCAGTCCGCGGTGCTTGTAAGTGAAGCGCTCGTGGTCGATGCCGAACAGGTGCAGGATCGTCGCCTGGAAGTCCCGGATGTGGACCGGGTCTTTGACGATGTTGTACGAGAAGTCATCGGTCTCCCCGTAGACGACGCCACCCTTGACGCCGCCGCCAGCCATCCAGAGGCTGAAGCAGCGCGGGTGGTGGTCACGGCCGTAGTCGGTCGGCGTCAGCCTACCCTGGGAGTAGATGGTCCGCCCGAACTCCCCGCCCCAGATGACCAGCGTCTCGTCGAACAGACCGCGCTCCTTCAGGTCCTGGATGAGCGCCCAGGCCGCGCGGTCGACGTCGGCGGCCTGTGCCGGCAGCACCATCGGCGCGAACGAGTGCACGTCCCAGCCGCGGTGATAGATCTGGACGAACCGCACGCCACGCTCGACCAGCCGCCGAGCCATCAGCGCCGCGTGCTGGAACTTGCCCGGCTGCTTCGCGTCCTCGCCCCAGCGCTCGAAGGTGCTCGCCGGCTCACTCGACAGGTCGGCCATCTCCGGCACCGACGCCTGCATCCGGAACGCCATCTCGTACTGCTCGATCCGTGCGAGGGTGTCCGGGCTGCCGATCGTCTCGTGCTGAATCTGATTCAGCTCGCTGAGCCCGTCCAGCATCCTGCGTCTGACCTCCCGTGACACACCCTCCGGATCCCGGAGATACAGCACCGGGTCGGCCCCGCCGCGCAGCCCAACCCCGGCGTACTTGGCAGACAGGAACCCGGCGCTCCACAGCTTCGCCGAGATGGCCTGCACGCCCGACCTGGGGTGGCTCTTTTCCGCGTTCATCACGACGAAGGTCGGCAGGTCCGCGTTCATGCTGCCGAGGCCATAGGCACACCACGACCCGATGCACGGCCGGCCGGAGATCTGCTGGCCGGTCTGGATGAACGTGATGGCCGGTTCGTGGTTGATCGCCTCGGTGTGCATCGAGCGGATGATGGCGATATCGTCGACCATCCTGGCGGTGTAGGGCAACAGCTCGGACAGCCACGCGCCGCTCTGGCCGTGCTGCGTGAACTCGAAGACGGACGGGGCGATCGGGAAACGTGACTGCCCCGAGGTCATGGTCGTCAACCGCTGCCCCTGACGCACCGACTCCGGCAGGTCCATGTCGTACCAGTCCTTCATCTTCGGCTTGTAGTCGAGCAGATCCATCTGCGGCGGCGCACCCATCATGTGGAGGTAGATGCACCGCGTCGCTGTGGGAGCGAAGTGCGGCAACGACGGCAGGCCGCCGAGCGCGTCGGGCCCTTGGGCCATCCCAAATGCATCGTCGGCCAGCAGATTGGCCAACGCGAGCCCGCCGAGGCCTGTTGCGACCGTGCCAAAGAACTGGCGTCTCGTCTCCGCGAGCACGGCTTCTCTGTATGGATGCATCGGGTCCCTCTCGGTGCCACACGACGCGCGGCCGGGCGCGCTGGGTGATTGCTACTTGTTCAACACCTCGTCCAGGTTCATCAATTGGCTCGCCAGCATGGTCCAGGCGGCCGATTCGGTGAGCCCCAGCGCGCCGTCGAACGGGGAGTCGCCGACAGCGAGCAGGCTGCGCGCCGCATCGGCGTCCGCGCGATACAGGTCGACGAATCCGTCGTAGGTCCGCTTCGCGACCGTGCGTTCCTGCCGGGTGAAGTCACGCGCCAGCAGACGGGTGGTCACATAGTCCAGCCGCCGGTCGAACTCCGCACCCGCCTCGCGCATCGCGCGTTGGGCCAGGTGGCGGGACGCTTCGATGAACTGCGTGTCGTTCATCGTCACCAGCGCCTGCAGTGGCGTGTTGCTGCGTTCGCGGCGCACCGTGGAGTGCTCGCGCGTCGGGGCGTTGAAGATGTCCATCGACGCGGGCGGCGCCGATCGTTTCCAGAACGTATACAGACTCCGTCGATACAGCTTGTCTCCGGTGTCCTGTGCGTACACCCGGGTGTTGCTCTGGGGCATCGCCACCGTCGACCAGACGCCCTCCGGCTGATAGGGCTTGACGCTCGGGCCGCCGATCGTGCGCACGAGCAGACCGCTCGCGGCCAGCGCGTGGTCGCGAATCATCTCCGCATCCATCCGGAAGCGCGGGCCGCGCGAGAGCCGCCGATTGTCCGGGTCCTGCTCGAGCGAGTCTGCCGTTATCTGTGCCGACTGGCGGTAGGTGGACGACGTGACCAGCGTCCGGAAGAACTGCTTGACGTCCCACCCTGACTGGCGGAACTCGACCGCCAGCCAATCGAGCAGCGCCGGGTGCGACGGTGGCGCCCCCTGGGCGCCGAAATCCTCGCTGGTCGCGACCAGTCCGGTCCCGAAGAGCTGTTGCCAGAAGCGGTTGACGGTCACGCGGCTCGTCAGCGGATGCGACGCGTCGACGAGCCACCTCGCCAGCCCCAGACGGTTGCGTGGCAACGACTCGGCCATCGGAGGCAGGGCGGCGGGCGTGCCAGCCCTCACACGCGCGCCCGGCTGGTCGTACATACCGCGATACAGCACGTGTGCCTCCGGCTCGGTGTCGGGGAGCTCCTGCATCACGTGCGTGATACCGCCGCGTCGCCGGATCTCCCGCCACTCCCGGTCGATCGCCTGCGTGCGCGCGGCGAGCCGACGGTACTCGTCGTCCTCGATGCTGAGGTAGTAGCGCCGCAGCGCCGCGCGCTCCTCGGCCGTCAGCGCCTCAGGGGACTTCGCGCGGGCGCTCTCGAGCGCATGCCATTCGGCCACGACCTTTGCTTCCTGCACGGTGAGCGCGCGATTGAACACCCGCAGATCGGCGATGCCGCCACCCCCGAAGTGGCGGGTCTCGATCTCACCGTCCCGACCTCGCGCCAGGCCGCTGCCCAGCAAGAGCGGCAGGTCGGTATGGATGCTCCCCTCGACCTTCGCAAAGAACTCGCTCCCTTGCTCGTCGACCAGGTCGCCATCGCGGTAGACGTGCAGGCCGCCACGCTCGCCCGAACCGTCGTGGGTCACCACGATGTGGGTCCACGCACCGGTCGGCATCCGCTTGGTGTTGATCGGGGCGACCCGCGCGGTCGTCGCCGCGCCGCCCGGCGCCGACCGGTCACCGGTCATCCGGAAGCTCAACTGCCGCGACCCGATCGTGATCGCCCATCCACGCGAGCTGTCCTCCTGGGCGTACTGACCGGCAACCACGAAGTTGCCCTCGTCCTCAGGTTGATAGATCCACATCGCGATGGAGAACGGCGCGTCGCTGTCCAGCGACAGGGACGGGAGCTCGGCATACGATGCGTCACCGAATCTCAGCGCCGGGTGCTGATGGGGACCCGCGTCGATGACCGCGCCCTGACGCAGTGCGATCGGGTGCCGGATGCCCTCGAGCATCACCGCGGGGCCGTTGGCATCCCGCAGCGCAAAGGTGAGCAGCTCGGCAGAGGCGTCGAGTGGGGTCGTCAGCGCACGATGTGCGCCACGTGTGAGCCACTCGACGAACACCGGATCGACCGCCGCGGCCCGAGCCTCGAGCTTGGCCGCGATGTCGTCCGTCTCCTGGCGCAGCGCTGTCCAGTGGTCGCGGTCGTCCGCGCGCGGGACGACCAGCACGGGCGGCGGGTCCGAGACGTTGCCGTCCATCACATACTGGGTCGTGTTCCTGAAGAACGCCGTCAGGGCGTAGAACTCGCGCTGCGCGATCGGGTCGAACTTGTGGTCGTGGCACGTGGCGCACCCGACCGTCAGCCCGAGAAACACGCTCCCGATCGTCTCGGCGCGGTCCTTGGCGTAGATCGCCTCATATTCTTCCGGGACGACGCCGCCTTCGTTGGTGGTGATGTTGTTGCGCTGAAACCCGGTCGCAATCAGCTGGTCGAGCGTCGGGTTCGGTAAGAGGTCACCCGCGATCTGCTCGACGGTGAACTCGTCGAACGGCTTGTTGTCGTTGAACGCCTGGATCACCCAGTCGCGATAGGCGTACATCTCACGATAGTTGTCGATGTGGATCCCGTGGGTATCGCCGTACCGCGCGGCATCCAGCCAATAGCGGGCGCGGTGTTCGCCCCAGTGCTTCGAGTCGAGCAACCGGTCGACCAGCGTCTCGTACGCCTGGTCCGACGTGTCGCGCAGGAACGTGGCGAGCGTGCCGGGGTCGGGCGGCAAGCCCGTGAGATCCAGCGCGACGCGGCGGGCCAGGGTCCGTTTGTCGGCATCCGGCGCCGGCCGCAGCCCGTCGGCCTCGAGCCGGGCGAGGACGAACCGGTCGAGCGGACTGCGCACCCAGGCGGCGTCGGCGACGGCGGGAGGATCGTCCTGCTCGATCGTCGTGAACGACCAGTGCTGGTCCCACGACGCGCCCTCCTCGATCCACCGGCGCAGCACATCAATCTGCGCTGGAGACAGCGTCTTGTTGGACACCGCCGGTGGCGGCATCCGCAATCGCTCGTCCGCATGCGTGATGCGGCTATACAGCAGACTGGCCTCGAGATCCCCGGGCACGATCGTCGTGCCGTTCGGCCGCGGGGCGAAGGCCCCGTCGTGGGTATCGAGCCGCAGCCGGGCCTGCCGGGTGCTCTGGTCCGGACCGTGGCAGCGAAAACAGTTGTCGGAGAGGATGGGACGCACCTCCCGCTGGAAGTCGACCGTACGCGGCGATGCCGTCTGCTGCGCCGCCACAGACGCGGGGACCGTCAACACGAACATCGCGAGAACACACAGGTGACGAGTGGACATCACGTTGACTCCGAAGGGTCGCAGCCCGTGGGGACAGTCCCATTGCCGTCGACCGGTCTCGGTGCGACGCAGGACTGTCCCCACGGACTGCTCGTTGCGTGGACCTGCCATGCGGGTCGCGCGGATCAGTATCCTTATACACCCGATTCGGGCATTATTCGACCGATGGCCAGATCAGTCCAGAGAGACCGGCTGGCGGTACCCGCGGGCCGCACCCGGCTCGCGGCCGCTACAGGAAAAGAGGAGGGTCGCATGCACGACCGACATCTCGCTCGGTTCGGTGCCGTCATTGCGGTCGCATCGCTCGCCGGGCTGCTCACCGGTGGACAGCAGCTCTCAGCCCAGACTTCCACGCCGGACGACTGGACGCCGCCTCGGATGGCGGACGGCCGGCCCGACCTGCAAGGGGTCTGGCTGAGTAACACCGCGACCCCCTTGCAACGCCCGCGCGCCTTTGCCGGGCGTGCACGCCTGACCGACGACGAGGTCGCGAGGCTGCGCGAACGGGCGGAGCGGATCTTCAGGAACGGGAGAAGCGCGTTCACCACGCCCGAGGGGGCATTCTTCGCGGCGGTGGAGAACGTCGACACGTACAGCGCCCAGTCGACCAGCAGCTCCATCGGGATGGTCGATCTGGAATTCACCAACCGCACGTCATTAGTGGTCGATCCGCCTGATGGACGGATTCCGCCGTTGACGCCGGAGGCGCGAGCGCGCGAGGCGGCGGTCGCCAGGGGATGGCAATTCAAGACCGGTCCGGAGGACTTCAACAACTTCCACCGGTGCATCACAACCGGGGTGCCGCGGCTGGGCGGGAACTTCGGCGCCGGCCCGTACACCTTTTACCAGATCGTGCAAACACCGCGACATGTCGCGTTCATCAGTGAGGCGTTCCACGACGCGCGGATCATTCCGCTCGACGGGCGGCCGCGTCTGCCGGAGCGCATGCGCCAGTGGAACGGCGATTCGCGGGGGACGTGGGAGGGCGACACGCTGGTGGTGGAGACCCGCAACTTCTCGTCCAACAGCTACTTCCGAGGCGCGGCCGAGGGCCTGCATCTCGTCGAGCGGTTCACACGGAGCGGCCCCGATACGCTCACCTACGAGATGACCTTCACAGACCCGGCCACCTGGGCGTCGCCGTGGACGGCCGAGATCCCCCTGAAGCGGCGCGACCAGGCGATCTATGAGTTCGCCTGCCACGAGGGAAATCACTCGATGGTCGGCATGCTGAGGACAGCGCGTCTCGAGGACACCGCCGCGAACAACGGGGATCGGCGAACCGGTGGGCGATAGCCCGCGAACACCTCACGCGCGTTGCTGACCGCGTCCTCTCGCGTGTCGCCCTGCGAGTAGCCACCCGGCAGCGCGGGGCAGTGAGCGACATCGCCGCCAACCTGCTGCATGTCGATCACCCGAAGATCTCCGCACGCAGTCGCGGCGACCCGCCCGCCTGATGATCGCCTGACCCGGGTTCAGCCGCTGAACCTGGCGGGCAGTCCAGGCTGCCCATGAGCCCGGCGGCGATCTCCACGCGCGCAGTCACCGCGAGAGCTGTCTGACGCGGACACGGAGCGCAGCAGCCGGCCGGCCTGCGTACGCCGCGCGCCAGCCTCCCAGTCAGGGACGGCGTGCGAACCGGCAGGAGCGGTGTGGCAGGCTGGGCGTCTCCCCATGCGACCGCGCGCCGGCTGTGGAGCAGACCGGCGGACCGGTACCTCCACCTCATCTGCTATATAAGTCAGGTTGCCAAACCGGCTGTCACCCCTGATGAACAAGACGCAGCGACGCGCGGCCAAGCAGAAGGCACACGAGCGCCGGCACCGAGCCAACCGGCAGCGACGGCGCGACAGCGACGTGTGCGCGCACCTCCTGTTCGAGGCCGGCATGGCGTGGGATGTGGAGCAGGACACCGACAGAGCGCGGCAGTTACTGGAAAAGGCGCTCCGCCTCCGGCCGAGCCACACCGAGGCCCGCCAGCGGCTGGCCGAGTTGCTGTTCGAGACCGGGCGCGATGACGAAGGGTTGGCGCACTACGCGCAGCTGTCGCGTCCGCCGGACTGGCCGCTGCTCGTGCACATGGCGGCCATGGCGGCCTGGCGGTTGGGTCGTGTCGAGTCGGCGGCGGCGTTGCTCCGCGAGTTTCTCGACCAGACCCGGTACGCGCGACCCCTGCAGCCGTTACGACGGGCGGCGCGAACCCTGCTCGCCGAGTGCAGAAAGGAAGTCAGGCGCGCGAAGCGGCAGGCCGCGCGTGCGGTGCCGGGCGCCGAGGCGCTCCCGTTGCTCCGAGCCATCGACACGGAGGCGGCCCCGGTCCCGGCACCCGTGACCCCCGTGCCCACGCCGACGGTGCCCGACGCGGAGGCGGCGCTGCCATCGTTCCCGAGCGTCCCGCTGCCACCGCTCGAGATCCGTTTCGAGGTCCAGGACCGAGAGTTTCTGGCCGGTCTGGCGCCGGGCCAGGCCGCGGGGCCGATCCGCGACGTCCTGCTGCGCCGCGACTACGCGAGGCTGCGCCTGCAGAAAGGCTTCGACGAGCTCGTTTCGCTCGCGGCCATTCGCGACGTGGTGCACTTCCGCTACCAGCTGGACACGGTGCGGCGGATCGTACGCGATTTCCGAGGCCGCGTCCTCCTGGCAGACGAAGTGGGGCTGGGCAAGACGATCGAAGCCTGCCTGGCCCTGAAGGAATACTGGCTGCGCGGCCTGGTACGCAAAGCGCTGATCTTGACACCGCCCTCACTCGTCAGCCAGTGGGTGGACGAGCTGACGTCGAAGTTCGGTCTGACGCCCGTCACGCCAGACGACGCGCCCACGAGCGGTGCTGGAAACACCACGTGGCGCGATCACCCGCTCGTGGTGGCCTCGCTCCCGTTCGTGCGTCAACCGGCGCAACGCGACCAACTCGTGGCGATCGACTACGACCTCGTGATCGTGGACGAGGCGCACTGCGTGAAGAACCGAGGCACCGCCGCCTGGCAGCTGGTCAACGACCTGAAGAAGCGCTTCCTCCTGTTGCTCACCGCCACGCCGGTGGGCCACGATCTGTCGGAGCTGTACAACTTGATCTTGCTCCTGCGGCCGGGGCTGCTCAAGACCCAGGCGCAGTTCCGGCGCGAGTACGGCCGGCGGCACGCGCTCGACGACCCGACGCGCCGGGAAAAACTGCGCACACTGCTGCGCGAGGTAATGGTGCGCAACACGCGGGAGCGCATCGACTTGAAGCTGCCGCGGCGGGTGGCGGCCACGCAGGTGGTGCAACCCGATTCGGCGGAGGCCGCGGTGCTCGACACGCTGAGTGCGTACATTCGCCGCCGCTACCACGACGCGACGGCCGCCGAGCGGTGGCGTCTGCTGACGCTGCAGATGCAAGCCGGGAGCAGCCCGGCCGCTCTGCGATCGGGCCTCCGCAAGACCGTCGCGGCGACCGAACCCGACGGTCTCGGCGACGTCGCCCGGGCGCTGGAGCGCGTGGCGACCTCGGCCAAGACGCCAGCGCTTATCGACCTGGCGCGGCGCTCGCGCGAGAAGAAGATCGTCTTCACCCACTTCCGGGCCACGCAAGACGAGCTCCGCCAGGCGCTCGGTACCGCGGGGTTCGACGTGGCCATCGTGCACGGCGGCCTGACCGCCTCGGAGAAGGACCGCGCCATTGCCGCGTTCGAGGCGCGCGCCGAGATCCTGCTGTCGAGCGGGATTGGCGGCGAGGGCCGCAACCTCCAGTTCTGCCGGACCGTGATCAACTACGACCTGCCGTGGAACCCGATGACGATCGAGCAGCACGTGGGGCGGGTGCACCGCATCGGCCAGGAGCGCGACGTGTACGTATTCAACTTTTGCCTCGCCGGCAGCGTCGAGGAACGCATCCTCGCGATACTGCACGACACGATCAACCTGTTCGAGCTGGTCGCCGGCGAGATCGAGATGATCCTCGGCCATCTGGACGACGAGCAGGACCTTGCGAGCGTGGTGATGGACGTGTGGGCAACGAACGCGACACCCACCGAGCGCGACGCGGCCTTCGAGGCGCTCTCGACGCGGATCCTGACAGCGAAGACGCGCTATGAGCAGACCCGCGATCTCGACCAGTCCTTGTTCAGCGAGAACTACGAAGTCTAGCGATTTCTTGGGACAGTATCCCGGTCTGATGTCATGGTCCGCCCCCTCCCGCGCACTCCGAGGGCTGAACATTGGCGCTGCGGTTGGATACCCTGTCCTGGCACAGGAGACGCACACGATGGGTGTGGTGGCGACAAGGTTCTCGGGACGCGCCTTCAGCGTGAAGGAACTGACGCTGATCCGCGAGATCGTGCAGGACTGCTCGGGCTTGAGCCGGATGGAACTGGCTCGCACGGTCTGCGAGCTGTTGCGATGGCGGCGACCGAATGGTTCGCTGAAGGCACGGGAGTGCCGGGATTTCCTGGAGCGGCTCGATGCGCGTGGTGCACTGGACCTACCCGACAAGCGCCAGGGCCGCGCGATCGGCTCGGTGACCCGAGTCCCCCGGACGGCTGCGGGCGAGCCGGGGCGCAAGCTCGTTGGCAGCGTGCGCGATATCGCGCCCGTGCAGGTCGAGTTGGTGCAGGAG
>SMUY01196839.1_pt1 | contig 13007 bp, 8 predicted proteins | sample 2456441 | NCBI WGS metagenome assembly SMUY01 (sample SAMN11095931, study PRJNA526329) | marine sediment metagenome | biome: Marine sediment; feature: Surficial sediment; material: Deep marine sediment; isolation source: Hadal surficial sediment | place: Pacific Ocean | collected 2014-11 | depth 0-1...
AAAAGAAAGCTGAAGTTCTGATGCAAGAAACCACGAAACAGCTTGAGGAGCTTCGCAAAGAGGCTGAATCAGCAGTCGGGGAGTTGAAGGGTGTGGCTACAGGAAAATTCGAGGATAGCAAGGCCGCCGTGACAAAAGAGACCACACGGATCAAAGACGCTATTGACGCCAGTGTCGCGGCCTTCAAAGAAGAGAAAGCCACAAAGCGAAAGAAGGCCTGATTCGCGCGGACGTGATTTTCAGTCACAACTAAATATATTAGAACAAGCCAAGTGGAAGCTATGGAAATTTCGACCAGTGTTGCGATCATTGCAGGATTGCTTTTCATTATGACGCTCTGTGGGATCGCAATTGCGGTAAAAGCAGTCAAAGCTCTCAGTGAGGCACAGCGGTTGCTCGAAAGCACGCGGTTGCAGATGGCGCCCGTCATACACGATGTGACGCAAATTGTGGCCGATGCGCAGTCAATTGTCAGGGCCGTGGATAGGGAGATGGACAAAGTCGGAGACAGCTTAGCCGCCATCAGAGATACCACCCGCAATGTTAGGGACTTTGAGCTCATGATTCAGGAGCGAATTGAGAGACCGCTGCTCGATATTACAGCAGTGCTCTCCGCCCTTGTCAAAGGTGGGCGGGTTTTTTTGAATAGTTTTCTCCGGCGCTAAGTCGAGTGAAATTGGTGACTTTCATGCCGAGTCTGTAGAATGCGAACTCTGAGCAAAAACCGCAAAGTTTTTTCTGCTCTTTTCCCGGTGGGGATAGTTGCGTTTCACCTGCTTGCAACCATCCCTTTGCTATTTCAGGTTTCAGCGCGCGTGTCTTTTCTTCCGGAGAGGCATGCGCTGTTGGAGCTTTTTTCCGCCTATATTGCGTTCATCCTGCTGTTATTCTGCCTGCGTGAATATGATCGCACCAGGCTGCGGGAATTTGATTGGTGGGCGCAAGGGCTGGCGCTTTTTGTCATACTCAACCTGTTGCAAGTCTTCTTCGTCCCCGGCTCTTTTGTTCTCCCTTTCCTATCTCAAAGCTTTAATGCTGCCATCGCGCTGGAAAGTTTTGCGCGCTTTTTTCTCGCACTTTATCTTGCCGTGGGACTGTTGTCGGTGCGTGGAGAGGCGTCCCAAAGAGTCCAAATCTGGCTGGCAAGCTTCTTTGTCGGTTTAGCGCTGGTGGTCGTTGCATTGCAAGTGGACTCTTCGCTGTTCTATGCTCGAGGACACATTCTTTTTGTCAGGCGAATTTTGGATATCTGTGCGATCCTGGCAGGCTGCTTTGCGGTCAGCATCTTGGTGAATGGCGACAAACACGGCGGCAATACGTCCGCTTGGCTGGCAGTCGCGCTGGTTTTCGGTATCTTCGCCAGCATTTACCAGGGCTTGTGGCAGAGTCTTGGCGATATTTTCTTTGAAGTCGCGCATGTGAGTAAGATTATTTTTCTGACCTTGCTCTTTGTCGGCATTGTCGCTTACAAACGGCGTCTGGCCACCAGTCAGCGGCGTTTGAGCGACGCGCTTTCTGTCGAGGGGGAGATTCTTTTGTTCGACCGCTCAGTGTCTTTCGAGATTTTGAACAACCTGCCGCAGGGCCTGGCCATCACAGATGCCGGCGGCAGCGTCAAGTATTGCAATCCGGCTTTCTGCAGCATTCTCAAGTATGACAAGGCCAGTGTCATCGGATTGCATGTTTCGACCTTCTTTGAATCCACAAGTTATGAGCGGGTGGCCGTTGCCGGCGTGCAGCTACAGACCGAGTCCGGCAGCAGCATTGAGGTGGTCTTGCTTGATAAGAACACTGAAAAAGTTTACGGACTGGCCAACGTGATTCCGGTTTTTGGCAAGGGCGACGGGGTGGACGGTACCCAGTACATCATCACTGATTTGACGGAACAGAAGCGAGTTCAGTTCGAATTGCAGGAAGCGTTTCAGGAACAAGGCAAAAGCCTGGAAACGTTTCGCCAGGGCATTGAACATTCTACCGAAGGCATTCTGATCACCGATCTGGATGGCCGGATAAATTATGCCAACAGAGCTTTTCAGGAGATGTCGGGCTACCATGGGACCGAGCTGTTGGGCAAAGAGGTGGTGGCGCTGGCTTACAATCAGCGCAGCGAGATCGCGTTGGAGTCGATTGGCGACCTGATGAAAGAAGGCAGAGTCTGGCGCGGCGAGTTTCACACCAAGCGCAAAGACGGCAGCGGGTTTATCGGCGAATTGTCCGTCGTCCCTATCGAAGATAAAGACAGCCCGCGCATCCGCTGCCTCTGGATCGAACAGGATATCACGCGGCGTAAAACGCTCGAGCGTAGCGTTCAGGAGCATGCCGAAAAGCTGGTTACCAAGACAAATGAGTTGGAGGCATCCCGCTCATACTACGAATCACTGATTTCAGCTATGTCCGATATTCTGCTGGTGGTGGACAATGACGGCCAGTGCACTTTCATCAACGACTACGGCCGGAAAAGGCTGGGCTTTGCGGCGGACGAATTGAGCAAGAAACTCCTGCCGATTTTCTTCGACGATCTCAAGAAGCTGGAGAAGGACTACGGCACGGCGATTCAGGTTGAGATAAAAGACTACGAAGTGCTGATCAAGCCCCGTGATGGAGATGCGATTCTGTGCAGTTGGTACGCGCGTCCGCTGTTCGACAGCAACAAACGTCGCATTGGCGCCATGGCGGTTGGTCGCGATATTACCGAATACAAAAAGCTGCAGGATGAGCTGGAAGATTACACCCATAAGCTCGAAGCGGGTATCGAAACCAGAACTGCGCAACTACAAAAGAAAGTAAAGCAGCTTGGCAAATTGCTGGAGATTGGTGAAGAAATTGGTCTCAACGCGGATGTGGACGTCATCATCAACAAGATTTGTGAAGGCGTGCACGAATTGGGCTGGGGAAAAGCGGTCATCTCTTTGCGGGATGCGGAAAAGCTCAGCTCACGCACCGTGGCTACAGCCGGACTGGATCCGAAAGAAGTCGAACAGGTCATGACCTGGGGCGACATTCCATTTGAGCACACCGAGAAATACTTCAAGGAAAGATTCCGGATCAGCCGTTCGTATTTCATCCCGAAAGAGGAGAACCTCATCAGCGCAGACACGCCGTACGCCATTCTGACGAAACATGACGCATCGGGTGAGGGTGGCTGGCAGAGTCTGGACGCGCTTTTGGTGCCCATTCGCACCAAGGACAAGATCCTGGGGCTGATTAGCGTGGACGATCCGGCAGATGGCCAGCGGCCCGGTCTCGACCAGATTCGCGATCTTGAGATCTTTGCCGACAAAGCTGCGCTGGCCATCGAGAACGCCCGGTTGTTTCAGGCGCAAAAGGAAAACGAGCGCGAGTCAAAGTTTCTTGCCGAGATTGGCAAATTATTCCACTCCAGTCTGAACGTGGATGAAGTGCTTGAGGCGGTGGTGAAGAAAGCCGGCAACACCATCGGTGAGTTTTGCACGCTCCTGCTGATGGATGAACGCAACGAAGTGCTGCGCCCCGAGGCCAGTTTCCATCATAACCCCGGCACGGTTGACTTGTTTGTGAAGGGCACCGAAGCTTTCCCTTGTCTGGCAGGCGTCGGAATCGTTGGCGCTGTCATGACCACGGGTAAGGCGTCCCTTGCCTCGAGTCCGTTCGACGAGGAGTTGAGTGAAACCATGTTCTGCTATCTTGACGAGCGGCACGCGATTTCGTCCATCATGTGTGTGCCGCTTAGAGTGCGGGGCCGCATGCTTGGCGTTATGGTCTACTTGCTATTTGATGCCAAGCGTCAGTACCGGAATGATGAGATCAGACTGGCGCAGGAGTTGGCGGATCGGGCGTCGATGGCGCTGGAAAATGCCAGATTGTTCGACGAGACACGCCAGAAAGCGGTGGAACTGGAGAAGGCCAATAAGATGAAATCGGAGTTCCTGGCAAATGTGTCGCACGAGTTGCGCACGCCACTCAATGCCATCATCACGCTTTCGGATATTCAGCTTTCCACCGCCACTGCCAAGGAGGACGCCGAGCGACGCAAACAGCTTGAAATCATTCAGCGCAGCGGCAAGAATCTCCTCAGCCTCATCAACGATATTCTGGATCTTTCCAAAATCGAGTCGGGACGCATGGACCCGGTCTATTCGGAAATCCCCATCCGCGCTGTTGTCGAGGAAACTGTGGAAGAAATCCGGCCGTTGTGCATCAAGAAAGGGTTGGCGCTTGAGTATGGCTGCGCCCGTAACGTGCCAAAGATGTTCTTTTCTGATCAGGATAAATTGACCAAGGCGCTAACCAATATACTCAGCAACGCCGTAAAGTTTACGCGCTCAGGCGGCATCACAGTTGACATGAGCATGAAGAGCAAGGCAGAGTTGCAAATACGGGTGGTTGACACGGGCATCGGCATTCCGTCCGACCGTGTGCAAGAAGTGTTTAAGGAGTTTCACCAAATTGACAGTACAGACACCCGACAATACGGCGGCACCGGACTTGGCCTGGCCATCACGAAAAAAGTTATGGACATCATCGGCGGACAGGTGCTGGTAGAAAGCAGACTGGGCAAAGGGTCCACGTTCACCATGGTGGTGCCGGTTAAGTCGAAGAAAGACCTCCGGGGCCAAAACAGTGTCACCGAGATAGTCGGCAAAGTCACCCGCCCACCAGAAGAGGGTATCAGTCTGGACATCCAGGACGATCGCCATCATTTAGTGCGGGACAAGAAGAGAATTCTGATCATCGATGATGAGAAGGAATCGCTTTACATCATGTCACATTATTTGCGCGAGAACCACTACCAGGTGGTTTTTCCCGCCAATGGCGAGCCACCTCTTGCCCTGGCCAGACAGTATCATCCTTTCGCCATCACACTCGATATTATTATGCCCGGCAAGAGCGGCTGGGAAATCCTGGATGACCTGAAGACTGACTCGGAAACCAAGGACATCCCGGTCATCATCACATCCATCCTCTCGGAACGCGAACGCGCTCTGCAACTGGGCGCAGATGAGTATCTCGTGAAGCCCATTCAACCCAAGAAACTTCTGGCGCACTTGGCTAGCTTTGAAAAAAGACGGAAAAAGAAAAGCAATTTACTCGATTTTCCAAGATTTTTTAACCTTCGAAGAACGCGCCCCCAAAAGCCGCTGCCAGAGCCTAACGGCGATGAAGGTGGCGCACCCTCAACGATCTTGTTGGTGGACGACGACAAAGACACGCAGTACGCCTTGCAGCTCATTCTGGAAGGTGCGGGTTATCAGGTGCATTTTGCCAACGAAGGGCGAGAGGCGCTGCGACTGGCAGAGAGTGTGCAACCGAACCTGATTTTGATGGACATTATGATGCCCGGCATGGATGGGTACGAAACCACCCGAAACCTGAAGTCACAGACTATGTTTAAGAACACGCCCGTTGTGGCCATGACCGCCAAGGCCATGAAGGGCGACCGCGAAAAGACCCTCATGGCTGGCTGCGATGACTACATTGCCAAGCCTTTTGTAACCGCTGATCTGCTACGATTGGTTGAGAAGTGGCTGCGGGTGGCCAAATCGAATTAGATCACACGCTCTCGCCAGCCTGAATGTAGCCGAGCATCAATTGCCTTAACCTCCCAAAATCTCATAAGAGAGAACGAGTGTTTCACCCTGATACGTTCGAGTCGTGCATTTCTTGCTACTTGAATTGTTACAATTCTACCCAGATCAGTTGTTTTCGCCGCAGTTTATGCACGATGGCATTGAAATAGTTCCATAGCCGCTCGCCCTCGTTTCAAAAAGAAGACGAATGGCTAGCGCTTGCCTGAGTCACCTGATGTGTAAATTATACACTCTGTGCCGTCCTGCAAGGTACTACTACCGCAGCCAAGCAGCACAGGCCTGACAGTAGGCATGCTTGATTCTTAGTGACTTAAAAACTCTTCTTTGCCACTTGACCCAGCCTCTGAAATTCCGGCATCATACTTGCTCGTAGTTTAAATTCAGACTATCTGAATTCAAAGAAATTGAGAGGAATAGAGAGCCACAGTTGTCTATATATATAAATGGAAGGAAGGCTTCATAAAATGACGAAAAATACAGCATTTCGAATGTGTCGCGGCTTATGGCTGCCAGCCATGATGCTGCTCACTCTTTCAGGACGCTTTATTGCGGGCGCACATGCGGCTCCGCCAGGTTCAGGCATATCTGGTTCTGCCAGGAACATCACCCACACGGAACAGCTTCTGGAGGTCAATCCTCGCTTCGTCGATGGTGGACGTCATATTGTTTATCTGGAGTGCACTGCGGGCGAGATGTCGTTTGCGGCTTTGCGCTGCCGACTCATGCTGGCGGATCGCAACGGGTTTGCGGTTGTGCCCCTGACCTCCATGGGTGTGGTCGATTACGCGATGGACGAACACACCGGAGACATTTTGGTTCTCACCTCAGATTCAGCGGCGGAAGAAGACATGGCGTTCGATTTCTACCAGAGGATCTCTGAATGGCAGCTCTGGAGACTGAATTTGCAGACGCGCGCCATGACGCCGGTGACGAACGCAGATGGCCGGCCGTTGTCCGACGGTTACAGCCTTTTGGGCATGAGTGCTCTCCCGGATTACGCGCATAATGTCATGACATCGGAGTCGCCTAACGGCAGGAATATGATTCGCATCATGTTGGAATTTGCTGGCGAGCAGGGTCAGGTGAAGTTTTATTACGCCCAGCGCGGTTGCACTCAGAAGCAGATTTTGCACACGGGGGCGTATGCGACTCAGACGCATTTCCCTTGGTTTCCTGACGTCACCTGGGTTGATGAAAATGTCTTCCTTACGCAAACCTTTGAGGGCGCAGGCGACTATAAGTTTCCGCAAACGCGGGGCGGCTTTGCTATTATTAAAGTCAACCTGAAAACCGCAGCCGTTGAAACAATATCTGCCAATGTAGGCCTCAAGCCGTTTCCGAGATTTTCGCTGGATGACAGCCGAAGCTGGCTGTATTTTCAAACCGAGAGTGCCGATGGCTTTACCGAGTTGCGGCGATTGAACCTGGCGGATGGCGAAGCCGACATCATTTACAGAACGGAGGCGGAGATCGGGCAGGCGAGAACGTCACCCGACGGCGCTAGTATCGTGTTTACGCTGGGTCGTTCAAATAACTTTGATATTGTGCGGCTGGATTTGGACAGGAACAGAATTCAAAGATTAGCCAGATACTAATTCAACCCAAACGGAATCATTTATTTATGTTGGAAAAAGAACTGAACCTTGCACAGGAACTTAGCTTGGAGGCCGGCCGGATTGTTATGAGTTTCTATGATACGGATGTGTCGGTCAGCTGGAAAAACGAAACTGATCCTGTGACGCAGGCAGATAAAGATTCAAATGAGTTTATTACGGCTGAATTGAGCAAACTGTTCTCTGATGACGGCATCCTTGCTGAGGAGTCGAAAGATGACCTTAACCGGCTCAGCAAGAGCCGCGTCTGGTTGGTGGATCCGATGGACGGCACCAAGGAATTCATCGAAAAAGTAGGCCAGTTTTCCGTTATGATAGGCCTGGTTGAAAATGGCCGCCCGGTTCTGGGCGTGGTTTATCAGCCGACCACTGACATGATGTTGTTCGCTGTAAAAGGGGACGGCGCGTTCGTCGTTCGGGCCGGTGAGAAAATTTCGGTGCGGGTCTCCGACGTTGCTGCTGTCGATCAAATGCGGATGGTGGTGAGCCGCTCTCACCGCGCGCCGCTGGTAGATACCATCAAAGACACACTCGGTATCGAAAAAGAGGTGGCTTCCGGCAGTGTGGGGCTGAAGGTGGGTTTGCTGGTCGAACAGAAAAGCGACCTATACATCCACCCGAACTCCAAAACCAAGGAATGGGACACCTGCGCACCGCAAATCATCCTCGAAGAAGCCGGCGGCCAGATGACCGATTGCTGGGGCAATCCTCTGACTTACAACAAAGAAGACGTCTTCAATGCAAAGGGTTTCATTGCCAGCAACGGCAAGGCGCATGCTGGTATTCTAAACAAAATTTCTCCTTTCCTGGATCAAATGGATTAGTTTCGGATTTGGCAGCAAGCACGACAGATTAAATTCCCAAGGCCGCCGACATGGCATGTGTGCCTCGGTGACCTTTAATGTTCAGGTTTTTGCTTCAAGCTGTATCTGTTTTCCCCTTGTCGCCGCCACAACATTGCCTTGCTTCTCAGTCATTTCTTTCATAAATTTTCGATCCGTTGTTCCCGTATTTCCGGAAAAAGAGCCTTAGCTGTTATGAAAGATGGCAAGTCGATATTCACAAATGTTGTAATTTCTCTGTTTTCGGTCCTTATTTTTCTTGTTGCCTCTGAAGTCACAATTCGGATTTATCTCACCGGGTTCGCCAGCGAGCTGGGATTTCTGCGTTATGCGTCTCTGCACCAGTTGGAAACGCGAGCGAAAAACGACAGTTTATTTTCATTCAAGAAATCGTTTCACCGCTATCTCGGTTATTTCCCGACGCCGAATTACCGCCACGGCAAAAACAAACACAACTCGTTGGGTTACCGCGGCGAGGAAATCGCACTTCCGAAACCCGGAGACGAGTTCCGCATCGTCTGTCTTGGCGGCTCCACGACCTATTCCTCTGGCGTCGAAGATTACCGGCATGCCTATCCGGAGTTGCTTGAAACCGAACTGAAGAGCCGCGGTCATGGGAATGTAAACGTGATCAACGCTGGCGCGCCCGGGTGGAGCACCTGGGAGTCGCTCATCAATTTCGAGTTTCGTGTGCTGGATCTGGCGCCGGACATGATCATCGTTTACCATGCCGTCAACGATATTCATCCCCGCTTCATCTGGCCGCCGGAGGCCTACCGTGGCGATAATTCTGGCAGAAGCCTGCCCAATGTAACCAGTGTTTTTATGCCGAGCATTCTGGAGTACAGCACGCTTTTTAGATTCTTTATGATCCGGCTGGGCGTCACCCTACCGCACGTGGACATCAGCAGAACCGTTGACCGGCGGGCAGATACGTTCTACGGTGGAGATTTTCAGTATCAGAAAATGCACAAGAGCTACCCGAAGGGTATTTTCAAGGAGGTGAGCGCAAAGCAAATGTTGGAGACGAACAAGCCGGTTTATTACAGACGCAATCTTGAAAGCATCGTGCATATTGCGCAGGCACGCGGCATCACAACGGTGCTGGCGACATTTGCGTTTTCCACCCTGTTCGAAGACCAGCCGAGGGCCTCATCCAAAGAGTATATTTCAGCTTACCTTCAACACAATCAGGTCATGCGGGAGATTGCCCAAGAGAATGATGTCTATCTTTTCGACTTTGCAAATGAGTTTCCGGCGGATAAGCAGTATTTTCATGACGGCCGCCACATCACATTTGAAGGCTCGCGCTTGAAGGCCAGGCTCTTCGCCGATTTCATTGTTCGTCACGATCTGGTACCTTGCCATTGACAAATTCCGCGAAAATAGTTAAGTAGGATCCATGAATTTCTACATTCTTGCCGGTGGGCGCAGCAAGCGCATGCGGCGCAATAAAGCGCTGCTGATAATTGATGACGTTCCAGTCATCGAGCGGGTCGTGCGGGTTATCCCAACGCAAACAGGTTGCATTAAGATCGTGACCAACTCCCCAGCAGAATACAGTTTTCTTGGGTTGCCCATGATTGGCGATGTCCACCGGAATGTCGGCCCCATCGCGGGAATTCATGCCGGATTGCTCGATTCTGGTTCTGAGGCCAGTTTTTTTCTCGCCTGCGATTTGCCGTTTATTTCCACTGCAACCATCGAAATGGTTTGCAGCCGTTACTCGAATCAGAATGCTCTTGCCATCCGTATTGAAAGAGGACCGGAGCCGCTGTGCGCCATTTATTCGCGCGCATGTTTATCAGTTATCGAGATACAGATCAAAAAGAAACAGGTCAGTCTGCATGGGCTGCTGAGCGCGGTGAAAGCAGAGTTTGTAGAACTTACGAATGCCCGCTCCCTTTTCAACCTCAACACGCCGGGCGACTTACGAGAAATCACCAGAAATGAGTGAGGACGACGCGACCCTCGTTGTGGTTAAAGTCGTTTGATGCGGCGAGCTTTCCCCCGTGAGTGATAGTCACCGTCTCAACTTAGAACTACCCGCATCATTTCCTTTACTATTCAGGCGTGATGAGATAAATTTCTGACACGTTTTCAGGTGCACTGTGATATAATAATCCACGAGGGAATATGGCTGTACGAAAGCGAGGCTGGCTGTCCAAGCTCATCTGGCCGGTGACGCATTATCTTGTTACCAATTTTACCATCACACTCTGGTACATTTTCTTCAAGGTGTTTAACCGGACGACCATCATCGGCAAGGAGAATGTACCGCATGAAGCAAACACCCTTCTTCTGTCCAACCACCAAACCATGATCGATAGTTTTCCCGTGGGGCTGTTTGCGTTTTACCCGGCTTGTTTGCTCAGGGCCTTTTTGTTACCCTGGAATCCCGCCGCCGAAGAGAATTTCTACCGCAACTGGTTTCTGGCCTGGCTGGCCGATAACTGGAAATGTATTCCTATCAAGAAGGGCCGCAAGGATGTCGGCGCTATTTTCCGGATGGCGGAGAAGCTGCGTCTGGGCCCCATGACCATCTTTCCTGAAGGCACACGCTCGCGCGACGGCTCAATCGGGAGAGCCCGTGGCGGCGCCGGACTCCTGATAATGGAGACGCACCCCACGGTGATCCCCGTTTGCATTGAGGGGATAAACGAGGTGCTGCCCATCGGTGCAATGCTGCCAAGAATGTTCAAAAGGGTGTACGTGTACTATGGCCAGCCCATGGATCTTTCCGAATTTTACGGCCGGGACAAATCGAAAAGGGTGGCAGTGGAGATCATGAATTGCGTGATGGAGCAGATTCGTCACATGAAAGCTGAGCTTGATGAGCTCAAAGCCGACAAGGAAATCTAAAGAAGACCATCTTGGACGGCAGTGAGAGGTCTACATGAATCCTGCAAGTTTCTGTTTTTTCCTTTCTATTTTGCAGCCTGAATTCTTATATTTGGTTTCTTGTCCGGCAGCCAGGAGCACGAAAATAATTTCGTGCCCGGACGCGGGAAGAATTTGTCGTGTTTTCTTTGTTATGAATGGAGAGTCGATGGATAGGTTCACGCTCAGGGGCATTTGTTATGCAACACTCAGTGGGCTCGGTTTGGGTTACGAGTTGTTTTTCGTGCCGCAGCCGAGGTTGTTTTTGCTGGTTATGTACAGCATTGTCGTTATTGTCGGTATGGTGCTTATTTTTTTCGTTCACGAAACAGAAGACGAGTTGCCAAATCTATGGTCATGAGATGTAAATACTTCCACGCCGCTGTAATCCTGATGTTTTCGCTGTTGGCGGCCACGCAAGTTGCCTTGCCCGCGGCAGGATCCAATCACGCTGCCCGGATTCTTCAACGCGATGCGCGCGGTCTGACTATTGCTTTCACCCCGCAGCGCTGGTATGTTGAAACCGAGGATTTCGCAGGACAGGAGTTGACACGCATCGATTTTCCTGGCGCTATTCTGGCGGAGGAAGAAGGCAAGCCGCAGATTCCGTATCACGTTGCGACTGTCGCAATTCCGTGGGGAGCAACCGTCAGCTACCGGATTGTTGCCGCGCGTTCCGAACCGCTGGCGAATGTGCGCATCGTGCCCTTTCCCCGGCACAAGAAACTTGATGATGCGCACGTTGATGAATTTGTGTTTGATGGCGCGGTTTACGGCGGCAGCCAGGTCTTTCCAGGCGAGCTTGTACAAATCAGTCCGGCCGCCACGTTTCGCGATCACCAGATTATTCAGGTTCGGGTTGCGGGTGCGCAGTACCAGCCGCAGCAGAGACAGATTCTCAAGTACGACCGCATCGTCCTGCGGCTTGATTTTGCCGGCGGACGGGTACTTTCCGGCACGAAACAAAGCGCCCACTCGAGCGCTGAAGAAGAACTTTACCGTGGCGCCATTCTGAATTACGAGCAGTCCCGGGACTGGCGCAAACCGGTCACAGCAGGCAGGAAGCTATCCAGGTTGTCGAGTCTTCAGGGTACCACGTTTTATCGCTTCAAGATCCGCCAGGAGGGAATGTACAAAATCGATGGCCGCTTTCTTGAGTCCAACATCAGCAGCCTGGATTTATCACAGGTTGATCCCACGCGTATTCGCCTGTTTAACAATGGTGGGCGGGAGTTGCTGCGACACATCGATGCTGCGCGGCCGGACGGTTTGACGGAAAACGCAATTCTGGTCGTGGATGGCGGCGACGGCCGGTTCGATCTCGACGATTTTATTTTGTTCTACGGCAGGGGCGTCGAGGGCTGGGAGTTCGATCCGGACCAGCGGCGATTTGTTCATTACATCAATCACTACGATTTTGATAATCTCTACTGGCTGTCCCTCGACGGCAGCGTGGCCGGCAAGCGAATGCAGATTGCAACCTCGGGGCAGCCCGGCGGTGCAGTGGTTGAGGAGTACCAGGGTCTGGCATTTGTTGAGGAAGAAAGAAGCAATCCGCTGAACTCAGGCCTGAACTGGTTTGGCGAGCAATTCTCAGTAACTGACCCCAACGCAACCGTTAATCTGGACTTGCCCAACGCCATTGCCAACCGGCAGACAGACTTTAACTTCAGGTTTGCCGCACTCAATTCCGGCACGCATGGATTTGTCCTGCAGATGAACAATGTTGAGTTTGCCAATGCCACATTTAACGGCAATGCGCCGTCCCAAGGGCAGTACGTTAACATGCGTATTCAGAATTTCCAGTTTGACGCAACGGGTTTGCTGACGCCGGGAACTAACACTCTGCAGTTCAGATACACCCACAACGCCAGCTTTGGCCAGGCCTTTCTGGATTGGTTTGAGATGTTTTATCCGGCACAGCTGCGAGCTGTGGAGGATGAGCTTTTTTTCTACGCCGTCCCGGATTCTGGCCTGAGGACATACGGCATCAGCAATTTCAGCAGCCAGGGGATTCAGCTTTTTGACATTACGGATTATGCTGATGTGAAGCAGTTCACCGGGGCCACGGTCGCCAACAACAGTATCACATTTGCCGATGTTCA
>SMUY01102088.1_pt1 | contig 13005 bp, 9 predicted proteins | sample 2456441 | NCBI WGS metagenome assembly SMUY01 (sample SAMN11095931, study PRJNA526329) | marine sediment metagenome | biome: Marine sediment; feature: Surficial sediment; material: Deep marine sediment; isolation source: Hadal surficial sediment | place: Pacific Ocean | collected 2014-11 | depth 0-1...
ATTTGCACTTCTCGTCTTTTACGTGCCATGAGACTCGTCCGTGGCGATCAGCTGCAGCTCATGACCGGGCGAGCCCAGCCGGAGTATGTCACCCACCTGCAATACCGCAGACCCATCAATCCGGTGGCCATTGAGGAACGTCCCGTAACGGCTGTGGTCCTCCAAAACGCACTGACCGTTCTGACTTCGGACCGAGCAATGCCTCCTTGAAACACCCGGCATCTCGGCCGGCAGCGGTATCGTGCGTTCGCCCTCTGCGATCTTGGTCCCGAGTACCAGCGGCAAATCATCGATCCTGTAGGCCATGTGATCAAACAGCAGATGCGTCGGCCGCGCCGAGTGCGCTTGTTCTGCCTGTTGAGACCTGACTTCGACAGCCGCCTGGTCCCAGGGCAGTTGCCGGATCAGGCTGATACCATCGGCTGAGCCTGACTGATCATGACAGCGCGCCAGTGCACCTCGTGCCGTGGCGCCGGGCTCCAGCAGAAAAACTGCGCCGCCGACCCGCGCTTTGAGCATATCCGCCAGGCCCGGCAAGCTTGCCACTCGATCCGACAACTGAATCGCCGGCGTATCTTCTGCGCGGTACAAAGCCCGTAACTTGCTCGCGATGCTTTGATATATCGGCGCAGCAGCACCAATCAATTCTAATGATTCGATCTCGGCTTCATGACTTAATTGCCCGTACTCCAGGTCAAGCTTCACGGTCTCATTCGAACAGGCGGCCGTCAGCCAGCCAGCGAGCCGGTTGAGGAGCACTTGCTCGGTCTGGGCCGTATGCAACGGGTCGAAACGGGACTGCTGCACGAAGGCTTCCGCGATTATTCTGATCCACACATCGTAAAGCGCGTAAATGCCACAGGAATCCAGGATCTCGACACGATCGATCTGGGTCCGCCCGGGTTGCGCAAGACGCGTAAGACTCGTCGAATGCAGGCTCATATCGATGTGAACCGGGACTGCGTTTTTGTACTCGCGGCGCGTCGCCGCAACGGCCGAATCCACCATTGCGATAACAGGCAGTTTGATTTCCGACGCGATGCCAAGCAGCAGGCCGAGATTGTTCGTACTCATATATGGCGGCACGGCAACGATGAGGTCCTTGTGTGTGGCTGCCAGCGGGCGCCACATCTGCTCGAGTTGACGGCTTGCCAGATCCGCAGCGCTCAGGTGCCGAAATCGCTGATCGGCAAGCGGTGTCGTTACCAGGTTAGACCAGTAGTTGTGCTGAATTCTTCGCGGCTTTATCCTGGCTGCCGCATATGCCTCATTGCCCGTCGTAAGCCGATCGTCGTCGAGCAATGCGAAGCCGGGCTCACGATATAAGATTCGCTTTGAGTCGAGTGCCGTTATTCCGGCATCGTTTATGTGTGCAGCAACAACACTCAAACTTAAAATCCTGGCTGGCTCAATCCGCTTTCATATGGCGAATCAACTTGTCGTCACAGTAATTCTCGCTGTCGAAAACCAGATTGTCCTCCAGCAGTTGTAGCTGATGTACAAGAAACATCAGGAAAATACTGATCAACAGCGCGATGAACGTAGAGTTGAACGCGATGCCAAGACTCAGCGTCACGCCGGCGATGTCGCCGTGCACCGCCTTGTCGGCCTGCGCGAGCGCCTCACCAATACCTCGAACCGTTCCGATGAACCCGATCGAGGGAATTGCCCAGGTGATATATCGGATCATTGACAGTTCGGACTCCAGCTTCTCCGCCTCTGATTCGCAAATCGTGTGCGTGCTGGTGGAGACATCCTGAATGTTCCTCGTCGAACCAAAACGATGCAGTGCATTGAGCAAGGCACGCGGCAGCAACATCTGTCGATTTTCCTCGGGCAGCGCCTCTACCTGCCGCGCAAACTCGCGCGTGTCTTCGGGTAATATTCGCATCCCCTCGGCAACAGGGACCAGATCGATGTCGAGCAGTTTTCGTTCGTTGAGAATACTGACCGTCTTGTAACCCATGATGGCCAATGCCCAGAACATCAGGATGAAACAGGATTCCTGCTCGAGGTCCTTGATCAGCACCCAGGTCGATCGTGCCCGGACATAGTCCGGATCTGCCGCGGCAGCCGCGGCTTGTTCCTCGATAACCTGTGCTGCGTTCGGACGAACGACCGAAACATAGAACGCATGCACGATGATGATCGAGATAATCAATGCGAAGAGCTGAAAAATAAACTCTACCGGGAGGGTTTTTTTCTTCATAAAACGAAACTCATCATTCGATGACAATTACGATTCGATGACAATTACGGATCAGATATCGACGGGAAAGGCCAGGGACTGATCGGCAGACACCTCCTGGCTCGGTATGAAGTCGTCTTCGTCTTCCTGCCCGTATCCCTGTTCGTCGAGATCCGAATCGTCCTCTTCCTCGGCTGCCTCGGCTACCTCGGCTACCTCGGCTACCTCGGCCTCTGTATCGCTGGATTCCTGAGAATCCTGCGCCCAGGAAACCGATACCAGAAATAACGTCAGGAGCAAGGTAATCAGGTGTTTCATCATGTCATGCCCATCCGCACAATCTCAGAATATCTTTGACCACTGCAATCGAATATTGTCTCATGAAATTTCACTGAACGTTGCTTGCGTGACCTTTCACTCAACGTTTCTGGCGATTCGGAATCCGACGTCCGTGCGCGGTTCCGTGCCGAAATCGCGATAACTCAGTCGCAGCTCCATAATGCCGGCGTGGCGCCAGCTCGAGCCACGGATAACATGGCGTGTACCCCGGTCGGGACCCGCAGGATCGACGACGGCCTGAGTCTGTCCGGGCGTAGGCACCGAATAAATATCGTTCACCCATTCGGCCACATTGCCGCCTCCGTCATGAATGCCGAGCGCATTTGCCGGAAATGTGCCAACGGCCGCCGTGGACGCATAACCGTCGTCGTAGCGCGGTAGAATTGTTGGCACGAGTCCGACAGCAGATTGGTCGGCATAATTCCCCGCCTCGCCCCGCGGCGGGAGCTTTTCTCCCCAGGAGAACCTGGATGCCTTGGCGCTGCCCTGATAGCGAATCGCCCAGGCCCACTCCGCCTCGCTGGGCAATCGGTAGCCGTTCGGAACCGGTTGGATCGGCACCCATTTGTCGAATTTCAGTTCGTAGGCCGGCGCCAATCCTTCTTTCGCGCTCAGCCAGTTACAATATTCAACGGCATCCTCCCAGGTCACGTTTGCGACCGGATTGTTGTCACCGGCCATAGACGCATGAACGTCAGCGCCAGAATCGTGTCCTTTCCTGAACTTGGCAAATTCCTTGTTGCTCACTTCCTTTGCGCCGATAAAAAATGGCCTGGTCAGGGTCACGGGGACAAGCACTTCATTGGCGCGCCTGCCCTGCTCGCTCCGCGAGGCGCCCATGGTAAAACTGCCGGGTTCGACGCGCCGCAAAATCTGGCTCTCGGACGTCGTGACCGTCAGCGCAATCGACGCCTGGCGGATCTCCTCTTTGGAGCGAAGCCGTACCTGAACCGTTTGCGGATAGCCCGGGCGCGGCGTAATGCTGCGACTAAAGGACTCATAGCCTTCACTACGGACTTCGAGACGATGCGGGGCAGAGCTGAGATTCAGCGTTACCGTTCCGGTACCGCGCGCGCGCCCGTCAATATAAACCGTGGCGGCGGACGGATATGCGCGCACGGTCACTCTGCCGGTGCGTGCCGTCAGGTCCACGGTGATTTCTTCCCTGGCGGCGGCGCCGAGACGAATCCTGCGCGTCGCCGACCCGTAACCGGCCTTGGACATGCCGATTTCATAATTAATGTCCGGAGAGAGCGAGAGATTGACCGGCGACTGCCCCCGGTAGCGGCCGTTGACGGTCACGTTGGCGGCGCGGGGTATCGTGTTGACCAGCAGCCGGGCGTTGGCAGGCTCGAGCTGGATAGTCGGAATAAGCTGATCGACGTTGGGTGCTGCGGTAATCGTGCCGTCCCACGCCTTGTAGCCGTCGAGGATGATGCTGAGGTCATGCGTCCCTTCGAGCAGCTCGAGAAGCATCGGTGTCAGCCCCAGTTTTTGCTCGCCTTCATAAATGGTGGCGCCGGACGGTTCTGTTGATACATCGACATTTGCCCAGCGCGGGACGAGCTGAACGCGTACTTCTTCCTGGCGGCCGAGGCCGGGGATCTCGAACACATCGGAAAACGGCAGGAACCGATCGGCGCTGACTGTGACCGAGTGCACACCGGGTTGCAGCTCGACAGGGCCGTAAGGCGCCTGGCCGACGATACCTTCATCGATCGTAACGATCGCATCGACGACCGGATCGGTCATGACCGTGAGTTGTCCCGGCAACTTTCGAAGGACCAGTTCGAACGTCTGGCTCTGCGCATCACTGACCGTCAGACTCAGGCTGAGATCATAATAGCCGTCTTTCTTGACGTGCACGGTATAACTCCCCGTGCGCATAAGAAAACGATTGCCCAAGGGAAGCCGAAACCAGCCACCGGTAATCTCGAAGTCATCAGGCGCACCGGGCTGAACGGTAAATTGAACGGACCTCGCACTGAATAGAAGGTAGGACGCGATCACCAGCGCCGCCAGCACGCCGCCAATGATTGCCTGCCAGTGATGTTTTCGTGGCTCAATTGTCCGGGCGGCAATATCGGATGCACGCTTGAATGCCGCCGGCGCAATCGCTTCCTCTTCAAGCTCGCCGGCCGTGCCCGGCAGCTCCGGCGGCTTGGTCACATAGGCGCTGTCTTCGAGTTGAATCTGAAGCCGTAACGCCCCGTGCTGCTCTCCGATCTCGATGCGGCTGCCAAAGAACTCCAATGTATCGCCGGCAGTCAGCCGCCTGCTTGTAGTCAACGGCGCGCCGTTCAGCTGCAGTGCGCCGTCCCCGCCAACGGGTTGCACGAAGGGCGCATCGTCAAGTATGTCGAGCAACGCGACGGGACCGCCACCGGGCCCCGGCAACCGAAGTTCACATTCAATACCGGTGCCGAGGCGCAGTGGCAGACGCTCAATGTCTATTCGCCGTTCACCTTCTGCATCGAGAATCACTACGGCGTCAAAACTCAAATCTGTTCCTCGCAACGGACGATAATGGCTTGAAGTTCGATCTCCGGAGATACCCTGAACTCGAGCCGGACATCACGGTAGCCGGGTCGACTGCCTACGGCCACGTAAGTACCGGGACGGAGGCTAATCTCCTGTGAATCAAACCTGCCTAGTTTACCAACCCTGAATATCACAACTTCCGTTGCATTATCGGAAATCAGACGTACGGTCAATTCTGTTGTCGCTCGTTTGAGCAATCGGGATAGCTGGTCTTTCTGGTCGTCGAGTCGCGGGCCGACAGAGGGCATGCGGATTATATCGAGTAGCGTTTGCGTCGCAGCCTGCATAGTCGCAGGGTCGCTGAGACTGTCGGGATCCGCAATATATTTCTCGAGCGTCTTATGCAGAGCAGCTCGCCCGTTTGACCGTGCCAGACCTGTATGCGCAAAATTCAGATCGGGATCGACTTCGAGAATCGCATGGTACTTTTGCACGGCGGCATCCCACTGCTCCTTGTCCTCGAGCCTTGTTGCGTCACGCTCCATTACCGCGATTTTTTCGAGTCGAATGCCCTGATCGACCTGCAGCAAGCCATCGGCAGGCTCCCGCGAATCGGACTGCAAGATCTGTGCGGTCCTGAATGCGGCCCTGGCTGTCAGAAAATCACCGTCGGCCAGGGCTTCAAGCCCTTCCGTCATTCTCTGGTCGAATGACATCTGATTGCTTGCCACCAGGACGCGTTGCAGTCCCTCCACCGCCGCTTGCCATTCGGCGTCGAGTGCCAGCGCTTTCTCGAAAGCGAGCCTCGCCGCATCAAGATCGAGATCCTGCTCAAGACCGACGCCCTGCTTCGTCAGGCTCATGACCAGGTCAAGATTTCTTGCACGCGTAAGACCATTATGCGCTTCGGCATGACCCGGGCTAATTGCTACAGCAAGTTCATAATGGCGCAATGCCGCAACGCTATCGCCCGCTTCAAGGGCGGTACGCCCGTCGTTCATCGTTTCCTCGAAAACCACGTCCACCCGGTCGAGAAGAGGATCGATGATCGTTATGGTTTGCCGATACTTTTCAGCCGCCAGCTTGTAGTTCCGCTGGAGATATGCGCGATCGCCGTCGGCGTAGACCTCCTGCGCTTCCACATACACCTGACCACCCCAGCGACCTACGGCCCTTGCCTCCAGCGTTTCGAGTTTCGACAATAATTCACCGAGCGCTTGTTCGGTATCGTGTTTTGCGCGTACCTGTTGGGTGCGCTTCGTGAAATCATCGATGTTTTCATTGAATGGCAGATTGTCGCCGGCATCGGGCAGCCGAGTTTCCCCGTCCGGAACTGTCGCTACCGGCTCAGGCGTTTTGCCCCCGCGATTGCCGACCAAATTCGGCAAAACAAAAACAACCGCCAGAAAAATGAGGAGTGCCCCGGCCAATGCCCCGGCCAGCACGCGTGGAGACATGCCGGTCCGTTGCTCCGCTTTGCGTGATGCCAGCGGCTGTGTGTGTGTGCGGTGCTCGAGGGGGCGGATGGTTGGCCCGATGGCGACAACATCAAGGTCTTCGACACCGGCGACAAATCGGGCAGGTACCGGACCGGCATCAATCCCTGCGTCCCGTAGTCTCTGCGCCACGGACCCGGCGTCCGGGCGCGCGCTCGGGTCCCTGGCCAGCATTTGCGAAACAAGCGTCGCGATCGACGCAGGTACGGCGGTACCGTTCTTCGCCATCAAGGGCTCCGGATCCTTGTTCAGACTGTCGCCAGCCGTCCCCGGGTGTGGAGGGCGGCCGCTTATCAGTTCGTAAATCAGGGCGCCGAGGCTGTAAATATCATCTTCCGGTCCCGGCGCCTCCCCGGCGAGCTGCTGGGGGCTGGAGGCAATTGGCGAGCCGCCTGTCGCCGCATGATCCTGATCGGAATGTGCCGCGACACCAAAATCGATCAGGTACGGCACACCTCTGTTATCCAGCAGAATATTGGCCGCCTTTATGTCCCGGTGAATGACGTTCTTCCCGTGGGCATACCGCAGGGCATCGGCGATCAGTCCGATCGGCCGCAATACGACCTCGATGTCCTCGCCCGCCAGCACAGCGATATCCGGGCCACCGATGTATTGCAGACTGAAAAAGGGTCCCTCGTCGGTATCGTGGTATTCGAATACGCGAACAATGTTGGCATGCATCAACCTGGAACCAAGCTGCCATTCCTTGCGCAGGAGCTTGCGATATCCAGTGTTGTCGGCCAATTCGGGCAACAGAAACTTGAGCGCGACAGGTTTTTCGGTTTGTCGATCCTGCGCAAGCCAGATTTCCGACATGCCACCCGAACCGAGTCGGCGGACCAGCGTGTAGCGATCAGCTAGCTGTGCACCTTTTTCCAGGACGCGCATGGATTTCTACGTTCTGATATCAACCTGACGGTTGCTCGCCCCTGGTCGGCACACCAACTTCCAGCGGCCCCGAAAACCCGGTCTCCGCCTGGTAGATTTGTTTGAGAAGTCGGCGCCAGCTTTCGTACTGTGCCGCGGCCGTGCCAGTCAGACGTCGGGTCTCACCTTGAACAGTAATGACCATCGGCGCCGCTTCCGAGCCAAAGGACTCGGACAGCTCCTTGATCGACTCGAGGTGTATTTTGGCTTCGCTGCGCCGGGTCAGGCCGCTCATAATGGCCTCAAACCCCTTCGTAATACCGACTGTCTGGATGCCGCGTTTCATTCTCCGCGTCGAAGAGTGCGAGCTATTGTCTGTATCCATGGCAACCGAGCCGGCCAGCACCACAACGCCCAGGAGGGTGCGCATTGCCGCCGATCGCCTGACCTGCCGGTAGTTTACCTGCTCTTCGCGAGAGATTTTGCGCCAGCCTTCGTACGGAATCGCGATCCCGTAATAGAAATTTGCATAGTGTTCGTTCAAGGTATCGACGACGAGGCGGTCGCGTTCGCGAATCTGTCGCAGCCGGGCAGCCGTCGGATCGTTTTCTGCCGGCAGGCGAACAATGCTTATAGTTCCATCTTTGTTATTCGCAAGGTGGTTACCGAACGACAGCGGTGCCATGTCACCGAAAAACTGCAGCTCCGATACCTGCCTGATTTGTTGAACCTGCTTTGCCGGAAGCGCCGCCACATATTCGCGCAGGTCATTTGAGAAATCGTTAAACACGTTCTGATACGGGTCGGTGGAACGGTCGCGAAACTCGTCGTACGACGAGATTCCGGTCTGCGTTTCATAGACCCTTTCGAACCACTCATGGCCCATTGCGTCCTCGACCTTGATCCGCAATTCCACATATTCGCCGTTGGATTTTTCAATTACACCGCTGACGATGACATCTGTAAAAGCGCTACGTGATGGAATGACGCGCACGGCTCCCCAGTGGCCGGTGCCTTGCAGCGTTGTTTTCAGGTGATAGGGCAGATAGCGAACTTCCGCTGATCGCACTTCCTCGTAAATGCCGGTTTTTACCGGATCGTTGTTTTCAGGGACGCCGCCGTCAAACTCGACAATGCCGATGTCGAGGAGCAGTTCCTCGGGTGGGGCAATCTCGGCGACATCGAGATGGTTTACTTCCGCCGTGATGACTTCATTGACGGCACAGCCGGATACCATCCATGCTGCAACAATCAGAAAGCATAATTTCTTTATCATCACGACAGACGTTTCTCCTTAGAGGCCATTGTACTTACGGTATTCTTCCCAGAGTCGCTCTCGCAATTCCGGATCATCTTCGGCCAGCGCCGCTTCATACAGTTGCCTGGCAACAATATCGTCCCCGACATTTTCCATGATGTCGTCCGGAAGGCGGGCCTGGATATCTTCCTCACTCATGGCGCCGATCGATGACTGCCGTTCGTCGGTGGGATTGAGCACGGAAACTGAACCACTGGTGCTGTTGCCGCCGGCCTGTCCGCCAAGGCCGACGCGCCCACCGGACCCGCCGCTGCCGCCCGTGCCAAAACCCTCAGTGTTCCGGCTTACGGTGGAAATCTGCCGCTGTTCTTCCATCAGGACTTCGTCGAAGTCTCCTACAGATTCGTCCAGCTCTTTGCCGAGACGCGCGGCGCGCTCCGCATCGCTTTCACCAGGATATTGACCAACACCGCCGGCTGCACCGGCGCCATCCTCACCACCTGGGCCCCCGGCTTCATCGACAGTCGCACCCTCGCCGGCCGCGCCACCGTCACCACATTCCCCGGTCTGGCCCATGCCGCCGACACCGCCAGGCAGGCTGATGCCGCCGCAATCGGGATCGCCACCACCTTCGCCGTCACCGTCGCCGTCATCGTCGCCGTCACCAACGCCCTCACCCGCAGCGCTACCACTGGCACCTTCCATTGTCGCGCCACCGATGCCGGGAATCTCGAGCCCGGGCAGGCCACCGGATGACCCACCCGCAGAACCACCGGGCATGCCAGCGCCACCTGCCGAACCGCCGCTTGAAGCATCACCGCCGGACGAGCCACCACCCGAAGCACCACCGCCCGCTGACCCGCCACCGGACGAACCGCCACCGGACGAACCACCGCCGGATGAACCACCACCGGATGAACCACCACCGGATGAACCACCACCGGACGAACCACCACCGGACGAACCACCACCGGACGAACCGCCGCCGGACGAACCGCCGCCGGACGAACCGCCGCCGGATGAGCCGCCCGACAAGTCCATCGATGCACAGCCACTGGCGAGCACCACGACGATCAGGGCCGCGGCAAGCAGCTTGAACCGACGGCGAAACGAGCCAGATATGCTGATTATGTTCATTGCTTTAGCGCCTCTTTCGCATGGTCAAACGGCCAATGAAAAACTGCTGCCGACCACTCGCAGCCACAGCTTTGTGATTGCTTAGATAGGCATTACAGGGCCTGAGTTCCATCTGTCTCCATATTATGCCTGACCGTCTCAAGCTTATGCATGACGCGGACGACATTAATACGCTGTGATGTGTCCCGCAAGCGTGAATCCTGTCGCCGACCTGGCTCACCGCCAGCGCAACACCCTGCCCTAAGGCACTGTTTCTCTGTCGTTTTCGCTTTTGTTCATCGGCGCCGCTCTGCGAGAATTACTCACCCCTTATATTAAACGGCCGGCGCAGGTCGGGCGTTGACAGACAGGCAGAGAAAAGAGGCGCCCTCGCTGTTTACGAGGGAAACTTAAAAAAACCGCTTGTTTTGGCGAGTGCAAGGAAACTCGGCGCGGGGAGCCGGAGTAACTGTGCAAACCATGAGGATTCGAGCACGGCGGCTGACGCAGCATTCGCGAAAAAGGTGGTTCCTGGCGCTTCCTCGGGGGCAGCTTCTGTAATTGAATGCGAACCCGACGCGATCAGGTCGTCGTATCGTCCGTCGGTTCGCCGTGATGCCGCCAGTGCCGGGATCCGTGGCGCATCTTCGCTCTGCGTTCCGACAGTGTGGCTTGTTGTTCAGGCGTGAGCTCGCCGCTGACCTGCGCCCTTACGCGACCGTGTAACAAGGTCAGTTGCGTGGCCAGCTCACCGTTCTCGACTGCCAGCTTCTGCAGTTGCACCTCATAGTCTGTATCGGCGACGTTCAGAGCATGCAGGGCCTCCCGATTCGCCGCCGCCCGCTCACGCAGAGTATTTATTTCCGGCCTGACGGCCTCGACGATATTGCCAATTGCCTGTTCCTGCGCATCGTCCAGCTCGAGCAGCCGGCTCATATGCTCGACCATTCGATCAAAGTCGTGGCCCCCGTGCATCATGCCGGCGTGCCCCCGGTGCATCCCGTGATACTCGTTGTCGCCATACTCCGGTCCTGCCCAGACAGCACCCACGAGCAAAACCATGAAACCCATCGATACCAACTGTAGTAATCGCTCCTTCATCGTCTTTCCTCCGAATTCGTTTAGCTAAAGTCGCAGCATAATCAGGATAACGGTGTGACCGTGCGAAAACGTCAGCATTAGCATGAGCTTTGCAAAGAATTGTCAAGTCGCCGTTGCGCCGTCGTCTGCTTTGGCACACGATGTGGCCGTCGCGCAAAGTGAGATCGCTTGCCTGAAATGAATATGGATCACCATACGACCAACGTTATTCTGATCGATGACGATCGGGAACTCGGCGTCATGCTGACGGACTTTTTGAGACCGGACAGGCTCGAGCTGACCGTCTGCGGAAGCGGCGAAGACGGTCTTGAATGCCTGGCCTCCGGGAATTTCGATCTTGTCATTCTCGACATCATGCTGCCGGGCATCAGCGGCCTGGATGCACTCAAGCAGATCCGGCGCACGAGCGACGTCCCGGTCATCATGCTTACGGCACGAGGCGACGATGTGGATCGAATAATCGGGCTCGAGTTCGGCGCCGATGATTATCTCGCAAAGCCTTTTAATCCACGCGAACTTGTCGCGAGAATAAAAGCAATTCTGAGGCGATCGCAGCGCGAAGCGCCGGAATCGGATCGGCTGAAGCTCGGCGAGATCGAGTTGCAACCGCGCACCCGCCGTGCCTCTGTAGGCGGTGATGCCTTGCGCCTGACCGGCACTGAATTCGAAATTCTCAGATGCCTCCTGGAAACGCCGGGAGAAGTCGTGAGCAAGGAGCAACTCAGCGAACGAGCATTGGGCCGCCGGCTGCTGCCCTACGATCGTAGCATTGACACCCATATCAGTAATCTGCGGGGCAAGCTCGAGCAGGCGGGCAACCATAAAGAATCCATACAGAATCAGCGTGGCGTGGGTTACCTGCTGATTCCGGGCGAATAAGGGCCTGCCCGTGCGAAGTCTTCTGATTCGAATATTTCTCTCCTTCTGGCTGATTATCGCTATCACGATCGGCATCGCCGCGGTGGCGGGTTTCTATTACTCGGAGAGATCGCGAGTGGCGTTCGAGAACTTCGAGCACGGCGACACGATACTGGAGGCCAGCGTGGCGCTTGACAAAAATGGCCGTGATGGCCTTGTGCAATGGCTGAAAAATTTGCCGGGCACCCGGAATATTACGATCTATGTCCTGGATGAAAAACGCCGGGACATCCTGGGCCGCCGGATCCCCGGCTATATTGCCCGTATGGTGAGCCGGCACAGGCATCACTTGCCGCCGCCCGGCATGCGTCCACATGACCCCCGTAATCTTCGCCGGGCGCGGCCCCTCTCACAGCTCGTGTCGGCCGACGGGCAGGTCTATACGCTCATCGTTTCACCGACACCGCATCCGCCGTATTGGGGTCACGTGCCCGTCAGTTCTCTCCTCTTCGTCGTGGCACTGATTGTGAGCGGCATTGTTTCCTATTTGCTGGCCCGGGCAATTGCAAACCCGATTAGAAAGCTGCGCGACGCGACTGTATCACTGGCCGACGGAAAGCTGGACGTGAGAGTCGGGACTTCCGTGGGCAAGCGGCGCGATGAACTGGGCATGCTGGCCAGAGATTTTGATTCGATGGCCGATAAACTGGCGCGGGCGGCAGCGCAACAGACAGAATTATCACAAAATATTTCACACGAACTTCGATCGCCGCTCGCTCGCATGCGCGTGGCCCTGGAGTTGGCCAAACGGAAAGCCGGCGATTTGTCCGAATTTGACCGTATCAACGCCGAGGCGGAGCGCCTGGACAAGCTGATAGGGCAGATTCTTCATTACACGCGCCTTGACTCGAACCCGCAAAAAGAACCAGTCCAGATCAACGTCGGCGATTTGATCACGGAAGTCGTCGACAACGTCAATTACGAATGCAAGTCGGACGGCATCGATGGTGTGAGCGTCGAGGCCAGTTTCGATGCATCACCAACGATGCATGGCTACCCCGACGCGTTAATCAGCGCGATCGAGAACATACTTCGCAATGCCGTGCGCCACAGTCCACCCAATGGCGCGGTAAATATTCGACTGAGCCAGGAAGGCGCGACTGCGAAAATCGAGATTCTGGATCAGGGCAAGGGTGTGGACGATGCTGATTTGCCGCGACTATTCGAGCCCTTCTACAGAACAAAGGAAGCGCCGGACACCGGCACCGGGCTTGGCCTCGCTATTGCCGCACGCGCAATTC
>SMUY01122666.1_pt1 | contig 13004 bp, 9 predicted proteins | sample 2456441 | NCBI WGS metagenome assembly SMUY01 (sample SAMN11095931, study PRJNA526329) | marine sediment metagenome | biome: Marine sediment; feature: Surficial sediment; material: Deep marine sediment; isolation source: Hadal surficial sediment | place: Pacific Ocean | collected 2014-11 | depth 0-1...
CTCAAACTTAGTCTTAATACTGCTACCTACTATCTGCTCAGGCGGAATACCGTATACCTGCTCTGTCCAGGGGCGCATGAATTCTATACCACCCCCTGAGACTATATATGTTTTAAAGCCGTTGGCGCGCAAATAAGATAAAAGCTCAAGCATCGGTTGATAAACAAGTTCTGTGTAGGGACGATTGAAGCGCGGATGCTTTGCAGTTTTGAGCCACTCTTTTACAATCTCCTCAAACTCAGCCGTTGTCATTCCGGCATGAGTGGCCATCATGAGCTCTAAAAGACCTTCATGCCCACTGGCGGCAAGTGTCTTATAGTCGTTCTCGAGCACTGACTTGAAAGGCTGCTGGATTTTCCATTCGGGGTGAGCCGGTGCTAGCTCCTTTACACGATCCATAGCGAAGGCGAGCTGGACATAGAGTGGCTGCTCCGCCCAAAGCGTTCCGTCATTGTCGAATGTCGCGATTCGTTCCTCCGGCTTCACGAAGGACTTGCTATTTGGATCACTTACCTGCTCTACGAAGCTAATGATTGACTGCTTGGCCGGACCGTCATTCCACGAGGGCAGCGGGTCTTGGTCAGCAGCCAGGCTTAGCGAAGCTACAGCCATCAACAGCAGGGCAAGGTAATACTGAGTTTTAATCAGTTTCTTCATTCATCAGTCCCTTTAATACTTTTATATAATGTAATGTTCTAATTATATTAGCTTTACTCTCAGCTCGCAATCAATTCATTCTACAATTTTAAATTTCACTGTTTCCACACTACCCTTTAATGCGCCGCAGGCGAATCTAACATTTCCATTACCTGATCAATCGAAAAGCTTGCTGCTTTCTGCCTCGGAGGAAACTCCTTAAAAGTCGCTAAGAAATTTGCAACATACTGCTGTGCTGGGACAAGCAAGAATGCACGATCGATCAACCAGTCATAATAAGTATTCGATGTGACGCTTGCACGCTCATACGGATCACGCCTTAAATTAAAAATTAGCGGGATGCGCAAAGGAACAAAAGGCTCAATCCAGGCTTGTAAAGTGGCTTCTGCCCGCTGTTCCGCAAAAATTAATTTCCAATCCTTATAACGTAAAGCGGTCAAGTCTCCATCGTCTGAAAAGTAAAAAATATCTTTCCTGGGACTGTCATCAACTTCTCCCGTCAATAAAGGAAGGAAGTTATAGCCGTCGAGGTAGACTTTATACTTACGTCCCATCATTTTTTTTCCTTTTAGAAGCTGTTCTTTAATATTCGGATTTCCTGCAATTGCTGCAAACGTTGGAAACCAATCCATATGATGCATGATGCCGTTGGACACTGTTCCGGCTTCAATTTTTCCCGGCCATCGTACAGCGGCAGGCACACGCCATCCTCCTTCCCAGTTTGTATTTTTTTCACTGCGGAAAGGCGTCATCGCCGCATCGGGCCATGTGTTTAAATGCGGACCGTTATCAGTGCTGTAAAACACAATTGTATTATCTGTAATTCCGAGCTCGTCAAGCTTATCTAACAACTGTCCGACATGCATGTCATGCTCTACCATACCGTCTGAATACTCGTCCTGACCTGAAATACCCCGCAACTCAGATTTTACGTGGGTACGGAAATGCATCCGGGTACCGTTCCACCATACAAAAAATGGTTTTCCTGCTTTAACTGTCTCTTCAATAAATTCTAAAGCACGTGCTACAGTCTCATCGTCTACTGTCTCCATTCGCTTTTTAGTTAACGGGCCAGTATCTTCTATCTTTCCGCCAGCGTAACTATGAATCACACCGCGGGGACCGAATCTCTTTTTAAAATTCGGGTAATCCTTTTCGTTTGGATAATCGAGATTCTCCGGTTCTTCTTCGGCGTTAAGGTGGTAAAGATTGCCGTAGAATTCATCGAATCCATGGTTTGTCGGAAGGTGCTCGTCTTTATCGCCCAGATGGTTTTTCCCGAATTGACCCGTCGCATAACCTTCCGACTTCAATAGGGTTGCAATTGTGGGGTCTTCTTTGCGCATACCAAGATCAGTGCCCGGGAAGCCAACTTTGCTAAGCCCTGTGCGAAAAACGCTTTGACCTGTTATAAAAGATGAACGTCCTGCGGTGCAGCTTTGTTCGCCGTAATAATCTGTGAAAGTCATACCTTCATTTGCGACACGGTCTATATTTGGAGTGCTATAGCCCATAAGCCCCTTGGAGTTGTAGCTCAAATTTGTCATACCAATGTCGTCGCCCCAGATCACCAATATGTTGGGTTTCTTCGGCTTATCGGCAGATTTTTTATCCTGCGCGCTAAGCTCGGGCGCAAATAAAATTGAAACTAATACGAGACATAAAATCATGAAAGATAATCTCTTCATTTCTTAAACCTCCTTAAATTTGATTTACTAGATTTTCTCATATTTTATATCCTGTCTTTAACGCACCTGAATCCCGAATGATTAAGACCCGTGTCCGGGCTCGCTTTCTGCCTGAATGCGACCCTGTAACCCGAGCAGTAAGACTCGTTGCATAAAAACGACCCGCCTCTCTGCACCTTCTTTTCTGCGTATGGCTCTACAGGATCAAAACTATCAGTAGGACCCGGAGGATTTTTGATGCCTTGTGGTTTATTACTCATTTTATAATAGTCATTTCTGTACCAATCGGACGTCCATTCCCAAACGTTTCCGGCTATATCGTATAGTCCATATTTGTTCGGCGGGAACGACTTTGCAGGCGCCGTAACCATAAAACCGTCTTTATTTGTATTTTTGTTCGGAAAGATCCCCTGCCATGTATTAGCTTTGGGTTTACCTTTTTCAATATGCTCTTCACCCCATGAATAAGGTTTATCATGGAGTCCCCCCCTGGCAGCCCATTCCCATTCGGCTTCTGTGGGTAGGCGTTTGCCCGCCCGTTTGCAGTATTCGTTTGCGTCATACCAGGAAACATGTATGACGGGGTGGTCGTCCAGTCCTTTAATATCGCTTCCGGGTCCTAGAGGGTTTTGCCAATTCGCCCCCGGAACCCATGACCACCAGTATGCGATATTGTTGAGCGACACCTCTTGATTAGGCGGCGTGAAAACTAATGATCCGGGCACAAGAAGATCTTCGTCAGGTTTGGGAGTACCTTCGGGCAGCTGTTTCTTTAGATCTTCCCATTTAGGTTTCTTTTCCGCAGTAGTAGTATAGTTGGTCTGTTGGACAAATATTTCAAACTGAGCATTCGTAACCTCAGTCGCATCCATCCAGAATTCGTCCAGTATTACCCTGTGTCTCGGAAGCTCGTCGGGACGGGTCAGTTCATAGTCGCCACCCATCATAAAATTGGCTTGAGGTATTAATACCATCCCGTCATGTTTTTGTATTTCTATTTTCTTTTCGGAATCACTACAAGAGAAAATTAGAAGAATTAACATAGACCCGCCTAAAGCCGCAGGTATGAAACCCATAACCAATACTGTGTTTAAATACCCAATAAAACGGCTAAACCCAATCATGTTCACCCCCCCACATGATTCATCAAAATCATCAATTAGAATTCCCACCTACCTCCTGCAAAATTTATATAAGCCTGTTTTATGTAAATTCTTAAACTAACCAGAGCTTATGAAAATAAATGCTTAAACGCCCCAGAATCTGCATATGCTCTTTGGAAAATTCATCATTGAAGGTTTCCCAATTTTCTTCAGCCTGCTCCCGCTTCGTCTCAAGCCCTTTCTTGAATTCCTCAATCTGCAATGCTAACTCTTTCTTTTTAGCCTCTTGCATTTCACTCAGTTGGGCAATCTCATTTTTTAATGCGATGTGAGATAGCCCGTCAATGCCCCAGCTCCTGCACCAATCCCTGCGCCAACCCATGCATTACCGCCTGCTAACGCAGCCACGCCGGCACCAGCTCCATTGTGTCCTGCGCATGAGACAGTACGCCACAGCACAACATAATCATTATCACAAAGCCTGTGCTTAAAAGTTTTACTGAGATTTTCATTGTAATACCTCCCATTCTCCGGCGCTCATAGTTGATTTGAGCACTATAAAAGAGCGTTACATGCATCATAACATACTAAATTCAGTTAAGTCTAGCAGAATACTGCATACCGCAGGCCCCTAGTATAAATATCGTCTACTGCTATCCGTAAGTCTGTTAAATCCTCACTATTAGTAGTAAAATGTAGGAATAATATAATAGGAGGTATTACAAAAAATGCCCGGGAAGAAAAATAGAATCTATAATTTAAGCTTATCATTGCTATTAAAAAACCTGGCTATTTATTATTACTATCTGGGCAAGTTCTTAATTTTACTTCTAATTCTTATAATAATCGGCGCTTTATTCATTTCTGTTTTCGACCATATAGCATTTGCCGAGAGTCTCTATTTAGCTTTTATTACTGCTACTACGGTGGGTTACGGTGATTTTACACCTGCAACTTACGCATCAAAAATAGTGGCCGTGTTTCTCGGCATAATAGGGATAATTTTTACGGGGAGTATTATCACTATTACTTTTGAAGCTATAAGATTAACTTTTAAGGAGCAGTTGAGTCCTGAAGAAATAGAAAAATTAAAAACCTAGATATAACGATAAGGTAAGCTCATTTTCTTAAACCCGGTAATTTTTTTTGCCATAGATTGTCGGATATAGCCATATTGTATCCGAGTTCAAACAATGCAGTCATTTCTTCCTGATCAACAGCTTCGTCACCAAAGTATACAAAATCATCGGGTACAGCAGTATAATTGAAATCAATACCGTCTCGAGTTGTCAAAAAGTAGATGCGAATTAGGTCATTCCTACCCGATGCTTTAGTCATGGACAAAAGGGATCGCTCAATCATACTAAATAAATTACGTTCAATCTGTTTATAAGAAGGGCCGACCTGGCCGTTTCTTATTACAAACAACTCAGAGCAGCCTTTAATATTCTTTTCCTCGGTTAAATTCAACATAAGTCCGTAAAAAAATACTTGAGCGGCAACACCGCCGTCTACATGCATTTCATCAAATTGAATTCCCTCTATTTCGACATCTACATAAACAGGAGGAAAAATCACCGGCATGGAGGCAGATGCTATCATAATCTTTCGAAAGAGTTCAAGAGCCCCAGGGTTACCGCTGCTAGCAATAGCGCCCATATTCCAGATTACAAATCTCTGTGCATCCATATTAAAGGTACCTATATAAAGTCGTCTACCCTTAGCATGTTCCTGAGCCACTGCTTTAAGTATCTTTTCGTCAATGTTAACGTCAATTAAACCCAAAAGAGGGGCGTTATCCGCTAATGATTCATTCGTTAAAGCTGATAAGATACTTCTCTGCTTGGCTACATCTTTAGTTGTAACACTGGTATAGCCCGCTTTAATTGCTTGATCGTATTCGGATCCCAAAAAAGCGAAAGGCGCTGTAAGCGCGCCGGTACTTATCCCGGTTACAAGTTTAAATTTAGGGCGATTTCCCGTCTCGGACCAACCATTGAGAATACCTGCACCGAAAGCTCCGCTGGCTCCTCCGCCAGAGATAGCGAGCGCAGTGTAACTTACTTCACAATCCGGTTTCTTCGGTGGATAATCTCCCTTGTTCTCAACTTGTACGGAGTTGATAATGTCTGCTTGAAATGCAGGGCTGTACTCATCTCCCCAGGCACGTATTAGAGGACTGCCGAATATCTCCACGCTATCGACATGGGATTCAGGCACTGGGTTCCTAGTGAGTTTATTGGCGCATCCGAGACTTGATACAACTACAGCAGAAAAAATAAAGAGTATTACAATACCGTACAGTCGATTTAACATATCGATTCTCCTTTTAATTCTTCATTTATATTTTTGAATTTCATATTTCAATGCCGCAATTTAACCAGTATCTGGAGATTTTATACGATAAAAAACTGTATAAAGCACAGGCACAACAAGCATCGTCAATATCGTTCCGAACGCAAGGCCAAACATAATTGCTACTGACATCGCTTGCCAAAATTCGTCCTGTAGCAGCGGTGCCAACCCGAGAATTGTGGTCGCCGAGGCATTTACAACAGGACGAAGACGAGAGACCGAAGCTTCCAAGACTGCATTATAGACGTCCTTCCCGGAATCCTTCTCTATCTTGATTTGATCAAGCAACACGATAGAATTCTTCGTCATCATTCCAGCAAGACTCATGGCGCCTATGAGAGCCATATACCCGAACTGCACACCGGTTAAAAGCAGCCCGAAGGTAATACCAATGATGGCAAAAGGAATGACGCAAACTATTATGAGAGGGGGACGTAATGCATTGAACAGACCCACGAGTATTAATGCCATTACAACCAGCGCTATCGGTATGGCGGGCCCGAGTTGTTCGATGGAAGTATTTATACTTTCGTACTCACCATCCCATTCAAGCGTATAACCCGGAGGCAGCTCGATTGCTTCGAAATCTTTTTCAATTTCTTTATGGAGATTCGAATAAGTAACCCCATTAGGAGAGGCTTCTACGGTAATTGCTCGCCTCCTGTCCCACCGGTGTATTATCGGATCTTCCCATTGGATTTCTATTCCGTCAGTAACCTGAGAAAGGGGAATGGTATCCGTGCTTAAAGATGGAAGCACCTGTAATAATTCGAGATTTTCCAATGCCTTTTGCCGCTGATCTTCGGGCTGTCTCACCATAATCGGGTACATGTCATCGCCTTCTCTGTAAAGGCCTACAACCAAACCGTCGTGAGCCCATTTTGTCGCCCTTGCAACATCCAGACGGGATACGGCCGCCCATCGTGCACGTTCCTGATCGTATTTCGGAACGATCTTCTTCTTTCTCTGCCGCCAGTTTGTGCGGACCTCCTTTGCATAAGGGCTATTTTTGAGTATCTCCACGCCCTGATTGGCAAGGGACCTAAGCGTGGCCGGGTCTGCATTTGCCGGTCCGCTGAAACGTGCCGAGAGTTTCCAGGTGTCGCTAGGCCCGACGCTGTAATTGCGAACGCGGGTAAGTGCCTGGGGATAGTTCTCGGCGAGCCAGGGCTCCATTTCATCGGCTAATTTTAGTATATCATCAAAACTTTCGGCGTTTATTACAATCTGAGCATATGTTGAGTATGGCAACTCAGGCTCGACGGGCAGATAGAAACGCGGCGGCCCCTGTCCTATGAATGTACTGACATTCTTGACGTAAGGGCTTTGCATTAATTTTTCTTCGATCGGCTTAAGGTCTTCTGAAACTTGCTGAATTCGTGTACCCTCAGGCGCCCAGTAATCGACCATCAATTGAGGCCTGGACGAATTCGGGAAAAACAAAATATTAACGTAGCCGAAACCAAAAATAGATAATAACAATAGTCCGACCATTACTCCTAAGAAGGGCAAACGCAATTTTATTACTCTGGCTAGAGTTTTTCTAAAGAGCTGAAACAAACCACCACCATACGGATCAGCACCCTCTGCCGACTTATCGGGAACGGGAAGCATCCCAATGCACATAAGGGGGATTATAGTTAAGGCCAAAACCCAGCTTAGCAAAAGAGAAATAGCTACTACCTGAAATAATGATCTTCCAACCTCGCCAGTAGCTGCAACAGAGCCGAATATAGGATAGAAAGCGAATACTGCTATTACAGTTGCTCCCAAAAGGGCCCAACCGGGCTGGGTCGCTCCCTCGATAGCAGCCTGCGTACGGTCCATTCCATTTTGTATTCTTACGGATATACCATCAGCAACGACTATGGCATTATCCACCATCATTCCAAGAGCAATAATTAGAGCCCCTAGTGATACGCGGTGAAGCACTATATCAAACATGTTCATAAATATGAACGTCCCTATTATTGTAATCAGAACACCGCCGATTCCAATAATAATTGCCATTCTAAATCCCATGCTAATCCAAAGCACGATCATGACAATAAGAATTGCCTCGGTAAGGTTAATCAAAAAATTGTTTACGGATTTACTTACCAGATCTGCTTGCCAGGCCACCCTGTGCAATTCAACACCTACCGGCAGTTCCGACATTATTTCCTCAATTCTTTCATTTAAGGCTTCGCCGAGTTTGACGACATTCCCACCTAAAGAGTTTGAAATATAGATGGCAATCGCAGGTTGACCTTGGTAACGCATCTCCCACCTTGGCGGATCCAGATACCCTGAACTTACCGTCGCGAGATCTTTTACTCGAATTAACTCTGATCGTCTGGAAGATTCACCAGGTAGTTGATAACCTCTCTGGCTTTCGATTACATCTGACACAATGGGTTCAAGATTCAAAAGCATATCGGCAAGGCTTGAACGGACTGCGAGCTCGCCTATCTCTTCGGGAGTATTAAACTCTCCGGTTGGTTCGATACGGAGACGCTGGCCCTGAAAATCCATATATCCCGCATCCACAACCATGTTCTGCTGGCTCAGGGTAGCAACAAAGGATTCAGCTGTTATTCCAAGCTGCGTCAACTGTTCCTCGGATAAATCTATGTATATAACCTTGTCCTGTATACCCCAAAGCTCTACACGCGCTACTCCGTTGACGAGGTTCAACTCTTTTTTAATGGCTTCTGCATACTCTTCAAGTTCTTTATAGCTATAACCGTCTCCGGTAAGCGCCAAAACAAAACCGTATACATCGGAAAAATCATCTGTAACTACCGGTGTTGTAGTGCCGGGAGGCAGCAGCATACTCATATCTTTTATTTTCTTACGGAGCTCGTCCCAAACCTGTGGCAGTCTGTCCGACCAGTATTCCTCTTTGATTTCAACCTTAATCATAGAGAGCCCCTCACGGGAGTAAGACCATACGTTCTTGACTTGGTGCATTTTTTGAATGGCTTTCTCGATCGGATCGGTAACTTCTAGTTCAACCGTTTCGGGGCTTGCACCAGGGTAAAGGGTTGTGATTAAAGCGATTTTAATTGTAAATTCCGGGTCTTCCAATTGACCAAGCTGAAAATAACTTGCTATGCCGACTATTATTAGCAGAGATGTACAAAAATAGGTTAAAGTTTTTTTACTAATCGCAAGTGAGGTTATATTCACTTGAGCTCCTCTTCAGAAGATTTATAGGGAGTACTATCTTCAGAATCGCTTTCTTTTTGGTTTGCTGATTCACCTAGTATTCGAATTTTCTGCCCTTCTTTGAGGTAGTTCACACCAGCAGTGGCGATCCACTCTCCTTCTTCAATCCCTTCGTCTATAAGGATTCCCCTATTTGTAATTCTTCCGGGTTTAACTTCCCTGCGTTTTATTGTCATATCCTCTTTATCGATAACCCATACGAAACTCTTGTTGTTCGTCTCATTGGAGAATACAGCCGATAATGGGATCTCATGCTTTCCCGTATCCTCTATGGTTTGAGGCAATTTAGCCGAGACTCTGGCTGAGCCTGCCATACCGGGGAGTATCCTGACGTCACCGGGCTGGCTTATAATCAAAGTTACGGGATAAGTTCTGGTAGTTTTAGAGGCTTCACCGCCAATTTCTATGATCTTGGCCGTAAACTCCCTGCCCGGAAACGGATCAAAACTAACTATTATGTCTTCTACGTAGGGTACAGCCGATATCATGTTCTCAGGTATATCTATCACCATTTCGATACTTGAAGTATCAAGCAGTCTGACTATAGGCTGTTTTGGCAAAACGTCTTCAAAGTTCTCTACATAAGTCGCGACGATTTCGCCGTCCAACGGAGCTTTCAAATATGTATAGCTCAAAGCGTTCTTAGCGCCGTCAACTTGGGCCGTAAGAGACTTCGTCTGCGCTTTCAATCGATTCACATCTTCACGTTTTCTGTCCACCAATGTCATACTTATTGCGCCGGGGTCCTCTTTTAATATTTTTAATGCCCTGTCGTAATCGCTAACTGCGAAATTCAGTTCTGCATTAACAATCCCAAGAGCGCCCTCCGCGTTCCTTAGATTGACCTCGAAGTCGCGCGGGTCTATTCTCGCTATCAGATCGCCCTTCTTCACTTTGTCCCCGACATTGACAGGACGCTCGATTAACGGGCCTCCTACACGGAATGAAAGATTGACCCTGTCCTCAGCCCTTGCCTGGCCCGGAAAGGAGCCGCTAGTAATCCCTGAGATGTCTGCTACCTTAATAGCCCTTACAGGTCTTACATATTTCTTCTCCTCTACATCTCCGCCGCATCCGACCCAGAAAATCAGTAATGTTAATATTAGGGCCATTTTGCTTAATCCCTCCAGCATATGTTCTCCATTTTTAATTAGATTCATTATTCTCATAAGTTGTTGCCTCCGACTCTGATTTGGAACGATTAAAAATCGGTTGGTTTAAAATAAGGGGTTTTACTTTGCCTTCCGCACCGTGAGCTTCGGGTGAGAGTAAGCCGCCCCAGTTTGTTCTTGCCCGCATTTCATCCTTGATTGACTCAGGCACGAAATCTTTACCCTCACTTATCTCCCAGCCACCACCGAGAGATTTGTAGGTGCCGATTAGGTTAATGGCTATAGATCCTTTACTCTGGGCCAGAAGATCCTGCTGAAGGAGTAGTTGCTGTTGGGCGTTTAATACGCGGATATAATCCACCGTGCCTTCCTTGTACTGTAAGAGTGAAAGGTCGACTGATCTTTTAGCGGCATCAACCGATTCATCAAGAAATTCAACCTGTTCGTGTGCACTGAGGAACCCTACTAAGGAATCCTCCACTTCCTGATAGGCTCTAAGAACAGTATTTTGGTAAGCGACTACCAGCTCCTGAAAACGGGCGTCCTGTACACGTACTGTATTTCTAATACGCCCGTAATTAAATATAGGAAACATTATAGTAGGGCTGAAGAATCCGGTAAGGCTACCCCAATCAAACAAATCACCAAAATTGCTGCGGCCGGGCGGCATTGATGAAAATGCTTTTGCGCTTGAAAAAGAATCGCTCGAAGCCAATCCTATCGATCCGAAGAGAACGACTCGCGGGAAAAGGTCTGACTTGGCGATGCCGATACGAGCACTCTGGGCAGCCGTTTCAAAAAGTGCACGGCGTACATCCGGGCGTCTGACTAGCAATTGAGCCGGTATCCCGACGCCGATTTGCAGTGGCGCAGTGGGTATCGGTCCAGGCTGCACCAGTATATTCTCTATATTCCCCGGCGGCTCGCCCAGCAGAATGCTCAGTCGATTTTGAGCCTGGCGGAGTGACTTCTTTAATACAGGAACAGTTGCCTGAGTGTTTCTAAGAAGTGTCAATGCTTGTTTTACATCAAGCTCCGTTACCATTCCGAAACGAAAGCGTACGTCGGCGATATTTAATGATCTCTTTTGAATCACGATGTTCTGACGCGCGATTCTTAACTGTTCCTCGATAGTACGAATCTGTACATAGGTACTAGCTACGTCAGCTAAAAGTGTTACAAGCACATCATCATAATTAGCTATCATGGATACCATATTGGCATCGGCGGATTCTATGGCGCGGCGAAAACGGCCCCAGAAGTCAAGCTCCCATATCGCATCGAAGCCCAACTGGTAACTCCAAAATGTTCTCTCGATAGGCGGGAACGAGTTCGCTGTGTTTTCGCTGATTTCCGTAAACGAAAGCCCGGCTCTTGCCTGCTGCAACTGAGGGAATTGTTGCCCAACGGCTATTCCAAGCTGTGCTCTGGCTTCGAGAATGCGGAGACCGGCAATTCGGATTGTAAGATTTTGTTCAAATGCTTTCTGTATTAGGGTGTTTAAAATGGGGTCGTCGAAAACTGTCCACCAGTCGCTTAGGTTTACTCTCTCGCTTTTGACTCTTGGGTCGTCAATGTCGATCCAATTCTCTTCTTCGGCCACCTCAGGTTTAACAAAATCAGGTCCTACAGCTATACAACTGCTTAGAATCAAAGTAAAGCTTAGTAATAGAATTTGGTATAAATCCCTAAATTTGAGAAGTATTTTTACCACCAATTTATGATATATTGTACTTCTTTGATCTTTATAGATTAAAAACTCCATTTACCTGACACTGACCCTAGGCAGATGATCCGCTTTCATGACTTCACCATCACTATTGCCTGCCTATTAATAAGTAATTTAAGATCGTTACCGACTTCTTCAATCCTTCCAACAAACTCGTGTCCAACTCCTTTACCTTCGTAGTCAACTCGTTACTTTTTGCCCGCTCAGCAGAAATGGGTATGGTGACATTCCTGCTGGGCAAGCTATTGGTAGTATGGATAATTAACTAATGTTAATCAGCATACAAAATCGCTTTAAGGCTTCTGTACAGAGATTGCTACAGCCTCTGTACGGGTGACGAGGATCTTTTTGCCAGGCTTTAAATTCGTCATCGTGCTAACCTTAGGATCGACCTTTAATATAGCAACCTGCTTACCAGGCGCCCTATATCTAAGTATATTGTACTTTCTATTGACGCCTACCACCTCAACTATTTCAGAGATGATCTTAATTTTGACCACCCCGGGCTTAGCCCCTCTAGGCGCGGACACCACAGTAATTCCTTCAGTTTCCATGGGTTTTGCATCGGGTTCCGCAATCTGAAGCGCGACCGATTCATAAAATTCAGAGGTGACCACATCGCCTATGGCTAATTGGTCAAAGTTGTTCACTTCGGGAATGACCTCAACTATCCGTACATTACCTTCAGCGTCGGCTAGCACTACTATCCGCTCCTTTACGTTTAAAGCCTGTATCGTGGCTGTCATAACTACGGTTCCTGATAAAACTACGCTTTTATCAGACTTTTCAATCAGCGTCGTCTCCCCAGGCTCTTCAATCATCTTCTTCGCACCATCCTGGGCAAAAGACCGGACCGAAAAAGACACAAGCGCTAAAGCTAATACTGAAAACAAAAATAATCTCTTCATAACAACACCTCCATTAGGTTTTTTTAAATCTTTTATACAGGCCGCTTTCGCTGCCAGCTATTTTTTATATTAAAATTAGAGTCCTGTAATATACATCAGCTTCAGAAACGCGCTCAACACTTTATGGCTGCTCGATGTTTACCTTGCCATCTATTATGTATCATCGTCCTCTAGATATGTTTGTATACGAATTAATCTAAAAGTGACCCATATATACCCATTGTACTGCACCCGCTTTTCTC
>SMUY01388478.1_pt1 | contig 12990 bp, 11 predicted proteins | sample 2456441 | NCBI WGS metagenome assembly SMUY01 (sample SAMN11095931, study PRJNA526329) | marine sediment metagenome | biome: Marine sediment; feature: Surficial sediment; material: Deep marine sediment; isolation source: Hadal surficial sediment | place: Pacific Ocean | collected 2014-11 | depth...
AGCGGCTGTTCAGTGAGTTCGTCGAGCAGATCTCGGCGGGCGGCTCGTTGATCGGCACCTACGAGAGCACGGAGCGGCTCTTGCTCAAGTCGATCGGCAAGGAACGGGTCGACAACATCATGGAGGAGATCCGGGGGCCGGCCGGACGCACCATGTGGGACAAGCTCGGCAACGTGAGTGAGCAGGTCTTGGCGAATTACCTCAAGAACGAATATCCCCAAACCGTCGCCGTGGTGCTGACCAAGATCAAGCCGGATCATGCCGCGAGCGTGCTGGGCATCCTTCCGGAAGCCTTCGCCATGGAAGTGGTCATTCGCATGCTGAACATGGAAATGGTGCAAAAGGAGATTCTCGACGGTGTCGAGAAGACCCTGCGGACCGAGTTCATGAGCAATCTTGCCCGTACCAACCGGCGCGATCCCTTCGAGATGATGGCCGAAATCTTCAACAATTTCGATCGCAACACGGAGGGCCGGTTCCTGACCTCGCTCGAGGAGCGCCACCGCGATTCGGCTGAAAAGATCAAGGCCCTGATGTTCGTCTTCGAGGATCTCGTGAAACTGGATCCCAGCGGAATCCAAACCCTCCTGCGCGCCGTGGAGAAGAGCAAACTGGCGATCGCGCTCAAGGGCGCGTCCGAACAACTGCGCGACCTTTTCTTCACCAATATGTCAGAGCGCGCCGGCAAGATCCTGCGCGAGGATATGGATGACATGGGACCGGTGCGCCTCCGTGACGTCGACGAGGCCCAGTCCAATATGGTCGGCACCGCCCGGGACCTGGCCGATAAGGGTGAAATCGTCATCGCCGACAGCAAGGAAGATGACGAACTCATCTATTAGGGGCCGCGCGATGACATCGATCAAGAAATTCAAGTTCGACACCTCTTTCGATCCCGGCAGTGGCGGCACCGATTCGCGGGGCGAACGCAAGTACACGACGGATGACCTCGCCATCGCCGAGGAAGCCGCCCGCGAACAAGGAAGGCTTGCCGGCATTGCCGAAGCGCGCACGTCAATCGAACACACGACGGCCGTGGCGCTTTCACGGATCGGCGGGCAGCTCCAGGCCTTGGGCCGGACGATTGAAGACATCCACTACGAATCGGCAAGCCACGCGCTCAAGATCGCCGTCGCCGCCGTCCGCAAGGTGTTGCCAGACCTCGCACGACGCAACGGACTCGCCGAGATCGAGGCACTCGTGCGCGAATGCCTCAACACCTTCTACGACGAGCCGCGGGTGGTGGTGCGATTGCATGACAAGATGTTGGATCCCTTGCGCGAGAGGATCGACGATATCGCCGCCGGGTGCGGATTCAATGGCAAGATCGTGCTGTTCGGCGACGAACACCTCGCCGAGACGGACTGCCGGGTCGAGTGGGCAGACGGCGGTGCCGAACGGAATTTAACCGGGCTTTACCGAGAGATCGACCAAGTCGTCGAGAAGGTCACTGGCCCGTTACCCGCAATGCCCGACCTGGCACCGGAGCCGAAATATGGCGAAGGGCCGGAGACAGACCATTCACAGGCCCCAGAGAGCGAAATTGACGCGTCGATCGACGTTTCGCAGGGGGATCAAGTGCCGGAAAAGGCACATTCAACCACTGGGGTTTAGGAGACCGAAATGGCAGACGAAAAAGACCCGAATACAGACGATTTGGAGGAGAAGGCCTCGGTCGAGGACTCCCCTGCCCAGGGCTCCCCTGCGGAAGACACGCCCGCGGAGGACACACCGGCGGTGGAAGCCTCCGCTGAGGATGCCAGTGGCGGCGAAGGATCCGCGGAGGACATCCTGGCGGAAATCCCGGAGGACAACCAGGACGGTTTCGACGGCAATGAAGACTCGGGTGACGGCACACATACCGCCCGTGACCTGAGCGCCGTGTATGACGTCCCGGTCCAGGTATCCGCGGTGCTGGGCAAGGCCACCATGCGAGTGAGCCAACTCCTGAAACTGGGCCGCGGCGCGGTCGTCGAACTCGACCGCAAGGTCGGCGAAGCCATCGACATCTACGTGAACAACAGGCTGGTGGCCCGCGGCGAAATCGTCGTCGTCGACGAGCGCCTCGGCGTGACCATGACCGAAATCGTCAAATCAGACCACTGATGAAACAGTCAACCGCCATCGGACATCCGGCGACCGGGATCGATCGGGGCGCCGACAGAGAACGTCCGGCGCTGACATCCGTGCAGAGCCGGAAGATGACGACGGACTTCGCCACCATAATCGGACTCGGCGGCGCATTCGGTCTGATCGCGACCGCCGTGATCCTCGGCGGATCGCCGCAGGCGTTCTTCAATGCTCCGGCCATCCTTATCGTCATCGGCGGCACGTTCGCAACCACCACCATCTGTTTCTCGCTTTCCGATGTATACGGCAGCCAGAAAGTCATCTTGCGGACGATCTTTTACCCCGTTACCGATCCCACCGCCGCCGCCATCAGGATTCTCCATCTGGCGGAGACGGCGCGCAAGCGAGGAGTCCTTCACTTGCAGGAGATCCTGCCGTCGCTGGCGGGAGAATCCTTTCTTTGCCATGCCCTGCATATGGTGATCGACGGCTTCCCCGCCGAAGAGGTTGAAAAGATTCTCCGCCGCGACCTCGAAGCCACCAGGGCCCGTCACGTCAAGAGTGCGAGTGTGTTGCACAAGGCGGCGGAGGTCTCCCCCGCCATGGGCCTTATCGGCACCCTGGTGGGCCTGGTTCAGATGCTCAGTCGTCTCGACGAACCGTCGACCATCGGCCCAAGCATGGCGGTAGCGCTGCTCACCACGTTCTATGGCGCGGTCTTAGCCAATTTGGTGTTTTCCCCCCTGGCCTCGAAGCTGGAGCGGAACTCCCGTGAAGAGGCCCTCGTCGACCAAATCTATCTCATGGGCGCGCTTTCGATTGGACGCCAGGAAAACCCAAGGCGGCTTGAAATGTTGCTGAATTCGCTGCTGCCGCCCGACCAACGCATAAAGTATTTCGATTAGGGTCCGTTTCAGGAGAAGCAAAATGCGACTACTCATTATCGGCTCACTGAATGGGTATATCGGCGCGGCGAGTAAGCTCGCGATCTCGCGCGGAGCCAAGGTCGCCCATGCCGACGACATCGAGGCCGCACTGCATGCTCTCAGGTCCGGCCATGGAGCCGATCTGGTCATGGTCGATGTGAAGCTCGACATCCGTGGGCTGATCCAGAGCCTGAATTCGGAGCGCATCAGCGTGCCCGTCGTCGCATGTGGGCTCGGCACCGATTCGTCCACCGCGGCCGGCGCCATCAAAGCCGGCGCCAAGGAGTATGTATCGCTGCCTCCGGATCCCGACCTGATCGCCGCCGTACTCCAGGCGGTAACAGAGGAAAACAACGCACTCGTCTTCCGCGATCCGGCGATGGCGGAGGTCCTGAAATTGGCGGCCCGGGTGGCGCCTTCCAATGCATCCGTCCTGATCGTCGGTGAATCCGGTTCGGGCAAGGAGTTGGTGGCCCGCCACATCCACCAGAAATCAAACCGCGCCAACCAGCAATTCATCTCCATCAATTGCGCGGCAATTCCGGAAAACCTTTTGGAATCAGAGCTTTTCGGCCACGAGAAGGGCGCTTTTACCGGAGCGGTGGCGCGGCGGATCGGCAAATTCGAGGAAGCCAATGGCGGCACCCTGCTTCTCGATGAGATCAGCGAGATGGACCCGCATCTCCAGGCCAAGCTTCTGCGGGTCATCCAGGAACGCGAGATCGACCGGGTCGGCGGCACCCAGCCGATCAAAGTGGACATCCGGTTGATCGCCACCTCCAACCGCGACCTCGAGCAGGCCATCCGCGATGGCACCATGCGGGAGGATCTGTTCTACCGGCTCAACGTGGTCAACATCGAGGTTCCGGCCCTGAGAAACCGGCCCCAGGACATCGAGTTCCTGGCCGAGCACTTCACCGCCAAATATGCCGACGCCAATGGCGTACCGGCGTTGCCGCTCTCTGACGCGGCGCGCCAAAAGCTTCGGAGCCATGCTTGGCGGGGCAACGTGCGCGAGCTCGAGAACACCATGCACCGCGCCGTCCTGTTGGCGACCGGCGAAGAGATTTCCGCCGACATGATCGTGCTGACGTTCGACGCCAACCATGGGCAAGGCGCCAATTCCGGTGCCGGCTCGGCGGGCGCCGCAGGCGGCACACGGACCAACGGCGCGGCGGATGCCAATGGGCAGCCGGCAGCCGGTCAGTTCGGTCTCGTCGGGCAAACCGTCGCGGAAGTTGAAAGGGATCTCATAATCGAGACCCTACATCACTGCCTCGGCAACCGCACCCACGCCGCCAACATCCTCGGCATTTCGATCCGGACCCTGCGCAACAAGCTCAAACAGTATACCGGCGAAGGTGTCAGCGTACCCATGCCGGGAGAGCTGGACCGCGCCGCCCTTTAACGGTCGATAGACGATAAGGATTTCTGGGGATTCCGATAATGACGGAAACGACCCCGGCCGCAGCGGAGCCCACCGAGGCTTTGAATATCGCCGGCCTCCTGTCGAGATTCGTATGGCGCGGAGACATCGCGCTGGCGCTTGGTATTACCTGCATCCTGGTGGTGCTGATCCTGCCCATGCCGACATGGCTGCTGGATATCGGTCTCGCCATTTCCATTACCCTTTCGGTCCTCATCCTGATGACCGTACTGTTCATCCCGCAGCCGCTGGAATTCAGCACCTTTCCCACGGTGCTCTTGATCGCCACCGTGCTCAGGCTAGCGCTCAATCTTGCTTCCACCCGCCTCATCCTCGCCCATGGTCACGAAGGTACGGGAGCCGCGGGAAAGGTCATCGAGGCATTCGGCAATTTCGTCATGGGCGGCAATTTCGTCATCGGCATCATCGTCTTCGGCATATTGGTGCTCGTGAACTTCATCGTCATCACCAAGGGATCCGGGCGCATCGCCGAGGTCGCGGCGCGGTTCAGCCTCGATGCGATGCCCGGCAAACAGATGGCGATCGACGCCGATCTCTCCGCCGGCCTCATCGAAGAGGCCGAGGCGCGGCAACGGCGTAAGCAACTCGAGGACGAGAGCACATTTTTCGGCGCCATGGACGGCGCCGCCAAGTTCGTCCGCGGCGACGCCATAGCCGGTCTGCTGATCACCTTCATCAATATCATCGGCGGCATCATCATCGGCATCGCCCAGCAAGACCTGACACTCTCTCAGGCCTCCCAAACCTACACATTGCTTACTGTCGGCGACGGGCTGGTAAGCCAAATTCCGGCGTTGATCGTCTCGACGGCTGCCGGTCTTCTGGTTTCCAAGGCAGGCGTGGCGGGCTCGACCGACAAGGCCCTGTTCAGCCAGCTCGGCGGCTATCCCGCCGCGCTTGGCCTTTCTTCGTTCCTCATGGTCTCCCTGTCGCTGCTGCCTGGAATTCCGATGTTGCCGTTCATGTTGCTCGCGGTCCTGACCGGCGGCCTGGCCTGGGGCATATCCCAGAAACAGTTCCAGCGCGAAGCGGCGTCGGCGGCTGCCGAGGCGGAGGCGGAAGCGGCCGTGCCGGTGGCGGAAGAGCCGATCTCCACCTCCCTGCAATTGGATTACGTCCGCCTCGAGCTCGGTTACGGCCTGCTGCCACTGATCAACACGGAGACCGGCCAGCGTCTCACCGATCAAATCAAGGCGCTGAGGCGTCAGCTTGCCAGCGACATGGGCTTTGTCCTTCCGTCCGTACGCATACAGGACAACATGCAGCTGCCCGCCAACACCTATGTCATCCGCATCAAGGAGATCGAGGGCGGTCGCGGCGACTTGCGGCCCAACATGCTCCTTGTCATGGACCCCAAGGGCGAAACCTTGTCTCTCGCTGGGGAAGAGACGACGGAGCCGACCTTCGGCCTGCCGGCAATGTGGGTCGACGAGGGGCTGCGAGAGGAAGCGTCTTTCAAAGGCTACACCGTCGTCGATCCGTCCACCGTGATCACCACTCATGTTACCGAGGTGGTGAAGGAGCATATGGCCGAATTGTTGTCCTACGCCGAGACCCAGAAGCTCCTGGACGAATTGGACAAGGAGCAACAGAAACTGATCGCCGACATGATCCCGAACCAGATCTCGGTGTCCGGGATTCAGAGGGTTTTGCAGAACCTTCTCGGCGAGAGGGTGTCGATCCGGGATCTGCCCACCATCCTCGAAGGGGTCTCCGAATCCTGCAGCTACACCCAGAGCCTGAACGCCATCACCGAGCATGTCCGCGCCCGCCTGGCCCGTCAGATCAGCGATTCCAATGTCTCCACCACCGGCTATATCCCGCTGATCAGCGTGTCGCCCGAGTGGGAGCAGACCTTCGCCGAAGCCATCGTCGGCGAGGGGGACGAAAGGCAGCTCTCGCTCGCCCCCAGCCACCTGCAACAATTCATCAACAATGTGCGCCAGATATTCGAGCGTCAGGCCATGATGGGGGAAAATCCGGTGCTACTGACCAGTCCCGTGATTCGACCTTTCGTGCGGTCGATTATCGAGCGCATCCGGCCGATGACGAACGTGATGTCACAGAACGAAATCCATCCCAAGGCGAAAATCAAGACCCTGGGACAGATCTAGAAAGACGCGTAGGCGATGCGGCTAAAGACATTTACAGCTTCAGACATGTCCGAGGCCATGGAACTTGTGCGCTCTGAACTGGGTAAGGACGCCATCATCGTATCGACGCGAAATGGCGATGCCGACGCCGGCGGTTACGGGGTGAAGGTCACCGCCGCCCTCGAAACCGCGATTACCGGATCGGTCGTTTACGACGACCTCGCCGGCACCGACACGGAAGACGTCCTCGACACCATCCTCGAGTGCCTGGCCTATCACCGCACACCGCCGCGGCTAGCGGAAAAACTTCTGAACAGGGTGCGCTGCCTGGAAATCGACGATACGCTCATGGCTTTGGCCGGCGCCCTCGACTCCGAATTCCAATTCGCTCCTGTCGGCCATCAGAAGTTGGCGAGACCCCTCATTCTCATCGGTCCACCCGGGGCGGGCAAAACAGTAACCGCGGCGAAGCTGGCGGCGCGCGCGGTGCTTGACGGGCAAGCCGCGGCCCTGATCACGACGGACATCGTGCGCGCCGGTGCGGTGGAACAACTCGGGGCCTACGCCAAGCTCCTGAAGCTGGAAATCAAGGTCGCGGACGGGCCCGACGCCCTCGCCGGGACTGTCGGCACCTTACCCGCTGGCGGCTTCTCCGTCATCGATACCCCAGGCATAAATCCACTGGATATCAGTGGTTTGAAGGAAATCTCGACGTTTCTCGAAGCGGTGGATGCCGAGCCCGTCCTGGTCCTTCCGGCGGGTGGCGATGCCTTTGAGACGGTTGAAACGGCGGCGGCCTTCGCCTCACTCGGGGCCTCACGATTCATAGTGACGCGCCTCGATACCACCCATCGCCTTGGAAGCCTGATCGCCGCAGCCGACGCCGTCAGGCTCAATTTCAGCGAGGCCACCTTCGGCCCCTACATCGGCGACGGATTAGGCCCAGTCAGTCCGATATTCCTAGCACTGGCACTGACCGACCAGTTGGGCGAAGCGATCTCAACCCTATCCACGACCGAGGCCACATCATGATCCAGGGCGCGCCCCTACCCCAACCGCCGACCACGCCATTGGTTGCGCCCAACGTAATCGCCGTCAGTTCCGGCAAGGGCGGAGTCGGCAAGACCTGGTTCGCGATTACGCTCAGCCATGCACTGGCCCAGGCGAACCAGCGCGTGTTGCTGTTCGACGGCGATCTCGGTCTCGCGAATGTGGACATTCAACTTGGGCTCATGCCGAAGCACGATCTAGCCAACGTCATTGCCGGGGACCTGACGATGGCCGCTACCGCCACCAAATTCGAGAGTGGCGGCTTTGACGTCATTGCCGGCCAGTCGGGATCGGGGTCCCTTGCCAGCTTGCCCCGGAGCCGCCTGACCGTCTTGCGCGACGAACTGTTCACCCTGGCCGGGACATATGACCGCGCCGTCATCGATATCGGCGCCGGCGTCGACCGTACGGCGCGGGTGATGGCGGGCCGGGCCGGCATGTATCTGGTACTGACCATGGACGAGCCCACCTCACTCACCGACGCCTACGCCTTCATCAAGGTCATGACGATGGAAAATCCCGGCACGGACATCCGAATCGTCGTCAACATGGTCCCCTCGAAGCAACAGGGCGAACGGACTTATGCCACCCTGTTCAAGGCCTGCGAAGGGTTCCTGAACATCTCTCCGCCACTTGCCGGGATCATCCGGCGCGATCCCCGCGTGCCGGAGAGCATCCGCAACCAGACCCCCTTGTTGACGCGCCATCCCAACAGTGACGCCGCCGGCGATGTCGTGGCCATAGCCGGTAAACTGTTGGAGACGCCATGAGCGACATCGTCCTGCCCCGGTCACTGCGACCTTCGGTGATCGCCAAGACGGCGTCCCACGCGGCGCCAACCGCGGTCGCCACCGTCACGAACCTGCCGCGGTCATTGGCCAATCTCACCGTCGGGGCCGTGATCAACGGCGTCGTGGTGGAGCGGCAAGCAAAGGGCTTGGTCGTGTTGCGTACCGAAAGGGGAACGCTAACGATTCATACTCTATTGCCGTTGAAAATCGGCAGCGAGGTCACGCTGCAGGTGCAGTCAGTGGGCACGCAGATGCAGGCCATCATTCTATCGGTAGACAACAAGCCCGTACGCGGCGCCGGTCTGCAACGCGCCGCGGCCGGCGCCGCCGGCGCGACGACGCCGGAAGCGGGCCAAGGGTCGACGGTCAGCCCAAGCGCCTCGACCGACGCCGGTGAAACAGGCCACAAGCCCGCCGCTCGCGGTACCGGCAGCGGCCAACCCGCCCCCGCCCCAACGGGTTCCGCGACGACCGGCGTCCAGTCTTCCCCGGTTCAAGGAACCGGTCCTGCCAGCATCGCCGTCACCGGCACCGGCGGCCCTCTCGCTCCCGGCATGGTACTGACCGCCACAGTAGTGAGGCCTCAAGGCCCCGGTCCCCTGCCCGCCCCTGCCGGACAGGCCGCCGGCCAAGCGCCTCCCGGAGCCTTGGCGGGTCCGCATCCTTCGGCCGGCTCCCCCGCCGGCACCGGCGTTGCGGCACCACCAGCGTCCGGCGTTGTTCCTGGAAGCCAGGTCACGGTCCGCATCCTGGCGATCGAACCACCGTCCCAACCGGCCGGGGCACCAGGGGGAAATGCAGCGGCAGGGCTACGCACTTCCGGCGACGTGATGGCCGTATTCGGCACCGTCACCGGCGGTTCAACGCCCCCCCCGGCGAACCACACCGCAGGCCGGACGCTGGTGCAAACGCCCCTCGGCACCTTGAGTCTGCCGACAGGAACTCCGGTGCCCGATGGTACCGGAATTACCCTGGAAATTCTGAGATCGGCCGCCGCCGGTCAGGATCCGGCGTCATTCCGGATGGCGGAACGTCAACACACCCTGGCGACTTTCTCGACGGAGTGGTCCAGCTTGCGCGAAGCATTGGATGCCGCCGAAAGAACCACACCCGGCGCCACTCAACAATTGCTCGGCACCACGGTCCCGAGGCCGGGGCCAGCATTCGCCGCGGGGATACTCTTCTTCATCGCCGCGCTCAGGGCCGGTGACGTACGCAGTTGGCTGGGCGATAACGTTACCGGTGCCCTCGAACGCGGTGGCCACGGGGAGATCCTGACCCGGATCGGAGAGGAATTCCTGCAGATCGGCCGCCTTGCGAGCGAACCCCAATCCAACGGTTGGCAAACCGTCCTGTTCCCGGTCTTCGACGGCGAACGGCTCCAGCAGATTCGCATGTATATGCGCCGGCACGGACGCAAGGCCCCGGATGGGGACGAGTCGCAATCGGGAGGTTCGCGTTTCGTCGTCGAGGCCGATCTCAGCCGCATCGGCCCGATACAGCTTGACGGCCTGGTACGTAAAAAGCAGTTGGACCTGATCCTTCGCACCCGGAATCCGTTGCCCGAGCCAATGCGAAGCGAGATCACGGCCATCTTTGCCGATGCCCTGACCACGACCGATCTTGCCGGCACCGTCAGCTTCGAGGAATCCCCGGATACCGAGTTCAAGGCGCGCAATGATATGGTGGAGGATCTGGGCGAAGGCGGTGTCGGAGTGTTGGTGTAACAGCTTGTTATTCCCGCGAGCCACCCTGGAGCGGCCGAAGTGGCCTTGGCCGACAAGCCGGAAGGTCCCTTTGCCCGCCCGAGCGAGGTGATATCGTTAAAGTAGGGTTACCGAGGGAGCAGGGCCGAGTTACCAGCGCCGCCGCCGACCTTTACCTATCGTCCCGCCGCCGGAATTGGTTCAGCCCCACCTCATCCAAGACCTGTTGTTCCTGGCGTTGCCGCCGTTTGTTGGCAAGACGCTGGTTCCGAACCTTGACCAGTTCGTATTTCTTGAGCTCGCGGTAGGCCTCCGCCACTTCTTCCTTGGCCACGACCCTCTGACTTTGGAGTTCGGCAAGCGAGGCATCCAGCTTCTCCCTGCGCCCGATCGCGGCCCGGGCATAGTCGCCATAGGTCATGGCAACTTCAGTCGAGGATCCGGCGACCTGCTGCTCGTTCCTGATCTCCACTTCGAGTTCGCGAATTTGCGCGGCCAGGCGCTGGGTCAAGCGCTCGAGTTCCACCAGATGGCGCCGTTTTTCGTTAAGCTGCCAGCGGTGCAACCTGATGAGGTTATCCAGTCCCTTCATTCGGCGCTGTTCTCAAATATGGCGGCCAGTTGCGCATAGCCGGAGGCCAGATCGCTCCGGTCGTTCCGATCCTGGCTGAGAAACCTCTCGAGCGCGGGGTAATACTTGATGGCTTCGTCCGTCTTCGCGTCGCTGCCCACTCGATAGGCGCCGAGACGGATCATCTCGGCCATGTCCTCGTAGTTCGCGAGCATTTTCCGGGCGCGGAGGACGATCGCGTTTTCTTCCGCCGTGTTACAGTCGGGCATAGCGCGTGACAGACTGCGCAGTATGTCGATGGCGGGATAGCGGCCGCGCTCGGCGATGGCGCGGTCAAGCACGATATGTCCGTCAATGATCCCGCGAACCGCATCGGTAATGGGCTCGAGGTGGTCGTCTCCTTCCACCAGCACGGCAAACAGGCCGGTGATGGACCCCCGACCGCAGCCGGGACCGGCCCGCTCCAGAAGTTTGGGCAGCTCCGAGAAAACGGTGGGCGTGTAGCCTTTGCTGGTCGGGGGTTCGCCCGCTGACAATCCGATCTCGCGCTGGGCCATGGCAAACCGGGTAATGCTATCCATCATGCACAAGACATCCTTGTCCCGGTCGCGAAAATACTCCGCCAGCGCCATGGTCATGTAAGCGGCCTGGCGGCGCATCAGCGGTGATTCATCGGACGTCGCCACGACGATGACCGTGCGGGCCAGGCCTTCCTCGCCCAAATTGTCCTCGATGAACTCTTGCACTTCGCGGCCGCGCTCGCCGATCAGGCCAATGACGTTGACATCGGCCGCGGTGTAACGCGCCATCATGCCAAGCAGGATCGATTTGCCGACGCCGGAGCCGGAAAATATGCCCAAGCGTTGGCCGCGACAGCAGGTGAGAAAGGTGTTGATCGCGCGAACGCCGAGGTCGACTTTGCCTCTCACGCGCTGGCGGGCATGGGCCGGAGGTGGGCAGTTGCGCAAGGGATAGGCGATGTCACCTTCAGGCAAGGGGCCGCGTCCGTCGATGGGCTCGCCCATGGCGTTGACCACCCGGCCGAGCCATTTTTCGGTCGGGCTCACCACCGGCTCGACATCGACCACCTCGGCCTTGCAGCCAAGCCCCACGCCCTCGAGCGCCCCGAAGGGCATCAATATGGCGTGGTCGTCCCGGAACCCGACCACCTCGCATGCGAGGTGCCGCCCCCCCCGGGCCGCGATCCGACACCTGTCGCCGATCGACAGGCGGCGCTGCACGCCACCGACTTCCACGAGCATGCCGAGAACCGCCGTGACGCGGCCGTAAAGGTGATATTCGGGAATTCGGGTCAGATTGGTGAGGAGACTGTTCAGTGGCTTGGACACAGTCGCTCCGCGCAAAATATCAACGATTTGGCAACACTCGGGTCTGAAGGAGCATCATGGACAAACCTGTTTAAGGTTCGGTAAAGGCCGGTTGCAAGGGAAGGGGCTGTATTCCAAGAAAAATGGGCAGAAATCGGCTGGTACAGGGGAAAAACAGGAAAGTTGGAATATGGTAAAGGTTTTGTTAACTTGATTGACCGCATAATGCCTCCTATGGTTAAAATCTGTTGAACCTCAGATTCCGGGTGGTCAAATGCGTGTGTTACTGGTCGAGGACGACACTTCCACAGCCAAAAGCATCGAATTGATGCTGAAAGCGGAAGGCTTCGTGGTCGATTCCACGGACCTTGGGGAAGACGGGCTAGAGATCGGCAAGCTCTACGATTACGACATTATTATTCTCGACCTCATGCTGCCCGATATTGACGGGTATGAGGTCTTGCGCCGATTGCGGGCGGCTCGGGTGGCAACCCCCGTCCTGATCCTTTCGGGTCTTTCGGAAACGGAGCAGAAGATTAAAGGCCTGAGTACCGGCGCCGACGACTACCTCACCAAGCCCTTCGACAAGCGCGAGCTCGTTGCCCGCATCCACGCGGTGGTTCGCCGTTCCAAGGGACATTCAGAGTCGGTCATCCGTACCGGCAAGCTCTCGGTCAATCTCGACACCAGCACGGTCGAGGTCGATGGTCAGCCGCTTCACCTGACAGGCAAGGAGTATGGCATCCTCCAGCTCCTTTCCCTGCGCAAGGGCACGACGCTGACCAAGGAGATGTTCCTCAATCACCTCTATGGGGGCATGGACGAGCCAGAGCTCAAGATCATCGACGTGTTCATATGCAAGTTGCGCAAGAAGCTGGCGTCAGCCACCGAAGGCGAAAACTATATCGAGACGGTGTGGGGCCGCGGTTACGTCCTGCGCGATCCCCAGGAGCAGTCAGGAATGGTGGCCGCCGAGGCAGTCGCGGCGAGCCCGACAGGCTGATACAC
>SMUY01167990.1_pt1 | contig 12988 bp, 10 predicted proteins | sample 2456441 | NCBI WGS metagenome assembly SMUY01 (sample SAMN11095931, study PRJNA526329) | marine sediment metagenome | biome: Marine sediment; feature: Surficial sediment; material: Deep marine sediment; isolation source: Hadal surficial sediment | place: Pacific Ocean | collected 2014-11 | depth...
AATCGGGGAAGCGTACCTCCGGCGGTAGATCCGCATACAGGGCATCCAGATTCTCGACTCCAATGGCCGCGAGCATTTCGGCCCGCTCAGATTCCGTATGAGGTATGTAGACCATTAGCCGCTCCGCTCTTCGGTGTTTTGTCGATAGGCGGCGGCATCCATCATCTTTTCCAGCTCGGCTGGGTCGCTTATCCGGATGCGCAGCATCCAGGCCTCGCCATAAGGGTCAGAGTTGACCAGTTCCGGGCGATTGGGCAGGTCAGCATTGATTTCAATAACCTCGCCCGAAACGGGCGAGCTGATGTCGGCGGCTGCCTTCACGGACTCGAGAATCCCCACCGCGTCCCCTTTGGAGATTACGTCTCCGACTTTAACTCCCGCCTCATAATAGACCACATCCGATAGTTGATCCTGGGCGAAATCGGTCACGCCGAGCGTGGCGCGGTCACCTTCTCTCCGGATCCACTCGTCGGTTTCTGTGTATTTCAACTCATCTGGGAAATCCATTCTGCCTCCTTGGCTCAAGTACAAAAAAAGGGCACAGCCTTTCGGTGTGTGCCCTCTGTCAGGAACCTGAGAGATTCGTCCCGCGGACGGGATTTGCCCCTTCGGTGCGTGGTACGCTTTCCAGAGGTTCGGCCAGGCGGGGTCCTCTTTACCTGAGAGTTTCGTCCGCAGTTACACCGACTTACGGACTTGCCCCTTCGGTGCCCGGAGACCCGGGTCTCTCCTCCACCTGTGTCGTTTTTCAGGGTTCATTTTATGAATGCCGTCCAGCAAAGTCAAGCAGGCACCCCAGACATCGATTGTTTTCCGATTGGTTAGATGTCCCCCGAACGGTTCACGGTTAATTCCGACGCGAGATGCAAAGAATAGGTTGCGCACACGCCCGATCTGATTGAAGGAGCCTTATGCTGGAAGATATCACCCTCATCACCGGCGCCAGTGGCGAAATCGGGCAGGCCTTGTTGCGGGCGCTGCAGGCGGATCGGGTGCTCGCGCTGGATCTAAACCCTGTAAATCCCGCGCTTGATGCATATTACTTGGAATTCGTTCAGGGCGACATTCTCGACCGCCAGCTGTTGGAGGAAATCGGGAGGAAGTTCAAGATCCGACGAATTTATCATCTGGCGGCAATCCTTTCGGCCACGGCAGAAAGCGATCCCCTATTGGCGCACCGCGTCAATGTCGAGGGCACGGCCAACATGCTCAACTTCGCCCGTGCCCAGATCGAGCGACACAACCGTTCCGTCCAGTTCCTTTTCCCGAGCAGCATCGCGGTTTATGGCCTCGAAGCGAAGGAGGCCCAACAACCTGTGCGCGAGCAGGACCGATTGATGCCAACCACGATTTACGGTGCGGGAAAGCTTTACTGCGAGCGTTTAGGGCGCCACTTCGTCAAACAGGGATCGGGCCTGCTGGAGTTTCGCGCACTGCGCTACCCCGGCCTCATCAGCGCCGAGACGCTCCCCTCGGGCGGAACTACCGACTACGGATCCGAGATGTTCCACCGCGCGGCCGAGGGCCGCCCTTATCGCTGCTTCGTTCGGCCCGACACCGTGATCCCGTTCCTCGCCATGCCGGATGCGGTCCGGGCCCTGCGGGAGCTCGCGGAGGCGCCCAGCCTCCCCCAACAAGTCTACAACGTGACCGGCTTCAACCCATCTGCCGAGGAGCTCCACCAGCGCGTGCTGAGACACTTCCCTACGGCGGAGGTGAGCTTCGAGCCGGATCCGGAGCGCCAGGCGATAGTTGATAGCTGGCCGGCGCAGATCGACGATAGCGCGGCCCGGCGGGATTGGGGGTGGGCACCCAAGTACGATCTGGAACAGGCTTTTGCGAATTATCTGGTTCCGGCCATCGCCGGGCGGTATTCGAAGGAGTCGAACTAGCCTACAAGCCGGGGTACGCGCCGGTCGATTCCGCAAATGACATCGTAGTTGATCGTGCCCCAACGATCGGCGACCTGCTCAGCCGATATAACGGCCCCACCTTGATTGCCGATCAGCACCACTTCATCTCCCGCCTCTGCCTCGGGGACCGTATCCAGCTGCACCATGGAGAGATCCATACATACTCGGCCGACAACCGGCACATGCCGGGCGCCCACTAACACCTGGTTCCCCTCAGTTCGGCGTAATCCGTCCGCGTAACCGACAGGGACCGTTCCGATCCGCTCCTCGTCCTCCGTGACGTAACGATGTCCGTAACTCACCCCGGTGCCTGCCGACAAGTTTCTCACCCGCGCGAGCCGGCTCTTCCATTGAAGGGCAGGCCGAAATTCCTCTGGCAGCGACCATTGCGCTGAGGGCTGCAGGCCGTAGAGGGCGATGCCGACGCGGACCATATCGAAGTGCGCCTCCTTCAATGCAAACACGGCGGCCGAATTGGCGGCGTGGACGATCGGAGGCCGCAGTTGGGCCGCACCAAGCTGCGCGAGCACATCTTCGAATTGCTTGAGCTGCTCCCGGCTGGTCTGAGCTTCAGGCTCATCGGCGCGCGCGAAATGCGTGAAGATGCCCTCGAATAAGATGGCGTCATGTTCGTGAAGACTGCGCGCCACCGATTCGGCGTCACCCAGCGCCGCTCCAAGACGACTCATTCCCGTATCGAGCTTGAGATGCGTTTTGGCTTTCGAGCCTTGAGACTGAGCGGCTTCCGCCGCGGCTGCGATCTGGCCTTCGTCGCAAACCGTGATCGATACGTCACGAGCTACGAGCTGCTCGAGGGTATCCTTCGGCGCCGGGCTTAAAACCAGGATAGGTTGATCGAGGCCAGAATCGCGCAGTTCCAAGGCCTCTTCCGGGCGCCCCACCCCAAACCAGGTGGCGCCCCCTCTTGCGGCCGCTCGGGCGCTCTCAATTGCACCGTGTCCGTATCCGTTGGCCTTTACCACCGCCATGAGACGCGCGTCGGTCATCAAAACAAGCGCTCGGGTGTTGCCCTCGATGGCGGCCAGGTCGACCTCCACCCAGGTCGCGTATCTGCTCCGAGGGTCCACCGCCGAAGTATACGGAGCCGATGTCTGGAAGTCCATGCCGTGGGTATAATCGCTGGTCCTTTGTGCTAACAAAGGGCCTGCCCCGGGACGTACTTGTAGGGCTCGCCGAAACCCCATGTCTGATTTCCATTTCGAACTGATTGCGCAGGACGGCCGCGGCCGGGCCGGGATATTCCACACTCCCCACGGCCAACTTGAGACACCGTTGTTCGCTCCGGTCGGAACACAGGCGACCGTCAAGGCGCTCACTCCGAAGCAGGTGGCCGAGTTGGGCGCGACCCTCGTTCTAGCCAATGCCTACCATCTGTATCTCCGCCCGGGCGACCAGCGGGTGGCAGACATGGGCGGACTTCATACTTTTATGAACTGGTCGGGCCCGATCCTCACCGATTCGGGCGGATTCCAGCTGTTCTCGCTTGCCGACCAGCGCGTGGTGGATGAAGGTGGCGTGACATTTCGGTCCCACCTCGATGGTTCGGAACATAGGCTGACCCCGGCGAAGGCGATCGCCATCCAGGAGAACTTGGGCGCCGACATCATCATGGTCCTGGATGAGTGCGCCGAACCCTACGATAGGAAATACAATGAAACGGCCATGCAGCGTACCCACGCCTGGGCGGTCCAGAGCCTGGAGGCCCAGACCCGAGACGATCAAGCGCTGTTTGGGATCGTTCAGGGAGGCGCATTTCCCGACCTCCGGCGGGAATCGGCCCGCTTTATCGCGGCTTTGAATACGCCTGGGATCGGGATTGGAGGTTTGAGCGTAGGCGAGCGCAAAGACGAAACTTATTCCATCCTGGAAGTGCTCGACGAAGAGCTGCCCGAGCAGCGACCACGATATCTGATGGGAGTGGGTGCGCCGGAAGACATCGTGGAGAGTGTCCGGCGCGGGGTCGATATTTTCGACAGCGTTCTCCCCACTCGGCTTGCCCGCCACCACACGGCCCTGACGCACAACGGACGCCTGAACGTGCGCAGCTCAACGCTGGCGGACGATCCCAGTGCGCTGGATTCGAAGTGCGACTGCTACACGTGCGCCAATTTTTCCCGAGCCTATCTAAGGCACCTCGCGATTTCGAAAGAGATGCTTTCCGCGACCCTGCTCTCCATTCATAACCTGCAGTGTCTGATCGATCTGACTCGGGAATTGCGCGAAGCGATCCGGGGCGGCCGACTGACTGCGTATGCGGATGAATATCTGCGCCAACTCGAGCCCCACGGGTGACCTGGTTTCAGGCTTTGGTACTGGGCGCCATTCAAGGCGCCACCGAATTCCTGCCGATCTCTTCATCCGGCCATCTAGTTCTTCTACCGAGTCTGTTCGGTTGGGAGATTGAATCGGAGGTTCTATTCCCTTTTGCGGTTGTCGTGCACTGGGGGACACTGCTGGCGGTGATCGCGGCCTTTTGGAGCGATCTGGTGCTCCTGGGTTCCGCTGCCTTCCAGAGCCTTCGGGCACGCGATCCTTTTGGCTCCACACAAGCAAGATTAGCCTGGCTTCTTCTCTTGGCCACACTTCCGGCTGCATTGGCGGGAGTGTTATTTAGCGACCTGATTCGCGGGGCCTTTGGTCGGCCGGAGTTGGTAGCCGGGCTTCTGATATTTAATGCCGGCCTTCTGATTTCGGGCGAGTGGTTCCGGTCCCGGCACGAATCGGAAGCCGGTCTCTCCAAGCTTCGAGCCCCCGACGCGATCGCAATCGGCCTATTTCAGGTGGTGGCGTTGATTCCAGGTATTTCGCGATCCGGGAGCACCATCGTGGGCGGACTTTCGCGCGGATTTAACCGACTCGATTCGGCTCGATTTGCACTTCTACTCGCGGTGCCGATTATGCTCGGGGCGGGCATTGTTACATTGGGCGATTTCCGCTCGATCTCTTCTGAGGCGCTTCTAGAACTCGCAGCTGGATTTATTGCTTCTTCCGTCATTGGGTTTGCGGCTATCCGCTGGTTGTTGAGGTACCTCTCCCACGGTTCCCTGCGCGGCTTCGCCGTGTACTGCGCGATCCTGGGCACATTGGGTCTGGCGGTTTCCATCTATCGTGCCTAAGTCTGGCCTATTGATTGGTGTAGCGGTGGCACTCGCCGCCTGCGCTCCAGCGACGCCCTCAAAGCTACCCCCACTCCCGACGCCATTCCCAAAGATTGCGACCACTCCAGAACTGGAACAATGGGCCACCGCGCGCATCCTCGCCTTCAGAGAGACGAAGAAAGTCGAAACGTATATCGGCTTGGGCCTCCAGGTCCTGCCGATTTCCGCGGCGCTCGAATCTGCAGAGACGCAAGATGTTTCACTTGTTATCTCTTCTGCAGCACCCCCTCCCGACTGGTTTGCCACTCCCCTGGGCCTGGAACCGGTAGTGGTTGTGGTCAACGCCGACAACCCACTTCGTGACCTGGCGCCGGACGAGGTCATCCGTATATTCACCGGCCGAACCGACAACTGGCATACGCTGGGGGGCCCGGACTTGGCCATCCAGCCTGTCGTTCCGTTGGAGGGTGCCGCGACTCGGGGCTACCTGCTGCGAACCTTGCTAGGCAATCAGCAGTTCACATCCTTGGCGCTGCTGGGGCCGAATCCGGAGGCGGTGCTGGCGCTTGTTCAGGAGGATCTGGGAGCTATCGGCTTACTTCCATTGTCCGCGGTCTCCTCAAATGTCGGCCTGCTTTCTCTCGATGGCTACGATCCAATGCGGAGCGCAAAATATCCCTGGATGATGGAAATATTAGCGATAGCGCCAGTTGAGCCGGCTGATGTCGTACGGGAGTGGTTGGCGTGGTTGCAGGCGGCCGATTTGTAGCAAACTAACTACCGAGGGAATCCAGAGTCTCCGGTGCCCTGCTCCAGGTCAGATTCCACTCAAGAACGGATTGGTGCGGCGTTCAACACCCACGCTGGTGGCGGGGCCATGGCCAACCAGGAGCTGAGCCTCATCGGGAAGCGTCAGCACCTCCTGTTGGATGCTCGAGAGCAGCGTCTGCATGTCCCCACCTGGCAGGTCCGTGCGACCGACGCTGCCACGAAAGATGAGGTCACCACAGAATACCGCCCCTCCCTGCTGGTAAGTGAGGATCACGTGTCCTGGGGAATGTCCCGGCGTGTGGCGTACTTCGAACTCATGCGTTCCCAAACTCAACTTCATCCCGTGCTCGAGATAAACCGTCGGCTCCGGTCCGGAATCGAAATCCGTGATTCCGAAGGCGGATGCCCCACCCCCCATTCGCCAGAGAGAATGATCATCCGCGTGTAGTGCCACAGGAATAGCGGATGGCGCGGCGTCTGATATTGCTCCCGCTCCACCGAAATGATCGAAGTGCGCGTGCGTAAGCCAGATTTGATGGATGCGCCAGCCCTGCCGCACGGCCTCGGCGTTTATTAATTCGCCATTCCAGGCCGGATCGATGACCACCGCCAGCTTGCTCTCGGGATCGCCGACAAGGTAGGCGTTCGTCACGGCCGGGCCGAGAGCGAACTCCCTTACTTCCAGTTCTCCGATCAGGAACGCCTTTATTGACATGTCAGTCTAACGAATGAGCCCGCTTGTCCTGCCTGTAATCGACCTTTGGGGCTTCCCCGGCCCCCGCTTCTATCGTCCCCTGCGTTCGCCTGTTGCGCGGGACTCAGCGCCGCCACCGGAAGGTCGCCGGCTGTAGCTATCGTTGTGCCGACAAGAAACCATTCCGCGTTCCCACGCCCCGCCTTCGGGCCGACTATATCACAGCGCCCGCGGGGCCTTCAAAGGCCCTATGTTATCCTTTCGGCGCCCCGCCATAACCTATGACCGTCGCCGAATTCGTACTCCCACAAGCAAAAGAACATAATCGAACATCCGTCAACCGGTGGATCCTGACTCACACGCTGGATCACCTCTGGATCGTGCTGATGACGCTGGTAGGCGCGTTTGGCAATGCAGCTCTTGCATCGGCCGTTCCGCTGCTCCTCGGCCAGGCGTTCGATGTGGTCATAGCGGCTCAGGACGTTAATCAAGGACTGATGCGCATTGCGGTCCTGATCGTTGTCACCCAGGGAATCCGCGGAGTCCTGCAGCTGGGAAGAAACTTTGGAGCAGATATTCTGGGGCAGCGGCTGGAGCGCAATATTCGGGAGGAACTGTATTTAAGCCTACTGGGTAAAAGCATGACCTTCCACAACCTGCAGCCCGTCGGAGAGACGATGGCACGCGCGACGAACGACGTACGTGAGATCGGTCTGATGTTCAACCCGGGTTTCAATCTGGTTATCGGCTCCGCCAACTTTATTTTGCTTCCGCTGATAATCGCCCCCTCCATCTATCCCACCTTGATCGCGATCCCGATTCTTTTTACCGTCTCGTATGTGATGGCCATCTGGGCCTATTTGAAGGAGCTCCGCCCGGTAGCGGAGGACGCGCGTAAGGCCTTCGGCATTATGAATGCCCACTTGTCCGAAGCGATTGATGGAATTGAAGTGGTAAAGGGACACGCCCAGGAGGATCAGGAGGTCGAGCGCTTCACAAGCAACGCGGCCTCTTACCGGGCCGCGTTTGTGCGGCAAGGGGATATTGAGGCTCGCTTTATCCCCTTGTTGTTGCTCGGTCTGGCGGAGGCCGGCGCTTTCCTTCAGTCGGTGATCCTTTTCCAGCAGGGGATCCTGGAGTTAGGGGACGTGGTGGCCTTTATGGGCCTGATCCAGCTCTTCGCATTTCCAACCTTCGTTTCCCTGTTTGCGTTCTCACAGGTTTCGCTCGGCATGGCCGGGGCTCGCCGCATTTTGGACCTGATCAACCAGCGCACTGAATTGGATCGCAACCCGGACGGCCATGCGGCCCCGATGCGAGGGGAGATCGAATTCCGCGACGTAAGCTTCTCGTACGGAGGTGGCAAAGGGGCGCTACAGGAATTGTCTTTCCGACTGCGGCCGGGTCAGACGATGGCAATTGTGGGCCAGACAGGTACAGGAAAGACCACTCTGGCCAAATTGATCAACCGCATCTATGAAGTGGGAGCTGGCCAGGTATTCGTCGACGACGTCGACGTGCGGGACTGGGATCTTGCCTCGCTGCGGGCCCAGATTTCGATCATCGAGCAGGACCTTTTCCTATTCTCGCGATCGATCGCCGACAATATTGCCTTCGGAAGGCGGGGCGCTACCCAAGAAGAAATTGAACAGGCAGCAATCGAAGCCCAGGCGCACCAGTTCATCCTTGGATTCAAGGACGGATACGAGACGGTCGTCGGGGAACGAGGGGTGACCCTCTCGGGCGGCCAGCGACAGCGCCTCGCATTGGCCCGCGCGTTTCTTACCGACCCGCGAATTCTCATTCTCGACGATTCGACCAGCTCGATAGACAGCGCCACCGAAGACGAGATCCAGCGCGCGATATTCCGCGCGGCAGAGGGACGAACCACCGTAATCATCACTCACCGGCTCTCTCAGATTCGCTGGGCCGATCTCATTTTGCTGCTGAGGCATGGAAAGGTCGCGGCCCTCGGCACGCACGAAAAGCTGATGGAGGTCTCTCCGGCCTACCAGCAGATCTTTTCCCAGCTCGGAGACTGATGGGGCTTTTTTCAGACTTAGGACGCGAGGACTACGACCGAATCTATGGCGATTGGGAACTGGTTCGCCGTTTGGCAGCCTACTTCAGGCGCCACCCCAAAAAGTTGGCCGTTTCCCTGGCAGCTGCCTTCATTATGGCCGGCGCGGCCGCCTTCTCGGCGGTGCTTGTTTCGCAGGGGGTTGGGTTGCTTGAGCAGAATCCACGGAGTTCGCAGCTAAATCTGATTGCGCTGGCCATTTTAGCCGCAGGGGCGGTATTCTGGCTGGCAAATTGGGCGCGCAGGCGTGCCACCACCCGCGTGACCGGCAGCGTCATGCTCGACTTGCGTACGGAGGCCTTCCGCGCCACGGCCTCCCATGACATGTCCTTCTACGATAAACACGCCTCGGGGAAGATAGTCAGCCGCATCAGCTCCGACACCAATGAGTTCGCACAAGTTTCTGTCCTGCTCGCGGAGCTGGGTTCTCAGCTGGTACAGGTGGTGATCCTGATCGTAGTGCTTTTTCAGATCGATGTGAATTTGACACTGCTTGTTCTGGCCATGCTGCCGGTTTTGTTCCTGGCCTCTTGGGGCTTCCGACGTTGGGCTCGAAGCGCGATTCGACGTGCCCTGCGGGCGGTGGCGAATGTGAACGCCAGCATCAAAGAAGCGGTGACAGGCATCACGGTCGCGAAAAACTTCCGACAAGAGGAGGCCATCTACCGCGAATTCGAATCCGTCAATCGCCAGTCTTACTCCGTAAACATCCGGCGTGGTTTTGTGCTGGCACTTGTATTTCCCACGGTGAATGCGCTGATGGGCGTGGGAACCGCGATCGTGGTTATTTTTGGTGGCCTCAGCGCGGCAAGCGGTGTGATAGCGATCGGAGCCTTCTACCTGTTCTTGTTGAGCATGGATCGTTTCTGGTTTCCAATACTCGGCCTGTCCTCATTCTGGAGCCAGATTCAAGGAGGGTTGTCCGCAGCTGAACGCGTGTTTGCGCTGATTGACGCCGAATCGGCCGTGGTTCAGACCGCTCAATTGCGGGTGCCCAAATTTCGAGGGGAAATCCAGTTCAAAAACGTTGATTTTCTGTACCGGCCCGACGAGCCGGTTCTGGAGGCTTTCGACCTCACGATCGAACCTGGAGAAGACGTCGCTTTGGTTGGCCACACTGGGGCCGGTAAATCGTCGATCGTTAAACTGATCACACGCTTTTATGAATTCCAGGGCGGCAAGATTCTAGTTGACGGGCTGGATATACGGTCGCTTGATTTGCGCGACTACCGTCGCCAGATCGGCCTCGTGCCGCAAGATCCGTTCCTGTTTTCAGGTACCGTCCTGGACAATATCCGTTATGCCAGACCCGACGCGACCGAAGCGGAAATCGGGAATCTGGCACGCCGCATCGGCTCCGGAGAATGGATGGAAGCGCTTCCGAAGGGGTTGCAGAGCGAGGTGGGCGAACGTGGAAAGCGACTATCGATGGGCCAGCGTCAGCTAGTCTCGCTAATGAGGGTACTCATTCAGCGCCCGGCAATTTTCGTACTGGACGAGGCAACCGCCAGTGTGGATCCGTTCACCGAATCGCAGATTCAGCAGGCCCTGCAGCTTATCCTGGCCGATACCACCTCGATCCTGATCGCGCACCGCCTCTCGACCGTCCGTGCGTCGGACCGCATCATTGTGCTGCGACAAGGAAGCATCCTCGAAGAAGGCGATCATGAACGGCTTTTGGCCTCAGGAGGCCATTACGCCGAGCTTTACAACACCTACTTCCGGCACCAATCGCTGGAGTATGTGCAGCAGTCGCGTGCCGCGGCGCTGGAGGCAAGTGCAGATTGACGGTGTCAGTCGGGGAAAAGCGGCCAGAAGATCGGCAGGAAAAACATCGATACAATGAGAAGCAGCACGGTCAGAATGGCCCCCACACGCGCATAGTCCGTGAACTTGTATCCCCCGGGTCCGAACACGAGCACGTTGGCCTTGTGGCCCACGGGCGACAGGAAGCTGGTGGCCGCACCGATCACAACCGCCATTGTAAAAGTTTTGTAGTTTGCTCCCATTCCGGCTGCGGTGTCCAGCGCGATGGGCACGATGAGAACGATGGCGGCCGCGTTAGACATCGGCTGGGTGATAAGGGCCGCCAACAGGTAAATTCCGGCCAACGTCGCCAACGGACCAAAGGGTCCGAACACTCCCAGGATGACGTCGGCCAGAAGGCGCGCGGTGCCGGTTAGTTCCATTGCAAGCCCCAGCGGGAGCATCCCTGCAACCAGAAATACCGTTCGCCAATCGACGCTTTCATAAGCTTCTTCGATTCGCAGGGCGCCGGCAAGAATCATGATCACGGCCGCGATCACCATGGCCAATGAGATTGCCATCCCGGCGAAGATCGCCAGCCCGATGGCCAGCACAAGCGCCGCGACCGCGATCGGCGCCTTGTTGCGGCGAAACTGTTCCGTTTCGATCGGCTCCAGAACCAGGAAATTCTCGCCCTCCTGCAGTTGTTTCACGCGGCGTGGAGGGCCCTGCAGCAACAAGGAATCTCCAAATTTCAGCGGTACATCCCGCAGTCGTTGGGTGATAACTTCCCCCTGTCGGGATATGGCGAGTGCGGTAAAGCCATATCGATCTCGGAAGCGAACGTCCCGCAAGCTTCGTCCAACGATGTGCGATCGCGGCGCGAGCGTGGCCTCGATGAGCTGAACGTCCCCGCGTTCAAGACTACCGAGGTCGAATTTTTGCTCGGCTTCGACCGTAAGGCCCAGCGATTGGCGGGCGGCCATCAGATCCGAGGCCGAGCTCTCGACGACGAGCAGATCTCCTATCTGGATCACGATGTCCCGACGCAACCTTGGCTGCTTTCCGTTCTCCCGCTGAAGCGCCAGCACCGTGAGGTCGAAGTCTTGTCCCAGGCGAGACTCGAGCAGGGTCTTTCCAATCAATGAACTCTCTGGAGAGACGCGAACCTCGGTCACATAATCGCGTATGTTGTAGACCTCCTCCCGGCCGAGCGCCCCTTCGCGGACCGGCAGCAGGCGTCGTCCGATCAGGACCATATACAGGACCCCTGTCACGAGCACCACGATGCCCATTGGGGCGAACTCGAAGAATCCGAAGGTAGGTAATCCGCGCTCAGCCAGAATCCCGGTCGCCAGGATGTTGGCGGGGGTGCCGATCAAGGTCATCGCGCCGCCCAGCAGCGAAGCAAATGCCAGTGGAATTAACAATTTAGAAACCGCGACTTTTGTTACCCGTGAGATACCTACCACGGCCGGTAGCAACATGGCAGTGGCGCCCACGTTGTTCATGAATGCCGACAACACTCCGACGGTGAGCATGATGGTGGCAATGAGGCGAGACTCTGTGTTGCCAGCTATTTTCAAAATAGCGGTCCCCATTGCGTTGGCCACCCCGGTCTTGAAGAGTCCGCCGGAGACCATATAAACCGCCCATACAGTAATTACGGCAGAGTTTGAGAAGCCGGAGAACAACTCCTTGGCCGGTATCAAGCCCAGCACTCCCACCGAGATTAGGACCAACAGGGCGACCACGTCTACCCTGAGCTTCTCGGTGGCGAAGAGAATCAAGGCACCCAGGATGATTAAAAGAGTGAGGGCGATTTCAGGCGTCATTTGTTGGGCCGTGATACGTCTGATTCCCAGATCGGTAGCTTGGACTTGAATTACAACGAGGAAAACACCTACCGTCAAGGGTCTGCCCGGCCCTATCTTTGCCAAAGGGCTGACAATGATGACTGGGTTTCCAAGCAGGGGCTTCGGATGCGCTGTGAATCTACGACAATGAATCCACGAGAAGTTTCCCTGTAAGGCTACCGTAAGGTGGAACACGAACCAAATCGCTTAACATGGGTTCGGACACTACCCCCCAGAGTGTCCAGGCCTCGAAGCCGCCCGCGATCTCCTCTTCCTCCGGCTTAAGCGGGCGGCTGCCATTTTTTGATCCAGCTCAGCCTCCAATGCCCCTATTCCCCTTGACCAGCGGCCGCGTTGCCCCTCAAGCTGACCGCACGTGCTCCTCCAGCTCCGATTGGGCCGGAACGCCGGCATTTCCCCTTTCCCAGATGTTGGCCCTTGCGGAGCACTTGATGCCCCCGCGGCATGCCTATTGCAAAGATGCTCGCGAAGAGGCATTCGGTTAGAATCCGCGGGATCAAAACGGGGTGGAGATTCGTCTTCTGAATGGAGTGGGTGTTCGGTTGAAGCGTGTCAAGTACATATTGCTGATTATTGGGTCGGCGCTTGTTGGCGCCTGCAGCATCGCGGCCGCTGATCAGATCCAAGATCCCTTGCTGAACGGACCGCTCGAAACCAGTGTGGTTGCGACCGTTAATGCCCTTAACAGCGCCACGCCGGTTCCTCCCATCACGCTTCCTCCGGCGACACAATCTCCCACCGAGTCACTCGAAAGCCCTACGCCCAGCGTCTCCCCCACGCCTACTTCG
>SMUY01068923.1_pt1 | contig 12979 bp, 10 predicted proteins | sample 2456441 | NCBI WGS metagenome assembly SMUY01 (sample SAMN11095931, study PRJNA526329) | marine sediment metagenome | biome: Marine sediment; feature: Surficial sediment; material: Deep marine sediment; isolation source: Hadal surficial sediment | place: Pacific Ocean | collected 2014-11 | depth...
CTCTTCGGCTATCGCCCGGAGTTCCTGAGCGATACGCGTGGGGAAGGGGTACTGCACCGAACCGTTAGCGGTTATGAACCGCTGTCAGGAGAACTCTCGCGCCGCGCGACCGGTGCAATCGTAGCCACCGAGTTTGGCAAGACGACCGCCTATAGCCTCTTCAGCATTCAGGAGCGGGCCACGATGTTTCTGGGGGCCGGCGTCGAGGTCTACGAAGGCCAGATCGTGGGCGAGAACCGGCGCTCCAACGACATGAACGTGAACGTCTGCCGGGCCAAGAAGCTCACCAACATCCGTGCGGCGGGTAAGGATGAGAACCCGATCCTGGCGCCGCCGCGCCTCGTCACGATCGAGTCGGCACTCGAATGGATCGAAGACGACGAGCTCCTCGAGGTGACGCCGCGCTCTCTGCGCCTGCGCAAGCGGATTCTCCCGGCCAACCTGCGCAAACGCCATCACGTCTGAGCGCGCTAGGGTCGTAGGCCGCGTTGCTTGGGTCCGACTTCTGTCGGCAGGATCTGATAGGCCGACTCCACCCAATCGCAGAGCAGCGGTCGAGTGTCGCGCGGATCGATGATCTCCTCGATGCCGAAGGCCTCCGCGGTGCGCAAGGGCGAGCTGACCGCGGAGAGCCGCGCCTCGATCTCGCGTCGCAGCGAATCCGGATCCTCGGCCGCCTCCAGCTCTCGCTTGTACGCGGCCTCGATCCCGCCCGCGAGCGGGAGCGAGCCCCATTCGCCCGAGGGCCACGCGTAGCGCAGGTTGAGGCGTGTGTGATCCCCGTGTGCGGCTCCAGCCACGCCGAAGACGCGACGCACGATCACGGAGCACCAGGGCACGCTCGACTGATAGACAGCGAAGATCGCCCGCGCGCCCTTTCGTATCGTCCCCGCCCGCTCCGCCGCCAACCCGATCAGGAAGCCCGGGTTGTCCACGAAGTTGATCAGCGGTAGGTGGAACGTGTCGCACAGATCGATGAAGCGCGTCATCTTCTCGGAGGCCGCAGCGTCGACCGCTCCCCCGAGCGGCTTCGGATCGTTTGCCAGCACCCCCAGCGGTCGTCCCAAAAGTCGCGCCAACCCCGTAATTATAGATCGACCGTAGCCGGGGGCGATCTCGAAGAAGCTCCCGTGGTCGAGCACCAGCTCGACGATGCGCCGCATGTCGTAGGCGTGGCGCCGGTTGCGCGGAACGATCGAGAGCAGCTCCTCCTCCCTTCGGGTGCGCGGATCGTTTGTCGGCTGTATCGGCGGGATCTCGTAGACCGATGGCGGAAGGTACGAGAGGAAGCGGCGGATCTGGTCGAACGCCTCCTGCTCCGAAGCCACCTCGTTGTCGACCACACCGCTCACCCGCGTGTGGATGTGGGAGCCGCCGAGATCCTCCTTTTCAATCTCCTGCCCGATGCCGCGCCGCACCACCGGGGGTCCGGCCACGAACACCTGCCCGGTGCCGCGGGGCATGAGCGAGAAGTGAGAGAACACCACCCGGGCCGCCCCCAGGCCGGCCACGGGGCCGAGCGCCGCGCTCACTACCGGCACGGTCGAGAGCAGCTCGGTCATCACGTCCATGCCGGGGTTGAAAGGGACATAGGTGCGTTTCATCCGGTCGAGCGAGCGCACGCTGCCGCCGCCGCCCGTTCCGTCCACCAGACGAATCATAGGGATGCGCAGCTCCAGGGCCATACGTTCTGCGTAGGTGAACTTGTATCCCACTGCGCCGTCGGCGGCTCCACCTCGAACCGTAAAGTCGTCTCCGCCCACCACCGCGCGACGTCCGTCGAGCTGACCCGTGCCCAGCACGAAGTTGGCCGGGCGGATCGCGGACAGCCGCTGGCCCTCGTAGCTCGGCACGCCGGCCAGCACGCCGGTCTCGTGGAAGGTTCCGGGATCGAAGAGCCGATCGATCCGCTCCCGAACCGTCAACCGTCCCGCATCGTGTTGCCGCTGGACCCGCTCGGGCCCGCCCAGCTGCGCGGCGAGCTCTGCCCGCCGCCTGAGTTCATCGACTTCAGGCTTCCAGCTCACCCGGGCAGTATACGCGTGGCGAGCGACCCTAGTCGCGTCTAGCTGCAAGCCCCGCAGGGCTGCGTAGCAGTGCGCGAAGCGACGCAGCGAGGAAAGCCGAGCGAAGTGCGCGCAGGCGAGCTCAGCTCGCCGATAACGCGCTAGTACCGTAGGCGGTAGCGGATGGGCATGTGCTTGACGCCGCCGAGAAAGCTCGAGCGCAGGCGCACGACCGGACCCGTGGTCTCGACCTCGACCAGGCGCTCGGCCAGCTGGCGGAAGAGAATGCGCAGCTCGAGCCGCGCGAGGTTGGCTCCCAGGCAGAAGTGTTCCCCGATGCCGAAGGCCAGATGGCGGTTGGGCTGACGATCCACCCGGAACGCGAAGGGCTCCGCGAACACCTCCTCGTCGCGATTGGCCGAGGGATAGAAGAGGCACATCGACTCGCCGGCGCGGATCTTCTGCCCTCGCAGTTCGAGATCCTCGGTGGGCGTGCGGCAGAACTGGATCACGGGCGTGGTCCAGCGCACGATCTCCTCCACCGCAACCGGGATGAGCTCGGGATTCCGCCGCAGCTTCTCGAACTCGCCGGGATGCTCCGTGAACGCCAGCAGGCCACCGCTCATCGCGTTGCGAGTGGTCTCGTTGCCGGCCACCACCAGTAGAAAGTAGTAGGAGAGCAGCTCGAAGGAGGGCACGTCCTCCCCCTCGAGCTTGGCGTTCGCCAGGACGCTCACGATGTCGTCCCTCGGCTCCTGCCGCCGCTCCTCGGCCATCTTCCAGAAGTACTCGAAGAGGGCTCTGCGCGCGCTACCGGCGGAGTCCTCGGGCGTCTCTCCCTGCCGGTACTCCGGGTCTTCCGAACCCACGATCGCGTTGGTCCAGCGGAACAGGAGCTGCCAGTCCTCGCGCGGTACACCCAGCATGTCGGCGAGCACCGCCAGCGGCAGGGGGACCGAGACCGCCGTTACGAAATCGACCTCGGACGTCTCCTCAAGCGTGAGCTCGTCCAGGATCTCGCGCGTGATGCGTTCGATGTTCGACTCCAGCCGGTGTATCGAGCGCGGCGTGAAGTAGGCAGCAGCCAGCTTGCGGTATTGGGTGTGATCGGGACGGTCCATCACCAGCAGATGGCGTGCGATCCGCTTGTCCTCCTCCGGTGGCGTGAACTCGGGAAAAACGGCTAGGCGCGGCGCGTTCAGGTTCTTGCCCGGCTGGCGCGAGATCTTGACGATGTCTTCGTGCTTGGTGATCGCCCAGAAGGGCAGCTTTACCCCCCGATCGTACCAGTAGACCGGTGCCTCACGGCGGAGCAAGGCCCAGGCCTCGTGCGGGTAGCCGTTTTTTGCGTAGGTGTCATTGCTGACGATGTCGAGTGTGTCGAGAGAGAGGCCCGTTTCGCTCATGAACGACGGCTCCTGTTCCCGATTCCGATTGTAGGCCAGGCAGGTTATCATGGCCGCCGGGCTCGGGGGCAGAGGCTGGCCACGGACGAGGGAGGCACGGAGGAGGGCTGGTGTTTAACGGACTGTTCCATATTCGGGAGCCAAAGAACGAGCCCGTGCTCGGATACGAGCCGGGAAGCGCGGAGCGGGCAGCGCTCAAGCGGGAGCTCGAGCGGATGCTGGCGAATCCCATCGAAGTGCCCTGCATCATCGGCGGCCGAGAGGTGACGACCGGTGATCTGGTCGAGATGCGGCCCCCGCATGCCCTGCGCCAGTCGCTGGGCCGCTACCACCGGGCGAGTGCGGTGGAGGCCGAGCTGGCGATCGCGGCGGCCAATGAAGCCAAGGGCGCCTGGAGCGAGATGGACTGGTCGGCGCGAGCCACCGTGCTGCACAAGGCCGCCGAGCTGCTGGCCGGCAAGTACCGCTACACGCTCAACGCGGCGACCATGCTGAACACGAGCAAGACCTGCCACCAGGCCGAGATCGACTCTGCCTGCGAGCTGATCGATTTCTGGCGTTTCAACCCGTACTTCATGACGCAGGTCTACGACGACCAGCCTCTCTCCACCCAGCAGGTGATCAACTACATGGAGCATCGCCCGCTCGAGGGATTCGTGTTCGCGGTCTCTCCTTTCAATTTCGCGTCGATCGCGGGCAACCTGCCGACCGCGCCTGCGCTGATGGGGAACGCGGTCGTGTGGAAACCGTCTTCGACCGCGATCCTGCCGGCTTACTACATCATGCAGGTGCTGAAGGAGGCCGGACTGCCGGACGGAGTCATCAATCTCGTCCCGGGTCCGGGGCCCGTGATCGGGCCGCCCGTGCTCAACCATACCGACCTCGGAGGCGTCCACTTCACCGGCTCCACCCAGGTATTCTCGACGATCTGGCTGACGGTGGGCTCCGACATCCGGAAGTACATCTCCTACCCGCGCATCGTGGGAGAGACGGGCGGCAAGGATTTCGTCTTTGTCCATGAGTCGGCCGACCTCGATGTGCTGACCGCTGCGCTCGTGCGCGGTGCCTTCGAGTACCAGGGTCAGAAGTGCTCGGCCGCCAGCCGCGCCTATATCCCTGACAGCTTGTGGCCGCAGCTGAGGCAGCGCATGCTCGACGAGATCGGAACGATCCGGATGGGCGACACTTGCGACTTCCGGAACTTCATGGGTGCCGTGATCGACCAGAGTGCGTTTAAGTCGATCACGCAGTACCTCGAGTTCGCCAAGAGTGATCCCAATTTGGACGTGCTCTGCGGTGGGGGCTACGAAGACCGCGAGGGCTATTTTATCGAGCCCACGGTGGTGGAGAGTCGCGATCCTCGTTCCAAGCTCATGAGCGAGGAGATCTTCGGACCGGTCCTAACCGTCTACGTCTATCCGGCCAAGCGCTACGAGGAGACGCTGGAGCTGTGCGATACGACCAGCCCCTATGCTCTGACGGGTGCGATTTTTGCGCGCGATCGTTTCGCAATCGTCCAGGCAACGCGGGCCCTGCGCAACGCCGCCGGCAACTTCTACATCAACGACAAGCCGACCGGCGCGGTCGTGGGTCAGCAGCCCTTCGGCGGATCGCGCGCCTCCGGAACCAACGACAAGGCCGGGACCTGGCTCAACCTGGAGCGCTGGGTCTCCCCGCGCAGCATCAAGGAGACCTACCTCCCGGCCTGCGACTATCGCTATCCCTTCATGGACGAGGAGTAGGAGAGGGAGAGAGGTATGGCGCGTTTGGCCCCGCTTGAGAGGAGCGAGCTCGCGGAGTTCGAGGACTTCTTCAAGATCGTCGACCAGGTGATGGGGTTCCTTCCAAACAGCATGCTCACGCTGGGTCGGCGCCCCGAGATCTTGCGCGGCTTCAGCGCGCTCACGGGTGCGGTGCTCGGGCCCGGCAAGCTCTCGCCGGAGCTGAAGCAGCTCGTTGCATTCGTTTCGAGCAACGCCTCGGGTTGCCGCTACTGCCAGGCGCACACCTCAGCCAGCGCGAGCCGGGTGGGTGCCTCCGCCGAGAAGATTGCCGCCGCCTTCGAGTTCGACACGAGCCCGCTCTTCAGCGACGCGGAGCGCGCCGCACTGAGCCTGGCGTACGCTGCGTCGGTGGTTCCCAACGACGCCACCGACGAGCACTTCGCGCAGCTGCGCAAGCACTACGACGAGGGAGAGATCATCGAGCTCATGGCGGTGATCGCGCTCTTTGGCTGGCTCAACCGCTGGAACGACACCATGGCCACGACCCTCGAGCCCGAGCCCATCACCTTTGCCCGCACCCACCTCGCAGCGCGCGGCTGGGAGATCGGCGCTCATGCGAAGAGCTGAGCCTGGTTAGAGTCGCTCGTAGCGAACACGGAAGTCGCCCGTGATCTGGTGGGCGAGTGACTGCACCAGCTTCCCGTACGCATCCTCGGGGTCGCTGGCACCGAAGTCCGAGGGTCCGCGGTGCTGGAGCTTCATATGGGCGACCGTCTCCCGGCCCCGGACCGAGCGCGTCCAGAGAGTGCTGCCGGTCTCGGTCTCGAGCAGCTTGGCGCTGAGCGAGGCTTCGACGTCGACCTGGGCGCTCATCGACTTCAGCAGGGTGGAGATGGTGACTTTCGGCTTGTTATCGGCGACCTCCAGCTGGCCGATCAGCACGGCGTCGACCCGATATCTCTCTCCGATCGCCTGAATGGCTTCAAAATCCAGGCGGTCGTGCTTGATCGATTCCAGCACCTGGCTCTCATCACCGAGCTCGAGAATATGCACCCCGGGCTGGGCGGACTGAATCGCCTGCATGAGCTTCTGGGTCGCGAGTTGAGGCAGATCGCCTTCGGCGCTGGAGACCAGCTCGATCATGCCGATCCGCTCATATATTCCCAGGTTGACTCTGGGAGCCACGGCGATGACCTGGGAGGCGCATCCGGAGAGCACTACCCACGCGGCTCCAAACACATACAAGCACAGTTGCCGCTGCCTTCGCGTCATGGTCGATCGAGCCTCCGCTGGTCCGGGATGGACAACGAGGTATCGGCTCTCGGCTGTTGCGCCCTTAGGCGGCGCGCGACGTGGCGCGGGCGGCTTCGTTCTCGCGCTTGATGCGTGACCAGGTGAACGGGGATGCGAGCTGTGCGAGGTAGCTCATGGGAAAGGCGGGCATGTCTGTGATTCCGATCTCTGCGGGAGGCTCTCGGTCTTTGGGCAGAAAGCGTGTGCCGTAGATGATGTCCCATACGATCAGGTTCTGGCCGAAGTTCGAGTTGGCCTCTTCGAGCACACGCGAGTGATGCCAGCGATGCAGCTCCGCCATGCTGAAGAACCAGTTCAGCGGCCCGCAGCGGATCGGTAAGTTCGTGTGTTGGAACAGGCCATGGACAGCGCTCACGAGGACGAACAGTGCGAGAATCCTGGCATCGGCGCCCAGGATGACCAGGGGAACGAAGGGTGCGTAGCCCGAGATCGCGAGGTCGATGGGATGGAAGCGGACGGCGTTCAAAAAGTAGAGCCGCGGCGCGCTGTGGTGCACCGCGTGAAAGCGCCACAGAAAGTCCCAGCTGTGGGCGAGCCGATGCACCCAGTACATGAAGAACTCGCCCACCAGCAGCGCCAGCACGAGCTGGGCGACGAGGGGCCAGTCACCGGGCCAGAGCCCGCCGCCCAGAGCCGCGGACAGCCAGCCGCCCACGGCGATTCCCAGTGCCAGCATGAGGGGCCGCAGGAGCTCCACAGTTAGGACGCCGGAGACAACGAGATGGCCGAGGTCGACGCTGACGTCACCGCGCGAGCGGCGCCAGCTGTGCCGGAAGGGAAGCCAGCGCTCGAGACCCATGAGTAGAAAATAAGCGGCCACGGTGGGACCGACGAAGGCGATGGCCGGATCCACACCTCTTCCCATCTGCCAGATCGTGAAGCCGACGGCCCCGCCCAGGACGCTGGGGAAGATCGTCCAGGCGAAGGCTGCGCGCGCGAAGCTCAGACGCTCAGCCATCCGATTCCTGCAGGTTGGGCTTATCGCGCGCGACGGAGAGCTTCCACTCGGGCGTACGCTTCTCCAGAAATGCCGTCACCCCCTCACGCGAGTCGGCCTGGTTCCCGGTCCAGGTGAAGAGCGGCAGCTCGCGTCGCTGCATCTCGGGGACCGATGAGGTCACCCCCTCCCAGAGCAGGCGCTTGCTGATCGCGACCGAGACGGGTGCCGCATTCACGGCGATGTCTCGCGCTCGCTCGATGGCGGCGGGCAGCACCTCTTTCGCCGGCAGGGCCTGGCTGGCGAGGCCGAGCTCCGCCGCCTCGGAGCCACGGATGACGCGGCCCGAGAGGAGCAGGTCGGCCGCATTCGAGAGACCCACGACGCGTGCCACGATCACGTGTGACGCCAGCTCCGGGATCACGCCCCGACGGACGAAGGCGAACTGGATCTTGGCGTCCTCCGCCACGAAGCGGATGTCGCAGGTCATGGGGTAGGTGATGCCCACGCCGATGGCGTGGCCGTTGATGGCGGCGATCACAGGCTTGTCGAGCTGCCACGGTAGGAGGCCCGGTCGCTTCCCGGCCTGCTCCCGATTCCGCTGCTCGAAATTGCCGAACGTGCCCTTGCCTCCCCCCATATCCGCCCCCGCACAGAAGGTACGGCCGGCTCCCGTCAGCACCACGGCGCGCACGTCGTCGTTCTCGTTGCAGGCGGCCATTGCGTCGCCCAGCTCCGCCGCCATGCGGCCGGTCCAGGCGTTCATGCGCTGCGGCCGGTTCAGCGTGATCGTCGCCACCTGATCCTTCACGTCCAGCAGAATCGTGTCATACGCCATCGTTCTCTCCCGAGGCTGGAAGGCCCCTCAGATTCGCTTCTCGCGGCCCACCCAGTACTTCTCGCGCACGCGGCGCCGGAAGATCTTGCCCGAATCCTCTCGCGGCAGTGCGCTCACGAAGTCCACAGCGCGCGGGCACTTGTAGTGCGCCAGCCGCTCGCGACAGAACGCGATCAGCTCGTGCGCGAGCGCGTCCGTGCCTTCGATGCCCGGCTTCAGCTCCACCACCGCGCGCACCTCCTCGCCCCAGTCCTTGTTGGGAGCCCCGATGGTGGCGGAGTCGGCGATGGAGGGATGCGAGAGCAGCACGGCATCGACCTCGGCGGGGTAGGTGTTGACGCCCCCGCTGATAATGACGTCCGCACTACGGTCCGTCAGGTAGAGGTATCCGTCCTTATCCACGTAGCCCACATCGCCCAGCGTAAAGTACTCGCCGCTCGCGTCATAGGCGTCGTGCGTCTTCTCCGGGTCCTTGTGGTAGGCGAAGCGGTCTTCCGGGGGGGCGCGCATATAGATCTTGCCGACCTCGCCCGGCGGTAGCGCCCCGCCGTTCTCATCCGCGATTCTAACCTGGCCGCTCTGGGGGAGGCCAACGGTTCCGGGCCGCTCGAGCCACATCTCAGAGGTGACGAACGAGCCCCAGCCCTCGGTCGCCGCGTAGTACTCATAGACGATGGGCCCGAGCCACTCGATCAGCGCGCGCTTGATTGCGATGGGGCAGGGCGCGGCGCCGTGCAGGATCATGCGCAGCGAGGAGAGGTCGTGCCGCGTCCGTGCCGCAGCGGGCAGCGACAGCAGACGATGGAACATGGTCGGCACCATATGCGTGTGGGTGATACGATGGCGCTCGATCAGGGCCAGAGCCCCCTCGCTGTCCCAGCCGTCCATCAGCACGACGCCGACGCCCGCCGTCAGGGGACCCGCGAGCGAGAAGGCGAGCGGCGCCGCGTGGTAGAGAGGACCCGTGCACAGGTTCAGGTCTTCGCCCCGGCGATACGCGCTGTGCTTGGCGACCAGGGCCAGGCCGGGCCGGCTGCGAAAGCTGGCCGGTCGGTCGACCCCTTTAGGCCGGCCGGTCGTGCCGGAGGTGTAGAACATGGTGCTGCCGTGCTCCGCGTCCTCGACGTCGGCCGTCGACTCGCGCTCCAGCACCTCGTCGTAGCGCTCGAAGCCCGCGAGCGAGCCGCCGACCACGAGCCGTACATCCGTCTTCGGGATCTCGGCGGCGGCTTCGGTGAGCGCTTCGGCATAGCGTACGTCCCCGATCAGTGCGCGTGCGTTACAGTCGTTTGCGATATACGCGATCTCCGGGCCCGTGAAGTGCCAGTTGATGGGTATCAGGTGTAGACCGCTGCGCTGCACCGCGGCGTACACCTCCGCGAACTCGGGACGATTGCTGCACATCAGCGCGACTCTGTCCCCCGCGCGCAGCCCACGTACGCGCAGCGCACGCACGATCTGATTGGCGCGCGCGTTGAGCTGGTCGAAGCTGCGGTCTCCCGCCGGCGACAGAATCGCGGGCTGGTCCGGCACCTCCCGGGCGTGCCAGGCCAGCGTCATGCCGCAGCGCCCGGCGGCACGCCGGTCCAGACTCATGTGCTCGACGGTGGCGGGGATCGGCACGGGGGGATTATACGACGTTCGAATTGACAGCGGCGCGGACGCTTGGATAACGTGCGGACGGTGGAGGCTCCGGTACTCATCGTAGGTGGGGGCCCGGTGGGGCTGATGGCCTCCGTCCTACTCGCTCGCCTCGGTGTTCCATCCTTGCTCGTGGAGCGGCGCCCGGGTGTCACGGACCACCCACGCTCGCGTCTGATCAACACGCGCACGGTGGAGGTTCTGCGGAGCTGCGGGCTCGAGTCGGCATTCGAGGAGATCAGTCTCCCTAAGGCGTGGCGCCAGCAGGTGATCTACACCACATCGCTGGCGGGCAAGGAACTGGGCCGGGTCAAGACCGATGCCTGGGCCGGCGATGCCACGCTCAGCCCGGTGCTGCCACTCATCAGCTCCCAGGACAAAATGGAGCCCCTGCTGCGCGAGTGTGCGGAGGGCCTGCCCGGCGCCGAGCTGCGCTTCAGCACCGAGCTGATCGGGCTCGAGCAGGACGAGAGAGGAGTGACCGCGACGCTGCTCGACCACCAAGCGCAGCGTAAGGAGCAGCTCCGCACGAGCTATCTGATCGGCGCAGATGGCGCGGGCAGCTTTGTGCGCCGCCAGCTGGGGCTCGGGTGGGTGGGACAGACCGGGATTGCGTCGCTGATGAACGTCTACTTCCTGGCCGACCTCAGTCCCTGGATTGCCGACCGACCCGCGGCGCTCTACTGGGTCAGCTCGAAGGGGGTGACGGGTGTGCTGGCTCCCCTCGATGGGGAGGAGCGCTGGGTCTGTCAGATCGGCTACAACCCCGAGCACGAGTCAACGGGAGACTTCACCCCGGAGCGCTGCGCGGACTGGATCCGCGCCGCGGTGGGCGACGCCTCGGTTCCGCTCAATATCCTCAGCATCAATCCCTGGACCCTGAGCTCCGTGATCGCGGAACGCTTGCGACGGGGTCGCGTGTTCCTCGTCGGCGACGCCGCGCATCAGCTTCCGCCCACGGGCGGCTTCGGCATGAACACTGGCATGCAGGCCATGCACAACCTGGCCTGGAAGCTGGCGGGCGTGATCCAGGGCTGGGCCGCGCCGCGCCTGCTGGATACCTACGAGCTCGAGCGCGTGCCCGTCGCGCGCTACAACAGCGAGAAGAGCCTGGAGAACTTTATGCTGGTGGCCCGCGTGAACGCCGCGGTCATGGCGCAGGGCGCGGGCGAGACGGAGGTTGACGATGAGACCCGGGCCGCCATCCGTGGGGCCCGGCGCTACGGCAACTTCATCGGCATGGATCTCGGATTCGCGTATGCGCAGGGCGCGGTCGTCCCGGACGGCTCCGCGCCGCCCAAGGTTGCGGACGACGTCAGCCGCTACATCCCCACGGCTCGCCCTGGCCACCGCGCGCCCCACGTGCCCCTCGTGAAAGACGGCCGTGAGATCTCCAGCCTCGATCTCTTCGACTTCCGCTTCACTTTGCTGACGGGTGCGAACGGCAGCGCCTGGATCGAGGCGGGACGAAAGCTTGCGCAGGCTCGCGGTCTGCCCCTGTCTGCCTATCGCATCGGGCCCTACGGAGAGCTATCCGATCCAGCCGCGCGCTTCCTCGACGCCTACGGCCTCAGCTCGCAGGGCGCGGTTCTCGTGCGCCCGGACGGCCACGTCGGCTGGCGCTCGCGCTTGGCCTCGACCGAGCCGGGTCCGACCCTCGAGCGCGCGCTGGCCCTGCTCCTCGGCCGCTGAGCGCACGCAGCGCCTCGGTATTAGCGGCCGCCCACCTTCGCCTCGGGAACGTGGCGCTTGAGCCGGGGCAGAACCTTCTCGGCGAAGAGGCGGATGTTCTCCTTGGCCACTTCGGGTGGCATGCCGCCGTAGCTGAAGATCCCAACCACACCGGCACTGTCCAGCATGCTCTGGTGCTCGATCATCTTCTCCGTGACCTGCTCCGGGGTCCCCCAGACCTGCAGGTCCGCCAGAAAGCGTGTGAAGCGCTCGGGACCGTACTTGGCGATATTGTCGGAGAGCTTTCCGTAGTACTCGTAGCCGGGAATCGAGGCCAGGTTGGCGTTCGCGAACTCGTAGTGATCCAGCGTCGATGCGCAGTAGCGCATGATGTAGCGCTCGTGCATCTCCTGGGCGCCCTGCTCGCTCTCGTGCACGGCGATGAAGCTGACCAGCACCGGCTTGGGCGCCTCGCTGCCGTTGAGCTCGCGAAAGATCTGTCGATAGCTCTCGATCTCCTTGAGCACGGTCTCCCACGGCTTCTGGGCGATGATCAGCAGGCCCACGCCAAGCTTTGCCATGATGCGGCCCGATTCGGGCGAGACCACGGAGGCGTAGCTACGACCACGGAAGCTGCGCAGCGGGAAGGGCCGAATCGCCGTCTTCTGCTGGCGGTAGAGCTCTCCGTTGGACTCGATGTAGCCTGTCTCCAGCGCGGTCAGGATCGCCTCCGCCGACTCGATGAAGCGCTTGCGCGACTCGCCCATCTCGGTACGAAAACCGTTGAACTCGACGCGCGCCAGACCTCGGCCGATGCCCAGGATTGCGCGCCCGCCCGACATGTGGTCCAGCACCGAGAACTGCTCCGCCACGCGCACCGGGTCCTGCCAGGGCAGGACCACGACCATGGAGCCCAGGCCTACCCGCTGTGTGCGGCCAGCAACGTAGGTGAGGAACTGGGTGACGCTGGGACACATCGTGTAGTGGGTGAAGTGGTGCTCGGGGGCCCACACCGAGTCGAACCCGAGCGGCTCCGCCAGGTCGGCCATGCCCAGCTCATGGGCATAAACGTCGGCATCGGTCTGCGTTCCATCCAGGTTCTGGAAGAAGGTTCCCATCCCTACGTGCATGGTCTCGGCTCTCCTTGGTGAGCGGTTTGAGCGAGGTACACGCGTATTCTATCGTGTTCTCGTGCGACCAGCGCCGATGGCCTCACTGGCTAGCTCGGCGAGTTCGTACCTGTGCCATAGTCTAGGGCCCAGATGGAGAGCACGGCGAGCACGAGCGAGGTTCCGCCGGTCGGAGCTCCGCTCCAGGCCGGGTCTGGCCTGAGTCCCGAGCAGTGGAAGCTCGCACGTCGCTGCCTCTCGCTGCTGGGGCTCTTGAGCACGGGCACCCTGATCGGCGTGGTGTCCTCGCTCTACCTGGTGGGCCACTACCCC
>SMUY01033090.1_pt1 | contig 12975 bp, 12 predicted proteins | sample 2456441 | NCBI WGS metagenome assembly SMUY01 (sample SAMN11095931, study PRJNA526329) | marine sediment metagenome | biome: Marine sediment; feature: Surficial sediment; material: Deep marine sediment; isolation source: Hadal surficial sediment | place: Pacific Ocean | collected 2014-11 | depth...
ATATGGGCACCCCGTGGTTCGCCGTGGAAACCTCTCCCGATCAAGAGGCGGTGGCCGTGCTACTGCCCCAAACGTCGCCGGGCCCCCTTCGCCTGGCGGACTGGGAAGACATCCCCTTCGGCACGCTTGTCGCCAGCGAATGGGAAAGCGCGCCGACCCGAACCACATCGAAGCTGCTCAAGCTGTTCGACAATGCCCTCGATCGTGGGCGAGAAATCTCCATTTATGGGAACATTGAAGGTTTCATGATTGTGGAGGACTGGCAGACGGACCTCAAGAAGATCACGTTGCGCGTGGGTTGGGACAATACAGAGACCGGTGAGCCCGGTGAGTTTAACGAGGTCTTTTTCTTCCACCGCAACAGCGACTATGGTCAGGGAGAATAATCTGTGAAGTATTACATCGTGGGCGGAACACTGGCTTTCATCGGTGCGGTCGCCCTCCTGATCGTGATGACCGCTATGGAGCCGGCGCGCATGGAATCCTTTACTCGGTCTTACGAGTCGCGCCAGATCGAACACGGCGCGCTGATTTTCGAGAGCAGCTGCCTCCCCTGCCATGGGCCGCAAGGAGGGGGTACCCCTCTGGGCCCGCCACTGAACCGCGCCGACCTGTTCAACGGCGAGTACCTAACCGCAATCGGGTGGTCGGGTACGCTAGATGACTTCTTGAGATCCACTATCTCGGCCGGCCGGGCCGTTCCCACCGAAGGTACAAACTTCCCGCAGCGGATGCCGACCTGGAGCGAAAACTTCGGCGGGCCATTCCGCCCCGACCAAATCGAGAACGTCGTGGCTTACGTCATGAACTGGGGCGAACGAGCCAGTGCCGGGGCTGAGCCAACCGAAATTACCGGCGACGTGATGATGGGCAGCGATATCTTCATCGAACTTCCAGAAGGGGAGGCCGAAGTCGGGGAGAGCTTGGCGGCAGGCGAGCTTGGGTGCGCGGCTTGCCACATTCTCTCAACGGTGGGTCCCCCGTGGGAGGCCACCGGTGGATTGCCCGGCATGGCGATACGCGGCGATATCCGCATTCAGCAGGACAACTACGGTGGAAACGCAACTTCCGGTGATGAGTACCTGATCGAGGCGGTTGTCGAAACCAACGCGCATGTGGTCGAGGGTTTCCAACCTGACATCATGCCCACCAATTTCAGCGAACGGATCACCCTGCAGGATATGGCACATCTGCTGGCGTACATCAAGACCTTCGAATAGAGTTAGCTCGCAGAATTCATGCTGTAGCTTCGTCCCGCCGCCCCGGCAAAGGCGGCGGCTTTCGTAATTACGGGTGGGGATCATCCTCAAAGGCTTCCAATAACTAAGCCTCCATCAATCCGAGTCATCGGTTCATCCGTCTAGCAGCTGTATGGGAGCCGGATCTGATAGCCCACTTCCTCACCTTGTGCGTAATGAGCTGTAGTCTCCCACCGCGCATTAATCACCCACTGATCGCGCTGGCCGCATTCCTGGGGCTATCAATGCTGGTCATGGGATCGACGTATGGGCAGGCCCAGGAGGCGACCGCCTTCGTCAAACATCTTGAAGTAGCTCTATGGCCGGAATACGACCGGCCGGCGATGTTGGTAATCTACCGTTTCGAACTTGCCCCGGATACATCGCTTCCTGCCCGTGTGGCCCTGCCCATTCCGGCCGACGTCGGGCGGCCGAACGCGGTCGCCTGGCTTGGAACCGACGGCGTGCTTTACGACGCAGCATTTATCCTTCAGCCGGCAGGCGACTGGTCGGTAGTGCAGGTTGAGATGTCCGACACTCGGACCGGCCAACTGGAGTATTACGCTGCCATGGATATTTCGGGCACCATCCGAAGCTTCCTCTTCGAGTGGCCGCCCGGATTTGAACTGAGGGAGATGGCCTATGAAGTGCAGGAACCGGTCGCGGCCACAGAGCTAATCGTGAATCCCGCGCCGGATCATGCGGGCCCCGGCGATTTTGGCCTGAACTACCTGACCGCCATACTTGGCCCACAGGCGGGCGACAGGGCGCTCGCGATCAGCGTGACCTATAAAAATGCGGCTGGCACGTTATCCGTTGAAGCCCTCCAGCCGCTTGGGGTGGCTCAGGTGGACGCGCAGGCGGGGAATCTTGACCTGCTCCCCTTGCTGGTTTATGCGGCTGGGATCGCGATCCTCGGAGGCGGAGTCTACTACCTGGCCTTCATGCGGCGGCGCAGGAATCGTACGACGGATCTCTTACTGCAGGCCTCGACCGTGTATTGTTATCAGTGTGGCACGGCCGCCCGGTACCGCGATGTTTATTGCAGGCAGTGCGGCGAAAAACTGCGCAGGTGACGACAATCGGCGAAAGTGGGAATTCCGTTCGACGATAAATAGGCGAATGCCATCCACGTTCAGGTATGTGGGAAGGGCCGCACGCCACGCCGTAGACCAATAAACCTCAGCAAGCGTGTTATGAGGCGGACGGCACAATTCGCCTCGACTTCATGGGACATTCGTCCGAAGAGGAAATTGATGGATCGGAGCCAAGGAAAGGTTGCCCGATGTCGGGCGCGCCACACCCTACATGCGGCGCACGAGTCGAGCTAGTCGAAGCTATTCCCGTAGAGGAAGCTGCAGGCGGATGGAAGTTCCTCGGCCGGTTTCGGATTCGATCGTGAAGTCACCCCCGAGCTCTTCGGCTCGGGCGCGCATGTTGGCCAGGCCATGCCCTACAATCTGATCTTGTTGCTGGAGGTCAAAGCCGACTCCGTCATCCGATACGCTGAGCCGGATGGAATCCGGGTCCTGCTCTAGCCCAAGCGACACGCTGGTGGCGCGCGAATGGCGGGCGATGTTGGCCAGGGCCTCCTGCGCGGTCAGGTAGACCGCCTGACTGACCGAGGCAGGTAGCGAATGGGAAAGGTCTTCCGGCAGCCGAACTTCGACTTCAACCATCGCGTTGGCCTCAAATTCGCGAATTATCCGTGCGATGCCAGCCGCCAGGTCTCCCTCAAATCGGCGCGGGCGAAGGTCAAGGATGAAATTGCGAATATCCTGGATGGCGTCATTGAGTGCGGCAATGGACTGCTTGAGAAGTCGGCGAGCTTCATCCGGTTTGTCCTCGACGACCATTTGAACCGTTTCCAGCGTGAGGCCGACACCGTAAATGGATTGGATCACGCCATCATGAAGGTCCATACCGATGCGCGATCGCTCCTCGATAATAGCCAGCCGTCCAACTTCCTCGTACAGTCGGGCGTTCTTGATGGCCACCGCGGATTGAGAAGCGAAGATCGTGATGAGTTCTACGTCCGCGTCGGTGAACTCTTCCCCGCCCTGCTTGTTGGTGAGATATAGATTGCCCTGAATTTCATCTCCTGCTGTAAATGGGACCCCCAGAAAGCTGGTCAGCGGCGGATGGCCAGGGGGGATGCCTTCCGACCGCGGGTCGCTGCTCACGTCAGATACGCGTATCGGGTCTGGGCCGTCCAAAACCGCACCCAGCAGTCCGCGCCCTTTGGGATAAGACTGAATTTCAGCCGCCTGTTCGGATGTCAGACCTGAGAACACGAAAGTTTCGAGCTCACGTTCGTCGTTGAAGACACCAAGCGCGGCGTAGCGGGCGGATACCAACTCCCGCGCTGAATCGACGATATGTTGCAGTGTCTGATCGAGCTCCAGATCCTGACCGATGGCTAGAGCAGCCTTGTTGAGAGCTGCCAGTGCCTGGGATTGGGATCGGTCGGGCGTGGAGACGGTCTCAGCCTTCACCGATCACCTGCTGAATGTTGTGTTTCACGGCATAAACCGCGGCTTCGGCCCGGTTTGAAACGTCCAGCTTGGAGAGGATCTTGCTCACGTAGTTGCGCACGGTCCCTTCCCCGAGATACAGTACATCGGCGATTTGGCGATTGGTTTTCCCCTCGGTGACCAGAGCCAGGATGCGAAGTTCTTGGCTCGTCAATTCCGCAAATGCCTTCGCATCCTGGAGCCGGATGGACTTCCGAATCTCGGAGAAGACGCGCTGGGTGAGTGCTGGATCTAAAGATCCTTCACCCCTCACGACCGCCTCGATGGTGTGGATCAAGTCCTCCGTGCCTACCCGCTTCAGCACGTATCCCACGGCGCCGGCGCGTATTGCGCCAAATAACATCTCGTCCTCTGCATAGGAGGTGAGCATAATCACCTTTGTGTCGGGCAGTTCCCTGACGATCCGCTCAGTGGCCTCGATTCCGCTGCCGCCTGGAAGTCGGATATCCATCAACACCACATCCGGGTGGTGGGCGTGTGCCTTCCGCAGCGCCTCGTCCGCGGTGCCCACATCATCCACCACCTCAATCTCGGGCTGGGCGTTGAGCAGACTCTTCAGTCCATGGCGCACGACCTCGTGATCATCCACCAGCAGTATTCGTATGTGCGGCATGTCAAAAAGTATACTGTCTGGGCTAATAGCGCCCTGACAGACGATCAAGATGATTTCGGAATAAACCCCGCGATCTGATTACATTCGGCGAAAGTCGGAGTGATAGAATCGCCGAAACCCGCGGAGAAACTGTATGACAATGTCCACCGCCCCACCCGGCTCCGGCAGCCGATCCAAATTTATTATCGGGGGATTGCTTATCGTGGCCGCAGTAGTGTATTTGATTGTGTCCGCCACCCAGGCCAGCGCCCAGTTCTACCTCACCATCGACGAGATGCTCGCGCGTGGGGATGAGATCTCCGGCCGAGCCATCAAACTGTCTGGCGCGGTGGACGGCGACACCGTGACCTACGAAACCGAAACGCTGACCCTTGAGTTTTCGCTGGCAAATGTGCCTGCGGATCTGCGCGAGATCGAAGCCGGCGGCGGGTTGGCCAAGGTACTCTACGACGCATTGCGAGACCCCAATGCCGCACGCGTGCAGGTTGTTTATGTGGGCCCCAAACCCGATCTACTTCGCCACGAAGCCCAGGCGATCGTAACCGGCCAGATGGGCGAAGATGGGAAGTTCTATGCGGATGAACTTCTGCTCAAGTGCCCAACGCGATATGACGGGGAGGTGCCCCTCCAGGCTCTGGAGGGTCAAACTTGAGTAACGGCCGGGATTTGCTGCATAAATCGCCGACGGCAATTTCGTACCCAGCCGTCGGCGTTGCGCGAGCTTACGTGAAAATCAGGGGGCTGAATTCTTGATCGAGGGGATCGGTTTCGCAGCGTTAATGCTTACCTTCGGCCTGGCACTTTATGGCGCCGGAGCCGCGGCGTACGGCGCCCGAACCGATCGTCCGGAGCTAATCGAAAGCGCCCGGCGCGCGATGCTGTTTTCCTGGCCGACGATCAGCATATCCGCCCTGGCAATTATCGCTTTGTTATTGGGTAGCCGATACGACATCGCGTACGTAGCCAAGGTAACCAACAACGCCATGCCTCCCTACTTAAGGGTGACCGCGCTCTGGGGAGGGCAAGCCGGCTCGCTAGTTTTCTGGTCCTGGCTCCTGGCGGCCTTCGCCAGCGCGGTCAGCATGCGGAAATGGGACCGCGATCGCGACCTGCTCCCCTGGGTCACCGTGGTGTGCATGGTCACGCTGGCCTTCTTCCTCGCGCTGGTGGTCTTCGTTGAGAATCCGTTCTCCCGCCTCTGGATCACGCCAGAGGGCGCGCAGCTGACCGCCTTCTTTCAGCCAGAAGGCGCGCGCGCCGTGATACCTTCCGATGGCCAGGGTCTTAATCCCCTGCTGCGCCATCCGGGAATGATCGTCCATCCCCCGTTGCTGTACCTGGGATTTGTATCATTCGTGATTCCGTACGCCTTCGCCATGGCTGCGCTGATCGTCGGACGCAGCGACGATGGTTGGATCCGGGTCACTCGCCGCTGGACTCTAGTGGCGTGGCTCTTCCTCTCGCTGGGGCTCATCGTGGGCGGACGCTGGGCCTATGACGTTCTCGGATGGGGGGGGTACTGGGGATGGGATCCAGTTGAAATCGCGGCCTTCATGCCCTGGCTTAGCGGCACCGCCTTCCTGCACTCAGTGATAATCCAGGAAAAGAAGGGCATGATGAAACATTGGAACATGTTGCTCATCATCCTGACCTACCTACTGGTGCTCTTTGGGACATTTCTTACCCGGTCCGGCGTGTTGTCCTCGGTGCACGCATTCGCACAGTCCGCCATTGGTCCGATGTTCTTCGCCTTCATAGGCCTGACCTTTGTCATCTCGATCTGGTTTCTGCTCAAGCGTTGGGGAGATCTTCGAGGCGTCAACCAGATCGACTCGATATTGTCACGCGAGTCGCTGTTCATGTTCAATAATTTTCTATTCATCATGATCCTGGCCGTGTGTTTCCTGGGAGTGATTTTCCCCCTGGTATCAGAATTGTTCACCGGCCAGACCGTGACTGTAGGCCCCGAGTGGTATGAGCGCATCACGGCCCCCTTGTTCGCCGGATTGCTGCTGCTGATGGGAGTGGCGCCTCTTAGCGTCTTTGGCATTTCCTCCTGGCGCGCTCTGAGAAGGCAGCTGTGGCTGCCGGTCGCGATCTCGTTGGCGGTGCCGGCCGTGTTGTTAATAACCGGAATGCGAAGTTCGGCCGCGTTGCTCGGCTACTGGCTGGCGAGCCTGGTGGGGGTGGTAACCCTCTATGAATTCTGGCGCGGGGCCTCCGCCCGACGCCGGAGGCATGGTGAGATTCTGCTGGTGGCGTTGGTGAGGTTAGCGGGGCGCAACCGTCGGCGCTACGGCGGGTACGTGATCCACCTGGGTGTGGTGCTCATGGCCTTCGGCATCATCGGGATCGAAATCTTCCAGATCGAGACGCAGGGAACGCTCGCGCGGGGCGAACGGCTCCTCCTGGGACGATACGAAATGGTTTATGAAGGACTGACGCGTTTCAACACCTCCGACGGGCGCGAGGTATCTCGGGCGGAGCTTTCGGTATTCAAGGATGGAAGATCCGTGGGCCAACTGTTCCCACGATCGGACTACTACATAGTATCGAATCAGCCCATGACCATTCCGGGCGTCCGCTCGACCTTGGAAGAAGACTTTTATGTCTTGCTGGTCGGCTGGGAGCCCATTGGGCGGGATGGAGCGACCTTTAAGGTATACCTCAATCCGCTTGTGAATTTCGTATGGCTGGGTGGGGTGGTATTTATCCTTGGCACGTTAGTAGCCGCCTGGCCAGAACGGGAGCAGGTGCCGGTGCGGCGGCGAGCCGCTCACGCACAGGCGATGCCAGCAGGAGATTGAGCCGGAGTGAGGCGATTCTCGGGGCTGCTGATAGCTATGTTGCTGTCGGCGCTGGCCTTTGGCACCGTTCAGGCGCAGGGTGAGCAGCCGACGGACGACGAGGTAAATGCCGTAGCCAAAGGGCTCTACTGCCCCGTTTGCCCGAACACACCTCTGGATGTGTGCGAAACAACCGCCTGCAAGCAGTGGCGAGAATCGATTCGCGAGAAGCTTGCGCAGGGGTGGTCGCAAGGGCAAATTGAGCAATTTTTCGTCAGCCAATATGGCGATCGAGTGCTCGCTACACCGCCCGCTACTGGACTGAATTGGCTGGTTTACTTGCTCCCGCCAGTGGGGTTCGTCGCAGGCGCGCTCATCCTGGCTGGAGCGCTGCGAAGCTGGCGCAAGCCGTCAGGTTCCGATCCCCAAAGCACAGCTGCACCGGCCGACCCTGCTTACCTCGAACGGGTAGAGGAGGAACTTCGCCGCCGTGGCTCATCCTGACCGAGAGCCGCGGCCCGAAGTCGATCGTGCCCATGAGGTCGGGAAGATGGCCAGCGGTAAGGAACGTTCGTGGCCTCACCGGGACATCCGCCTAACGCGGTCCAAATCGGGCGCCCGCATCATTGGATCCGATCGTGGAACTCGTCGAGCCGAATGAGAGTCAATAATGCGGCCTGGGCGTTTCCCGGCCAGTGCTTCCGCCTGATCAGGCCGTGATTCCCTCGTGGATATAGGGACGCTCCTCCTCTCGCTCGCCATGGTGGTGTTCGTTTTGGCCTATGTCCTCCGGCCGCTTGCCGGCTCGGCACCCAGCGGAGACAACGGATCCGCCCAACGACTCTCGGCCCTTCAGGCAGAACGAGATCGCGTCCTGGATTCGATTCAAGAGATCGACATGGACCATGTTATGGGAAAGGTGCCGGAGGAAGACTACCATCGCCTTCGGCAAGCCCTGGCGCGGGAAGGGGCTGAGATCCTTCGCAAGATCGATGAGTCACAGAATCAGGATAGCGGGCCGGAGGCCCAGCGGGCAGAAGAAGTCCTGGCGACAAGAGAGATCGAGCTGGAAGCGGCCATCGCCCAGCTGCGGGGTAAGGGCCCCAATGCTGCCTCGCGGGAGAAACTTGAGGTCTCCGGTCCCAAAACCGAATTGTGCCCAGACTGTGGCCAAGTGATCTTCCATGCCGATCGCTACTGCGCCAAATGCGGCGCGTCCTTGGAGGAGCAGGTGGCTTGAACCGTGGCCTGGGGGCCGCAATCTTTGCCGCCGGCCTGCTCATCAGCGGATGTTCGCTGGCGGGCGACATTACTCCACCTCCCGCATTGGCAACGGCCCAGATGGCTTTGTCAGCCGAGCTCCAAACGCCTGCCCCCCTGATCCCGCCCGCAACCCAACCTGACCTGGCGGCCGGAGCGATTATTTATGCCGAAAAGTGCGCCGCGTGTCATGGGCTCCAAGGACTGAGCGACGGTGAACTTGCGGAGGGCCTGGCGTTTGAGCCCGCGCCTCTAGGAGATCCTGAATTTGCTCGCCAGGCAGATCCCGCTGAGTGGTATCAGGTGGTAACGATAGGAAACCTGGATCGCCTGATGCCGGGATTCGTGAGCCTGACCGATCAACAACGCTGGGACGTAGTGGGATACGCGCTCAGTCTCAGTGAAGGTTTGTTGCCTCTAGGCGCGGCCGAGGAAGGTCGTTCGCCGGAGGCGGAGCTCAAGTCCGGAACCGTGGTGGGCCGGGTCTCCAACGGCAGCGAGGGCGGGGCACTCCCGGCCGATCTTGAATTGGCACTCCTCGGTTACGATGGCGACCGGCAGGTCGTAAGCGAGACCACGATTGTCGAGGCCGACGGGAGTTTCAGGTTTGAGGGCCTGGAATATGTTCCCGGCAGGCTGTTCTTTGCAACCGTCATTTATGACGGGCTGACCTTCCGTTCCGATGTAGCTCACGTTACGTCCGACGGTACGGCGCTCGATCTTCCGATAACAATCTACGATACGTCCGACGACCCGGGTGCCCTGCGAGTGGAGCGCCTGCATCTGATCCTCGATTTCTCGGCTGAAGATACCTTGACCGTGCTGGAGGTATGGGTGCTGTCCAACACCTCCGACCGAGTCATCACCGCACCGCTCCAGGTCCCCCTGCCTGAAGGCGCGTTTAATCTGACCTTTGAAAGTGGATCTGTCGGCGACCGTTTCGAACTCACGCGTGATGGATTTGTGGACCTTGAGCCTATCCTGCCCGGGTCGGGCCTCGACCATCTGATTTTTGGATTCGACCTGCCTGGCTCTCGATCGACGCAGTTCGATCAGCTCATGCGGCACCCGGTGGATGCCGTAAGTGTGCTCATTCCGGCTGACGGCCCGCGCGTGACGGGATTACAGGATCGAGGCATCCAGGACATCGGCGGCTTGCGTATGCAGAATTTCTCCGAAGGAAACCTGGCTGCTGAAGACTTATTGTCCTTTCAAGTATTCGCTCCATCCCGCCGATTTAGATTATCGGCCACCGTGATGATCGGGGCGGCCGCCCTTTTGGTGTCAGGCCTGTCGGCGGCCCGCCTCTGGGTCGGGGCGCGGCCCGGGAAATTGGACTGGGAAGAACTGCTGCAGAAGATCGCGCGCCTTGACGATGAATACGAGGACGGTAAGCTCTCTGAAGTGAAATGGAGACGCAAACGAAAGCCACTGAAGCGCCAGGCACTGGATCAAATGGGTAAAACCGATGATTGAGATCCGGCCTCAACGCTGGATGGCTGAAGCGCCAGGTCCTGGATCGAATGGGTAAATCCGATGGCTGAAAACCTGTGTCATTGTGGGCCGCTGACGCACCAGGCTCAAAAACATTTCGAAACGAGGGCACAGGTTAATTGATTGAGGTCCGGAATCTCGTCAAGGCTTTTGGTGTAATGCCTGTGTTGCGCGGCCTGAATTTTCGTGTTGCGGAGGGAGAGTTCGTGGCGGTGGTCGGTCCGAATGGGGCCGGCAAAACGACGTTGCTGCGCATTCTGGCCTCTCTGACCAGACCGACCATGGGAGAAGTGACGCTGGCGGGGTACCGGCTTCCCGCGCAGGCCGAAGCGGCGCGCAAGATCGTGGGCGTGGTATCCCATCAGCCGATGCTGTACGGTGACCTCACCGCAGATCAGAACCTTCGCTTCTTCGGCCGTATATATGGTGTAGTGGATTTAGGCGATCGGATTGCGGAGGTCCTGAGCATCGTCGGGTTGAGGGCTCGGCGGAATGATCTGGTGCGAAAATACTCGCGGGGCATGCAGCAGCGCCTGGCCATCGGTCGCGGCATCCTCCATCGGCCGGAGTTGCTTCTCTTTGACGAGCCGCACACGGGCCTGGATCCGGACGCGGCCGACATGCTGGATAATTTGCTGGAGAAAGTGACGCGTGAGGGCCGCACGGTGGTAATGACCTCCCACGATCTAACGCGGACTGCCAAACTTGCCTCCCGAGTGGACATCCTGAGCGGCGGGAAAATTGCCCGCAGCTTGAAGCGGGGCGAACTGAAACCCGGCGAATTGAGCAAACTTTATTACGAGGTCACGCGTGGCTGAGGGGGTTGGCGCGGTGAGCGGCGTCGGACGCAGATCGGCGCTGGTAGGTTATTTACGCGTGGTAGGGGCCATCGTATCGAAGGACATCGCGGCCGAGCTGCGCAGCAGGGAGCTGCTCGGCAGCATGTTGATATTCTCGCTGCTGGTGATCCTCATCTTCAATTTCGCGCTGGAACTCGATCTGCGCACTCGCCAGACGGTCACGGCTGGGGTGTTGTGGGTGACCTTCGCGTTCGCCGGGACGCTCGGTCTCAATCGCTCGATGGCCATCGAGAAAGATCGCGGCTGCCTGGACGGGCTTCTGCTGGCTCCGGTCGACCGCTCAGCGCTGTATTTCGGTAAGGTGTTCAGCAATCTGCTCTTCATGCTGATCGTGGAAGCCATCATCTTGCCGCTCTACAGCCTGCTCTACAATGTGAACCTGCTCCATCCCGGCCTAATCGGGGTCGTCTTGCTGGGTTCGATAGGATACGTAGTGATCGGGACGTTGCTGTCGGCCATGGCAATCCAAGCGCGGACACGAGATATCCTGCTGCCGATCCTGCTGTTTCCGGTTGTATTGCCGGTGCTGGTGGCGGCGGTCAAGGCTACGACCGGCATCCTTGAAGGGCTTCCATTTGAGGAATACCAGGCCTGGTTGAGCCTGTTAATTGCATACGATGGGATATTCTTAGGAGTCGCGATTGTTTTGTTCGACTATGTCGTGGAGGAGTGAGTGGAGGAGAAAATGGAACCCGTACCTCGCAACCTGAAGATCCTGACCGGTATCACGATCGTACTATTCTTGACCGCCCTTTATATGGTGTTCATCTACGCGCCCCGCGAAGCGATAATGGGCGACGTTCAGCGCGTGTTCTATTTCCACGTGGCGGCGGGCTGGGTGGGAGCCTTGGCTTTTCTAGTCACGGCGATCGCCGGTGGAGTGTATCTGGCCAAGCGCGAGCCAAAGTGGGATCGCCTGGCCGAGTCATCGGTTGAGATCGGCGTCGTGTTCACTATCATCAACATCAGCAGTGGCTCGATCTGGGCTCGGCCGATCTGGAACACGTGGTGGACCTGGGATCCGCGCCTGGTGACCGCCACCATCATGCTGCTGTTGTATTTCGCATATTTGATGCTGCGGCAGGGTATCGAGGATCCAGACCGTCGGGCGCGTTTTGGTTCCGTTTATGGCATCGCGGCCTTCATCAGCGTACCGGTCACGTTCCTGTCCATTCGCCTATTCCGGACCATCCATCCGGTAGTAATCGGCAGCAGCGATCCCGCTGCAGAGGGGGCTTTCGATATGACGGCTCGCATGGTGCAAGCTTTGATGTTCAGCGTGCTGACCTTCACGTTCGTCTACGCCACCCTGCTCCGGTATCGCATTCGACTCGGACGCGGGACGGAGGAGGTAGAGAAGCGTAAGATGGAGCTGATATCGCTCTAGGCCTCCCAAGTGTGGCCGTCAGGAGAGGTAATAAATGTTGCTACAAGATGCCCCGGCAGAAACGTTCAACTACATGGCCTTCGGGTACAGCGTGATCCTGAGCATTATGGGTTTGTATGTGCTGAGCTTGAGAAGCCGTTTCCGAAATTTAGAGCGGGATAAGGAGCTGCTCGACGAGCTCAGCGCGAAGGCGGAGCCTTCGATCGAGAACTCTAGCGACGCGACCCGATAGCTTCTTTAACTGCTACCGGCCCGGGCACCTGATGAGTCTCCCTTCGGTTGAGCTTTCTCCCACGGAGAAAGCTGGGGAGCCCTATCCTCGCTATTTTGACCTCCGCATATCCAGGTAGTAAGGGGATATTTCACAATTGGAGCCGCCGGGTGAGATTCCAACGTTGCAGGTTAATTTGTTACCTGGCCAGCCTGGCCTGAACCCTCTCGCCTTCGAGTTCCCGTAGGGTGTCGGAGGCGATCCAACCTGCGGCCCTTGGATCGAATTCCTGAATCTCCCTGGCAACCTGAATGGCGGCCTTATTGAGCTCGAGATTCCGCTTCCCGATGGTCCTCAAGGCCCAGCTTACGCCCTCCTTGACGAAATTTCGCTCATCGCTAGCCCCGCTCTTGATCACTGGAAAGTACCCAATGAACTGGTCGTCTGCCGCCTTCTTGTCATGCCAGGCCAGGCCGGCGATGATGGCATAAGCCGCGCGTTTGACGAATTCCTCCTCTCGCCTCGACCACTCGGAAATCTTCTGTTGTGCGTACGGAGTTTTGCCAAACAGGTTGAGGCAGACCTGGTCGCA
>SMUY01440409.1_pt1 | contig 12969 bp, 9 predicted proteins | sample 2456441 | NCBI WGS metagenome assembly SMUY01 (sample SAMN11095931, study PRJNA526329) | marine sediment metagenome | biome: Marine sediment; feature: Surficial sediment; material: Deep marine sediment; isolation source: Hadal surficial sediment | place: Pacific Ocean | collected 2014-11 | depth 0-1...
CAAACCTTTTATTTCAGCATTGAGTTTGCCGCGCGCAAACTACTCATAAATAGGAAGGACATTCGATGGATTTTGAAGCGAATCAGACCTGTCACGGATTCAAATTTATTAATCAGGAAAAAATCAAAGAGCTCAACACCGAAGCCTTGAGGTTTGAGCACGAGCAAACGGGGGCGGAACTGCTGGTCCTCAATAACGACGATGACAACAAGGTGTTCAGCGTCACCTTTCGCACGCCGCCGGTGAACGACCGGGGCGTGGCTCACATTCTCGAACACAGCGTGCTGTGCGGGTCGCAAAAGTATCCGGTCAAGGAACCGTTTGTGGAATTGATGAAAGGCAGTTTGCAGACCTTTTTGAACGCCATGACGTTCCCCGACAAGACCATGTATCCCGTGGCCAGCAGAAACCGGAAAGATTTTTACAATCTGATGAACGTGTACATGGACGCGGTATTTTTCCCCAGGATCACCCCGGAAACTTTCATGCAGGAGGGTTGGCACTACGAGCTGGAAGACCCGCAGGCGGACATTGTTTACAAAGGCGTCGTCTTCAACGAAATGAAAGGTGTGTTCTCCAGTCCGGAAAATATTTTAGACCGCCACCTCGCGCATTCGTTATTTCCCAAAACCACCTATGGTTATGAATCCGGCGGCGACCCGAATGCCATTCCCGAATTGACTTATGAGGAGTTCAAAAATTTTCACCAAAAATATTACCACCCCTCCAACAGCCGCATCTTTTTGTATGGGGATGGCGATACGGTCGAATACCTCAAGTTTCTCGATGGCGAATATTTGAATCGGTTCGAGCGGCTGGAAGTGGATTCCCAAATTGGAATACAGAGACGGTTCAGCAAGCCCAAGCGCAAGGCGGCGGCCTATGCAGTTTCCAAGGAAGAGTCTTTGGAGAAGAAAGCTTTTGTGGTCGTCGGGTTGAAGCTGGGCCGGTCCACCGATATCGAGCATTGTCTTGCCATGGAAATTTTAAGTCACATTCTGTTGGGCACTTCAGCCGCCCCTTTGCGCAAGGCGTTGCTGGAATCCAACCTGGGCACCGAAGTGATTGGCGGCGGGTTTGACGACAACCGGATCGAAACAATATTTGCCGTCGGCTTGAAGGGCGCGGAAATTGACGACGAACAAAAAATCCTTGATCTCATTTTTAATACCCTCAAAGACCTTGCCGAAAATGGCATTGGGGAAAATCAGATCAAAGCCTCGGTGAACACCATCGATTTTAAATTGCGCGAGGCCAACTTCGGCGGTTTCCCCAAGGGCATCATTTACAACATTCAGTCCATGGGGTCCTGGTTGTACGATAGCGATCCGGTGGCACCTCTCAAGTATTCAGCTTTGATGAAAAAAATCAAAAGAAAATCCCAGCAGGGTTATTTCGAAAAGCTTATCCGCAAGTATTTTCTGAATAACAATCACCGAAGCGTCGTCATCCTGACGCCGCAACCTGGGTTGAACGAAAAACAGGAAGCCAAAATCCGCCGGGAATTGCGTAAGAAAAAGAAATCGCTGAGTGAAAAAGAAGTGCAGAGCCTGGTGGAGAAAACTCAGACGCTTCAGGAATTGCAGGCCGCACCCGACCTTCCTGAAACCCTGGCAACCCTGCCCAGCCTTGAACTGGCGGATGTGGAAAAAAAGGTTCCGGTATTTCCCTGTGAAATAAAAAAACAAAAATCACCGAAGATACTTTTTCACGATTTGCAAACCAATAAAATCGCCTACACCCAGATGTGTTTCAACGCGGACCAGGTGCCTCAAGACCAGGTGCAATACTTGCCGCTTTTGGGAAGGCTAATCATGGGCATGGGAACCAACAAGCGGGATTATGTTGAAATGGCCCAGCAAATCGGCATTCGTACCGGCGGCATTTCAGCTTCCACGTTCTCTTCGGTGACTCTCAATGATCGTGATCGGATTCTTTCCTATCTGAATTTCAGTGGTACCGGGCTTCTGGAAAAGTCCAGTGAACTTTTCGACTTGTATGGCGAGTTGATTCACGAACGAAATTTTGACAACTCCAAGCGGCTGGTGGAAATCATTCGAAGCGCCAAAGCCAATATGGAAGCCTCCATTGTTCCGAATGGCAACCAGTACGTGCTGTCCCGGTTGCAATCCTATCATTCCCGTTTGGGAAAATTTGACGAGTTGACCGACGGCATCACGTATTACCGGTTTTTGGAACGATTGCTCCAGCGAGCGGAAAAAGATCCGGCCGAGGTGGCCGATCACTTTAAAGAGGTGGCGCGGATAGTTTTCACGCGGGACAATCTGTTGGCCAATATCACCTGCGAGGCCAAAAGTTATTCCAAACTTGAAAAGAAAATTGTGGCCCTCGCGGAAACTTTGCCGGAGGGTTCGGGGTCCGCGGCGCCGCTGAGCTTCGAATCCGGCGCGGTCAACGAAGCGTTTATCACCGCCAGTACGGTGCAGTACGTTGGCAAAGGCGCCAATCTTTATGATTTGGGTTTTGAGTTTTCAGGAAAATTCGATGCTCTGAAAGCCATCCTCCGGACCGGCTTCCTCTGGGACCGGGTCCGGGTGCAGGGCGGAGCCTATGGCAGTTCGATGAGTTTTGATCATTACACCGGAGATTTCGGGCTGGTTTCCTACCGCGATCCCAATCTGACGGAAACTCTGGAGGTGTACGATGAAATCTCGGATTTTCTCACCCATCTGGATTTGTCGCGCGGGGAATTGGAAAAAATTATCATCGGCTGTGTCGGCAATTTCGATCCGCCATTGTCACCGGACCGAAAAGGGGCGATCTCCAAAGTCGAGCATTTGACCGGCTTGACGGAAGAGTTCAAGCAGAAACGCCTCGATAGTTTGCTGTCCACTCGTTTGGCAGACATCAAGGAATACGCTGGCCTGTTCCAAAAAGTGAAGGAGACGGGCACTGTTTGCGTATTGGGGAATGAAGACAAAATCAAAAAAGCCGCCAAACGGTTTGATCATATGGTCCAGGTTTTCAACTGAACCCGTCGACAGGACGGCAGACCGTTGGCAGGGGGCGGCGCATTTTTCTTTTGAACCCTCCACGCTAACGTGTTAACATCTTGAAATACTTTTAGTTATTTACCTTGCCGTCCTGAAACTAGAAAATATGGATCTTCATTCCTTCAAGAAAAAGCTTTACGGCCAGGTGGTCATCCTGGTCATTATTTTTCTTGTCCTGTCAATCGCCTGGGAATTTTCTTTAAAAGATCAGGCGAGCTCTCAGTTGATGCAACAGATTCCGTTGCAGGGTGACGACCTCCGTTGGTTGGGAATTTTTATCAGCGTGCTCTGGGTTCTTTTGGCTGTCGCCATTCCTGCCGCTCGTCTCACCCGGTTTGCCGAGAAAAGCATTGATAAATTATCCAGGGAGCATGGGCAGGCGGAACGACGCTATAAAAAAATCATGGAGTCAACCAATGACCTGATATTTCAGGTCAACCCGGACGGTTATATTGATTTCATGAGTTCCGCATCACGGTTATTGGGGTACCAGAATTCAGAATTAACAGGCAAGCATGTCGATATGCTTTTGAGTCTGGAAGACCGTCCCCTGGTCGTTCCCCGGCTCACCACCAAGCGGATAGGGCACCGCGCCACTTACAATTTCTCTGCGCGGTTTCTGACCAGCCCCAAATCGGTGTTATCTTCCACCATACCCTCTATTGAGTTCATCTTCGATGCCTGCGGGTTGTGGGAAGAACCGGATAAAGTTGTTCTCACCAAAGGCACTGAAAAAACTTTCGTCGGAACGTTGTGTGTGGCCCGGCTGATAGGCGACCACACCGAATTGAGAATGTGATACTCAAACCCGCTTAATTTTTCTCCTGAAATTGTTGTTCACTCACCGAGTGTTTTCGCGAAATCAAAAGCTTTCTGCATTTTTGGCAGTTGCGCCAGCTCCGGAACGATTTCCAGATAGCGGATGATGCCTTCCTTGTCGAGGACCAGAACCGCGCGGGCCAGCAATTGACTTTCCTGGATCAAAAGCCCGGTATTCCTGCCGAATTGCGCTCCCCGGTAATCAGAAAGAAACAATATGTTCTTGATGTTCGCGTTTTCGGAAAAACGTTTTTGCGCAAAAGGCAGATCGCGGCTGATGGTCACCAGGCGCACGGTCGCGTCGAGCCCGTTATTCTCTTCGCTTAAGATATGAGTTTGTTTTTCGCAAACTTTGGTGTCGATGGAAGGAACGATGCTGATGAGGGTGACTTGTCCCCGAAAAGAATTGAGTGCCACGCCGTTCATGCCAGCATCGGGAAGACGCATGTCCGGTAAAGGCTGGCCGACTGCCAGCGTTTGACCCACCAACGTCAGAGGCTGGCCTCTCAGGGTGATCGTGGGAGACGGACCGGCAAGAGCCCAAAACGGCTGGATCCACCCACAAAAAAATAAAAACAGGACGACTCTCTGTTTTAGTTGCATGACGTTCGCACCTCCAAATAAAAAGATTTTGATGACAACCCGGAATCGATCCGGGATTATTTTATGGCAACCGATTTCCAAATTTTATCCATTAGAAATGAACCACGGTGACACCGTCACCACCCTCGTGCCGCTCGCCGGGAACGTGTTTTTTACCAATCCCGGAGCTGGCCAGCAGGTCTCTCACCAACTGTTTGAGTTTGCCCATGCCATGGCCGTGAATGATGGTGGCCTTCGGTAGTTTGTTCAACACCGCCCGACTCAGAAATAATTCCACGGTTTCTTTGGCTTCATCCATCCGCATGCCCCTCAGGTCGCACGTTGCTTGTGGCGAGGATTGGGATTCGGTTTGAATGCTCACATTATTTTTGGGTGTGGGATTCTTGGCCTCGGGCGGAGCCTGCGAGTTGCCGAACACGTGTTTCGCATCCACCACCATAAAAATATTGCCGAGCTGGACACGCACTTTGGTTTTTCCCTTCGGGTCATCCATCAATTTACCAACCGCGTCATAAGGTTCCACCAGAATGGCATCCCCCTGCCGGAGTTGTGCCACCGGAAGGTTCCAGATGGATCGGAGGTGAGGATCGCTGACCGTCGGCAGTCGTCCCATGTGGTGCAGTTGTTTTTCCGCAGTCTTTAATTTTTTCGCATCGGGTTTGCCGCGCAAATCCTCGATCATTTTTCTAATTTCCCGTTTGCCTTCCCGCACGTAGGCTTGCAGGCGTTGGGTTTTATTTTTTAGAAAGTCCTGTTGTTCGGACGCTAAAATTTCTTTGATCGCTTTTTGTTCTTCCAGGTTTTTTTTGGTTTCCGCCAGCGCGCCTGCCACCTCCTCCAGTTTTTTTTCCAGAGTCAACTTTTGCTGATTGAGATCTTTTAAAAGAATTTCAGACCGGTTGTCCACTTGTTGATAAATTTCACGGGCGCGGCTCAGGGTTTCGGGATGCAGTCCCAATCGTTCAGCGGTGTCCAGCGCGGCGCTGTGACCGGGGACGCCGAAAACCAGTTTGTAAGTGGGCGCGAGGGAATCCAGATCGAATCCCATGCAGGCGTTCAAGAATCCGGCTTGAGTCTGAGCCATGGTTTTGAGGGCGAGATAATGAGTGGAGACCAGAGTCATGAATCCGCGTTGTTGCATTTCCAGTAAAATGGCTTCCGCGAGGGCGGCGCCTTCCTGCGGGTCGGTGGCGATCCCCAACTCGTCGAGTAGGATCAAAGCGCCTTGGGGGGCCTGGTTCAGGATATGAATTATTTTCTGCAGATGGGCGGAAAAGGTGGATAGCTGGAGTTCGATATTCTGGTCGTCGCCGATGTCCGCGTAAACCATGGGGAAAAAGCGTATCGTTGAGTGGGGCGCCACCGGTAAAAATAAACCCGCGCGCGCCATCAGCGACATCAGCCCCACGGTTTTCAAAGTGACGGTTTTGCCGCCGGTGTTGGGGCCGGAAATGATGACCACCTTGACAGGAGTGTCCCAAACGATGTCGTTGGCAACCACCGATTGGCCATTCAAAACCAGTTCGGGATTGCGCGCCTGATATAAAGACACGGGACCCTCTTGTTGAAGAAGGCAGGGTTGGGCCTGCATGGTTCCGGCCAACCGCGCTTTCGCCAGGATGAGATCGAGTGCGGCCAACTGGTCGAGATTGGTGGTCAGGGATTCGCGATGCAGGAGCACCTCCCCGGTGAGTTTCTGCAAAACTTTTATTTTTTCCCGCTCGACATCCATGCGGGCGATCTTGAGCTGGTTGTTCAAAGGCAGAATCTGGGGCGGTTCGACGAACAGCGTTTGACCGCTACTCGAACTGTCGTGAATGATGCCGTCGATTTTGGAGCGGGCCTCCGATTTGACCGGAAACACAACGCGCCCTTCGCGTTCGGTGGTGTAGGTGTCTTGCAGGGCCTCCTTGAAAGCGGCCGAACCCATTATTTTTCGCACGGTCGTTTCAAGCTTGGCACGAATTTTTCTCATCTCTTGATGGGCTTGTTTCAATTCCGGAGAGGCGTTTTCATGAACGTCCCCGTCCGGGTGAATGCACCGCGTTATTTCCCTGCTCAATTCGGAAAGAGGTTCCAGGTTTTCACGGTACGCGCGGAGACGTGGCACGCGATCCTGTTTTTGAAGGAAGCGTTTGATGTCACGTACCAGATTCAAAATATTCAACAAGGCCAAAAAAGCTGACGGTTCGATGAGATGGCGTTCTTCGGCTTGTTGCAGAATCGGGGACAAATCGTGAAACGTTCGCATGGGGAAATGTTCCGCGGATTCAATCAGGGCAACCATCTCCGCCGTTTCGTCCAACAGGCGCCGTGCGGTCTCCAAGTCCGTTGCGGGCGTCAGCGCAGAGCATCGGCTTTGGGTGACGGGTGATTCGGCCCGGCGGGCCAGGTGGTGCTGGATGAGGTTCCAACCCAATAAATTGAGAGAGGTTTGTTCCGAAAGAGGATGGGATGCGGGTGGTTTCATGGGCGGCGGGCGATTTGATGGCCGAATGAAATTTTAATGCGCGCGTCATATAGCAGTTCGGGGTCCCAGCGGTCTTTGAAACCATGCAATAAAAGTGACAGGTCTTTCTTCACCAGCCCTTCAAAACGGACGGTTTTTTCTCCGGCCATATATTTATCGCGAGTCTCTTGCAACTCCTGAAAGGTGACGGTGACCGGCCGATCTAAATCGACATGGTCGGCATTGAGATAAATTTCATTCTCCAAAAGATTTTTCCCCAGAATTTCAAAACGGTTTTTTTCTTTATGAACGGCGATCATCGTCGCGATTTTACCATCTTTAATGTTGAGGGTTTCCGGTTCCGGCCCGGGAATTTGCAGAGCGGCCAGTTGATAACCCTTGCTCACTCTGGCCCACTGAATCTGTCCCAGATGGTTGGCCTCGCGCACCATTCGTATCACGGTGGCATGCGGGTTGCGTTCCTGGGATTTCAGCCAAGCCTTTAAGGCGGGAACCTCGGATTCCGGCATGAAATGGCCGCCATGCACCGATCCTTTTTCCAGATGCTCACGGTAAACCAGTGGGTACCTCAAGTCGGTGAGAATCTTGTTGATGCGGCGGCTGATACTGACGGGGAAAATCGGGTCGTGTTGTCCCTGAATGCTGTACACCGGCGTGTTGTTGAGGTTGATCAAAAAGTGCATATACCTTGCCGTGACCGCTCCCGCGATGGGCACGATGCCGGCAAAACGATCCGGATAAAACATTCCCATCATGTAGGTGCCAATAGCGCCATTGGACAGTCCCGCCAAAAAAACCTTGTTGTGGTTTACGGGATACCGGGTTTTGACCTGGCGAATCAATTTGAAAATAATTTCCTCAGCGGTGAACGTCCACCAGGCTCCCATGGGGTAAGAAGGGCACGCGATGATGAAATCCTCACCCAGCCTCGGCAACCAGCGTTTTAGAGTGCTTTCGCCATTGCCGCCCATGCCGTGCAGGATCACGATCAACGGATACGTCTTTTCCTGGGTCAGGTCACGGGGTGCATGCAGAGCGTAGGGATAAAGTTTTTGCTGGTGTTCGATGGACAAGTCCGAATGCCAACCGGGCGCCCCACCTTGCCCGCGCGCCTTCAGTCTGAGATAAGCTTTGACCTGTTGGTGAGAGATGTTGTTTTTCTTGAGCCGCTCAACAATCTGGTGTTCTTTCGCCGGATCGTCAGTGGACAAAAAAAGATCGATGTCCGCTGTCGGATCCTGCAAGGGCGGCTGGGTTCCTGAGGGTGTTTGGACGGCGCAGGCCGAGGCAATGAGCCCCCAAAATAAAATAAAAATCCAATTACGCATAGTCCAATAATTACATGAATCAGGTTTCAAGTAAAGTAAGCCTCGAGTGGTGCCCATTAAAAAAGTATTTGATTTAAAAGGGGATAGAGATGTACTATAGCGCCGTTAAAGCAGTCCTTCTCGCAACCCCGCAAGCCAGCCACTTTAATTTTATGAAAGCTCAAACGTCAAACCTCAAGTCACGAAGAGTGCATCCCGGCACGATTGTTCTGGGAAATAGTTTTCTTTCCAAGGATGCCGGTCTCACTTATCGGATTCTTTTTTGTTGCCGCAAAAACAGTTTTGATTTTTTGGGGCAGGTGAATGTGGATTCCACCCAAGTCAAGCTGGAGTTGTTCAACGATAATTACTTTGACTTGTTTGAAAAAGAAAAAAATGAGGTGATGACTTCGCTGGAAGGCCGGGTTCTGAAATCAGTTCTGCAAAAGAATAATCTTCCGGAAAATTTTCGGTCTCTGGTGCAGACCCATCTCAAGAAAAATTCAGCCCATCCATGTGATGAGGTCCGGCAGGACCTGGCCGGCACGCCGGCGGCAGAAAAAGACCTGAGGGCGATGTATGCCCGGTTGAATCGGGAATACTTCGATGGCGGAATGGCTGTGAGGATTGAGTGGGGGAAAAATGTCAAAACAGCGAATCGCCGGTCCCTTCGTTTTGGATCCTATGACTCACGCAAGAAGCTGATCCGCATCCACCCGCGTTTAAAACAGGATTTTGTGCCCCTCGCTGTACTGGAACTGACGATTTACCACGAGATGTGCCACGATTACCTGCCGCCGGTCAAGAGGAACGGGCAGTGGCAGACCCACCACCGCGATTTCAAACGCAAAGAACGCGAATTCCGCCACTACCGTGAGGCCATGCAGTGGGAAAAAGCCCATTGGGCAAAACTCCTGGCACCCAGCCCTCCCGAAAGTTAGGCTCACTGGAATGAACCAGCCGCAGGATTCCTTTATTCGGCGACGGGAAGGGCAATGATGAAGGTGGCGCCTTTTCCCGGAGCGGATTCGATTTGAACGCGGCCGCCATAACTTTCAATCACCCGGTGAACGATGTTCAATCCCAGGCCGGTGCCCGAACCCTGTTCTTTGGTGGTGAAGAAGGGATCGAACACTTTGGTGAGATATTCCTGGGGAATGCCCGGACCCGAATCTGATATTTTAACGATGATCTCTTTGTCGACCTGTTGGGAGTTGATGGTGATCTTGCCTTTGCCATCCATGGCTTGCACGGCATTTCTGATGATGTTCATGAAGACCTGCTGGATCTCCTCCGGTTTGGCTTTTATGGGAGGCACCTTGGAGTAATTTTTCTCCATGATCACGTCATCGGAATAGGAGTCCAGTACCGCCATCTCGGTGGCCGCATCAATGCATGCATTCACGTCCACTTCTTTAAATCCGTCATCTTTATTGGTGCGCGCGTAACCCGACATGTTTAGGATGATCGAGGCCATGTGTTGCGACCGGCTGAGCACTCGTTCCGCGAATTCTTTGATTTTTGTTGGATCCTTTTCCACCAGAATGGCTTCGGTAAAACCCTGGATCGCATACAGAGGATTGTTCATTTCGTGAGCGATCCCGGCGGTCAGGGTGCCCAAGCCAGCTAGTTTGTCTGCCTGAGTCAACTTGTCGAGTAGTTTCTTTTCTTCGGTGATGTCTTTCATGATGAGTCCGATGCGCCGATCCTCCTCCGTCTCAATGACCACATTGAAAAACTGGTAAGCAAATACATTCGGCCCCATGGTGATGCTGGCCTGGGCTTCCATGGGAGAGGTGGTCGAGGGCGCCAGCGGGTCTTTGGCCACAAACTGCTTCACCTGGGCCTTGGGCTCAGTAGGTGGGTTCTTGGGATCGACGCCCCAGACGAAACTCAACAAATCCTTTCCCAGAATTTGCCATTCTTTTTTGTATTTCCACTCGCTTTTTTGCAGGGATTGCCCTTTATAGATATCCGGTTCGGTCCCGGTGAGTTTTTCAAAAGCAGAATTAGCGTATTCGATCTTCTGGTCCGGATCGAAAATTAAAATAACCTCCGGAACGCTCATCAGAATACTTTCCGTGTATTTCTTGAGGTAAACGACTTCCCGGGTTTTGGCTTCCACTTCCTGTTCCAACCCGCCTAAGGTGGCTTGGATCAGCGAGTTCATGGTGTTTATTTCTTCGGCCAGAGCCTCAATTTCATCGCCGGTTTCGATGACCAGCGATTGCACGTCTTCGCCGCGTCCGATCGATTCGGCGGCTCTCTGCAATTGACGAATGGGGCGGACGATCTTGTCGGAGGCCAGGGAGCCCATGATGGCGATCAGAAGAATCGACACGAAGCCCGCAGTGGCCACCCAGCGGAACAGGTTCTGAGTGGGCGCAAACAACTCTTCCGAGGCCTGCCAGGCGAAGGTGTAAAACCGTATGCCGCTGGACGCCAGGGTGATCTCACTGACTTGCTCCACGGGCGAGTAGCCGATGATCGACACATCCTCACTGCCATGCCCGTCTCCATGGGTTTCGGCCCAGCTAGGTTCGGGGCCGGTCACATCACGCACCAGTTGCGGGTCAGGCAGTTGGTGTCCGGTCGGCAGGATGGGGCAATCCAGCACCACGCCTTTGGAGTTGATCAGCATCACATGCCCGGTCTCGCCAAACAGAATCCTTTCAATGGATTCCGAGAAAAACGATTTGGGCGAGTACAGGCGGTGCAAAACACCGATCGGTTTTTTATCAAAACCCCATATTGGAACGGCAATTTCCATCAAGTAGAGTTCGGTTTTTTCATCGAATTTTGGGCCGGCGATATAGGTTTTGTTCTCTCCCGACAACAGTTTTTCCCACGCCGACGAATCCCGGTTCAAAATATCAGGATGATGCTTGGCGCTGGACACCAGAATGCCTTGCGCGTCGGTGAGGTACAGGGCTTCGGTGGAATCGGCGAATGAGTCTTCATCCAGAAAGTTTTGGAGAGCTTGGCTGCCGCCATTGTTGATCAGGGAGCGCATTTTCTGGGACGGATCTTCCCACAACACGGTTTGCTCTTTGATATATTCCGTGACCTCTTTTGGGGATAAATCCTGTAACGATCGGTTTTGCCCCTTGACCGACAAAATCAGAGTCGGGTGCCGAGCCAAACGACGGAGGTTTTGCAGTTCCCCTGCTATCAGCAAATCGATTTTTGTGGATGTTTCATAGGCCAGGGCCTGAAAACTGGAACCGATCACTTGCGTCAGGGATTTGTTGCCCTGCACATAAGAAATGACCATGGCCAGAACCAAAGGAATGGTTCCGACTCCAATTATGATCAGAATGAGCTTTCTTTTCAGTCCTGATCGCAGGGGCTTCCCTGTTGCGGGCGTGGACACTTCATCCTTCACCATCCAAACTCCCGGTAGAAATATTGGACATTATCCTGTGGATCCATTCGGGCGGGAGGCCATTTGCCGCCTTTCAACCTGGCTCCCTCCTTCGGCGAGGGTCGTCTGAAATTAAAAAAATCCTGACCATGCTTCCCCATAAAGTATATAACCTGGCTCTATTTTTTTCACTTTTTTGTTGAAAAAAGTGGATTATTTGTTTATAAGAAGTCAAATTAGGGCGGGGCCTACCCAATTCTCTGTCTTGGGGGGAGACAGATCGATTGGTTGGATGCGGGGTTGAGTCTGATACCAGCTAAAAGTTTAAACCTTTTTTGGAGATTTGCTATGGCCAAGGGAAAGATTATGGTTGTTGACGATGAGCAGGATGTTCGCGATGTGGTCCGGTTGCAGTTGGAGCATAAGGGATTTAATATTCTAGAGGCGACCAATGGGCAAGAGGCCATTGATCTGTTGCGGACTGGCGATAACATGGTGAATGTCGGCTTGATCCTGTGCGATATACGCATGCCCAAGGTCAATGGCGTGGAATGTATCGATTTCCTCAAACGGGAAGCGCCTGGGGTCCCGGTGGTGGTGGTCACCGGTTATCCCGATTCGGACTTGGCCGCGAGCCTGCTGAAAAAGGGGGTCAAGCACTATCTGGTGAAACCCGTTGAAAAAGAAAAATTGCTGGCTATCGTCGATGAGATCGTTGCCGCCGGAAAAGATTTTGAAATGAAATGAAATCCTGATAAACGGACACCCGGGCTTTGCAATCAGAATGGTTGCAAAGCCTTTTTTTTTCCTCTAAATTGGTGTCACTCTTATGAAAATGATCAAGTGTTACATCCGATATGAAAAACTTGAGGAAGTGAGGGAAAAACTTTTCGCTTTGGGAGTTCCCGGAATATCCGTTGCTGATGTGAAGGGGATTGGCAAACCCATGAGCCAGATGCGAGCCAACCCGGAACCTAAAGTCAGCAAGCTTCCGCAGTTTCGTCCCAGGTTGGAAATTACCATTGTTATTGAAAGTGACAGCGTGGACGAGGTGGTCGAAGCTCTGTTGTCGACTTTGCGAACCGGTAATTTGGGCGATGGCAAAATTTTTGTCCTTCCCGTAGAACAGGCCATTCGTGTGCGGACCGGGGAGAAGGGAAAACAAGCGCTTTATTGACGCGAGGCTCGGACTCTCTTGCTGAATACCTGCCTTGGGCTCGACCCATGACCGTGATTGCTGAAAACCTTGCTTCCATCGAAAGCCGTATGGCGAATGCGGCGCGCCATGCCGGTCGCGACCCGAAGGCAGTGCGCCTGGTGGCGGTGTCCAAACAGGTGCCGATAGAAAAAATTGAGCAGGCGGCGCAGGCCGGGCAGAACCTGTTTGGTGAA
>SMUY01279569.1_pt1 | contig 12961 bp, 9 predicted proteins | sample 2456441 | NCBI WGS metagenome assembly SMUY01 (sample SAMN11095931, study PRJNA526329) | marine sediment metagenome | biome: Marine sediment; feature: Surficial sediment; material: Deep marine sediment; isolation source: Hadal surficial sediment | place: Pacific Ocean | collected 2014-11 | depth 0-1...
GAACGTGATGGTCGATCTGCCCATCATCGGCGATGTCGGGACCGTCCTCAGACAGATAATCAAGCGGTGGAAGGAAGGGGAGTGCCGCACCGACGAGAAGGCGGTGGGGAAGTGGTGGAAGCGGATCCGCGCCTGGCAGGGCCGCGACTGCCTTTCCTACGAGATGTCGGACACCATCATCAAGCCTCAGTTCGCGCTCCAGCGCCTTTACGAGCACACCAAGAAGCGCGACGCCTACATCACCACCGAGGTCGGGCAGCACCAGATGTGGGCCGCCCAATTTTACAAGCTGGAGAAGCCGAAGCGCTTCATGACCTCGGGCGGGCTGGGCACCATGGGCTACGGCCTGCCGGCGGCGATCGGGGTGCAGATCGCCCATCCCGACGCCCTGGTCATCGACATCGCCGGCGAGGCGTCGATCCTGATGAACATCCAGGAGATGTCGACCGCCTGCCAGTACCGGCTGCCGGTTAAGATCTTCATCCTCAACAACCAGTATATGGGCATGGTGCGCCAGTGGCAGGAACTGCTCTATGGCGGCCGCTACGCCGAAACCTACACCGCCGCGCTGCCGGATTTCGTCAAGCTCGCCGAAGCGTTCTACGCCGTCGGCCTGCGGGCGGAAAAGCCCGACGAGGTCGACGGCGTGATCTCGGAGATGCTCGCCACCGACCATCCGGTGATCGTCGACGTCGTGGTGGATCAGATGGAGAACTGCTTCCCCATGATCCCGTCGGGAGCGGCCCATAACGAGATGCTTCTGGGTCCCGACGACAAGGCCAAGACGCCGGTGTCCGAAGAGGGCATGGTGCTCGTTTAGATGAGCGCTCCGGAGGTCTTCGCTCCGGTCCGATTTGTGGTATGTTGCGGCTCCGAGCCCGTATGTTTCGGAGTGAGATCTGGTGGAAGAAGGGGTCAACAAGCACACGATTTCGGTTCTTGTGGACAACGAGACCGGCGTCCTCGCGCGGGTCATCGGCCTGTTTTCGGGGCGCGGATACAATATCGAGAGCCTGACCGTGGCCGAGGTCGATAAGCGGAATTCGGTTTCCCGCATCACCGTCGTCACCTCGGGCACGCCGATGATCATCGAACAGATCAAGGCACAACTGTCGCGTCTGGTGCCGGTCCACAAGGTAAGCGATCACACCGGGGAAGGCCCCCATGTCGAGCGCGAACTGGCCCTGATCAAGGTCGCGTGCTCCGGCGAGAAACGGGTGGAGTCACTGAGGATCGCGGACATCTTCCGCGCCCGGGTCGTCGACAGCACCAACCGCTCCTTCGTCTTCGAGATCACCGGCGCGACGGAGAAGCTCGAGGCCGTCATCAAGCTGATGATGCCGCTGGGCCTCGTCGAGGTCTCGCGTACCGGGGTCGTGGCCATCGCCAGGGGCGAAAAGCCCATCTAGTACATACCGCCGCCGGAGTCCTTGAGGCCGAGGCCGGAAAGGGACGCCGGGCGGCAGCAGGAGAGGGAACCCATCATGCGCGTATTCTACGATCGGGACGCCGACGTCAATCTCGTCAAGTCGAAGAAGATCGCCATCGTCGGCTACGGCAGCCAGGGGCACGCCCACGCCATCAATCTCAAGGAAAGCGGGGTCAAGGACATCGTCGTCGCCCTTCGCGCCGGCTCGGGCAGCATCAAGAAGGCCGAGGACGCCGGTCTGAAGGTGATGAGCCCGGCGGAAGCCGCGAAATGGGCCGACATCGTCATGGTCCTGGTGCCGGACGAGCTCCAGGCGGCCCTCTACCGGGACGATCTCAAGGACAACATGAAGAAGGGCGCGGCGCTCGCCTTCGCCCACGGGTTCAACATCCATTTCGAGCTGATCGAGCCGAGAGAGGATTTCGATGTCTTCATGATCGCGCCCAAGGGGCCCGGCCATACGGTGCGTTCGGAATATCAGCGCGGCGCCGGCGTGCCCTGCCTGCTGGCCGTCGCCCAGGACGCGTCGGGCAACGCCCACGAGATCGGGTTGTCCTATGGCGCCGGCATCGGCGGCGGCCGCGCCGGAATCATCGAGACCACCTTCCGCGAGGAATGCGAGACCGATTTGTTCGGCGAGCAAGTGGTGCTGTGCGGCGGGCTTACCGCCCTGATCCAGGCCGGATTCGAGACCCTGGTGGAGGCCGGCTATGCTCCGGAAATGGCCTATTTCGAGTGCCTGCACGAGGTCAAGTTGATCGTCGACCTGATCTATGAAGGGGGCATCGCCAATATGCGCTATTCGATCTCGAATACCGCCGAATACGGCGATTACTCCCGTGGGCCGCGGATCATCGACGACCATGTCCGGGCGACGATGAAGGAGATCCTCGATGACATCCAGTCGGGCCGTTTCGCCCGCGAATGGGTGCTCGAGAACGTTTCCGGACAGACCAGCTTCAAGGCCATGCGCCGGCGCGCGGCCGCCCACCCGGTCGAGGAAGTGGGCGAGAGGCTGCGTGAAATGATGCCCTGGATCGCCGAAAAGCGCCTGGTCGACAAGTCGAAAAACTGAATCGAATCATGGACCTTTGGTATGAGGCGCCGAGTTCTTTGCCCACTCGGTCGGGGCCGGGAAGCCGGTGATCGCGCCTGGGGCACGGGGAGGGAATTTTTGTCCGGGGATAATTGAACATTGCCCTCGGCGGGGAAATAGGCGTAAAGATAAGGCGTTAAACAGGTTTCTTGAGAATTTTATCTATCGTTATTTGTGGTTCGTTAACAGTAACTGGCTAAAGAGCCGCGACAGGGAAGGCTATTCCTTCGCCTTCGGCACCGGACGCGACGGCTGATAGGATCATGACAGGAAACGTGAAATCCACCGTCGGCACAGGCTTGGGCTCCCCCCCGGTTTCGAGGGCCTGGTCCCACTTCGGCCGTACCCGGCAACCGCCGCGCGGGCTCCCGTTCATCTTGCCTCTGGGGGATATGGCACTGCGACTTAGGCACCCCTGAACGCCGCCATCTTCACGCCGCGGCCGTTCAGGGGCGGAACTCTTGAACCCCGTTGAGCCACAGTTCGCAGTGAAGGACCAAACAGATGAGCAAGAGCAAGGACGACCACCGAGTCATCATTTTCGACACGACTTTGCGCGACGGCGAGCAATCGCCGGGCGCGTCCATGAACCTGGAGGAAAAGCTGCGCATCGCCAAGGTGTTGGAGGAGCTCGGCGTCGATATCATCGAGGCCGGTTTCCCCATCGCGTCTAACGGCGATTTCGAGGCCGTGCAGGAGATTTCCAAGGCCGTCACCACCCCGATCATATGCGGGCTGGCGCGGGCCCACAGGCAGGATATCGAACGCGCGGCGGAAGCGCTCGAACCGGCCAAGCGCAAACGCATCCACACCTTCATTGCAACCAGCCCGCTGCACATGAAATACAAGCTGCAGATGGAGCCCGAGGAGGTGCACCAGGCGGTCATCGACAGCGTTACACGCGCGCGCAATCTCTGCGACGACGTGGAGTGGAGCTGCGAGGACGGTTCCCGCACGGAGCCCGATTTCCTCTGCCGCACCGTCGAATCCGCGATCGCCGCCGGCGCCACGACCATCAACATTCCCGATACGGTGGGCTACGCCATTCCCGAGGAGTTCGCGGCGCTCATCTCGATGCTGTTCGACCGCGTACCCAACATCGACAAGGCGGTCATCTCGGTCCACTGCCATAACGATCTCGGCCTGGCGGTGGCCAATTCGCTGGCTGCCATCCACGCCGGCGCCCGCCAGGTCGAATGCACGATCAACGGTCTGGGTGAGCGCGCCGGCAACGCGGCGCTCGAGGAGATCGTCATGACGCTGCGCACCCGTCATGATTTTCTGCCTTATGACGCCGCGATCAAGACCGAGAACATCACCAAGGCATCGCGTCTGGTGTCGGCCATCACCGGTTTCGTGGTCCAGCCCAACAAGGCGATCGTCGGCGCCAACGCCTTCGCCCATGAGGCGGGGATACATCAGCACGGAATGATGAAGCACGCCGGCACCTACGAGATCATGCGTCCGGAATCCATCGGCCTGATCAAGTCCACATTGGTCATGGGCAAGCATTCGGGACGCCATGCGTTCCGGGCCAAGCTCGGTGAATTGGGCTTCGATGTCGGCGATAACGCGTTGGAAGACGCCTTCCGCCGTTTCAAGGATCTCGCCGACAAGAAGAAGGAAATATTCGACGAGGACATCATCGCCCTGGTGGACGACGAGGTGGTGCGCGTCAACGACCGGATCAGGATGGGCTCTCTCAAGGTGGTGTGCGGTACAGAGGGGCCGCAGACGGCGGAACTCTCGCTCGACATCGACGGCGATGTCCGCAGCACCAAGGCCGAAGGGGACGGTCCCGTCGACGCCACATTCGCCGCCATCAGGCAACTGTTCCCCCACGACGCCAAGCTGGCGCTGTTCCAGGTCCATGCCGTGACCGAAGGCACCGATGCCCAGGCCGAGGTTACGGTGCGTCTCGAGGAGAACGGCCGCACGGTGAACGGCCAGGGCGCGGATACCGACACGCTGGTCGCCGCCGCCCGCGCCTATGTCAATGCGCTCAACAAGCTGTTGACCCAGCGGGAGAAATCGGTGTCGGCGCTGTCCGCTTAGCTCATGGGGCGGCAAATTCTGGTTGTCGGCGGGACGAAATAGGCTTAACGGTTTGTAAACGTGCCGATTGTAGTTAAATCAAGCCCGTAGCCCGGCCTTCCGGCCGGGGCGGGCGAGTACCCAGGTCAAAGTCTAACGGATGAAGTGAGGGCTTATGTTTTCCCGACTGTTCGGCATGCTTTCGGCGGATATGGCGATCGACCTCGGCACGGCCAACACCCTGGTCTACGTCAAGGGCCGCGGCATCGTGCTGAACGAGCCGTCGGTAGTCGCCATCGCCGAGATCAGGGGCAGGAAACAGGTGCTGGCGGTCGGCGACGAAGCCAAGATGATGGTTGGCCGGACTCCGGGCTATATCGAGGCGATCCGTCCTTTGCGCGATGGCGTCATCGCCGACTTCGAGATCGCCGAGGAGATGATCAAGCACTTCATCCGCCAGGTCCATAACCGGCGTTCCTTCGCTTCTCCCCAGATCATCATCTGCGTGCCTTCGGGCTCCACCGCGGTGGAGCGGCGCGCCATCCAGGAATCGGCGGAAAGCGCCGGCGCCAGACGCGTGTTCCTCATCGAGGAGCCGATGGCGGCGGCGATCGGCGCCGGCCTTCCGGTGACCGAGGCCACGGGATCGATGGTGGTCGACGTCGGCGGCGGCACCACCGAGGTGGCGGTGCTGTCGCTCGGCGGTATCGTCTACTCCCGCTCCGTCCGCGTCGGCGGCGACAAGATGGACGAGGCCATCATCGCCTATATCCGGCGCAACCATAACCTTCTGGTCGGTGAAGGCTCGGCCGAGCGCATCAAGAACGAGATCGGCTCCGCCTGCCCGCCGGCCGACGGCGAGGGCCGGTTGATGGAGATCAAGGGCCGGGATCTCATGAACGGCGTGCCCAAGGAACTCATCATCAGCGAGCGCCAGATCGCCGAAAGCCTGGCCGAGCCGGTGAGCGCCATCATCGAGGCGGTCAAGGTGGCGCTCGAGCACACGGCGCCGGAGCTGGCCGCCGATATCGTCGACAAGGGCATCGTGCTGACAGGCGGCGCGGCGCTTCTTGGCAATCTCGACTACGTGTTGCGCCACGCCACGGGCCTGCCGGTTTCGATTGCCGACGAGCCCCTGTCCTGTGTCGTGCTCGGGACCGGGCGGACGCTCGAGGAGATGAAGACGTTAAAGAACGTGTTGGTCCCTTCGTACTGAACCGCGCCCGAGCGCGGCGCGAGGGACACCGGATTCCAGTCCATATTGCCAGTCCGTATTGGAGGTGTGACGGAATCCGCCGAGGGGATCGGATAGGGTGAAGCTTCGGAAGGAAGGACTTATCTTGCGGCTGGCCGTCCCCTTCAAGGGGATGGTCCAGCGCTTCGCCCTGCTCTCCCTCGTGTTCGCCGCCGTCGGCCTGATGATCCTGAGCAAGGCCGAGACCGTGCTGATCGAACGCATGCGTACCGGCGTGACCGACGTCGTCGCGCCCGTCCTCGATGCCCTGTCGCGCCCCGTGGCCACCATGGCCGAAATCGTCGATAACTTCCGGGAGCTTACCCGGTTGCGGCCCGAAAACGCGCGGTTGCGGGCGCAGATCGAGCGTCTCAATGCTTGGCATGGGGTGGCGCGGCGGCTGGAGGCCGACAACCGGACCCTTCGCGCGCTGCTCAACTTCACGCCCGAGGAGCGGGTCACATTCATCTCCGCCCGGGTGATCGCGGATGGCGGTGGCCCCTTCGTGCGCAGCGTCCTCGTCAATGCCGGCGCCCGCGACGGCCTGAGGAAGGGTCAGGCGGTGGTCACCGGGGCCGGCCTGGCCGGGCGGGTCTCCGAAACCGGCGGCCGCTCGGCGCGGGTGCTATTGCTCACCGATTTGAACTCGCGCATTCCCGTCGTCGCCGAGCAGTCGCGCACGCGCGCGATACTCGCCGGCGACAACTCGGCCCGGCCACGGCTGGTGTTCCTTCCCGAGAACGCCAAGCTGGTCCCCGGCGAGCGTATCGTGACCTCGGGTCATGGCGGCGCCCTGCCGGCGGGCCTGCTTGTCGGCATCGTCACCTCGGCCGGTGAGGGAACCGTGCGCGTCGAGCCCATCGTCGATTGGGACCGGCTCGAATATGTGCGGGTGATCGACTTCGAATCCGTCACCTTGAAGCCGGCGCCAAGCGGCGCCAAGCGGCGGCGGGGTGGATCGTGAAGGGAAGCTTCTGGCACCGTCTGGATAACGTCGCGCGCCGGCTCGTGCCTTTGGGCCTGACCCTGGTGTTCATCCTGTTCTCCGTGGTGCCCCTGCATATTCCGGGCTATTCGGCGATCGTTCCCATGCTGGCCCTGATCTCGGTTTACTACTGGGCCATTCATCGGCCCCGGCTGCTGCCGCCCATCGCCGTCTTCGCCGTCGGGCTCGCCCAGGATTTCCTCAGCGGCACGCCTCTTGGCCTCCACGCCGTCGTGTTGTTGCTGACCTATGGCGCCATCGTCTCCCAGAGGCGCGCGTTCCTCGGCAAATCGTTCCTCGTCGTCTGGTGGGGATTCCTCGTCGTCTCCTTCGCCGCCGTATTGCTGAGCTGGGTGCTCGCGTCGGCCCTTTCCGGCACCCTGATCGAGACCCGCGCGGGGGTGTTCCAGTTCCTCCTGACCTTTGCCCTCTATCCCGTCATGACGACGCTGTTCGCCCGCGTTCAACGGGTCATCCCGCAGGTCGCCCGAAATGTACCGGGACCGTAGCCGCTACAAGATGTTCACCCGCCGCGCCCTGATGCTGTCGGGGGGCCAGGCGGTGCTGCTATCGGCGTTGGCGACGCGGATGTATTACCTCCAGGTCATCGAATCGGCGCGTTATCAAGTGCTGGCCGAGGAGAACCGCATCAATCTGCGTCTCCTGCTGCCGTCCCGGGGACGCATCGTCGACCGTTTCGGCGTCGAACTGGCGGTGAACGAGAAGAGCTACCGGGTCGTCATCGTCTCCGAGCAGACCAAGGATGTGGAGGAGACCCTGGACAAGCTCGGCGCCATCATCTCGCTCAGCGATTACGAGCGCCGCCGCGTCAGGCACGAAATCAAGCGCCGACGCGGCTTCTTCCCGATCACCGTGCGCGAGAACCTGGTGTGGGAGGAGGTGGCGAAGATCGAGGTCAACGCCCCGGACCTGCCGGGCGTGATGATCGACGTCGGCCAAAGCCGCCGTTACCCACACGCCGCCGCCGCCGCCCACCTGCTTGGTTATGTCGCCGCCGTTTCGGAGGCCGAATTGACCGGCGAGCCGCTGCTCGCGCTTCCCGAATTCCGCGTCGGCAAGGGCGGCATCGAAAAGGTCCATGATCTCAGGCTTCGCGGCAAGGCGGGCGCCAGCGAGGTCGAGGTCAACGCCATCGGACGGGCGATCCGGGAACTGGCGCGCAGGGAAGGCCAGCCCGGCGACGAGGTGGTGCTCTCCATCGACATGGCCCTGCAGAAATTCGCCTATGACCGCCTCGGGGACGAAAGCGCGTCGGTGGTGGTGATGGACGTCCATAGCGGCGAGGTCCTGGCCCTTGTGTCCACCCCCAGTTTCGATCCCAACGCCTTCACCAAGGGCATCACCACGGCCTACTGGCGCGAGCTCACCGGCAATCTCCGGGCACCGCTGACGAACAAGGCCGTCACCGGGCAATATGCGCCGGGCTCCGCCATCAAGATGGTGGTGGCGCTCGCCGCGCTCGAGGGTGGAATCCTCACCCCCGATCACAAGGTGTTTTGCAAGGGATACATCCAGCTTGGCAATGCGCGCTTCCATTGCTGGAAGAAACACGGCCACGGGCACACCGACATGTACAAGGGCATACAGCAGTCCTGTGATGTCTTTTTCTACGATGTTGCCCGGCGCACCGGCGTCGATCGAATCGCCGCCATGGCCGGGCGCTTCGGCTTGGGCCAGCTCCTCGACATCGGCCTTCCGGGCGAGCGGCGGGGCCTGATTCCGACCCGCGACTGGAAGCTGGCGAATAAAGGCGTGCCGTGGCAGCTCGGCGAGACCCTGATCGCCGGCATCGGCCAGGGATTCGTGCTGTCCACGCCCCTGCAGCTCGCGGTCATGGTGGCCCGGCTGGCGAACGGCGGACGCGCGGTCAAACCGACCCTGGTGCGTTCCGTGCGTCGGGCCGGCGAGGTGGAGACGGCTGACACCGGCGCCGAACCGCCCGACTTCCCCGAGATCAAGATCGGCAAGGCTTCGCTCGAGTTCATCACCGGCGCCATGAACGCCGTCACCAACACGCCAAGGGGCACGGCTTACCGTGCCCGGATCAAGGAGCCGGGAATGGCCATGGCGGGCAAGACCGGGACGTCCCAGGTGCGCCGCATTTCCATGAGCGAGCGCCAATCAGGCTTGATCAAGAACAAGCAAAAACCGTGGATCGAGCGCGACCACGCGGTGTTCGTGGGTTTCGCGCCGGTCCACGATCCCCGCTACGCCGTCGCCGTCGTCGTCGAGCATGGCGGCGGAGGTTCGAAGGTGGCGGCGCCGATCGCGCGCGACGTGCTTCTCGAAACCCAGCGCCGGGACCCCTCGGGCGTCTCCGGACCCCAGCGCTTCGCCCGGGGATGAGGGGCCGGGGATGGAGGGCCGGGATGAAGGGCCGCGCGCGCCGGCGCCGATGATGGCATGAGCGACCCCGGCGAATTCTTTCACGCGGAAATGACGCTCCGCCAGAAGCTCTGGCAGATCAACTGGGGCCTGGTGGTGATCATTTGCGCCACCGCCGTCATCGGCTTCGCCGTGCTCTATTCGGCGGCCAACGGCAGCATCTATCCCTGGGCGGCGCGCCAGATGGTCCGGTTCTCCGCCGGTCTCGCGATCATGTTCACCGTCGCCTTGATCGATACCAGGGTGTGGCTGCGGTACGCCTATCTCATTTACCTGGGCGCGCTGGCGTTGCTGGCCTATGTCGATGTCTTCGGCGCCGTCGGCAGGGGGGCGCAGCGGTGGATCGATCTCGGCGCCTTCAACCTGCAGCCCTCCGAGGTCATGAAGGTCGCCCTCGTCCTGGCGCTGGCGAGATGCTTCCATGCCATACGCTTCGAGGAAATCGGCCGCATCCGGTATCTGGTCTGGCCCCTGGCGCTGGTGGCGGCGCCGGCGACGCTGGTTTTCCGCCAGCCCGACCTCGGCACCGCCACGATGCTGGTGCTCGCGGGCGGCGCCATGTTCTTCATGGCCGGCGTCAGGTTTTGGAAGTTCGGCGCCGTCATCGCCGGCGCCCTCGCCATGATCCCCGTCGCCTGGCATTTCCTGCGCGATTACCAGAAGCAGCGGATCCTCACATTCTTCGACCCCGAAAGCGATCCCATGGGCGCCGGCTATCACATCATACAGTCGAAGATCGCGCTGGGCTCGGGCGGCATCTTCGGCAAGGGGTTCCTCCAGGGCACCCAAAGCCACCTCAACTTCGTGCCCGAGAAACAGACCGACTTCGTCTTCACCCTGCTGGCCGAGGAGTTCGGCATCGTCGGCGGGCTGTTCCTTCTGGCGCTCTATCTGATGCTGCTGATCTACGGCTTCGCCATCGCCATGCGCTCGCGCAACCAGTTCGGCCGCCTGCTCGCCGTCGGCGTGACGGTGACCTTCTTCCTTTATGTCTTCATCAACATCGCCATGGTGATGGGATTGCTTCCCGTCGTCGGCGTGCCCTTGCCGCTGGTGTCCTATGGCGGCACCTCGATGCTGACCTTGCTGTTCAGTTTCGGGCTGTTGATGGGGGTCTACATCCACCGCGATATCGGCGTCGACCGCAGCGCCGACGCCGAAACCCTCTAAACTCTGATCTCATTATCGGACACGGGAGAGCGTAGCGGCCCTATTATCGGGCGCGTTTTTTTGGCGCGCGGCGGGCCATATCCCTATGACGGTAGCAGCGCCGGCGCCGTGGCCGAGGTCGCTATCGACAAAGCCAAGGGCCTTTGCTATACCGCCTGACGCTTGGGTCGGCGATGAGCCCGGTCGGCAGGACGATTGACTTTTGATCAGCCGGGGTAAATTCAAAAGGTTTCGGAGTTTCAATGGGTTAACGATTTTTGCAAAAGGCGTGGCCAGACCATGGTCACCCCAAGGCGAGCGCCCGTAGTTCAGCCAGGTAGAACAGCGGACTCTTAATCCGCGTGTCGTAGGTTCGAATCCTACCGGGCGTACCACCTTGTCCTCCAACGCTCGAAACAGAGCCCCGCCAACTCCTTCGGTTCGTCGGCCGTGGTCATGGACGCGGGTGCAATCCGAGTTGGAACGGGCAGTGCGGAAAGAACGTAGCCCTCCAATCAGCCTCCTCGGTTTTATGGATTCACGCATCAGTTTGAGAAAACCATAAAATCGTGTGTCGTGATAACCACAAACTCGTGACAAGACCCGCCCTCGCTTTGGTCCGGCGCTGAGCCGGTCTGACCCGGCCCTGTTCTTTTACCGGCGAGCCCATGACCGGGCTCGCCTCTTGTCCCCTCAAGCGCCGGGCGCGGGCATCCGCCCGCTTGGCTTTCCTCGCTTCGCCGCGGGCGCGCGTCGAGTTTCGCGGTGTCGTGGAAGTTTCGCCACTCAGAAAGACTTCCCCGGCGTAAACGACGACCCGCCCCCGCCGTGCCCTGTCACGCCGCGCCCCATAGGCCATGGTGGACACCCCGAGCCCGGCGGCGATAAAATGGCCGGCAAAGCAATGCCGCACTCAGGACAGGGGAGGACCACATGGCGACAGCGTTCCCGGCGATCGACGCCGACGGGCACATCCTCGAGAATCCGGACGAAATCCGGCGTTATATGGACGGCCCCTTCAAGCACCGGCCGACGCCGCTGTGGCCCGGCAACTACCAGCCTTGGGATACCGACCTCGAGGGCAAGATCGAGGCGCCCTACGGCTACGACCGCGGCTTGCCGGCGAAGCAGCAGGTCGATATCTGGAACCGCATCCTCGACGACCACGAGATCGAGCAGGCGGTCCTGTTCCCCACCGGATCGGGCCATATCGGTAAGCTCCAGGAGCTCGATTTCGCCGCCGCCGTGGCCCGCGCCATCAACACCCATTTCGCCAACGACTATCAGACCGACCGCCTGCACCCGGTGGGCGTCCTGCCCATGCGCGACCCCCAGGCGGCGGCGGGCGAGGTCGAGCACGCCACCAAGGAGCTGGGACTGAAGGGCTTCGAGGTGGTCACCGACGGCTTGGCGTTCGGCCTCGGCGATCCGTTCTTCGATCCGGTCTATGAGGCGGCCGAGGCCTTCGGCGCCACCATCGGCATCCACGGCACCCGCCACTGGGCCCACGAATGGGGCGCCGGCAAGCTCAAGACCTTCGCCGAGGTCCATTGCTACGGCTTCCCGGCGGGCATTTTGCTCAACTTCACCTCGGTGATGTGCCAGGGCGTGCCGGTCCGGTTCCCCAATCTCAGGCTGGCATTCCTCGAGATCGGCGCGACCTGGCTGCCCTATTACCTCGACCGGCTGGACGAGCACTGGGAGAAGCGGGGCGAGGAGGAGATGCCGCATCTCAAGCAGAAGCCGTCGGATCTGTTCCGCGAATCCACCATCAAGGTGTCGATCGAGGGCCAGGAGACGCTGCTGCGCGAGACCGTCGACTTCGTCGGCGCCGAACATCTGGTCTACGCCACCGACGTGCCCCATTGGGACGGCGAGTTCCCCGAGAACCTCGAGGAGATCCGCGCCACCGACGTCATCGACGCCGACGAGAAGAAGGCGATCCTGCGCGACAACGCCGAAGCCTTGTTCGCCCTCTAGCCGGGCCGTCCCGTGGTCGGGACCCGACGCCGGGAGTTCGCAAACAACGATGGGAGGAGCCGGCATGACGGCGCCCAAGATATTCGTCTTTTCCCCCAACGAAAGGGCCAGCGAGTGTCACCGGAAGCTCGAGGACGCCGGCTGCCGGGTGGTGCTTGGCAGTGCCTCCTGGCATACCCCCCATGGCGACAACGAGGACGAGATGTGCCGTCTGGCCGAGGCGAGTGCCGCCCTCATGGGGTCCTCGATCCGCTCCAGCCCCATCTCCCGAAGGATCCTCGAAAGTTCGGACTCCTTGCGCATCGTCGCCAAGTACACCGTCGGCATCGATGACGTCGACGTCGATGCGGCGACCGAGCTCGGCATCATGGTGACCCACGCGCCGACCGAGGCCAACTGCGGCGGCGTCGCCGAAGGCACCATCGCCATGATCCTCGCCATCCTCAAGAAAACCCGGGAGAAGGACGAGGAGATGAAAAAGCGCAAATGGCGCGATCAAGCGCTGCAGGGCACCTATCTCGGCGCCCGCAAGGACGGCTACCCGGGCATCACCGTCGGCATCATCGGGCTCGGCAGGATCGGCGGGCGGGTCGCCGAGTTGCTGGCGCCTTGGGGCGTCCGCATCCTTGCCACCGACCCCTATATCGA
>SMUY01219263.1_pt1 | contig 12948 bp, 11 predicted proteins | sample 2456441 | NCBI WGS metagenome assembly SMUY01 (sample SAMN11095931, study PRJNA526329) | marine sediment metagenome | biome: Marine sediment; feature: Surficial sediment; material: Deep marine sediment; isolation source: Hadal surficial sediment | place: Pacific Ocean | collected 2014-11 | depth...
GGTGCCGGCCGAGCACGCAAGCAGCACGAGAAGCAGCGAGGCGAAGAACCCGGAGCGCAACGATATCTCCCTCTTTATGGACTTGGCTCGACACGATACCTTTCCCGCACCCGCGTGCCCAGCGGGCAGCGACGCACGGGCGGGCGGGTCCCGAAGAACACCGAGAGATCGGGGCTAGCCCGCGGCCGCGCGACGATCATCAAGGAGGAAAAACGTGAGAGCAACTCGACAACAGCCAAACGCTCGCATCCTCGCCGCCGTTGTGGTCACCGTCCTCGCCGCGATCAACGCGACCGCTGTGGTGCAGCAAACCCACCGCCTCGAGGCCGGTCCGGCGACCGTCGCGTTCGGCTACTACTGGTCGGAGGCCGAGCCGGTGCTGCGCATCGCCTCGGGCGACATCATCGACGTAGATACCATGCTGACCTCGAGCCCATCGCGCCTCGAGGGGATGGGTCTGCCGCCGGAGCAGGTGCAGCAGTCTTTGCGCGACATTTACGAGCAGGTGTCGCGTGAGGAGCGCGGCCCCGGTGGCCATATCCTCACCGGGCCGGTGTACGTCGAAGGCGCTTCGCCCGGTGACGTGCTGCAGGTGGACGTGCTCGAGATCGACTTGCCGATCGCCTACGGCTACAACGGTTGTAGTGGTTTCATTCGCGACAACTGCCCCGAAGAGCGTGCCGACCGCTCGCGCCTCTTCTGGCTCGACCGCGAGGCGATGACGACGGAATTCGCCCCCGGCATCGTCATTCCACTGCGTCCGTTCTTCGGCAGCATGGGCGTCGCTCCGCCTCCGGAGGCCGGGCGCTGGAGCAGCGTGCCGCCATGGATCCACGCCGGCAATATCGACAACAAGGAGCTCGTTGCCGGCACCACGCTATACATCCCGGTGTGGGTGGAAGGGGCGCTGTTCGAGGTCGGCGACGGCCACGCCGCGCAGGGAGATGGCGAGGTCGATCAGACCGGCATCGAGACCTCGCTGCGCGGCCGCCTGCGGCTCACCGTGCGCCGGGACATGAGCCTCGAGTGGCCGGTCGCCGAGACCCCGACGCACTGGATCACCATGGGCTCCCACGAGGATCTCACCGAGGCGACGCGCATCGCCATAAACCAAACCATCGCCTTTCTCGGCGATCGGTTCGACCTGCCGCGTGGCGAGGCCTACCGCCTCATCAGCTTGGCCGTCGACCTACGCATCACCCAGCTCGTCGACCAGAAGGTGGGGGTGCACGCAATGATCCCCAAGGCGATCTTCGGCGAGCGCTAGCTGGGGTCGCTACTCGATGACCGCCCGATAGATGCGGTCGAGCAGCGGGAAGTCGGCGTCGAGGTGGGCGTTGCCTTCGTTGACGATGCGGCCCTGGTTGCCGCCTCGCATGCCGCCGCCGGCGCTTTCGCCGTAGTCTGCGTAGAGACTGTCGACCACATCCATGCCCTCCACGATTTCTCCGAACGGCACGAAGCCTTCTTCGTAGTAATCGGGGTTGTCTCGCAGGCTGATGACCGCCTGCGTGGTGCGGTCGTCGGGGCCGCGCATGGCGAAGAAGACGCGGCCGCGCAGGTGCTGCTGCCCCGGGGGGTCGTCGGGGATGGTGCGCTCGTACCATACGGCGTTGACGGCCGGGTCGCCGGAAAGGCCGAACTGGGCGAACACGCCGGCGCGAATCCGATAGACCCGGGTATCGTCGTAGAAGCCGAGCCGCACCAGGTTGTAGAAACGATCGGCGCCAATCGGAGCCCAGTCGCGGTGTACCTCGATGACGAAGTCGCCCTTGGTGGTACGAAAGCGCGCACGGAATAGATTGGGAGCGTCGGCGTCCCACGCGAAGTGAGCGGGGTTCAGCAAGGCTTCCCGGTCGACCCCGCTTTGCGATGTGCCGGTTTGCACGTCGCTCGACACCATCGGTGTCGCGGATATCGGTAAGGTGGAGAGTGCCAGCCCGATCACAGCAACGGCTCCCGCGTTGCTCAGCACTCTGCTACAGGTACCGATCGTAGAAGAACTTGGCGTAGTACCCGGGCCAATCGGCGCCCGGAGCGCGGAACTCCTGCTCACGGTCGGCCGCCACCAGGAGATAGACGAGCTCGCTCTTGGTGAACTTGGCCTTGAGCCGCTTGGTCAGGCGGTTCATGAGGAAATCGGCGTACCATAGAGGCCATTCCGTATCCTCGCTGCTCTTGTCTCCAAAGGCCAGCCGGTGTGCTTCGCCGCAGTCCCGGAACATGTCGGCCAGGAACTTGATGAGTGCTTGATCGGAAGAGGGCTGCATAGCGGCACAACGGTATGACAGATCCCCGCCAGTAGGCAACTCTAACTTTCACTACGTTTCAGTCCCCGACAACTTTCTCTACTGTGTTTCGGCCGCAAGCACCACGCATTGAAAGCAGCGGTTGCGCCGTCCGCGCCCGAAGCAAGCGCACGCCATCATCGCGCGTCATCGCGCTGGTACGTCGAGCATCGCGAAACAAGCGCAACGCCGTCATCGCACGCCTGGCGACCTCTCGCTAGTGGAGGTCGAAGAGACGGCTTAGCAGAAGCTGCAAGGGAAAGCGCTCGAGCGTCCCGCCGGCGGCGGACTGCTCGTCGAAACGCTCGACGTCGTCGGCGCACACACCTTTTCCCCAGATGAGGACCGGCAGCGGGTCGGCGGCGTGTTGGCCGCTCTCGGAGAGGGTCGCGTGGTCCGAGGCGACCGCGATTCGCAGGTCTCCGTGGTTGCCCTCGATGAGGTGGCCGAGGGCGGTGTCGACCTTTTCGAGAAACTCCACCTTGAGGTCCGGGCGACGATCGTGCGCCGCGATATCGGCTCCCTTGACGTGCACGATGACGAGGTCGTTGCGGCGCAGCGCCTCGGTTGCAGCCTCGAACTTCGCCGCCAGGTCGGTGTCCAGGTTGGCGGTCATGCTGTCGCCGGAGATGACTTGCGCCCCCAGCCAGGAGGCGATGCCGAGGACCGTGCGGTCGCCGCCGATGCAGGCCAGGCGCAGGGGTAGGCCGGCTTCCTCCAGCGGGATGAGGCGGTGAATCCGCCCTGCGCCGCGCGTCAGGATTGCGTTGGCCGGCGGCAGCCCCTGTTGCCGGCGCAGCTCGTTGAGGGGGTGTACCCCGAGCACTTCGCGCGCCGCTGTTTCGAACATCGCCAGAACCTGGGCGGTATAGATGGCGCGCTCGTTGTGGGGATCCTTCGGTCGTGGCGCCTGGGGTTCGGATGGCAACGTTCCTTCACCCGGGTCGCTGCCCTCGATGTCGGCCGACAGGCCGTCGCCTCGTAATACCACCGCCAGTCTGTGCTCGGTACCGACTTTGACGAGCACCTCGACATCGCTGGCTACGTGCTTCGGCAACGGCAAACGGTCGATAGCCTGCGCCAGCTCCGCGGCTTCGTCTCGGATGCGACCGGCGCGGCGGTCGACGACGCGACCACTATCGTCGATCGTGGCGAAGTTGCCGCGCAGCGCGACATCGTTGGCGGAGAGCGTGAGCCCGGCCCCGAGTGCCTCCACCGGCCCACGCTTGAGGGCGAGCGGAGACTGACCGAACAGCGCCAGGCTTCCCGCCGCCGTATCCGGTACGACACCGGGCGAGACTGGGTCCGCCAGACCGCATTGACCTTCGGCGGCGAGGCGGTCGAGAACCGGCGTGGTCGCCGCTTGCAGCGGTGTGCGGTTGCCGAGCTCGCGCACCGGCCGATCAGGCAGCCCGTCGATGATCAGCAACAGCGTCGGCGCCGACTCGGCGTCCTTGCCCCTTGCAGCGGAGGTCGACGGTAGCCGGTGCTCCAGCATGCCGGTGACAATCTGCAGTGTGCGGACGACGGGGGCATCACCGGACGAGGTCTCGAGCTCCTGTACTTCGTGTGCTTCGGCCTGTTGCAGGATGTGATCGTGGATCGTGCGGATACCCTCGAAGTTCTCCAGGTAGCGCTCGGCGCGCCGGCCTCCGAGGCCGGAGCGGGACAGGAAGCGAGCCCGATGCACCTCCTCGTCGAGCGTCGCCAGCACCAGGGGTACCTGGTAGGCGGCTCCCTCGAGGTCCGGGAAGGGCACCAATCCGGGAACCAGATGGACCCCCTCCACAACAATGCTCATGTTTTCCTCGATGGCGCGCTCGACCACGGCGCGTACGCCCACGCACACGCGCCGGGCCTGTTCCTCAAACGAGGCGATCACACCGTTGTCCCGATCCAGGTCGGCGGCCGCAGCGCCAAGCTCGTCGCCCGTGTAGGTGTCGATCGCCTCGAAGCTGGAGCTGTGCAGCGCCGGCATGATGTTGGGGGTGAACACCATGCGCATCACCTGCCGGATGGTGTCGGTGGCGCTGATCCGATAGATGCGCAACAGCGGCGCGAGCTCGAGCGAGAGCGTGGACTTGCCGGTGCCGCTGGCGCCGCCGACGTAGAGGATTAGCGGACGCGGCAGGTTGCGAATGCGCCGCAGGAGGCGATAGCGCTGTGCCGATCTCGAGCTTACCTCCTGCTCCAGCAACTGGTCGGCGCGGCGCGCGATCTCCGCGCTGGAGACCTCGGTTAGCTCGTCGGCCACAAGGCCGAGCTCGAGTGTGGTCACGAGGCCGTAGGCACGGTCGAGATCGATGCCGGCGGCGTGGATGCTGCGCGCCAGAAGGCCGCGCGAGAACGGCTGCCGCTGCCCGTGGTAGACGACGTGGATGCGCGGCGCCAAGCGTTTGCGCACGTGCAAGGAGGCCGGCAGATCCTCGCCGTACATCTCCTGCAACTGCTCGATGATCGCCTGGCGAATCTCCGCCGTGGTTACCTCCTCGCGATCTCCGATGCGGCCGCGCACACCGCGGGCGGCGGCGTAGGCCGCTTCGAAGTCGAGCCCCCGTTGCACCAGATCGTGCGTCACCATGCCGCGCAGGAAGCGGTGCCGGTTGCCCTCCGCGTTCACCACCAGCAGCTGCCGGCGGGGCGCGTCGGAGCGGTGCGAGTTCAGCTCATCGGGTTGGCGCTTGCTCAAGGTGCGTTCCGTAGTTTGGCCGGTTAGCGCTGGCCTCCATTGAAGCCGGCGCCCGCCAGCAGCTTGGGAGTGACCAACCAGACCAGAAAACCACGCCCGAACTCCACCGCGTCCCAGCGCGCCGTGGGCACGTCGATACAGGCCATCGCCGCGGTCGGAAAGCGGATCTCCGCGGAGCCTATCAGGCTGCCGACGACATCGGAGCAGGTCGGTTGGTGCCCCGCGACAAGCACGCTGTCGATGGTCGCATCCAGCGAGCGGATCTCTTGGAGAACTCGGGCGCGGGAGGCGCCGTACAGGCTCGGCTCGACGCGGACGTCGCACCCCCAGTTGCCCGCTTCGGCGGCGAGGCGGGCGGTGGTGATTGCGCGCACCGCCGACGAAGACACCACCACGTCCGGTTCCCGGCCGGTGGCGGCGAGAAAACGACCCATCAGGCGTGCGGCGCGGACGCCGCGGCCTTTGAGCGGCCGGTCGTGGTCGGCTGCGTACTCGCTGCTCCAGTCCGACTTGCCGTGTCGTAGCACGTAGATTCGTTTCACCTGAGCACTCGGTAGCATCAGCCACCCATTGTCTGCAGCGGTAGCCGGTGAACTTCCCGCTTGCTAACGTACACCCTGGGAGGCAATTGCAGGAGTGTGTCATGGCGTCGTCTGAAAGCAGCCCGGCGCGCGCCACCGCGATCAAGCGTGGTGCGCCCCATCTGAATCACCGCACCTACTACATCAACCGCGAGTTGAGCTGGTTGCAGTTCAACAAGCGTGTCCTCGGCGAAGCGCTGGACCACAGCAAGCCGCCGCTGGAGCGGGCGAAGTTCGTCTCGATTTTCGCCAGCAACCTCGACGAGTTCTACATGATCCGGGTCTCGGGCTTGCGGCGGCAGCTCGCCGGCGGGGTGCTCGAGGCACCCGCCGACGGCATGACGCCGGCGGAGCAGCTGGCTGCCATCCGCACGTTGGTCACGCCAATGCTCGAGACACTGACGGCCTGCTGGACCGAAGACATTCAGCCCAGGCTCGAGGCGGCCGGTGTTCACGTCATTGACTACGCCGATCTCAAGAAGAAACAAAAGAAGGCCCTGCGGCGCTTCTTCAAGACCGAGATTTTCCCGGCGCTGACACCGCTGGCCTTCGATCCCGGCCACCCGTTTCCGCATATCTCGAACTTGAGCGTGAATCTCGCGGTCATCGTTCGGAGCCCCGAAGGCGGTGAGCTGTTTGCCCGGCTGAAGGTGCCGCCGACATTCGACCGCTTGATCCGCGTACCGTGGCAAGACGACGATGAGCTTGCCGAGGGTCTGCCGAGCTCCGAGACCACCGACTTCGTCTGGCTCGAGCAGATCGTCGCCGCCAATCTCGATCTCCTGTTTCCCGGGATGGAGATCAGTGCCTCGTATCCATTCCGCATCACCCGCGATGCCGATGTCGAGATCGAGGAAGACGAGGCTTCCGACCTTCTGGCGGCCATGATCGAGGTGGTCGGTCAGCGGCACTTCGGCTCCGCCGTGCGCCTGGAGGTCGACACCCGCATGCCGGACAAGATCCGCGACATTCTCATGAGCAACCTCGAGATCAAGCCCTATCAAGTCTACGCCAGCGACGCGCCCTTGGGACTGGCCGACCTCATGGAGCTCGCCGCTCTCGACCGGCCGGACCTCAAAGACCCGCCGTTTCTGCCGGTGATCCCAGCGGCTCTGGCGACCGGCGAGGAGAGCATCTTTTCCGTGCTCCGGGAGCACAACATCCTGCTGCACCACCCCTACGACAGCTTCAATCCGGTGGTCGACTTCATCCGCGCCGCCGCTCAGGATCCCGACGTACTCGCCATCAAGCAGACGCTGTACCGCGTGGGGCGCAACTCACCCATCGTCGAGGCGCTGATGGAGGCCCGCGAGAACGGTAAGCAGGTCTCCGCAATGGTCGAGCTCAAGGCGCGCTTTGACGAGGAGAACAACATTGCCTGGGCGCGCTCACTGGAGCACGCCGGGGTGCACGTCGTGTACGGGCTCCTGGGGTTGAAAATCCACTGCAAGCTGGCCCTCGTGGTGCGCCGCGAGCCGCACGGGATCGTCCGTTACGTCCATCTGGGCACCGGCAACTACAACCCCGTGACCGCACGCATCTACTCCGACTTCGGGTACTTCACCACCGACGCGGAAATCGCTGCCGACGTCTCGGACCTGTTCAACTTGCTCACCGGGTATTCGCGCAAGGAGAGCTACAACAAGTTGCTGGTGGCGCCGGTGAACCTGAAGCAGGGCATCCTGTCGCGCATCCAGCGTGAGATCGACGTGCACGAGCGCGACGGCGGCGGCGGGTACATCGCGGCGAAGCTCAACGCGTTGGTGGACAAGGAGACCATTCGGGCCCTGTATCGAGCGTCGATGGCCGGGGTGAAGGTGGACCTGCTGGTGCGGGGCATTTGTTGCCTGCGGCCGGGCGTTCCGCGGGTCAGCGAGAACATCCGTGTGACCTCCGTCGTGGGCCGGTTTCTCGAGCACTCGCGCATCCACTACTTCCGCAACGGCGGCGACGACGAAGTGTTCCTCGGCAGCGCCGATTGGATGCCGCGGAACCTCGAGGGGCGCGTCGAAGTCATCTTCCCGATCGAAGGAGAGCCGCACAAGTCGGCGATTCGCGATGAGATTCTCTTCCGGCAGCTTGCCGACAATACTCGCGCTCACAGGTTGTTGCCCGACGGGAAGTACGAGCGACTGCGCCCGGCGGACGGCGAAGCGGCGCTCGACTCCCAGTTGGAGTTCCTCGATACGCCGGGCTCTTGGCACGCCGCAGAATAAGCAAAGCAAGCGCTAGGGCGGCGCCACCCGTTGGGAGATCCGGGCTTCTGTCGTAGCCAAGAAACGGCGAAGTGTGGTTTCGTTGTGGTTCTCGATGAACGCCGCGAAACGGTCGAGGAATGCGCTGCGCTCGGCTTGTTGGCGTTCTCCGAGATAGGCGGCGAGGCGGCGCGTGGCGGCCGTCGGGGGGTCGGGAAGGCGAGCCAGCCAATCCGCCTGGACGCGCAAGTCGTTGATCGCTCCGAGCGAATCTTGTGTTTGGCGCAGCATGACGATGGTCTGCATGCTCTGCTCGCCGTCGAACAGCTGGCCAAAGAACTCGAGCAGGTAGCGGAGCTTCTTGCAGTCGAGCCGCAAGCGATGGAAAGCATCCGCCGCCGAGGCTAGTCGCATCTCCGCACCGCGCGCGGTGACGCGGCAGTAGGCCTTGTGGATGCGCTCCGCGGCCACCTCGGAGATCGGGCGAGAGGCGTTCTCCGGCGCGTTCTTCAGGTCTGGCGGGGCCGGCAGGCCTGGCAGGCCGGGCAGGTCTGGCAGCTTCGGCGCTTGCTCGAGGAACCGCCTCCAGCTTGCCATCATCGAACGGTAGCGGCTGGACGCGAGAGCGTCGGTGCAGCGGGTGCGTTCGATGCGCTGGTGGTCGCGCAGCAACCCGGTGTGCGGTGCCAGGGCATCGATGGTGTCGTTGCCGAGGTCGGCGCGGTAGAGCTCGAGGGAGGCGAGGAATACCTCCACGTCGCGGGCCGCGTTGGTGGTACTCGACAGCCACGAGAATTCGGCGGTGAAGCGCTTGGCAACATCGCGTGGGTACACCCGCTTGAGCTGCCGGAGGCCGGTGCGCGTGCGCCGCAGCGCGACGCGGAAATCGTGCAGGTACTCGCCGCCGAGCGCCGCGCTCACGCCCTGTTCATTCGCGGAGATACGCCGCAGCAGCTCGAGGTGGATCTTCTTCAGTGCCAGGTCCGTGCGCAGTGGCGGTTCGAGCGGCACGATCCATCCAATGGGCCGGGCCTGCGGCGAGTCTGCCGGGTCCGTCGGCCCGGGCTCCTCAGGCATCTTCATCGTCGTGTCGGATGCGGTCGAAAGGCTGCACCACCGACGACGCGATATTGCTGAGATGGGCGCTGATGCGCTGCAGGTTGCGCGCCGTGGACGCGTACACGATCGCCATGTCGGCGCTCAGGTCGCTGTCGGCGACAGACGCGATGTACTTGGTCAGCTCGGCCTTGATCAGGATGTGCGCCTCGACGACCGCGCGTGCATCGTCGACGGTGTCGTTACGAAAAGCTTGCTCGCAGCGGTCGAACAGCGGCCGCACGCGCTTGTTGATGCTCCGTAACTGTTCGGCAAACGGGCCGCTCACCGGGTGTTTGGCGAGCCGCGGAAAATTTCCCAAGCCGCGGGTGAAGTCGCCGATGCGCTCGGCGTCCTGCACCATGCTGATCAACACCAGGCTGGCGACCAGATCCTTGGCAGGACTGAGGCTCAAGTGCTCCAAGACGGCGCGACGGACCGCACCCTCACCCTCGTCGATGGCGTCATCCATCTCGTCGAGATCCACCTCGAGGGGCTTGTTCTCGAAGAACGCTTCCAGGGCGAGGTCGTGCATTTTCGCCGCCTGCGCCAGCATGGCGGAAAACTCCTCGAAGGCTATCTCTACGAGGCGCGACTGGGCTGAGATTCCGAACAGGCGTTGGAGCATGGCTATTCCCCGGAGAAGGCACCGCTGATGAAGAGCAGCAGCAGCGGGATGCCGAAAAATACGATGATGATGTAGGCGCCCGCGAGCAAGCGATTCTCACTGCCGAGTGTACCGAGGCGGCGGGCGATGGCCAACGGGATGCGGCGCAGTGGTGCCGGTATGTAGATGATCAGCGCCCCGGAAAGGTTGAACAACAGGTGGGCAAAGGCCACGGTGACGGCGGCCGGACTCCCCAAAGCCAGGGCGGCCAGCATCGCTGTGATGGTGGTACCGATGTTGGCACCGATGGTAAACGGGAAGAGTTGCTCGAGGGTGACGATACCGGCGCCGACCAGCGGTACGATCGCCGACGTCGTGATGGAGCTGCTCTGCACCATCGCGGTCATCAACATCCCCGCGACCACCGCGGCTGCGGGCGAGCGGAACAGCGTGCGGTGCAGCACCTGCTCGGCACGCTCCGACATGATCACCTTGAGCAGGTCGGTGAGCAGCTTGAGGCTGCCCATCAGCAGCACCAGCCCGATAATGAGCGTGACAGCAGCCGATTCGCCGACCAGCGTGGAGATGCCGTCCGCCACCGGCCTGACGATGGCCTTGAGCGGATTGAAGAGCTTTATTCCGCCAACGTTTACCAGCAAGCTGGTCAGCCAGCGCGAGGCGGTCTCCAGGTATCCCGTGAAGACCTCCAGCGGGAACAGAATCAGCACCGCCATCCAGTTGAAGACGTCGTGCACGGTGGCGCCGGCGAAGGCGCGCTGAAACTCCTCGCGGCGGTTGACGTGAGCGAGGGAAACTATGGTGTTGGTCACCGAGGTGCCGATGTTCGCTCCCATGATGATGGGAATGGCGCCCTCGATGGTAAGGGCGTTCACCGCCACCAAGCCGACGACGATGGACGTGGTTGTCGAGGAGCTCTGCACCAAGGAGGTGGCGAGAATACCGACGAAGAGGCCCACGAACGGATTCTCCGTGGTCTCGATGAGTTTCTCGGCGAAATCGCCGCCGAAGAGCTTGAAGGCAATGCCTACCATGTCGAGGCCGACGAGGAAGGCGTAGAGGACCAGCGCCAGGGCCAGCAACCTCGCATAGACGCGCGTAATGGAAGCCATGTCCTCTTCTTCAGCGAGCCGTGGTGAGAGTGTTGAGCCTCACTTTTACCATGGTCTGCTCGTCATGCTGAAAGAGTACCGTAACAACATCCGGACCTCGAACACGCGCTGCGCCCGGCGCGCCGGCGGGGCGGCGCCGTTCTTGCGATAGGCTAAGCATCGTGAGGCGCGTCGGCATCGTAGATCTGGGGTCCAATACCATCAGGCTGGTGGTCTATGCCTGCGAACCCGAGCAGCACTACCGGCTCGTCGACCAGATCCGCGAGCCCATCCGGTTGGCCCAAGGCAGCGCCACCAGCGGCGAGCTTTCGGAGGCCGCCATGGAGCGCGCCTTGACGGTGCTCCGTCTGGTGCGCGACTACGCCCACGATACCCATCTGGCGCACGTCAAGGTCGTCGCCACCAGCGCGGTGCGTGATACCAGCAACGGCGCCGAGTTCATCGGACGGGTGCGGGAGCTCGAACTCGACGTCGACGTTCTCCGTGGCCAGCAGGAAGCGTCGCTCGGCGTGCTGGCAGTGGCCAACGGTTTCACCTTTGAAGATGCGTGGGTCGTCGACCTGGGTGGCGGATCGGTGCAGATATCCCGCATGAAGCACCGTGGCTTCCGCCGCGGCAGGGCGTACCCGCTCGGTGCCGTGCGCCTCACCGAGCTGTATCTGCACGCCGATCCGCCTGCAAAAGACGAAGTCGAGCGTCTTCGTGCTGCGGTGCGCGACCAGCTCTCCAAGGTGGTCGCAAAGATCCGCAAGAAGCCCGACCCGGTGGTGGCGATCGGTGGCACCATCCGCAACCTGGCGCGGGCGCTGCAGGCCACCAGCGACTATCCGATCGGCCAGGTCCACGGGCTCTTCCTGCAGCGCGCTGACCTGGAAGCGCTGCTGGCACGACTGCTCCAGACGAGAGTGAAGCGGCGCGCACGCATGGCGGGAATCAAGTCCGACCGCGCCGACATCATCGTTGCCGGCGCCCTGGTCTACGAGACGCTGATGCGAGAGGCGGATCTTGATGGCTTGCACGTCTCGGGGCTGGGCATCCGCGAGGGTCTCTTGTTCCGTGAGATGTTTCCGGAGCCGCACCTGATCCCGGTGGTGCGCAAGTTCGGCATTCAGAGCCTGTTCTCACAGTACCCGCAACCGGTCGCTCACACGGAGCACGTTCGTTTCCTCAGTCGCAGGCTCTTCGACGAGCTCGAGCCCCTGCACGGCTACGGTTGGGAGGAGGCGCAATTGCTCGACGAGGCGGCGCAGCTGCACGACATCGGCCTGGCGGTCGGCTACCACGGGCACCATCGGCACGGGGCCTTCTTGATCGACAACACCCTGCTGCCCGGCATGACGCATCGGGAGAAGGCGCTCATTACGCTGCTGGTGCGCTACCACCGCAAGGGTGCGCCCAAGCCCGGGCCCATGCGACGGCTGCTCGGGAGCGGAGACCAGAAGCGGCTGGAAACGCTGACCTGTTGCCTGCGGCTCGCCGAGCACCTCGAGCGCGCCAAGGCCAACCGGGTCAAGGACATCGCCGTCAAGATCCGCAAACGCCGTGTGGAGCTGACCCTGACCGCCGATCGCCCCACGCCGGTGGAGATCTACGAGGCGGAAAAGCACGCCGGGCTCTTCGAAAGGGCCTTCGGGCGGCGCCTCGAAATATCGAGCTCGTAGAGTGCGGCCTACTTGCCGTGCCGTACCAGCGAGTCAACGAAATCGTGAACGGCAAGCGGGGCATTACACCGAGTACGGCGTTGCGACTCGCGAAGTTCTTCGGGGTGTCGCCCGATTTCTGGATGAATCTGCAGCTTCGTTGGGACCTTTATGAGGCTCGCAGGGCCGAGTCCGACGAGCTGAAGCGGCCAGGCTAGGCATCCGTTTCCCTGAACTGCCCGGATACGAACTTGTGGAGCACGCTTGCCACCAGAGTTTGGTAGGGGATTCCCTCGCGAAGCGCCCTTTTCTGAAGCGCGTTGAGGTCCTTTGAGGAGATCCGGATATTGATGCGCCGGTCCTTTTTGAAAGTTGCGGCTGCATATTCCCGGTACCGCGAAACGGCAGCGTCTCGATCCGAAACCGAACGCCACTCACCGGCCTCGACGGACTCGAGCAGCTCTCGCTCCTTTTTCTTGAGCTTGCTCATTCTGAACCTCCCAGGTAATCCCGGGTCGCCTTGCGGCTCGGGATAATTGTCTTCAAGAAAACCTCGTGCTCGTCTTCCACGAACGGGACGAGATAGGCATAGCCTTCAACGTTGACAATAAAGACCCGTTGATTCGGGTACCGATCGCGATTCGGGTGCTCGAGCAAGTCGAGCACATCACCGTTCTCGATGTGAAAGACGATCTCCTCGAACCAGATACCACGCTTTTTGAC
>SMUY01052608.1_pt1 | contig 12947 bp, 8 predicted proteins | sample 2456441 | NCBI WGS metagenome assembly SMUY01 (sample SAMN11095931, study PRJNA526329) | marine sediment metagenome | biome: Marine sediment; feature: Surficial sediment; material: Deep marine sediment; isolation source: Hadal surficial sediment | place: Pacific Ocean | collected 2014-11 | depth 0-1...
GGTCGGGAGTTTATTGCCTTTGAGAGATCAGATAAAGTAAATTGTAGTATATGGGGATATTCCTCGACTACCGAAGCTCTGAATTTTACATAGCTTCCAATAGTAGTAAATTAGAAGCCCGGATTGCTTTCTCTTCCGGGTATTCTAAGAAGTGAAATAAGAAGAAGAAAGATTTACCCGGAGTTGCGTGATTAATATAACCGATCATTCGCTGTATACGATTGGCACCGATCCGGTTTCTGCTGAGCAGCCTTGTGGGGAAAACGTTCGCTACGAAGCTGATTTCGAACAACTCGAAGCAGAGCTGGCGAAACAGGAATCGTTGGATGCTGAAATTGTCGACTGGAATGTTGTAGTCGACCTGTCTTCGCGTATCATAAAAAATTCTTCCAAAGACCTGCTGGTCGGATCTTACCTGTGTAATGCATTGTTATTGAATGAAGCTTACACAGGGCTTGCCGTTGGTCTGAAAATTCTCAACGACATGGTAGAGCAACACTGGGATTGTCTTTTCCCTCCCGCGAAACGGATGCGCGCTCGTCAATCCGCTTTTACCTGGCTGGCCGAGAAAGCCGGTATGTATATATCGACGAACCCCCCAACTGCTGCCGCCGATGCAGCAGCGGTAATCGAGGCCGCTGCAATGCTAAAACAGCTGGACAGCGCGTTGGTTGATAAAATGGGCGATCAGGCACCGTTGCTAACTGAATTATCGACGCCATTGAAAAACTATCTGAAAAGCGCCGAAGCCGAAACTGCAAAATCCGAGCAGGCAGCTGCGAAAAAAGAAGAAGAACCAGGGGAAACCGTTGCGGAGTCAGCGCCAGTTACTGAAGCTCCGGTCAAAGCAGCGAAGCCAAAACCCGAAGTCGACGCATTACCCGAAGCCGGCACGCTCGAATCAGAAGCAGACAGCAAAAAAGTTCTGCGCCAATTGCAATCGACCATCCGCGAACTTGCTTCGTTTTGGATCACGCAGAAACCGTCAGATGCCCGTGCATATCGACTGACACGACAGGCGGTCTGGATGGTGGTAGAAAATGCGCCACCTGACAACAACGGTGTAACGCAAATAAACCCGCCCACCCCCGAACGACTCAAATATTTCGAGGCCCAGCAGGAGAAAGCTGATCCGGTTGCGTTGATCCCGGAACTGGAAAAAACCCTGGCAAGATCACCGTTCTGGCTCGACGGACATTTCCAGCTTGTCAAATCGCTGCGAGGACTGGGTGGGGAATACGAGTCGGCAGCGCAAACCGTCATTCGCGAATTAAATTGTTTTCTGACGCGCCTACCGGAAGTCATTAACTTGTCTTTTGCGGATGAAACAGCGTTCGCTAGCGATCAGACTCGCATGTGGCTCGATGCAGAAGTGCTAAACCAGGCTGGCGACGTTAGCTCTGCAGACAGTGCCCGCCTCGAAGGAGAATCCTGGAGTCTGGCCCTGACTGAAGCTAAACAGCTCGCTGCCAGCGGTAAAAACGAACAGGCGCTAACGATTATGAACAATGGTTTGGCTAGTGCCGGTCAGATGCGAGATCAAATTTACTGGCGATGTGCGCTGGCGGAATTGCTATTCCAAAGCGGAAATACCGACGCGGCCTCCGCAATTCTCGAATCAGTTAGCCAGCAGGCGCAATCCAGGCAGATGGCTGAATGGGAACCTCAGCTGCTGTCGAAAATTTACAATCTTTTATATCAATGTTATCAAAAGCAGCAAAAGTCCAAAAAGGACGACAAGTCACTCCAGCACAAAACCGAGAAAGCTTTCGAGCAACTATGCTGGTTTGATCCCGTAACCGCCTTATCCGTAAAAGGAGGATAATATGTCAGATGGTTCAGTAGCGCCAAAAGAGCGCGTAAATATAGTTTACAAGTCGACCACCGGCGATCAGTCGGAAGACATCGAACTGCCGCTTAAATTGCTCATGATTGGCGACTATACCGGCAAAGCGAGCGATGAAACAGTGGAAGACCGCGCCCCGGTCAATATCGATAAGGATAATTTCGACAATGTGATGGCCGGATTTAATCTTTCGCTGGATATGAATGTTGGCAATACCCTGTCCGAAGAGGATGACGACATGGCCGTGCATATTGACATCAGGTCGATGAAAGACTTGTCCCCCGATAGTGTGGCAAAACAGGTTCCGGAGTTAGACAGTATGATCGAGATGCGAAAGGCTTTGCTTGCGCTTAAGGGACCACTGGGCAATGTCCCGGCGTTTCGCAAGGCAATCCAGAATATTTTGAACGACGACGGGTCGCGCGCGCAAATGATGAAAGAACTCGGCATTGAAAAATAACAACGAATACAGGTGATAGAAATGGCAGAAGAAAAGCAGGAGTCACAACAGGCTGAAGTCGAGGAAGGCGGTTCGCTGATCGATCAGATTATGCAGCAAACTCGTCTCAAGCCCGAAGACGAAGGTTATGATACGGCGAAAAAAGGCATCCAGGCTTTTATCGGTGATTTACTCACGCCGCAACGAAAAGGTGAAAAAGTAGAGCAAAAAATTGTCGATGACATGATTGCGGAAATCGACAATCGCATCAGTCAGCAAGTCGATGAAATAATCCATCATGAGGACTTTCAAAAAATAGAATCGGCCTGGCGAGGGCTCAAAATGGTCGTCGATCGTACCGATTTTCGCGAGAACATAAAAATGGAATTACTCAGCGTCTCCAAGGAGGAATTGCTCGAAGATTTTGAAGACGCACCCGATGTCACAAAATCGGGCTTATACAAGCATGTCTACTCGGCCGAATTTGGTCAATTCGGCGGGCAACCCTACGGGGCAATTATTTCTGATTATCAATTCGGTCCGGGGGCGCAGGATGTCAAGCTACTGGGCCAGGTGGCCAGCGTAAGCGCTATGTCGCATGCACCTTTTATTGGCGGCGCCAGTGCCGAATTTTTCGGTCTAGACAGCTTCGACGGCATGCCCAACTTGAAAGATCTCGAATCTATTTTCGAAGGTCCTCAGTATGCAAAATGGCAATCATTTCGAGAATCCGATGATTCGCGCAATGTCGGCCTGGCGATGCCTCGGTTTATGCTGCGTCAACCTTACGGCGATGAAAATCCCAGCAAAACATTCAACTATAAGGAGTCGGTGGATGGCTCGAAGGAAAATTTCCTGTGGGGCAATTCATCGTTTGCTTTTGCCACTAATTTAACCCGTAGCTATGCCAAGTATCGCTGGTGTCCCAATGTAATAGGGCCTACAAGTGGCGGGGTAATAGAAGATTTACCAATGCATAAATACGAGGAAAACGGTGAAATGAAAACCATGGCACCGGTGGAAACCAAGTTATCGGACCGGCGTGAATTCGAACTCTCAGAGCAGGGCTTCATGGGATTGACCGTGCGTAAGGGTACCGACAATGCGACCTTTTTCTCGGCAACTTCTCCTCAGAAAGCCAAGTACTTTGGAAACGACCCTGAAGCCAAGCAAGCTGAGACCAACTTCAAACTGGGCACTGAGCTTCCCTATTTATTTGTTGTCAATCGGCTTGCTCACTATATAAAGGTTATACAACGCGAAAATATTGGGAGCTGGAAAACGCGTAGCGAATTGCAGTCCGAGCTACAGAAATGGATTCGCCAATATGTTGCCGATCAGGATAATCCACCAGCCGCGGTACGCAGCAAACGTCCGCTACGCGAAGCCAAGATCGAAGTGTCTGAAGATCCGGGTAATCCTGGCTGGTTCCGGGTCGATATGTCGGTACGACCGCATTTTAAATACATGGGTGCAAGCTTTACCTTGTCGTTGGCTGGTAGGCTAGACAAGACGTAATTAGAGGACAGGAGCCGGGGAATGAAATCGAATTTTAGCGGGCTGATACAAAAACTCAATCCCTATTGTACCCAGGCGCTGGAAGCGGCGTCCGGCGTCTGCGTGAACCGATCGCACTACGAGGTATCGGTTGAGCATATGTTGTTGAAACTACTGGAAGACGAGCGCTCGGATATCCCCCTTTTGCTGGCCCATTTCGAAGTCGATTCGGGTGGCTGGAAAAAACAGCTACAGGGTGAGCTGGAACAATTGAAAAACGGCAATCCGGGCAAACCGGTATTTTCCGACTCCCTGCAAAACCTGTTTGAGGAAGCCTGGGTTGCGTCTTCGATGCATCTCTCGCAAACACAGATTCGTTCGGGAACCTTTTTGGCCGCCATGGCCGACAACCCACACCGTTACGGCATGAGTTTCCTCGATGCCATCGACAAGATCAACATGGACGAAATCGTCAACCAGTTTGACAGCCTGGTAGAAGTGTCGAACGAGCAATCGGCCACGCCCTCGGCAGCGGTTCCCGCCGGCGTAGCCACTGGCTCATTTCTGGAGAAATTTACCACTAATTTTACTCAGAAAGCCCGTGATGGCGATATAGATCCGGTTTTTGGACGCGACCGTGAAATTCGTCAGATGATCGATATTCTTGGACGACGACGCAAAAATAACCCGATAGCGGTGGGCGACGCCGGAGTCGGCAAAACTGCGGTTATCGAAGGTTTAGCGTTAAAGGTTGCAGAAGGTGATGTGCCCGAAATCATTCGTGATGTAGAAATTGTCGAGCTCGATTTGGGTGCGCTGCAGGCCGGTGCCAGTGTCAAAGGAGAATTTGAAAACCGGTTGAATGGTGTCATTAATGATATTAAGGCATCTGAAAAACCGATCATCCTGTTTATTGACGAAGCGCACACGCTTATCGGTGCGGGCGGTACCGCCGGTACCGGTGACGCGGCCAATCTGCTTAAACCAGCGCTCGCGCGTGGTGAATTGCGCACCATCGCGGCTACTACCTGGTCGGAGTACAAGAAGTACTTTGAAAAAGACCCGGCGCTCGCGCGGCGATTTCAACTGGTCAAGCTCGACGAACCCTCGGTAGAGAGCACCGCGGTCATTCTGCGAGGCCTGCGTGACATTTACGAAAAGGCGCACAATGTGTATATCCGTGATGAAGCCATAGCGGCGACGGCGGCGATGTCGGCGCGCTATATTACCGGCAGACAATTGCCGGACAAGGCGGTGGATACGCTGGATACTGCCTGTTCACGGGTCAAAATCAGCCTCTCGACCAAACCGGCGGCGATCGAGGATTTGGAACGAACTACCCAGATTAAGCAACGTGAGAAAAACGCGCTGGAAAGAGATATCAAAACCGGGCGTGCGCATGATAATGAACGCCTGGACGAATTGAACCGCGAAATCGAGGAAAATAATAAAAAAGTAGAAATTGAAATAAGCGACTGGCAGGAGCAAAAAATATTGGTCGATAAGGTGATCGAGCTGCGTACGCAGGTTGACGATGGCAAGGCTAAAGAAAAAGATCTGGCTGCTGCTATAGCCGAACTCGAAGGCTTTCAGAAGGATAAAACAAAAATTTCCTACGAGGTAACGGCCGATGTAGTCGCGGACGTCATATCCGACTGGACCGGGGTGCCGGTAGGGAACATTGTCAAGGACGAGGCCGCGGCACTGTTAAACTTTAACCAGAGCCTGAAAGCATGGGTTAAAGGGCAGGATCAGGCGATCGAAATTATCGATTCGATAATTCGCACTGCCAAGGCCGGCATGCAAAACCCCGATCAACCCCATGGTATCTTTTTGTTTGTCGGCCCCAGCGGGGTTGGTAAAACCGAAATGGCGCTAGGTGTCGCCAACCTAATGTTCGGCGGTGAACAATTTATGACCACGATCAACATGTCGGAGTACCAGGAGAAACATACGGTATCGAGGCTGGTAGGCTCACCGGCTGGCTATGTCGGCTATGGCGAAGGCGGAGTATTGACGGAGGCAGTGCGCCAGCGGCCCTATTCGGTCGTTTTGCTCGACGAAGTTGAAAAGGCGGACCTCGAAGTAATGAACCTGTTTTACCAGGTATTTGACAAGGGAACCCTGTCGGACGGCGAGGGCAGGTTGATCGATTTTAAAAACACCATCATCTTTTTAACTTCGAACCTGGCTTCGGCAACAATCATGGAGATGTGCGACAAAGACTCGATGCCTTCAATCGAAAGTCTTACCGAGGCAATACGTGGCGAATTGCAGGCCCATTTCAAACCGGCGCTGTTGGCACGAATGACGATTATTCCATTCTTTCCGCTAAAGGGGGAGGTATTGAATTCAATTGTCAAACTCAAGCTCGACAAGGTGGCAAAGCGACTCAAGCAAAATCAGGCGCTCGATTTCGACTATGACGACAAGGTGGTCGAACAAATTGCTTCGCGCTGCAAAGATATTGAATCCGGTGCGCGCAATATCGATCACATTGTCAATAAAACCTTATTACCACTGATATCGACTCAGATTTTGAGCAATATAGGTGAGGAAACAGCATTTACCAGGTTACAGCTTCGGATCAATGACAAGAGCGAGTTTGATGCGCAACTATGTTGACTGACCTGAAGTTATAATTCACAACAACCAACCAGGAGAAAAGCCATGCCAATACCAGCATATATGAGTGTAGAAGGTGTAACACAGGGTCTGATTACCGAAGGCGCTTTAACCGAAGACAGCGTCGGTAACCTATACCAGGAAGGCCATGACGATGAGTTCATGGTGCAGGCATTTGAACACAGCATTTCGATTCCGCGCGATGCGCAAAGTGGTCAACCATCGGGTACGCGGGTACATATGCCGATGAAGGTAACCAAGGTCTTTGATAAATCGTCGCCTTTACTTTACCAGGCGCTTGTCACCGGCGAGAGTCTGATCTGTACCATAGAGTGGTTTCGAACATCCTCGGAAGGGACGCACGAACACTATTTTACCCAGGAGATTGAAGGCGCGGTGGTTGTCGATATGAAATCGATCATGCCGAATTGCCAGGATCCGAGCCAAGGTCATTTCACCCATCTGGAAGAGGTAAGTTTCAGTTATAGCACCATTACCTGGACCCACGAAATCGCCGGCACCGAGGGTAATGATGATTGGCGTGTTGCCGCGGGTTCGTAAAAACAAAAAGTGCCAGACCCGGTCAAATATCTCTTACTGACCATTTTGCTTTTTCTCGCTTCGGCCTGCTCTTCAACGCCAACAGAGCTTTCTGTCGAAGAAGAGCAGTGGATTTACGAAGTTAGAGCCATCAATCTGGTACTGAGGGCGACCGCCGACGTAAATTCCGTCAGCGGCCGACCTCATTCTATTGCCGTGGGATTATTCCAGATGAGCGATCCGAATACCTTTAGCGGGTTGTCGGTCACCCGGGAAGGCGCGGTGGAGTTATTGCAGAAGGGAAAAATTGACGAAACCATAGTAAATTATCAGTTGATAACCATGCGCCCGGGTGAACAAAAAAAAGTATCAATCAGCCGGGCGCAAACAGCAAAATATATTGGCGTCATAGCGGGCTACTTCAAGCTGAATCCAAGAACAGATGTGAAGATTTTTTCTATACCCTTTCGAGCTATAAAGCGAGGTATCGTGGAAAAATCACTTGCCTGGACTTCTTTGATCAGCGACACGGCGAAGGCCGTGCCCGGCAAACTTACCGTGATTGTAGATCTCGGTCGAACGGCCTCAAAACAGATCGTAACGATCGAGGATGAATTGTTACGGGAAAACCGGGTTTCTACCGAACCGAGCAAGAGCCAGCAGGAAAGCTGGTTCAGGAATCTCAAATCGGAATTGTCAGAAAGTGAATGAATAGGGTAAACAGTGGCTAGTTGTCCGAGGGTCATCCTTCCCCAACCAATCGAGGTGTGTCGTGAGTAATAGTAAACCCATTTTTTGGCACCAGGGATTATTTCTGCAACCGCAGCATTTCCAGCTATCCGACCAATATCAGGATGCCCGCCTTTTTCCTTACCAGACTTTTATGCAACCATATTTCTGGGGTGTATGCCGCATAGAAATGTTGGCCTCATCGCTCAGTCATCGCACTTGTGAAATCGAGTCTGGAGAATTCATGTTTCCGGATGGCACCTTTGTCTCTGTCCCCGGTAACGCTGTCGTCAGCCCGCGTTCGTTTGAAGACGAATGGGTAGACCCTGAAAAGCCCTTTACAATTTACCTTGCAATACACAAGTTAAGTCAATTTGACGACAATGCCACCGTGCTTGCAAACCTCGATGAGCACGCTGAAACGACGACTCGATATATCACCACCGCCGCCTCTGAGGATGTCAAGGATGTTTACGTGGAAGGTAATGACGCGCAGGTTAAGTTTCTGCGGCACGCGTTAAAAATAGTATTCGACAACGAGAAAGATGAACTCAATGACTATGAATTCATCGCGATTGCCCAGGTGATTCGTGAAGGTGACGCGATCATTTATAACCGGCAGTATTTGCCGCCCTGCTTAACAATCGCATCGGTACCCGAGCTAACCCGTATCGTCAAGGAAGTGCGCGATGAAATAACCGGTCGCGCCATGCAATTATCCGCCTACAAATCACCAGCACATGCGAAGAAAGATTTTGACGCCAATATGTTGCGCTACAAAATGGCGCTTCAATCCCTGAGCCGATTTGTACCACGATTATTCCACATCACCGAATCGGGCAATGTACACCCCTGGGAGGTATACGGTGTAATGCGCGAACTGGTTGGAGAGATCAGCACTTTTACTGATCGGATCAGTGTTCTGGGTGAGACTGCAGATGGCGAACGCCTGGTACCGGCTTACGAGCATAATAATCTCGGTAACTGTTTCCACCAGGTGAGCGCGATGATAAGCCAGTTACTCAACGAAATCACCATTGGGCCTCAATTCCTGGTTGAAATGAAGTTCGACGAGGTGGCCTTTAGTGCAGACGTGCCAGCGGAATTTTTTACCGAACATGTCGACTTTTTCCTGATTGTCAACACGGTTGAAGATTTCGAAGAATCGCAGAAATCACTGCTTACCGCGGCCAAGTTATCCTCGCGTGATATGGTCGAAACCCTGGTTGAACGCTCGTTACCCGGGGTCGGCATGATATATCTTTCCACTGCGCCACCTGGCTTACCACGGCGACCGAATTCGTATTACATGCGCCTCGATATTCACGACGATCAATGGTCTTCGGTTGTGCGCCAGGAAAATGTCGCCCTGCTTTGGGCTGAAGCACCCGAAGATACCTCAATAGAACTGGTTGTGGTGAGGAAGTAACAATGCGCATTGTCGATGGCTTTACCGAAGTGTTTTTATTCACGCGCAAGTTTTGTCGCGGTGAAATAGAAGCCATGCCAGTCGAACAGGTTCGTACCGAATTGCAAAGCCGGTTTGATATCTCCGAGCGGCTGGCCGAGGATATCGGCCTGCCCGATGAATTGTACCAATCGGCAAAATTTCCGGTGGTTGCGCTGGTAGACGAAATGCTGCAAACCTCGGACTGGTATGACAGGGCAGCCTGGGCGAAAAATCCGTTGCAGCGCATATATTTTAATACCACCAACGCGGGCGCAGAGTTTTATGAGCGCATGAATGTATTAAACAAGTTTGGCCCTGATCGGGATATTCGCGAAGTATATGCACTTTGCCTTGGCCTTGGATTCCATGGGCGCTATTTTCGCGGTGAAGACCGGAAGTATTATGAACAAACTAAAGCTTTTAACCTGAGCCTGTTGTTACCTGACGAGGCCCTGAAGAATATCGATTCGGCTACCCTGTTTCCGTTTGCCTATAAAGCAAGCGATGCGCGCAACGATAATCCATTCAAATCACGTTTTAGTATTTATCCAATTATGGTGGGCGTTCCTATCGTGGTGCTGATATTGATGATCGGAATATACCATCTGAACATTGCCTGGTTGCTCGACCAGGTTCAGGCAATGGCGAAGTACTAGCGGATAATAATCAATGAAAACCTTTTTTATTTTCCTGCTTTACCTGTTTATCATTCTACTGATAATCGCAATAGCGTTTGGGGTAGCGATATTATTTGAACGCCCCTACGAAGAGGCAGCACTTGCGGCCGGCCTGGTCCTCGCGGCCTGGTTGCTAATCGTACTCATCAAGAAAGCAATTATCCGCTACCGTGCGCGTGCGCAAGTACTACGCGTGCTGCAACAGGAACACGCGGAACGCGATGCGGATCTGGGCATTTCACCCAGGCAGCTAAAGAAAAAACTGGTCAGGAACTGGGCCAGGGCGCTCAAGTTGCTACGCAAATCGCATTTAAAACTTCGAGGTGATCCAATCTACGTGCTGCCCTGGTACGTGTTTTTTGGAAAACCCGGCTCAGGCAAGAGTACCGCGTTGAAGAATGCCAAGTTACTTTCACCGGCGATGGAACTCTCTGAACATGAACAGGGCTCGACACTGAATCTGGAATGGTGGCTGTACGATCAGGCGATTATTCTCGACACAGCCGGTCGCTACGCGGTACCGGATAACGATAAACGCGACCGCCAGGAATGGACGACGTTATTGCGGATGTTATCCCGGCACAAGCAGAAAGAACCGCTGAATGGCCTGGTGCTAGTGGTTGCGGCGGACCGATTGCTTAACAGTAGCGAGGAGGAGTTACGTGCCGAGGGCCAGCAGATTCGTGCCGGCATTAACGAGCTGATGGAACGGCTCGAAATCCAGATGCCAGTCTACCTGATGGTAACCAAGTGCGATCTGATAGATCAGTTTACCAACTGGTGTCAATACCTGCCGAAGGAATCTCTTGACCAGGTAATGGGCTACCTGTGTGAAGTTCATGTTGCCGATATCGATAAAACGCTTGATATTGCTTTTGACCGGGTACTCGATCGACTCAAGGAGTTACGCCTGTTAATGATGGAACGCGGAGATTATCCCGATGATAGCCTGATCGAGCTGCCGGTTAATATGGAAAAACTGCGCACTGGCCTGCATGCCTTCGCGCAGACCGCACTCAAAGATAACCTTTACCAGGAAACCCCCCGCTTTCGAGGCCTGTACTTCAGTTCTAGTCAACAGTCCACCGAAGAGGGTGCAGACGCGGAAATGACAAACCGCGGACTTTTCCTGCACGAATTATTTACCCGTGTTATGCCGCCGGACAGAGGATTATTGTCGACTTTGCCCAGTGCTGAAAGGATACGCAGAGCAATCAGGAATTATGGGGTGAGCATTAGCGGACTCACTCTGGCGCTATTATTAGCGGGCCTGAGCGTGGCCTTTGTAAACGATCTGGCGGGCCTGAATGCTCTATTGAGCAGGCATACGGAAATAGAAGTGACCCAGAAAGATATTAATGCCCAGATTAACTCACTAAACCGCCTGAATGAATTGATAATCGATGTCGCTGAAACTGAACAGAACTGGACTTTACCCTGGTATGGTCCCTATGTCGATAGCCCGCACTCAGGTCGATTAAAACGGATCTTCCTGCTGGCTTTTGACAAAGATTTACTGGCTCGCCTGGATGAGCGAATTTCCGCAACAGCCAATTCTGATCTTGAAAGCGAGGAGCGAGCCTACCTGGTTTCGGGCATAGTACGACGCATAAATTTAATCTCGGCACGGCTTGAGCAAGGTCTGAGTACATTCGAGACCTTACCTGAAATTCCAGAACAGTACTTGCGTGTCATCGACCCTGATATTAACACCGAGACTTCTTTGCTATTCAATCCACTGTATCAGAAATATGTCCAGTTATTGCCATCCAACGTCGAACTTTCAGATGAACGCCTGCGATTGAAAGCTGCACTGGAAACAGTGATCGCCGCCAGTCGGGGAGATTTCAAGTGGCTAATCAGATATACCGAGTTGCAGCGTTTTCCTAATGTTAAGGTTGGGGATTTCTGGAGTGGAAGTCGACAGTTGATCGACCAGCCCGTGGTATCTTCGGCCTATACTCTGGAAGGGCTCGAATTTATCGAAAAATTTCTCGATGAACTGATTGTTGCAGGTGCGGATTCGGCAGTGCTGAGCAATGTCAAAGACAACTTCATGGTGTTTTACCAAAGAAACTACTTGAAGGAATGGGTGGCATTTGCCGAAGAGTTTGACTATGGCAGGAATAAGCTTCGTGGGCGCAAGGAATGGTTGAACGCGATGGAATCCATGACGACTCCGAATAACCCGTATTTTGCGGTAATGCGCAGGATACAACGCGAAATCGAACCTGTGCTTTCGGAAGGTCTTTTCAAGGCACGCGATCAAATCGATTATTTTGCCGATATTCAGGATCACACGGGTGACGATTCGGGGCCCGATCACGCAAAGGCGAAGAAAAAAGCGACCAAAGCCGCGCTAAAGGTGATTGGAAAGTTTGGTAAGGCAGGTAAGCTGATTGCCAAAGGGACCAAGAAAGGACTAAAGGCCAAAAAGAAGCTGGGTGGTAAAGAGCAAGAGCAGCTCGATGACCAGCTGGAAAAAGCCGCCGAGGCCTATGTTGCCTACAAGGAAGGGTTAAAGAACCTGGCCTTTAACGGCGATGCGATCAATTTGTCCTATGCCGAAACTGCGCATGCGTTTACCCATCCCAATGATCTCTCGTCCGGTGATGGTGCGGGCGCGCAGGCATGGGACGCAATCACCAGATTACAGTACATTGTCGGTAAACCCAGGGAGAGCACACGAATATTCTGGAACCTTTATACCGGTCCGGTGCGCCTCGCCTACCGCTACATGCGCGAGGAAGCGGCGTGTTACCTGCAAAATAGCTGGGAAGATAATGTACTTGCGGGCCTGGAGGGAGTGAGCGAAGAAAAAATCGGAGAAACACTAATCGGCGAGAATGGCTTGCTGTGGAATTATACCAGTACTGAAGCCGCGCCTTTTTTAAAGAAAAAACTAAAGAAAGGTTATATTTCCGTCCGGGTAAATAATAACGGACTGGATTGGCAACCACAATTCATCGAATTTGTTAATCACGCCGATGCCGGTAAAAATATCGTGTCAGGTGAGTTTGTTGTCAGTATCGGAGCGCTACCTACCGGAATCAATCAAAGCGCCCAAATCTCACCCTTTGCCACCTTTATAGATTTACATTGTGCCGACGGTGTGCAATCGCTGGCCAACTACAACTATTATAC
>SMUY01211477.1_pt1 | contig 12944 bp, 10 predicted proteins | sample 2456441 | NCBI WGS metagenome assembly SMUY01 (sample SAMN11095931, study PRJNA526329) | marine sediment metagenome | biome: Marine sediment; feature: Surficial sediment; material: Deep marine sediment; isolation source: Hadal surficial sediment | place: Pacific Ocean | collected 2014-11 | depth...
CTGGCGAGGATCTGCGCCTCCCGTGTGAACCGGGCGAGGCGGTCAGGATCAGCGGCGAAGGCGTCGGGGAGGATCTTCAGCGCGACCTCGCGGTTGAGCTGCGTGTCCGTGGCCTGCCAGACCTGGCCCATGCCGCCCTCGCCGAGGAGGGCGGTGACGTCGTAGTGGGCTAGACGGTCACCGACCTTCACAGACATCGGCTGATCACGCTCACGGACGAGTGACGACGATACTGCGCGGTTGGAGCACCTTGTAGAAGTAGCCGTTGGCGGTGAGAATAAGATTCAGGGCCTCTTCGATGGTGACGCCGTCGAGCTGCACGGAGTACGAGCGGTCCTGAAATTGTTGGTCGTAGACCATATTGATGCCAGTGGCGTTACCGATGAACTCCAGGATGTCCTTGAGGCTCGCGTCCCGAAACTGAATGTGGAGCTGCTCCTGCGAAGACGGGTCCAGCAATGGAGGCAGTGGCTGCAGCCCTACGGGCGCGACAGCGTGACGGCGCCGTAATGACGCCGTCTTCCGCTCGCGAATCTCGCGTTCGATCGCAGTGAGCCGGTCGATAGCGCGGCCGTTCGAGGGAGCATAGGTCAGGGCCTGCCGGTACTCCGCTAGCGCAGCGGTCAGCTCGTCGCGCGCTTCCAGCTCGCGTGCGTTGTCCAGGTGGCCCCATATCGCACGGAGCTTTGTGCGCTCGAGGGCAAGGCGGACCTCGGCTCTGCCGGGGTCTTCCTGGAGCGCGCGCCGGTAGGACGCGACCGCTGCGTCCCAGTCACCGGTTCGACCCGCACGCTCGCCCTGCTGGTAGGCCCCAGTCGCGCAGCCATGCACGAGCCCTGTACTGAACGCCAGACCGATCACACAACCGTACAGTCGGTAGACACCGCGTGCCCTGCGAGCCGAGCCGCACGCCGCCGACACGCCCATGGCGCCTCCTGGGGGAATATCCGATGGTGGCCCGCTGATTATGCCACTGCCCGGGGCGAACGCAACCTGTACTGGGGCGAGCGGTGTGCCACGGGCAGTCCGAGCGGTCCGATTGGCTGTTGCTCGCGGTCTCGGGGAGTGTCGCGCGGTGCAGGAGTGCGTGGACGCGGGGGGCAGAGACCGTCGTCGCGGCCTGAGGTGCTCACCGCGATCGCACGCACGTGTGACGTGATGATCCGCTGGTCCCTTGCGTGGAGCTCCAGGTGCGATCGGGCGAGCCGTTGGTGGCCGCCAGTCAGGGGTGCTCAACGAATTTCAAGTCGTCGGCGTCGCGCTGTGCCGCCCTGAACGCCGCCCATCCCAGGCCCGAGAGGAACAACACCTTCACGACGATACCTTCCCGCAGGGGAGACGCCAACGTCAGGGCACTGGCCGCGATCACGACTGTCAACAGGGCGCCTGCGTCTCGAGGTCGCCCAGCGTTTCCCCACGCAACCAGATCGTCCAGGTGCCCCTGCACTCGTAGGCGATCACATCGTAGTCTTCGTCCGGTATACGCGACATCGCTGAGTCTCCTTCCTCGCGTGGGACCACCGGCGGGGAGGGTGCAACAGCGGTACCGATCAGAACGCAGGTGAACGCGGTGGGCAGCTGCTGAGGAGGGCAGGTCCTGCAGAATCCACCGGTGGCCCTCATGATAGACAACGCGCACGAGAGGAGAACCGAACACCGGTATCCGACCGCCGAATCTTACGCGGCCAGTGGTCCTGCGTGGAGCACTCGACGGACACTCTGCTGCAGCTCATCGACTTTGAACGGCGTGGGCAGACAGCTGGCCCTCCGGAGACCCGTGCGCACGCCAGCGTCGTCCTCCGCATGTCCGATGACCACCAACACCTTCATGATGGCACCCAGACAATACGCGAGGTCGAACCCGTTCATGTCGGGCAGCACCACTTCGGTGACGAGCAGATCGATCTCGCTGATGTGTCGCTCGGCAATGACCATCGCGTGCTCCGCGTTCGGTGCCTCGAGCACCTGATACCCCTGGCTCTCAAGTGCGCGTCGGATAAGGCGCCGGACCGGTAGTTCGTCCTCGACGAGCAGGATCGTCGCGACCGGTGGTGTGGGTGTCATGCGCATGCTCCTCCGTGGCTCGTGGGAGGCCGCCCGGACCGGGTGGCGCGCGGGGAGTCGCCCTGGACCACCCGGTGGCCCTGGGCATGGCACACAGGATATGCACCGCAAGTTTCGGGCCGCATCCGAGACGTCGCGGCGGGGCAGGAGAAGCCCCGCAGGCGTGCGCGTGCGTCAGCGTCCTGAGGGCCTGGCACGGCGACGACGGCATGGAGGTGATCCGAGACGTGACAGCGGCCGACAGAAGCGTTACTCCCTCGCCGGGAATCCGCACTGTATCGGAGGTGACATCCAAGCTGCGAGGCCCCTGCGCGTTGTCCCCCCCCAGGCGGTGTCCGAGGCGGGGCGCCGCTCCTACTGTCGACTACTGGTCACCACGGAGGCCCGGACGGCCCACATCACCCCCCACAGACGCCTGAGTGCATTGGTCCGATTGGACCCCGACCTGGGCGTTGAAGGGGGTAGTGCCCGAGAGGCTGTTGTGGGTGTCTGACCGTCCGTGGACGCCAGCCTGGCACCACCCCGCCAGGTCGAGCGCGGCCTCAGCTGACAGGCTTCGGGCTGGAACCACGCGCTCCGAAGAAACCTGCCGCCGGACGATGTGCGGGGTCTCTGCTATCGTTCTTGCACAGGGAGCAGGATGACTGCGAGTGGGTCGTGCGGGTGCGATCCCCGCCCTCGGCACCATATGATCAATCAGCTACGGCTGTGCGCAGGCCAACACAAGGACGACAACAGAAGTAATCACAGTCACTACCGCGCACCACCACCGCCTGTGGTCGTATCCAATGAGAACGGATCAGGGCCTCGCCGTGCGGCAAACTCCTGCTCGCGAACCCGCGCACCGATGAACATCGCCGGTAAACCATAGTTCCCTTCGTGGCACCGCGGCTCATAGTAGATTCGATTCTGCGCATCGCTCTGACGCTTCAGTTCCTGCCGGACGGTCCACGGCGCCACCCACACGGTCGGATCCTCGATCGTCACCTCGTACTCGAGCGTGTTCGCGTCCACGCGTGTGTACCGTTCGACGAGCTTGAGGTTCGCCCCTGAGCCACGAAACGGGAACTTGGGAGAGAAGTTCGTCGTCTCGATGACCAGCGTGTCACCCTCCCATTGCCCTCGTGAGTCGCCGTGGCGGAGACGGATCTGGCTCGCCGGATGACTCCCGCTCAGGTAGATGATGCGCTGGAACCCCTGGCCCTGCCCGGTGTCATAGCCCAGCGCGATTGAATCTTCGCCCTGCACGATACGACGGAACCCATTGAAATCGGGTGTGGCGCCAAGCATGCACCGATCGCCCAGACTCTGGTCTTCAGGGCCGTCGTGGCGGTTCATACGCGACGTGTTGTAGAAAGGCGGGACATCGAACCGGCGCGGCGACGGGGGCCCGTATTGCCCGCCTTCGCAGCCGGGTGCGTCTTGCTCGCAGGTCGGAGTGTTCCTCATGAGCATCACACGCCACTCGCGCCGGATCTCGTCCTCCAGCATGGCCTCTGACGTCAGCGGGGGAAGCCTCCCGTCCGGCGGATCGACGACGAGCGACGTACGCGGACCGGCCGGCTTCACCGAGGTATAGACGGCATTATATGCACCAGAAACGTCTTGCGGGCTGCCGCGGGGGCCGCGCCGGTCGCGCCCCACGTTTCCCATGCGAACCTGATCGCGTGTGGCCCGCTCTTCAGGGGTCGCAAACTCTCGATCGCCAAGCTCTGGCGCCCGTTCAAAGGGTGTGGCGTAGACATCGAGCCAGATGCCCTCCAAGTTCGGATGTCCCCACGCGTTCGTGCCTGCAGTCTGGCCACGCATCGGGACCGCGGTGAACTGGAGGACCACCACGATGGTGGCGAGCACCATGACCACACCGAGCGACTCGAGCACTCGTTCCTTCATGTCCCAACCTCTTCTCTGGGGCGCGCCCCGCCTGGTCGCGTCGCCGGCGATCGAGAGCGTCACTGCCGTTCCGAAGGTCGGCGGGCTTGATCATTATTACCTGCGCCTCGCTGCGTGAGTTCGCGGCAGTGATCGGGGCGCGTCTGGGTGTCTACGGCAATCGATCGCGTAGCAGAGCCGCGACTGTGTCGTGACCGCGCCTGGTGGCCCACGCCAGCGGCGTCGCCCACGGCTCGGCGTCCGGTTCTTGCGCGGATGCGCCTCGGTCCAGGAACAGCCCCACGAGCTCCTGCCGGCCCCAGCGGCGTGCAGCGGCGAGCCGCCCTCCAGGTCACACGCCCGGAGACGCGACTCGTCGGCCTCGAGCAGCCGGGTGGCCTCGGGGTTCTCGGCACGTCGGATTGCCTGGTTGATCTGCTCCTGAACCGGGGTGACATTCGAGCTCGGGCCGCTCATCGCTTCACGGCGACGTTGCTCCTCCGCCTCGATGGCGGCGACGACGTCATCGAACCCGCGGTCGCGTGCCAAGGTGTGTGCATCGGTTGCGTCACGAAACGGCCAGACGCCCTTGCGCGCGTCGGTACCCGCCCTCATCAGGACCGTCACCATCTCGACATCGCGACCCATCACGGCGTGGTGGAGCGCACGACGCTCGTCGTTGCCGGCCGAATCGAGCTCCACGAGCTCGGGTCGCTGGCGTAGCATCCTGGCCACCGTGTCGACGTCGCCGTCGATAACGTGTGTGATGAGCTCGGTGACCGAAACCGTAGCGGCCATGTTCCAGCTGCGTGGAGACAGACACGGGTACGCGGCCAGCATATCAAAAGCTTCGGAGATCGTGGTCACGGCGCGGGAGTGGACTCGTTCGATAATTCAGCCTGCAAGCTCGAGCCAAGAGATCGGAAACTTGTCCGCCAGACATAGGCGACCAGCGGCAACAGAGCAAGCGCAACGCCGACTTCCCACTACGTCGTTCGTCCATCCGCGTTAATTCGGGGTCCACCGGAGGACGGTCAGTTCTGCTGACCGCATTTCGAGCCGCCGCAGTCCCGGGCTTCGACGGTCCAGCCCGCTGCGCGCGAGGCGGTCAGCATGCTGAGCCACGTGGTCCAGACCGTGAGCCACGCCGGCTGTCGCCGCGCCCGCTACGGGCGTGCGGGACGGGGTTTCGGTGTATAAAGGCTCTGATTCAGCGGGCGAAATGGAAATCCTTGTTCATTGCCCAGGAAGGAGGGGAGCGGTGAAGCGTATTATCATCTGCTGCGACGGTACGGGAAATCAGTTCGAGTCCAATATCACCAACGTGGTCGAGACCTACAGCCTAGCGAAGAAGACCCCCGAGCAGGTCGTGTACTACGACCCCGGCGTGGGGACGGGCGGCTGGGAGTACCACGAAGAGTCGGGGAGGTTCCAGGCCGTCTCGGATAAGGCGACCGGAGGGGGGCTGCAAGAGAACATCGAGGACACCTACCGCTTCTTGATGGAGGTCTACGAAAAGGGCGATCATATCTACCTCTTCGGGTTCAGTCGCGGTGCGTTCACCGTGCGCTCCCTGGCCGGGATGCTCCATAAATGTGGGCTTCTCCAGAGCACCGCGGAGAATCTGGTGGAGTACGCCGCCAAGATCTACAACACGAAGCGCAACGGCAAGGTTGCCGCCGGGTTCAAGTCCACCTTTTCGCGTAGATGCCCAGTGTACTTCATCGGGGTGTGGGACACCGTGGGCTCACTCAAGATGAACGCCGGGAAGCGATTCCACAACGCGAAGCTGAACAAGGACATAAAATTCGGCTACCACGCCATGGCGATCGACGAGATTCGCCAGGACTTCCCGGTCAGCCCTTGGGACGAAACCAACGTCAAGCCGGGTCAGGTTGTGGAGCAAGTGTGGTTCGCCGGGGTGCACTCGAACGTTGGCGGGTGGTACGACGATCGGGGACTGTCGAATATCTCGCTCCAGTGGATGATGGCGAAGGCGAAGGCCTGCGGGATGCAGATCGACGACGCGGCCCTGGCGAAGAAAAGAGGCAATCCCAACGGCAAACTCGAAGACTCTCACACAGGCTTCTGGAATTTCCGCGGAACGAACGTACGGAAGATCGCTGCGGGCTCCAAGATTCACACGTCCGTGATCCGGAGGCGACGCAACCCGTCGAACCACTATGCACCCGCCAACTTACCGGCACGTTTCGTCGAAGTGGACTAGGCTGGGGCGGGGTGCCCGCGCGTTCCAGTCTAGACTGCCGTCCCGGTACAAGACCTGTTTCCTGGCCACGATATCTCTCAGTCCCGGCTCGCACCTCGGGCACACGACGACGTGACCACCCTCCTCGGTCAGGGGGCATGGGCCAGGGCTGGCAAGTCACCGACGTGGCAGCTCAACTCTTTCGCGGCGGACCCTGATCGGCTCGCACGGGTCAAGCGGGAGGCCCAGATCCTCGCTAGCCGCAACCACACCAACATCCACGACGGCCAGCGGGCGGCCTAGCCGCCCGTGGTGAAAGTCCCGCTGCATTCGGCTGGCGCTGCATCCGCCCTGCCTGCGCCAGCCGCCGCCCGGCCAGTTCATGTTCGGGCTATGGCCAGGTCTCGCCGAAGCCGTGGCAAAGGCGGATTGGTCCTCGGTCGAATACAGGCCGGTATTTTCCCTCGGCGCGCCTTGTACCGGCCGTGCGCGGCATTGCCACGACGGTTCTTGGTGCGACGCGGGGTTTCACCACGGACTGCTAGCCGGGCCGCAACGACCCGGCGGATGAGCGAGGTAGCCAGGACCGGTGACTTCGCCGAGCAGATCGAGGTCACCACACGACGCCGGCGGTTGTGTCGAGCGGTCCCTCCGTCGGACGACGTGCCGGGGTCGAGGGACGCGGTCGCTATCGGGACGGGGCCGGGAACCGAGCAATCCTGTCGCCGCCGGCGACGCCGCCAACCCAAATCTCGTCCCCGACCTGAATGGCGACTGTCCCGAGAATCAGAAAGTCGTTCGAGGGGTAGCGGACGATTTCCTCGGCCGTGAATGTCTGCAGATCGATCTGCGCGACCCGCGACGTGACCCCGTCGCACCGCCCCTGCCCGATGCACTCCCCGATCGCCGCTCGCGTTGGCCCGAGATGACCGGCGGCAAACAACGTCTCGCCGGGGCCCCAGCGGACGTTGTCGATATGAAACCCGACTTCCACCGCGTCTGTGTGGACCGGTGTCCGTCCGCGCGACAAGCGGATCAACGACTGGCTGCCATAGCCACCAACATAGAACCACTGACCGTCTCGAGAGATCTCCAGTCCGTTCGGACCAATGTCCTCGCTGCCGGGTACGCGGCTCCACTCAGTGTCTGTACTCCATTCCCACACGTCGCCCGTCCGAGGGCTCGTCGCCGCAAAGCCACCCTCCGGCAGCGCGACGACGGAATTCAGCCCAAGCGCCTCGGGTGCCACCGCGCAGCCCACCCAGGTAAGGGTGGGTACGGCCCCGTCCATGTCGAGCTCGAAGACTTCAATCGCTTCCCGATCGCCGTGGCCAACGACATACAGGGTGTGGCGTCCGTTGTCGCCAGGGCGCAGGTTGAGACCGTGTGGCCTGAACTGCCTCGACACGGGTCCGGGGCATGCGCCGTAGGTCCCGGTGTCGTGTCGTGGTCGTGATGTCTCGGTCGGAAAAAGTACGGTCGTGGTGTGGTCGCGGGTGTCAGCCAGATAGAGGTGTCCTTCGTCCACCATGCTCGAGACCACGACCCAGGGGGACTGGGGGACGGGCGCCAGGTCTTCCGGGCTGACCGGTCCACACAGAAACTGGACCTCGCCATCCGGCTCGCAGGTCTGTGCGTGTGCTCCGGATGCACCCAGCCACACGAGGCAGATCGTGAACGCGCCGATTGCTGTTGGTGTCTTCATGAGATGTCCTCCCGCTTCATCCAGCGGCTCGCGTGCTCCTGTGCGGTGGGCACCCGATCGCGGCGACTGACGTGGCTCTGTGGCCGATTATGCCACTGTCGGGCCGATCGCGGGGCGAACCGCCGTCGCGTGGGGACTCTCACCCGACAGCTGGACAGTGGTATGCTGGGGCCACTCACGAGCAGGGTTCGGCTGGTCGGAGTCCAACGCGCATGGAGGAGCATCATGAGCAACCTGAGGGGCGCCCTGATTATCGCGGCCGTGGCGTGTCTGTCCACCAGTCTCAGCGTGCGAGCCGCAGGTGTTCCGGCCGGCACCCGACCGGCGGCCGGCGCAGCGTCCGTCCAGACCGGACGCGATCACGAGCCGCTCGTCGGGACGTACAGGCTGGTCACGACCGAGGTCAAGGACCAGGACGGGACCTGGCGACCGGTCCCGAACTACGACTCGATCGGCTACATCACCTACAGCGACTCCGGCTACATGGGCGTGCACGTGATGCCGAAGAACCGGATACCATTCGCCGCCAACCCACCGACGCCGGAGGAGGCGCAGGCAGCGCTTCGGGGGTACAGCGCGTACTACGGCCCGTACACCGTGCATGCGGACGAGAGCGCGCCGTTCGTGGTGCACCACCGGGTGGGTCAGATCAACCCGGGAGGCGAGGTCGACGCGAAGCGCTTCTTCGACCTCATCGGGAACCGGCTCATTCTGACGCCGGCGCCAGCCAGTGGGGGCAAAGCGCAAGCCACAAGACACATCGTGTGGGAGAGGCTGCCTGACGCGCCGCTCTCCGCCGAAGCGAAGAAGTTCGTGGGGTTCCGTCAGCTGCTGTACACGGACCGCTATACCGAACGAGATGGCCGCGTCGTGACGCATGGGCAGAAGAACGAGGGGCGCGCCGGCTCCTACATCATCTACACGCCAACCGGTCACATGATGGTGCATCTGATGGCCAGGGAGGGGCGAACGCCGTACGCGGGCGCGACGCCCACCCCGGAGGAGGCGCTGGCGGCGTATCGGAGTTACGGCGGGTACTTCGGACGGTTCACCGTCTACGCAGACGACAACCCTCCCTATGTCGTCCACAATCAAGAAGGCAGACCGAACCCCGGCACGCCGACCGACGCCGAGCGGCTGTACCTGCTCAGTGGAGACGTCTTGCGGCTAGGAGGACGGCCGCGAACGACCAACGGTGAAACCCGCGGAGGGCACCTGTATTGGGAGCTACTCCCGCCGTTGACCGGCCGTCCCGAATGATGGGGAGACCCGCGATGGCATTGAATCCTGCCCCCGGTGCATGTGCGCTGCCGTTCGCTATCATCCTGCTCCTGGGGGCGTCGACGGGGGCGGCGCAGTCTGGGGCAGCAGATGGGGAATGGCGGACGTATGGTGGCGACCTGGGCAGCACGCGGTACTCGCCGCTGGACCAGATCGACGGGGACAATTTCGAGGATCTCGAGGAGGTGTGGCGGTTCAGGACCAGCAACCTCGGGCCATACCCCGACTTCAACTATCAGACCACCCCGCTGATGATCGATGGCGTGCTCTACGCCACGGCGGGGAGTCGCCGCGACGTCGTGGCGCTCGATGCAGCGACAGGCGAGATGCTCTGGATGTACAGGCTGGATGAAGGCGAGCGGGGAGCAAACGCCATTCGGCGCATGTCGGGGCGTGGCGTGGCCTACTGGACCGACAGGCAGGGCGACGACCGGATCTTCGTCGTCACCATCGGCTATCAGCTCGTCGCGCTCGACGCGAAGACCGGACGGCCGGTTCCCGGCTTCGGGGCCGACGGCATCGTCGATCTCAAACAGCACAACGACCAGCTCATCGATCCACTCACCGGCGAGATCGGGTGGAACAGCGCGCCGATCGTGGCCCGCGACGTCGTCATCGTTGGGGCGTCACACCGGTCGGGCGGGTCGCCGCCGAGCCGCGAGAACGTCAAGGGGTACATCCGCGGCTTCGACGTGCGCACCGGTCAGCGAACCTGGATCTTCCACACCATTCCGCGACCTGGCGAGTTCGGGCGTGACACCTGGCTGAACGACTCCGCCGTCTACACCGGCAACACCGGTGTCTGGACGAACCTGACGGTGGACGAAGAGCTGGGTATCGCCTACTTGCCGATCGAGATTCCCACGGGGGACTACTACGGCGGGCATCGGCCGGGCGATAACCTGTTCGGCGAGAGCCTCGTCGCCGTCAGCCTCGAGACCGGTGAGCGGCTCTGGCATTTCCAGTTCGTGCACCACCCGATCTGGGACTACGACGTGCCCTGTCCGCCGATCTTGGTGGATATCACGGTCGATGGGCGCGACATCAAGGCGGTGGCGCAGCCGACCAAGCAGGGGTGGGTCTATGTGTTCGACCGCGTGACCGGCGAGCCGGTCTGGCCGATCGAGGAGCGACCGGTGCCGGCGGGGAACGTGCCGGGTGAATGGTATTCGCCGACGCAGCCGTTTCCGACGAAGCCTCCCCCGTTCGAGCGGCAAGGCTTCCCGATCGAGGAGCTCATCGACTTTACCCCCGAGCTGCGGGCAGAGGCGCTGGAGATCGTCGCGCAATACAAGACCGGACCGGTGTTCACACCGGCGATCGTGCGGGGCGACAACGGCCTCACGGCGACCCTCTTCGTGCCGAACGGAGCCAACTGGCCGGGTGGGTCGTATGACCCCGACACCGGCATCATGTATCTGTATTCGCACACGCTGATGCGGGCGCTCGGACTGGTCAACGATCCGGAACGGTCGGACATGGACTATATCAATCGCGGCGGCCGCCAGCCGACGGTGCAGGGGTTGCCGCTATTGAAGCCGCCGTGGGGCCGTATCACGGCGATCGACTTGAACAAAGGGGAGATCGTCTGGCAGGTCGCCCACGGCGAGACACCGGATCGCGTGCGGAATCACCCGGCGCTCCGGGGACTCGACATTCCCCGGACCGGGCGGACGGGTGGCGCCGGTGGCAGCTCTGGCGGCATCGGCACGCTGACGACCAAGACGCTCGTGATCAGCGGCGAAGGTGGCGTCGTCACGACACCGTCCGGTGCGCGCGGCGCGATGATCCGTGCCTACGACAAGGCGACTGGACAGGAACGCGGCGCGGTGCCTATTCCCTCGGCGCAAACCGGTTCGCCGATGACCTACATGCTCGATGGCAAGCAGTACCTCGTCCTCGCGGTCGGCGGGAGCAACTATCAGGGCGAGCTGATCGCGTTCGCGTTGCCGTGAACCGCACGCCCGAGACCAAGGCCGCAGTGAGGAGCTGTGGCAGGAGCCCCGCTCTGTGGCGCAGGCCTTCAGGCCAGTGAGGCACGGCTGAAGCCGTGCCCCACGCACGTCTGCACACGTGTGCTCCGATCAGGCGGGCGAGTGTCGTGATCGTGCGACGCGCGAGCAGCGTGCCCTCCGGTCCACGTGCGACGTCGATGTTGTATCGTTTCATTCCGGTGCCTTCGAGCGACACGTCATGGTGCTCGACACCGGCCGGGTCCTAGTATGTCTGTTGGAATCCACGCCTTTGGCGGGTACGTGCCGCGGCTGCGTCTACAGCGCGAGGTCATTGCCGCGACCAACGCCTGGTTCAATCCCGGTCTCGAGGCTCTGGGCACAGGTGAGCGGTCCATCGCCAACTGGGACGAGGACGCTGTCACCATGGCCGTCGAAGCGGTCCGCGACGCGCTCGGCGGCGCGGGGCGGGACGGTATCCAGGGTGTCTATCTGGCATCGACCAGCCTGCCCTTCCAGGACCGGCAGAACGCCGGCATCGTCGCCGAGGCTTTGCGCCTGGGCCACAGCCTGCGCACGCTCGACATCACCGGCTCGCAACGGGCTGGCACCGCAGCGCTCGTCACGGCGCTACAGACGGTGGCCGGTGGTGGCGGCCCGGTCCTCGTGGTGGGCGCCGAGAAGCGTCGCACCAAGGCCGCCAGCCCGCTGGAGCTGACCACGGGTGATGGCGCCGCGGCGCTGCTCATTGCCCAGGGCGATGGCGCTGCCCGGCTGCTGGGCCATGCGACCGAGACCGTCGACTTTGTCGACCACTACCGGGGGCAGAACCAGCCGTTCGACTACGTCTGGGAAGAACGCTGGGTTCGTGACGAGGGTTATCTCAAGATCATTCCCACCGCAGTGGTGCGGGCGCTGGAGGCGGCGGCTGTGGACCCCGGGGCGATCGCCCATTTCTGTGTCCCGTCGGCAACCCGCCGGGTCGCAGCCACCCTCGCCGGCCAGCTCGGGATACCCGCCGCCAGTGTGCGCGATAATCTGCAGGGCACCTGCGGTGAGGCCGGGGCGGCACACCCCCTGTTGATGCTGGTCCATGCGCTCGAACAGGCCTGCCCGGGCGACAAGGTCCTGGTGACCGGCTTCGGGCAGGGCTGCGACGCCCTCGTTGTCGAAGCCGGTGAGCAACTCGGAGCGGCGAAACCGGCGCTCGGGATCGCTGGACATTTGACCCGACGACGCAAGGAGACCAACTACCAGCGTTACCTCGCCATCAACGACCTCGTCACCCTCGAACGGGGACTGCGTGCCGAGGTCGACAAGCAGACCGGCCTGACCACGCTGTTTCGCAACAAGGACATGCTGCTGGGCTTTGTCGGCGGGCGATGCCGGACATGCAAGACACCGCAATATCCGAAGAGTCACCTGTGCGCGAATCCGGACTGCAACGCCGTCGAGAGCCAGGACGACTATCCGTTCTCGGAGCGGACGGCCACGCTCAACTCCCACACCGCCGATCGGCTCACCTATAGCCCGGATCCACCGGCCTACTACGGCATGGTGCAGTTCGACGAGGGTGGTCGCGCGATGATGGATTTGGCCGATATCGATCCGGGCACCGAGCTGCAAGTCGGGCAACCGATGCGTATGGTGTTCCGCATCAAGGACTACGACACCAACCGCGGCTTTCGACGTTATTTCTGGAAAGCGACTCCCACGGGCTGCTAGCGCGGGTATCCAGGGAAAGGTAGATGCATGGCAACCGGAATCAGAGACAAGGTCGCTCTCCTCGGCATGGGCTGTTCGAAGTTCGGCGAACGGTGGAACGACAACGCCGAAGACCTCATGGTGGAATCGTTCTCGGAAG
>SMUY01250937.1_pt1 | contig 12944 bp, 14 predicted proteins | sample 2456441 | NCBI WGS metagenome assembly SMUY01 (sample SAMN11095931, study PRJNA526329) | marine sediment metagenome | biome: Marine sediment; feature: Surficial sediment; material: Deep marine sediment; isolation source: Hadal surficial sediment | place: Pacific Ocean | collected 2014-11 | depth...
GATTACATCGAACTCGCGTGACATCCCGTTCCTTTTTATTAAGCCAATCGATAGTGTATGCGATATCAGCCAGTGGCCGCTGCTGCTTAAGGTCGGCGTAAACTGCCCCGGCCACCCGTGGTGCTTGTTAACGACGAGTAAAAACGAAGTAATTCATGCGGATATCCATTCCTGCGTCGCCCCGAGCGCCACGGGTTGCCGAACACGTCCCTGCTGGCGATCGCTTTCATGGGGCAACCAACCGTTGAGGGGCGTGCGTACTTGCGAGCAACTACGGTCCATCGTCGGCGCCTTGTCGTTATGAGCGACTTCGACAATCGCGCAAAAACCTGGGACACCCAGCAAAAACTCGACCGCGTAAAATCGATTGCCGCCTGCATGAGAGACAACGTCGACTTCAGCGATGTGCAAATCGCTTTGGAATACGGTTGTGGCACCGGGTTGCTCTCATTCGAACTCAGCGACGATCTACCCCGGGTGGTCCTCGCGGACAGTTCACCAGGTATGCTCGAAGTAGCTAAGACGAAAATTGCCGAAACAGGCGCAGCTCACTTCCACACGGAGCTTCTCGATCTCACCACCACACCCCCTGCAGAGCAATCTTACGATCTGATCTATACGCTGTTGACCTTACATCACATACCAGATACTCAGCCTATCCTCGGGGCGTTCCATGAGATGCTGAATTCCGGCGGCACTCTGGTAATCGTCGACCTCGATGCAGAGGACGGTTCCTTCCACGGTCCGCACATCGATGTTCACCACGGCTTTGACCGCAATGCTATCAAGCAGATGCTGTTGGAAGTGGGCTTCAACCGAGTAAACATCACCAATTGTTACCAACTGACGCGCGAATGTCGCAACTACAGTCTATTTCTCGCCAGCGCCGAAAAATAGCATCGCTCCGTTTCGCAACCCGTTCAGCGTTCGTTAACATAACCCCAACTACGCTACAGACGTTTCTCGCGCTGGAGGTATCTTTGCCATGCCTGCCGTTCGCCTCTTGCTGATCTGCGCAGCCACTGGATTGCTGTCGGGTTTGCTGCCACATGCCGCAACTGCCGATACGCTGCTCGGAAACTGGGTCTTGAACCAGGAGCTTTCGCGGGAGCTGCAACCAGCAAACACCAATCAGAAGAAGAGCATGTTTGGGGGATTGCAGGGTTCGCCTTCCATCGTCGTGGGTGGCATCCCGATACCGATACCGGGATCGAGCAGCAGCAAGGAAGTCAGTACCGGGTCAGTCCGAGATCCCCAGGTGTTGCGCTGTGCTGAGATGACCATTGAACTTGTGGGGGAAGACATCCTGTTCACGTACGTTGGCGTCGGTACCGAACAGCTCAAACAGGGAAACTATCGCGGGACGAAAACGACTTACAAATCGAAAAAGCTGACGAGTCGCTATGAGACAACGTCGCGCACAGTGTCCAAGACTTTTGAGCTGACCAAAGAAGGGCGGTTACATGCGACCGTAAGGTTGAAACCGAATAAAGGTAAAACCCTGGTTTACCATCGAGTTTTTGACCGGGCGAGCTAGCGCCAGAGTGTCAGGTAAACTTCCATTATCTGACTGACAAATATTGATTCTGAACTATGCTTCCCTAAATTCGACCCGATGGGGGTTAATGTCCTGGTGTCGGACACTACTTCAGAGCGCAATGAGCAGGCCGTAGTGAAACTGGTCAGTGAATCGCTGACTGCCCGAATAACGCCTTCGCTGCCAACCCCCGACAGGCCTCCCAGTCGGTCAACAAGAGCGCAGTCGCCACACATACTCGTCGTTGAAGATGAGGTGGATGTTCGCAAAGTCATCTCGATATTCCTCGATCATCAGGGTTATGACTGTGTCATCGCTACCGATGCGCGCCACGCATTGTCCATTCTCGACGAGCAGGACTTCGACCTGCTTCTCACTGACGTGATCATGCCTAACATGAAAGGACCAGAACTCTATGCGGCATGCCTCGAGAAGCAACCCAATCTCAAGGTACTGTTCGTTTCCGGTTACTCCGAGGATATGTTGAGTGATCCAGGATCGGATTTGTGTTACGCCTATCTGCCAAAACCTTTCACGTTGGCGCAGTTGGACATCGCCATTCAGGAAGCTGTTACCCTCCGCTGGATCGGTCCGAAACGCGTTCTATCAACCAATCTAGATCGGTACCAAATTTAACAACTGGCCCGTTCTGCCTGACTAATTCGCGTCGTTCAGCACGATTCTCAAGGTCTGTCGACCGGGAACTACCGAGAAGAGCCAAGTGCATCGACAGCCGCCTGAACCTACCCCAGTGGTTGAACAAAACGCTTCACAATAGCCCCCGTTGAGTCGCAAGCGTAATATGGTTCGTTTTGCCCTCCCCAGTGATAACCGACCCACTGATCGAGGGTTGAGACAGGAGTCCTATTTGAACGCCCGGGCGCAAGCGCAAACTCTCGAACAACGCGCAAATCCAGCAGACCCACCTGATCGATCCATGTTCGCCTCGCTCAAGGTGCCCGACTACCGGTATCTCTGGATCGGCATGGTGGGCTCAGCGTTCGCGATGAATATGCAACTCGTCGCGCAAGGCTGGCTCGTCTACGAGATGACCGTCTCAGCAATGAACCTCGCCTGGGTAACGCTGTCGTTCATGATTCCGCAGATCGTTTTTTCCTTGCTCGGCGGTGTACTTGCCGATCGGTTGAAGAAGAAACCGGTGATCATGTGGGCGCAGATGCTCAACGGGGTAGCGACACTTGTCATGGCGTTCATCGTCATCACCGGTAACGTAACTTTCTGGGATTTCATCTGGGTAAGTGCGTTCAACGGTACAGTGTTGGCACTATCGATGCCTGCCCGCACAGCATTCATTCCCGAGATCGTCGGCGAAGCGCTGATGTTCAACGCGATGGCGTTCAATACCGCGTCGTGGAATCTCGCTCGCATACTCGGTCCAGCGCTTGCCGGTTTGATGATCGCCCTTTTCGGCGATGGCAACACCAGCAGCGAGTTTGGGGTCGGACTCGTGTATTTCGTGTTATCCGGCCTTTACTTCGTTTCCTCTTTCACCGTGCTGTTGATGCACCACGACGGTTTTCCAGTTGGAAAAGCCACCAACAGCCACCTGGCAGCCGTTGGCGAAGGTTTGAGCTATGTCCTGCATTCGCCCATCGTTGGCGGGTTGATCCTGCTTTCAATCATGCCTTTCCTTTTCGGGTTAACCATCAACACGCTGCTCCCCGCGTTCAACACCGATATTCTGGCCGGAGGACCGAAGGATCTGGGTTTCCTGATGACGGCTATGGGGGTTGGCGCCATCGGTGGCTCTCTGGCATTGGCCAAGCTCGGTCAACTCCGCCACAAGGGGTTCTGGCTGTTTGTTACGTGCGCGTTATGGGGAATCACGGTCGCTTGGTTTGGTGTCACCGAAACCGTTTTCTGGGCCACGCTGGCCGTTGGGTTGGTCGGATTCATCTCAGCGATCAACATGTCGATGAATCGCAGCATCGTGCAATTACAGGTATCACAGGAAATGCGCGGCCGCATCGTGAGTATCGATATGATGTCCCATGGTCTGATGCCTCTCGGACTCCTCCCCATAAGCTTGGTAGCCGAAAACTACGGTGTCCAGTATGGCCTGATCGTGAGCGGCATCATTCTGCTGGCCGTCACACTGCTACTTTGGGTTTGCCTGCCTATGGTGCGGCGTATCGACGATGGCTTTGAGAAACTCGAGTAGCTACGACTTTACCTGCAGCGTAGCGCCAGTCTACCCTCGCTTTGAAACCGAACAACTTGTTGGTGGAATCTAGGGCATTGTCACAAAAATTCAGTCCCAACACCGCTATGGCAGTTGTGATCGCCAACATGATCGGCACCGGCGTGTTCACCAGCCTAGGGTTCCAGTTAGCGGATATCCAATCCGGCTTTGTTCTCATGATGCTCTGGGTAGTAGGTGGACTCACAGCACTATGTGGCGCGTTCACGTATGCCGAGCTTGGTGCGGCGTTGCCGCGCTCGGGTGGTGAGTACAATTTTCTCTCGCAGATTTATCATCCCGGTGCTGGGTTCGTTTCGGGATGGATTTCGGCCACCATCGGGTTCGCCGCTCCAACCGCGCTCGCCGCAATCACGTTTGGCACCTATCTCGCTTCCGTTTTCCCGTCTCTTTCGCCCACCTGGCTGGCCTGTGGGTTAGTATTTTTCCTGACGGTGGTACACACCAGCTCCCGACGCAACAGCGGTGCGCTGCAGCGCTTGTTTACTTCGCTGAAGATCCTTTTGATACTTGCGTTCTGCCTGCTGTGCTGGATCCTCGTCGATCAGCCGCAAAGCGTGAACTTCCTTCCAGCACGGGGGGACGGTGCGTTACTCACCAGCAGTGCGTTTGCCGTCTCTCTCATCTACGTGAACTACGCCTACACCGGATGGAATGCGGCAACCTATCTAACGGGCGAGCTTGACCGTCCGCAGCAGAACTTATCCAAGGTTCTGATTTTAGGCACCTCGATCGTGCTCGTGTGTTACGTGCTGTTGAACTTCACCTTCCTGTACGTTGCACCGATGGACGCCATGGTGGGTAAACTCGAGATCGGCTACATCACGGCAAAACACGTGCTCGGTGATTCCGGCGCGGGGGTGATGGGCGTGCTACTTGCGTTTCTGCTGGTCTCCACCGCCAGCGCGATGATCCTCGCCGGCCCTCGAGTGTTACAGGTTATCGGTCAGGACTTTCCCGCGTTCCGTTTCCTGGCGCGCACCAACAAACATGATGTGCCCCATATAGCCATAACGATGCAGTCGTTGCTCTCGGTGGTGTTCATCCTATCGGCGTCTTTTGAATCCATCCTTGTTTTTGCGGGCTTCACACTCGGGATCAATACATTTTTTACCGTGCTAGGCACCTTTGTTCTGAGGCGCACCCAACCAGAACTCGAGCGGCCCTACCGAACGCCGCTGTATCCGCTGCCGCCGCTCATTTTTCTCGCATTCACCGGCTGGACCCTTGGCTACATACTCTTGCAGAGACCGGAGGAGGGGCTGCTGGGATTGGGCATCATCCTCTCCGGCACCCTCTTTTACCTGGGCACGGTCTGGTCTGGGAAGCGCAGAGCGGGAATTTCCGGACCGGGCGCGGGAAAGAGGCTTTCCTGACGAGGAGATACGCGAAGATGGTGCGAAGGTACGCGAAGATGGTGCGAAAGATACGCGAAGACGGTGCGAAGATACGCGAAGATGGTGCGAAGATACGCGAAGATGGCTGATCCATTCACGAGACGGCAATTCCTGAACACCGTTGGCACTGCCGGTGGAAGTGCGGCCGTCTATCAGATGAGTATGGCCCTCGGACTTCTTCCCGGCACTGCCGTCGCGGTGCCGTTGGCGAATGTAGAAACCCTCGGCAAGTCGGAGCGCAAGGTGTTGATCCTGGGCGCTGGTATTGCAGGGCTCGTGTGTGCCTATGAACTCGAACGAGCCGGCTACGATGTAACGATCCTGGAAGCCTCACACCGAATCGGCGGGCGCAACCTCACCATTCGTGGTGGCGACTTTGTCGATGAGATGGGTCACCCGCAAACCTGCCAGTTCGATCGCCATCCAAACCTCTATTTCAACGCAGGCCCGGCCCGCATTCCCTCACACCATCACCACCTGCTCTACTACTGTCGCACCCTCGGCGTCGAGCTCGAGATGTTCGTAAACGACAACAAGCACGCCTACGTTCACGATCCCAGAGCATTCGGTGGCAAGCCGATCAAGAACCGCGAATACGTAACCGATGCGCGCGGCTTCATGACAGAGCTACTGGCCAAAGCCATTAACAAACCGGATTTCGAAAAACCTTTCTCCAGCGAGGACACGGAACGGGTGTTGGAGTTCTTGCGCAGTTACGGGGACCTGTCGCCCGCGAACAACTACGAAGGTTCGTTGCGAGCGGGTTATAAATCAAACGGGATGGTGATACCGGGTGAGCTCAAAACACCGCACGAGTTTACGGAACTCTTAGATTCGAGTTTCTGGCGTCTCAGGATGCACTTTACCGAGGGTGAAGATCAATGTTCGCCACTGATGCAAGCTGTTGGTGGAATGGACAACATAGTCAAGGCTCTCGTGCGGAATATCGCAAGTCGGATTCTGACCAACGCACAGGTGAAAAGAATCACGCTTGGTGAAACCGGGGTCGACGTAGTCTACCAGCACAAAGGAAGGCACGAAAAAATACGCAGCGATTATTGCCTCAACAGCATTCCCAAGCACCTGATGGCAGGCATCGACAACAATCTGCCAAAGGACTACACCACCGCACTCGCATCCATCGGCCGAGGCAAACTATTCAAGATGGGTATACAGATGCGTGAACGCTTCTGGGAGAAAGAAAATATCTACGGTGGCATCACCTGGACGGAGCAGAACATCGAACAGCTATGGTATCCATCTCATGGCATCCACTCCGAGAAAGGTGTGATGCTGGGCGCCTACACCTTCGACGCAGAAAACTCCGAGTTCTTTGCGCGCATGACACCAGAACAACGCTTCGAGGAAGTCCTGAAACAAGGCGAGAAGATCCATCCAGATTACCGCAGATATGCACAGAGTGCGGTAAGCGTGCCATGGCACAGAATGAACCACATAATGGGTTGCACGGCCGTCTGGACACCGGAAACGCGCGAGCGTTGGTTCAAACGACTTCAGCAACCGGAAGGTCGTCACTACATGATTGGCGATCAGATGAGTTTTCATCCAGGCTGGCAGGAAGGCGCGATGTCGTCCGCACATTGGACTCTCGCACATCTCAACAATCGCGTTCGCACCGAGTTATCAGGTGCGGTTGCCAACGCCTGAGGAGTATGAGAATGCGCTGGATTGTGTTCGCACTAGGTGTAAGTGTATCCGTGCCGACCCAGGCAGACGAATATAACCTAACACCCACGCAGTTCGTATACTGCACCGTGTGCCACGGGGTTGAGCTCAAAGGAAACAAGTCGGTAGATGCGCCCAAGCTCAACGGTTTGGCGCAGTGGTATGTATTGAGCCAACTACAGGCATTCAAGTCCGGCTGGAGAGGTTCGCACAGCTTTGATCTTACCGGCATGGAGATGAAGCCAATGGCCGTCGTGTTGACCGACAAACAACTCGCACAGGCAGCGGCCTATGTCATGTCGATCCCAACTCATGCGGCTCCGGCAACAGTCCGTGGCGACCCAATCAGAGGGGAAAATCTCTACAGCACCTGTGCGGTGTGCCACGGACCTCGAGCACAAGGTGACGAGGCTCTGCATGCGCCGCAACTCGCCGGTCAAAGCGACTGGTATCTGGTACGCCAGCTCGAGAAATATCAGGCCGGCATCCGCGGCTCCTCACCCGGTGACGCCTGGGGTGCGCAGATGCGGTCATCCGCTCTGGTGTTGGCCGACAAACGCGCCATAACCGACGTCGTCGCTTACATCAACACGCTGCAAACCGCCAAGTAGAGGAACACAAATGCAAATCTCAATCGTTCTTGCGTCAATGGTTTTTGCGGGCATTGCACTCGCCGGTGAACTGACACGGTATCCGCTACCCAACAACTCTACTTTCCCGATCGCTCAAGCGGTGGAGATTCCCGCTGGTACCACCCTCGTTTACCACAGCGGTACCACGCCTCAGCCGGCAAATCCGGATGCGGAGCGATACAGTGTGGAATTCTGGGGAGATACCGAAACTCAGACAAAATCAGTCTTCAATCGCATGCAGGCATCATTGCAAAACCTCGGCCTCGGGTTCGGTGATGTGGTGAAGATGACCGTGTTTTTAGTAGGCACGCCCGAGCAGGAAGGGCGGTTGGACTTTCAGGGTTTCATGAACGCCTACACCCTGCACTTCGGCACTGAGGCGCAACCGAATCTTCCAGCGCGCTCTGCGGTGCAGGTTGCCGGGCTCGCAGCACCAGGAATGCTCGTCGAAATCGAGGTTGTGTTGGCTCGATCTGCAGAATAGGAAATCAGCACCAACAGCTAATCGTGATTATGCGAACCCATGTCGTTACCTGAAATCTGTTTCATATCCTTCCTGGAGTGGTGTGGAGACCCTTAGCGCAAAGCAAGCTAGCGCTTGCTACGCCATGGCGCTGGTGTTGCTGCTTTGCATCATCGTTCAATACAACGACCCCGACGGCTGGCTGTGGATGACGATCTATGGGACCGGTCTCGTTCTGACGCTCCTGCACCTGTTTTCGAAGAGCTCGCCTGTCGTACTGTCGATTGCATCTGTTGCTGGTTTTGCAGGCACCCTCTACATCAGCCTGTCCATCGCTGAACTGGAAGCAGACAAGGTGTTGTCATCACTGAACATGCAAGGCCGTGGCGTAGAGGAAGTACGCGAAGCGATTGGGCTGTTGATCCAGTCCGTATGGTTAGCTCGCCTCGCGTGGGTTGCCCGTGCAAGGCTGCTAGTTGTATAACTCGTGAAGTCAGGAGCTCAAATATTGAGGGTGGAACACATGTCGAAGGTAAGACTATTCAAGGCAGGACTCGCCGCCGTGTTACTCGCGTCCGTGCCACATGCAGGCGCGGTGGAACAAGATGCACCGACAATCGAGGAGTGGACGGTACCCTGGGAGAACTCTCGACCCCGTGATCCTTATGTTGACAGCGCCGGCATGGTCTGGTTTGTCGGCCAACGGCTTCACTACGTGGCGTCATTCAACCCGGAGAACGGTTCTTTCCGCCAACTGACATTAGACCCGGGCACAGGGCCGCACAACCTCATAGTCGATGGCGATCACACGATCTGGTATGCAGGCAACCTCAGAATGCATATCGGTTATATGGATACCGTGAATGGGGTAATTAACAAAATTGCGATGCCAGATAAGACTGCCCGTGACCCACACACGCTGGTTTTCGACGCGATCGGAAACATCTGGTTTACCGTTCAAGGTGGCAACTTCGTCGGCAAGCTTACCGTTGCCACGCAACACGTGGAACTGCTTCCCGTACCCACTGCGCGAGCACGACCGTACGGTATCAACATTGCCGGCGACGGTACCGTCTGGGTGGCCGAATTCGGTACCAACAAGCTACTGAGCATCAACCCGACGTCCCTCGAACTCACAGAAATCGAGTTACCCAGAGCAGCAACCCGCCCGCGTCGGCTCGAGGTAACCAGCGACGGCATGATCTGGTATGTCGACTATGCCGGAGGCCAACTCGGCCGTCTGAACCCCAACAGCGGCGAGGTTGATGAATGGCCGCTGCCAGGCGGCAACGGCAGCCGGCCGTATGGCATGGAAGTGGACGCGGACGATCGCCTGTGGATGGTGGAATCCGGATCCAGGCCAAATCAATTCGTCGGCTTCGATCCACGTTCGGAATCCTTCTTCGGCAGAACGCCGATTCCCAGCGGCGGCGGCACGGTTCGGCACATGCACTACGATGCAGCGACGAATGCGATCTGGTTCGGCACCGACATGAATACGATAGGACGCGCCATACTCCCTCGTAGTCCGGATGGTGGTTCATAGATCGGGAGTGATGCATTCAGTCCGGCCTGGAAGGCTCGAGCGTGCAACGTTCCCGCAGCGTTGAAAGCCAACACTGACCCCTGGAAGTTAATTCGGGAACGGGGACCGGGATCACCTTACACCCTCCCTTCAGGTATGATTTCTTCATCTGTTATTTTCGGGAAAAGTAATGAAAGCCGTTTTCTGTGAGGAACTGGGGACACCCCAGCAACTGGTAGTCAGGGACATTGACCCACCACCGGCGCCGGGGGTGGGTGAGATAAAGGTGGCACTCAAGGCTCGGGGGGTAGCGTTCACCGATATCCTGATGATCAAAGGCGAGTATCAGGCGAAGCCGGAGTTACCGTTTATCGTCGGGGGCGAAGCGTCCGGGGTGATCACCGAGATCGGACCGAAAGTGCATGACTTCTCCGTCGGCGATTCGGTGCTGGTCTCAGGTGGCTGTGTCGAGGAGGTAGTTGTCAAGACCACACGTGCCACGTTGCTTCCTGCAGGAACGGATCTCGAAGCAGCGGCAGCGTTCAGGGGCAACTACGCAACTGCGTTGTACGGCATGCAGCGGGCTAACCTGCAGGCTGGGGAGACGCTCCTGGTGCACGGCGCGGCCGGTGGGGTGGGACTTGCGGCGGTAGACATTGGAAAGCTCCTGGGTGCGCGCGTAATAGGCACCGCGAGTAGCGAGGACAAGCTCACTGCGATCAAAGAGATGGGTGGTGATCATGGCATTGATTACCGCGATGGATTCAGAGAACAGGTTAAGGCTCTGACAAATGGCAAGGGGGCGGACGTCATATATGATCCCGTCGGCGGAGACGTATTCGACGAATCCATGCGCTGCATTGCACCGTTCGGGCGGATCCTCATCGTGGGATTTACCAGCGGTCGTGCAGCGTTGGCGAAAACCAACCACCTGTTGATCAAGGACGCGTCGGTCATCGGCTACACGATGGGTGGTTTACAGCGGCACGATCCCGAGCGCGCAGCTAAGAACGGTGCCATTTTATTGGATTGGCTGGTATCCGGACGCATCCATCCATATATCTCTCACCGGATACCCCTCGATAAGACGGCGGACGCACTGCAGTTGATCATCGATCGCAAAGTCATTGGCAAGGCTATTGTTGTCTAACCGATAGTGGGTTTGATGTTTTGGCAGTCGATATGCATAACCCAAAATCCGTTCCGGACATCCCCGAAAACGCGCTGAGCTACCGGTTCGTGCGTAGCTCAGGTCCCGGTGGCCAGCATGTGAACAAAGTATCCACTGCTGTGCAGCTAAGGGTGCAACTCGCCAAGACCCGATTGGATAAACGCGTGCTCGAACGTTTGATTCGTCTGGCGGGTCACCAGGTGAATGCGCGTGGCGAACTCGTCATCAACGCCGATCGATTTCGCAGCCAGGTGCGCAATCGCGAAGATGCACTCACGCGCCTGACAACTCTGGTGGAACGCGCAATCATCAAACCAAAAAAACGCATTAGCACACGCCCGTCGCGCGCACAGAAGAGACTTCGCAAGGACATCAAGAAAAAACGCGGCACGCTGAAGAAGTTGCGAGGAAACCCCCGCGAAGACGGTTGAGTCGCAGTTGGTTCTAGTAGGAGGTGTGGGGAGCGCACGGTAGAATCACCCCTCCAGGCTAGGAACGAAGGGAACGGGTGAACCGGAAATGCTAACCACCGAACAGATCGATGCGTATCGACGCAACGGCTTCCTCAAATTGAAAAGCGCCATACCGGAGGTGGACGTGCAGCGTCTGGAGCGTGGTTTTGCGCGCAACCCACCATTGGACGGCACGTTGCAGAAACTCAACTATCCCGAGCCGGGTCGGTACACGCTCGCCAACAACTGCTTGAAAGATCCCGATCTGGCTTTCATCGTCGAGCATCCGGCCATCGTGCCAGCGGTCACCAAACTACTCGGCGACGATCCACGCCTCACCGCCTACGTCATCTACGACCGTACACCGGGCGGCGGGGGTATTCCCGCACACAACGACTACAAACGCTGGCGGCCTGTTGGCTCTTCGATGAACTGGCTATTCACAATCGTGCCGTTTTGCGACTTCGACGACGAGGTAGGTCAAATTTTTATCGCACCCGGCTCACATCGTCTCGATCGAATTCACGCCGATGCGGAGCGAGCGCTTTGCGTACAGCCTGCCATCAAGCCACCTGCCGAAACCTTCATCGACCCCGAACTCAAGCGGGGGGATCTACTGCTGATGAACATGCATCTGTGGCATCGTGCCGCACCGAATAAATCCGACCGGCACCGGGTAGGGCTTTTCAACAAGTACGCGGCAGCAAACGCGCCACCAGCCACAGGATACTTTCTCTATGACGACGATGTCTTCAACGCGTTGTCACCAGCCGGTCAGGCCCTGCTCGGGGTGCACAGCAACAAACCCATCGGTACCACCCGCCTCGTTTTGTTTCGCAATGCCGAAAGTGAGCCCGAGGTGCTGCTGGTGAAAAACGAGCAATCTCAATGGATGCTGCCCGGTGGTAGCACGTTCACCGAGCGCGCCATTCCCGACTGGGACGTAGGCAATATGATCGCTCCCTTGCAACACCACCTGCGCGAGCAGTTACGCATTGAGCCACCCTGGGTTTCATATATCGGCGACTACTCCGAGACCGATCACCTGTGCCGAATATACGGGTATAACCTGAGCGGCTTAGGTTTCCCGGTACCCTATCCGGGTGAGTGGCATACGATCGCGGAACTAACCGCCAGCAAAGGGGATCTCGCCTACGGGTACGAAATTGACGCGGTCGACGCCTGGCTCGACCCGGACCCCATTCGAGGCAAAGGCCTCTCCCAGGCGCAAAGCCGCGTTGACCAATACGCTTACTGATCTGCAAATCGATACGGAGCCAAGATGAGAACAATCATCCTTTCAGTGTTATGTTGCTCAACGATGAGCTGGGCCGCCGAGCCTCCTGCTGTTTGGTCCCCGGACCTCATGGTGAGCGGCACCATGGTCACAAGCGTCGCCGTCTCTCCGGACGGAAACCAAATTGCGTACGTGCAGGTCTCTGCGGTGATGACCGAGGACGAGAGTACCTACCGAAACACCATCTATGTTGCACCAGCCGACGCATCGACCCGGCAGCGATTTACCTATGGAAAACAGAGTGCCAGCAACCCCCGATGGTCACCCGACGGGCTCTGGCTCGCCTATACAGCAACGCAGCCGGAGGGTAAGTCGAACCTCGTGATCATTCCGAGCGACGGCGGCGGTCCCCGGATACTTACCGATGTTAAATCCGGCGTCGGCGATTTTCGCTGGTCACCTGACAGCACCACCATCGCCTACCTTCTGCCTGACGAGCCCTCCGAGGCAAAAGAAGCGCGGGAGAAGGCTAAAGACGACCCCATCGTGCTCGACACCGACTACACCTATCAACATCTATGGTTGGTCGCGCTGCCTGATGATCGCGACGAACCGCAACCACA
>SMUY01386792.1_pt1 | contig 12937 bp, 9 predicted proteins | sample 2456441 | NCBI WGS metagenome assembly SMUY01 (sample SAMN11095931, study PRJNA526329) | marine sediment metagenome | biome: Marine sediment; feature: Surficial sediment; material: Deep marine sediment; isolation source: Hadal surficial sediment | place: Pacific Ocean | collected 2014-11 | depth 0-1...
AGTGATGTCGACGCGAACGATTTCAGACGAAAACAGGTAAATAGTAAGGATTAGAAAGCCACTGACCCAGGCTTTTTCAGGGCTTGGCGCTATCTGGGTCATACCCCAGATCGCTAAGGAAAACAGGATCCCGGCGACCCACTTTTTACTCGGGGATTTAAAGTGCTTAATCAAGCTTTGCTCGTCGCCTCTCTAGATTGTATTCCAACCGGGTCAGGCCGACACAGGCGGTTGGCATTAAAATGGCATACAATGATAGCCACCAGAGGTTTTTAATCGCCCGTGCTCAGGAGTCTGGTCCCGATGATGCACAAGGTTAATAATGAAATCGTGGTATCACTGGTGAAGCATTCAGTCAGTTGTTAGACCAAAGATTCTGCCTTAAGCATTAGCTCCGTGAGCCATTACCAGGCAGAGACGCCTAGTTTACACAAATTGAATAAAGCGCACAAAACCTGGTTGAAGTAAAAATGGAAAATATGTCACTAACGCACTGGAAAAACTCAATACAACTGATTGACAGCCACTGTCACCTCGACGACGATCGATTCGATGCGGATCGCGACCAGGTAGTTGCACGGGCCAAGGCACTACAGATAAACAAGATTGTTATTCCCGCAACGACCGCAAATCGGTGGGCCAAGGTTAAGCAGGTTGCCGAGACTTACGAGGGTGTTTACCCTGCCTACGGGATGCATCCGATGTTTATCGAACAGCATCAAACCGCGCACCTGGTCGAACTCGACGAATGGCTGGATCGAGAAAGACCGGTCGCCGTAGGGGAATGCGGTGTAGATTTCTATCATTCCCGGGTCGACCAAAAATGGCAAATGCGACTGTTTACCGAGCAGCTACAACTGGCCCGGAATCACGCTCTGCCGGTCATAGTCCACGTGCGCAAGGCAATGGACGAAGTCATTAGCCTGTTGCGTAAAAATACACCGGTTGGCGGTGTCATACACAGTTTTTCCGGAAGTCTGCAGCAAGCCCGGCAGTTGATAGACCTTGGGCTCAAGCTTGGCATTGCCGCTACCGTGGGTTTTGAGCGCGCCAAAAAACTACGGTCGGTAGTGGCTAGCGTGCCCGACCATGGGTTGCTAATCGAATCGGATGCGCCCGATCAGCCCGGCGTCAATCACCGTGGTGAACTCAACCAACCGGCCTATATTGTCGAGCATTTAAAAACCATCGCCGAATTGCGCAATGTCTCCGAACTGGAGCTCAGCAAAATATTGCAGCAAAATACTTTTCAGGTCTTCAATTTTTGAAAAATCCCCTTCGGGCCCGTCATACCGGCCTCCGAGCCGCCGTCATACCGGCCTCCGAGCCGCCGTCATACCGGCCTCCGAGCCGCCGTCATACCGGCCTCCGAGCCGCCGTCATACCGGCCTCCGAGCCGGTATCCATTATAAAGTGCCCCGGAAAGCTCAGTAAACACTGAGTACTATATGTGTCTGTGGTTTATGCGTTGTCTTAGTCTGACGTTTTTTACTATTATTCAATTTGAATATTTTCACTGATCAATTCGCCTACGGTTTCAGAATCAGGGTAATTCTGCTCAATAAATCTAATCTGGTTCCGGTTATCAAATTTGACGATACTACAGGCGCGCGTGCCGTAATCGATGGACCGAATAAAGCGACTCGATAACATCCGTTCAATATCGATAGTGACGCCGGTTTTGGGTAACTGATGCTCTTGCGCTGTGCTATCGTCTGTGAGTATTTGCATTAAGGCACTATCAGTTGGTGCGCTTGCGAGCACTGAGACAAGCACCTGTTTACCGGAAGTGAGCTTGGGCCAGGCCTCGTCAAACAGGCCATTGCTGATACCATAGATACCCGCCGGCACAGGAGTTACTCCGGTTTGCCGGTTCGAGTAAAAATATAACCCGTTACTGTCACCAATGAGTAGATTAAATCCGGCATAAGCATCGGCATCCGGCTTGATGCGTGTTAGGAAGGACTCGGGTGGCTCATCGCCGGCCAGGAACTCGCGTGGCAAGTTGCCCCTCGACAGTTTGCCGGGTGCCGTTGATTCGGGTTCACGCACATTGGTCACCGCCGCAAAACGCCCGTTTCTATTGACACCCAACCAAGTGCCTTGCGCCTGCAGGTCACGACCTGCGAAGATTCCCGCGGAATCTTCCCACCAGTGGGCAGAGCGTGTCGGCCGCGCGTAGTACTCATCGCGATTGGCTATGACGATCAGCGGATAGTCCTGGTGTTGCTGTAAGGCAAATAGTATCAGGCACATATTTTATTCGAAAATTTGATGATACTCTCGCAAAGGCGCAAAGTACGCAAAGAAAAAAGTTGGAAAGTGGATGGAAACAAGCTCAGATAGGCTACTCCATTTTAACTAACCCTTAAAGAAACCTTAGCGTGCTTCGTGCCTTGGCGAGAGTCACATTTTCATAACTACACCGCCAGCCGATCAATTTCCGGTAGTGGTTCATCATTGATCGCTGCTTCGAAAGAGGTTAAACGCTTGTAGACCGACAGCAATTCTACAATTGTGGTCCATGAATTAACCAGGTACTGGAAAGAATTGCTGACCTGGTTGAACGCGGTGATAATCTGTTGCAATATCCCCCAGGTAATTGCACCCGCGGCAATGGTCGGTATTAGCAGAACATAGACAAATATATTGTCGGCCTGCAAATACAGCATGCGTGCAACATTGAAATACATGTAGTTAAAATATAAGCGGAAGTAGTTTTTGCGTACATTGGCAAACAGCTCCCTGAGCGTGGGAGGTTGTGCACGCAAAACATCGTCTTCACCGTATACCAGCTCTTTCCGAAAAGCCGCCTCAACCCGTTGATTTCTGAATTCCAGGCCCGGCAATTTGATGCCGACAAGCGCTAACAAACCCGTGCCAAAAATTGACCACACCAGTGCGGCAACAAACAGCGGGTGGGCAATTGCCCCAACAAGGGGTAATTCGTTCACATACTCTGAAAGTGCCCAGAGTACCGGCAAAAATGCGAATAGAGTCATCACTGCATCGACAATCGAAACCCCCAGGCCTTCCATAATTCCCGCAAACCGCATCGTGTCTTCCTGGACGCGCTGTGAAGCACCCTCGATGTGTCGAACCTGTTCCCACTGTGCGGTGTAGTATTCATTCATTGCCGTACGCCAGCGAAAAATAAAATGACTGATGAAAAATCGAGTGAATACGAATACGAAAATGGCAAGGAAAGCGATCTCCGCAAAAATTGCTATTAAGTCATATAATTCACCGGAGACTGACGAGATAGTTTGTTCTGATGCGATGGTATCGGTAGCATCGGGATCTTTTGATGCGGAGGCACCTAAGGCATTCTGAACCAGATCAAAGAAAGGTCGACGCCAGTGGTTGATGGCAACGGAGACCTGCACAGAAAAGTAGGTGGAAAATATAATAAACGCCGAGCCTACAATCGACCACCATTGCCATTTATGTTTTGCAACCTTGAACCAGAATATGACAAACAGACCTGCGCTAATAAAGTAGTACCAATAAAACAGCAAAAAAGAGTCTGTTAGAAAATGCCCCAAACCGATAACAGGTTCTGAATCACTCAGGTCAAAGCCAAAAACCTGCCCGATCTGCTCGTTGAACGCATACCAGATAAAGCTGCAAATGGCTGAATAAACCACCGCGGAAGTGAAGAACAGCCGCGGGTTTGGGAAGAAAGATTTAAACATAATTTAGAACTCTTTAACTGTTGAGGAAGGCGTGAATGCCGCTTCTGTAGACATCTCTCGCCACTATTGATTCAACCTGTGCGCCTAAAGCTCGATGGCAGCTAAATAAGGCCTTAGCAGTGCGTGCATCAGCTCTATATAGCTGTCGGATTCATTTAGCGCCGGAATATAGTGAAATTGCTCACCGCCTTGTCGCATGAAAAAGTTGCGATACTCGATGTTAATCTCGTCCAGGGTTTCCAGGCAATCAGCTGAAAAGCCGGGGCAGATGATATCGACCGACCTGGTTCCGCTGGCGCTGAGTTCGCTCAGGGTTTCCATGGTATAGGGTTTTAACCAGATCTGCTTACCAAAGCGGGATTGAAAACAGAGTGACCATTCCGATTTCTCGAGGCCCAGTTGGTGCGCCAGCAAATTCGCAGTTTGCCGGCATTGCGCGTAATAAGGGTCACCGCGGTCGACATTGACCTGCGGCAGACCATGAAACGACATGAGCAGATGATGGCGTGAACCGGTTTCGCCCCAGTGGTTTCGAACCGACTGCGCCAGCGCCTCGATATAGGCAGGGTGCTGGTAGTAGCTATCGATAAAATCTACCGACGGTTGATTGCGATAACTGGACAGTGTTGCCGCGAGGTGCTGAAATGTGGTGGCTGTCGTGGTAGCCGAATTTTGCGGGTATAGCGGCAACACGATGAGTCGGACGATGCCTGCGGCCAGCAATTCCCCGATCACTGATTTGAACGAGGGTTCTCCATAGCGCATCGCCAGTACCACGCGGATTTCTGCCCCGAGTTTTTTCTGTAAAGCGATTGCCTGTCTTTGCGCGTAAACCATTAAGGGGGAGCCTTCGGCCATCCAGATTCGCGCGTAACCCTGCAGGGTCTTACCACTGCGTAACGGCAGAATTATTCCGTTAAGTATCAACCACCAGGGCAGGCGTGGCATCTCGACTACCATTGGATCGGATAAAAACTGCTTTAAAAATCGCTTCACCGCAGCCCTGTCAAGGCTCTCCGGTGTGCCAAGATTAGTGAGTAATACTGCAGTTTTAAAGGACATCAAGGCGCCGTCAGGGAAAGGCGCCAGTTTAATGCGCTAGCCTGTAATTGTCACTGTCCGGTAACCTGTTAACCGAATCAGGCTATTATTGACTAACTTCAATTAACTGGCGTAATCGATTAAAAATATCAATTAAGGTTTGTTGAAATACGGCTTGACATAATAAAGATATACACATCATTTATCGGATTGGATCATAACTCGCCTGCGGGCCGAGAGTTGATCGATCCAAAATCTCACAAATCATTTAAATTATTGATTTTAAAGAAAAAAATGTAAATCGATGGAATAGTGAACAATCTAAGCAAGAGTGAGGAAGGACGCGGCTCCCAGCAACTTTTGAGCATTTCATTCACAGACTTATCCACAGGAAATGTGGATAACAAAAATACTCTAGATTTCCCAATAAGTTAGCCGTGTAATACTAGAATTTTGTTTAACAAATGGCGCTAAATGCACTGTGATGCCAGCCGTCAATTCGGCCTGAAAAAATTCAAAACCTGTGCCAGTTTTACTGTAGCCGCAAGGCGGATCAAGTATGATTGCCTTTTCACCCGGAGTTCCAGGTGACCATCTTAAATTTAGTGTTAGCCGACGGGTCGCATACTGTTTGATGCCAGATAAATTACCAAAGCGATTTGCCTCGTTCGCGATCGCGATTCCCCTGTACCAGCTATTTGACTATGCAATCGAGGAGGGTAATGAGGCCCTGGTGGGTACCCGTTACCGCCTGCCATTTGCACAGGGATACAAGACCGGCATCCTGTTAAGCCTGCAGGATTCCGTTAGCCTGCAGTCGCATCGAATCAGGCTGGCCCAGGAATGCCTCGATGCAACACCGGTAATATCCAAACATCTGATCGCGCTTGCGCGCTGGATGGCCGACTATTATCTGCAGCCGCCAGGTGAAGTTCTATTTCAATGCCTGCCCAGGTATTTGCGCAGTTCGAAGCCTGGAAAACCTCATCGAGTGAAATACTGGCACGCGAATGCGCTGGAACCAATTGTGCGTAAGAGCATACAACGACGTTCCCCAAAACAGCATCAAATACTGCTGGCGATTGAAGCCGCGCCGGATGGTCTGAACGCGATTCAGTTAAAACTAATTAACCCGGGCTGGGCTGGGCTGGTGCGCGCCCTGGAAGCCAAAAAGGCGATTGAATGGGGTTGGGCAAAGCCTCCGGTAAGCGATCATACCAGTGATAAATTACCCGATCTCAATACCGGGCAGGAGCAGGCGTATGCGGCGATGAACAGCCGCTTCGGCCAGTTTTCAGTGCATCTTCTGGATGGCATTACCGGCAGCGGCAAGACCGAAGTTTATTTTCGTCTGATACACGAGCAGTTGATGCAACAACGGCAGGTGATTTACCTGGTCCCGGAAATCGGTCTTACCCCTCAACTGGTGGACCGCGTACGGCGACGTTTTGGCGAACAGTTCGCACTATCGCATTCGGCACTGACCGAGCGTCAACGGTATGATTCCTGGGACCGTTTTCGGCGAGGTGATGTCGCCATCATGCTTGGCACCCGATCGAGTTTATTCTCGCAAAGCGACCGGCTGGGACTGATTGTTATCGACGAAGAACACGACCATTCGTACAGGCAGGATGACGGTATTCGCTATCACGCCCGCGATGTCGCCATCAAACGCGCGCAGATGTTGGACATACCCATCGTACTGGGCTCGGCCACACCTTCCCTGGAAAGCCTGAACAACTGCGAACGTGAGCACTACTACCACTACCAGTTGACGCAGAGACCCACCCGATTTGCGCCACCCGGAATACAATTGATTGATTGCCGAAATGTGAAGCTCGAGTATGGCTGCTCGAACTTTCTACTGTGCCGCATAGACCATCACCTGAAGCAAAAAGGCCAGGTATTGCTGTATCTGAATCGGCGTGGATTCGCGCCAGTCGTCATGTGCCACGAATGCGGTTGGCAGGCTAACTGTCTGCACTGTGACGCCAGGCTGACTTTACACCAGTCGCTGAATCGACTGCTTTGCCATCACTGTGGTTTTGTGCAGACACCACCCAGCGTTTGCATCGATTGTGGCAATGTCGGTATCAAGCACTATGGAATCGGTACCGAGCAGCTCGAGCAGGGCTTAAAAAAGAGGTTCCCGCAGTATCCGGTTATTCGCATCGATCGCGATTCGATCGCCTCACGCGATGATTTTGCCCAGCGCCTGGAAACCTTGCGTCAGGGCGAGCCCTGCCTGTTAATCGGTACCCAGATGATAGCCAAGGGGCACGATTATCCGGCAATCACCATGAGCGCGATACTGGATGCCGATCAGGCATTATTCAGCGCATCCTATCGGGCCAGCGAAGCTCTGGTACAGACTGCTTTTCAGGTATCAGGGCGTTCGGGCAGGGGCGACAGGCAGGGCGAAGCCTACCTGCAAACCAGTTTTCCGGAGCATCCGTTGATGCAGGCGCTTACCCAGGCGAGTTATCGTGATATTGCCAGGTCGATTACCCGGGAACGCAAGATGCTCGGCTTCCCGCCTTATGCGCGCGTGGTCATGTTCCGCGCTGATGCGCTGAGCCTTGAGCAGGCGATCCAAAAACTCGATGCAATAAAGCAGTGCCTGCAGTCCTGCGCCATCAGTCACCAGGTTAAATGTATAGGTCCAATTCCAGCCTTGATGACCAGGCGAATTGGGCGCTACCGCGGACAGCTTTGCCTGATAAGCGCGGACACCCGTAGGCTGCGTGCCCTGTTACGCGAGGTCATGCCTGATATCGAGGCGATCAAAAGTAGTCAGTCTGTAAAATGGGTGGTCGATGTTGATGCTTTTGATCTCTAGCCCGCATTTCTCACCAGGGCCCGTCATCCTGGTGAGAAATGCGGGCTAGAACCGGAACAACTTCATATTAGGCAAAGGAAAACAGCACCAGGCCTTTAGTACTGGCCGGCATCCATGTAGAATCTCGGTTCATTTTTCAGTCAGGCGTCTGGGCCGGCCGTTATAAACACAGGTTTTAGTTGTTGAAACAAATCATCCACGATCTGATTGAGCAGGCGCTTGCGGGCCTTCAGCAGGCGCAACAGTTGCCGATCGACCTGCCAGCGAATATCCAGGTGACTCCCGCCAAGAACCGCAAGCAGGGTGATTTTGCCAGCAATATTGCGATGATGTTGGCAAAGCAGGCTGGCATGCCGACACATGATCTGGCAAAGCTGATTGTCGAGCAAATTGGCCGCAACGAAGCGATTGATAAAATTGAAGTCGCGGGCCCTGGTTTCATCAATTTCTTTATCACCAGTGATACCAGCCAGGCCGTAGTACGCGATATTTTGCAGCGAGGTGAAGCCTACGGTAAAAGCCAGTATGGCAAAGGCCAGAAAGTTCAGGTTGAATTTGTATCTGCCAATCCCACCGGACCGCTACACGTTGGCCATGGGCGTGGCGCCGCTTATGGCGCGACGCTTGCGGAGTTATTACGTTATATTGGTTATGACGTGCAATGCGAGTATTACGTCAACGACGCGGGTCGTCAGATGGATATACTCGGCACCTCGACCTGGTTGCGTTATCTCGAACTCTGCGGTGTCGAAGTCGTTTTTCCGAGCAATGGCTACCAGGGCGATTACGTCTGGGATATAGCGGCGACGCTACATCGTCAATATGGCGATCGGTTCCAACGCAGCAATGGGCAGGTAATGAATAATGTGCATGCGGATGCACCCGGGGGAGACAGGGAAAAACATATCGATGACCTGATTGCCAACGCCAGGTCATTACTGGGTGAAGCGGACTACCGTACCGTATTCGATACCGCGCTGGATACGTTGGTCGATGTCATTAGGAAAGACCTGCACGCATTTGGTGGCGATTACGATCATTGGTTTTCGGAACGCTCACTCGCCGATAGCGGTGCGATAGACAACGTGATTCAGCGCCTGAGTGATAATGGCACTGTCTATAAGAAAGAGGGTGCCCTATGGTTTCGTTCGACCGACTTCGGTGACGAAAAAGATCGGGTGGTAAAGCGTGAGAATGGACAAACCACTTATTTTGCCTCTGATATTGCCTATCATATGGACAAGTTTGAACGTGGTTTTGAACACCTGATCAATATCTGGGGCGCGGATCATCATGGCTATATGGCGCGCGTAAAGGCATCGATTGCGGCGCTTGGCTACGATGCCGACAGGCTTGAAATACAACTGGTTCAGTTTGCCAACCTGTATGAAAAAGGCAAGAGGCTCTCAATGTCCACCCGTTCAGGTGAATTCGTTACCCTGCGAAAATTACGCGAAGACGTAGGCCAGGATGCCGCGCGCTTCTTTTACGTGATGCGCAAGTCCGACCAGCATATGGATTTTGACCTTGATCTGGCGCGTGAGCGATCGTCCGATAACCCGGTCTATTATCTGCAATACGCGCATGCGCGTATTTGCAGTGTCAAACGCCAATGTAAGGAAAAGGGCCTGACCCTGTCGCTCGATAGTGCCAATTTAAGCCGGCTCGACAATTCCCACGAGCAGCAGCTGATCAAGCAGATCAGCTTTTATCCCGAGCGCGTACAAAATGCTGCATTGCGCCGTGAACCACATATAGTGGTGAACTATCTGCGCGACCTCGCCAATCAGTTTCACTCCTGGTATAACGCTTTTCAATTCATCGTCGATGATGTCGAATTACGCGATGCGCGCATCGCGCTGGCGACTGCAATCGGCCAGGTATTGCATAATGGGCTCAATTTAATGGGTGTTTCGGCGCCGGAAAAAATGTAATGACTGCAAAGCATTCAAGTTCTCCCTGGGTCTGGGTATCCCTGTTTTTATTGCTTGGCATGTTCGCTGCCTTTGTGATTTTTCTCGATCAGAAGTTAGTTAAAGGCAATGAGTCGCCTGCAGCGGAGACCACCCGGCAAAGCAACGATAAACCAAGAATCGATTTTTACTCTGTTCTTCCAGGCCGCACCGTTGATATTCCGATGTCGGAACAGGACCTGCAGGCCATTGAAAACCCATCGATCAATAAAGCCGTTGCCGAAAACATAATACTGCAGGTAGGGTCATTCCAGAGTGCCACGGAGGCCGATAGTTTAAAAGCACAGCTGGCGTTTCTTGGCCTCGAAGCCGATATCAAATCGGCAGTGGTAAATGACGGCACCTGGTATCGGGTAATGCTGGGTCCGTTTGCGGCAAACAGTGAATTGTCTCGAACCATCAATCGATTGATCGAGAATGATATCGACTATATGCAGCGTAGCGCTAAACCTTAGTTTTAAAGGCTACTCTCAACGATCATCTATACAGATCCCTTAGTATCCACTCCGGAATGGCAGATTTTGCCCGCGTCAATGCGGCTTCGTGCTCGCGATAGTTCGGGCAATGTAACTCGACCAGTTGCCAGAATTTAGCCGAATGATTCATATGATGCCGGTGGCAGAGCTCATGGATGATCAGGTATTCAGCACTGGCCCGGTCGACGAACAGCAACTGGTCGTTGAGGCTTATGGTGCCACTGGTCGAGCAACTGCCCCAGCGGGTTTTTTGGCTGCGAATACTGATCTTTTTATAATCAAGACCGGTCGCATGGGAAAGCCGCTGCAGCATCGGCGGTAGCAGTTGCCAGGCCTGGTTTCTGAGCCATAGCCGCAGTTGTTTAACGCTTTGTTGGTACCCACCATTGGTTATAATCAGGCAATCGCATTGACTCCGGCACTCTTGTTGATTGGAGTCATACACCACTTCAGTGAGACTGTTGGTAATCGCGAGATAAATTTCGCTGGGTAAAGCCGCGGCGCTAATGCGGTGCGCCTGTTTTTCCAGTTGTTTGCCGATCCATTCAGCGTGTTGATTCACCAGTTGCGGTACCGCTTGCCTGGGAAAGCGCACCGGGATGACCACTTCGAGTCCGCCGTAGGGTTTTATTTGCAATTTTGCGTATTTGGCTTTGCGTGATACACGCAGAGAATAATCAAACGCTTTAGTCATTCTTATAAACCACACATAAGTTCAATTTCAGCACTTTGAATGTCATCTGGAGTGCCTTCGATGACCAGTACATCACCCGCTTGCAATACCACCTCGGGTAGCGGGTCGTCGCTGCTGACATGGTTCCGTCTGAGCGCGATGATATTGATTTTGTCCAGACAATCCAGAGATTCAATTGAGAGACCTTCGGCGTGATAGTTAGGCAATATCTCGATACTGTGCATGTGGTGGGCATCCGGCGCCTCAAATTCGACAATTTCATCGCTATGGAAAAAGGCCCTAATACGCGCGTACTGGCTCTGACGTGCTTCCTCGAGCATTTCATCGATAGCCTCCTGATCCAGACCCAGTTTAGCAAGCGTATGTTGTGCCAGCATCATACTCGATTCTATCGTATCCGGGACCACTTCGCTGGCGCCGCTTTCAAGCAGTTGCTCGAGGTGCCGGTCGTCACGGGTACGTACGATGAGCGGAAGACCCGGACACAATTCCCTCGCTGTGCGGGTGATATGTTGACTCGCACTAACCTCGGGAAAAGAAATGACCACGGCTTTGGCCCTGTCGATGCCGGCGTGTTTGAGTATTTCCGGTCGGCTGCTGTCACCATAGTAAACCGGTTCACCGGCATCCCAGGCTTCACTGATTAGCTCCGGGTTTAATTCAAGTGCGATAAATGGAATGTTCAGGCGCTTTAAAAATTGGGCAAGATTTTGTCCGGTGCGCCCAAACCCGCATAAAATCACATGGTCACTGAGGTCTTTACAGGCCTGTTCAATGTTGGACTGGGTCTCACGATGATGCGAGACGTAATCGCTGGCGAAATAGTTCGCGATCGCCTCATTGTGCCGAATGATGATCGGCGAGATAATCATGCTGATAACGATCGACGCGATGATGGGCTGGCTCATCTCTATGTCCAACAAGCCGGTCGACAGGGCAAGCGCCAGCAGTGCAAAACCAAATTCGCTGCCCTGGCCGAGCACCAGACCGGAACGGATCGCGACTCCTTTTTCAAATCCGGCGAAGTGCGTGATGATCATGATGGCGAGCCCCTTGCCAACCATCAGGCCAATGGTTAAGACGCCCACAGTGATCGGATCGTTGACCATGATGGCCCAGTCAAACTGGGTGCCAACAGAGATGAAAAACAGGCCCATCAGGATATCGCGAAATGGACGGATTTCGATTTCGACGTGGTGTTGATATTCAGTTTCGGCAAGCATAATACCAGCTAGAAATGCCCCCATTGCCAGCGACAGACCAAGTTGCCAGGTGAGCCAGGCGGCGACCAGGGCGATAAACAATATGAACAGGGTAAACAGTTCACTCGAGTGGCTCGAAGCAACCCACCTGATCGCCGGACGTACCAGATACTGGCCGGCATAAAAAATTACTGCAAATGCGAATGCACCCTTAGCCAGCGCCATGGTAATGGTGGGCAACATGGAGCCAGTTTCCGGTGCAGCGAAGATCGGGATTAATACCAGAAATGGCACCACCGCCAGATCCTGAAATAGCAAAATACCCAGCGCGATATGGCCGTGGCGCGAATGCAATTCATGTTGCTCGGTCAATAGTTTTACTGCGATTGCAGTCGATGACATGGCCAGTGCACCGCCCACTGCAAATGCAGCTTGCCAGGACAAGCCCATCCAGATTCCGAGTACAATCGTGCTGACGGTCGAGATCATGACCTGGATACTACCAATGCCAAAAACGATTTTGCGCATCGCAATCAGCCGCGGAATCGACACTTCAAGACCGATCGTGAAGAGTAAAAATACGACGCCGATTTCAGCGATCTGTTCGATTGCATGCGAATCATGAATCCAGCCAAACGCATGTTCTCCTGCGAGCATGCCGACCAGTAGATAACCCAGTACTGAGGGAAAGTTCAGCTGCCTGAAAATAGCGACGCTAACAACGGAAAAAAATAGCAGTATCAGAATTTCGTTTAACATACTCATCGAAGCTGACCCGGTATCAGTTCCTCATTTTTATGAAGGGTTGTTCGATAAAAACGTGAAAAATCACCGAAAAGATAAAAGTAAAAAATACCGTTAAGAAGAACAACGCGAACAGGTAATACTCGCCCACCACTGGAACCATTTCCTCGTCGGTGGTTTGGAACAGGAGGACTGCGGAAAGTACGATAAAAATAAAGTGGAAAAAATAAATCGGTAAGATGAGCTGGGCAATGGGGTACCAGAACTTTCGAG
>SMUY01395758.1_pt1 | contig 12933 bp, 12 predicted proteins | sample 2456441 | NCBI WGS metagenome assembly SMUY01 (sample SAMN11095931, study PRJNA526329) | marine sediment metagenome | biome: Marine sediment; feature: Surficial sediment; material: Deep marine sediment; isolation source: Hadal surficial sediment | place: Pacific Ocean | collected 2014-11 | depth...
CGTAGATATTCAACGGTGTACCTGGCGACTTCGTCCATGGTCGTGGGTCCGCCGTGACCGGGGATGACGAGCTTGCCGCTCCGGTAGCCAGACGACGATGTCACCGGGGCTGTGCGTCGGGCCGAGTCTGAGCAGCTCGATGCGCTGGCCGCCCAGCTCGATGACGTACTCGTCCTCGAAGGTCACGTCGGGGCGCGTGCGCTCGATGGCCCGGGCCAACAGATGCGCGAGATCTGATCAGAGAGGGAAATTGCTCATGGCAGGTCCGAGGCGGGCACCGTCTCTACTTCTCCCACGTCGACTTGAAAGGCCAGCCGGCCGCTACGGCGAAACGCCGATGCATCGCCGGTAGTGAACCACCGATCGGCAGCCGCGCTCGGCTGCGGTTTCCAATTTGCGACTACCCATTCGGCCATTTCCACCGCCGGGTCCACCAGCTTGCAACGCGCGTCGACGTGCCTGGCAATCTCGCCGGAGATGGCGGGATAGTGGGTGCAGGCCAGGAGAATGGCGTCGCTGGCGCGAATCGGCGCGACGATTTTCCGGATGTCCCGGGACAGGCGTTCGCCGGACAGGCGGCCCGCCTCCACATGGGCGGACAGGGGCTGGGCGACCCGCTGGCGCAGATCCATCCCCTGGAGGTGACGCGAGTACGCCCGTGAGTGAACGGTCCTGCGACCGGCAATCAACCCGATCTTCGGCCACCGCCCACGGCGCAGGGCATCGACACCGTGGCGGATGATGCCGATGACGTTGTCGCTGTCCGGGTGAACGGAGCTGGCAGCATTGCAGGCAATGCAGATGTGGGTGGCGCCGCGACGAAAAAGGAAACGAAAAATACTGTGGAGACGCCGTTCGAGCTTGGCGGTAGGCGTTTGCCCATAGGGGGTGAATCCGTTGTCGGAAAAGTAGAGGGCAGGCGCATCGACACGCCTCTTCAACTCTTTGTAGAACCCCAGGCCGCCTACGCCCCAGTCGACGATACCGAGCGTTACGGACATGGACTGCCCACCTGATTCACGTGCCGAAACCCAAGCATCACGGATGAACTTCACACATGACACATCGCGCAAGCTTCTGCAACGTGGCGTTGGTCCACCTTCCGGGCCATGCCGATTGTGAGGGCGGCATCGTGAGCATTGCCGAGCACATCGTATACGGTCTGCTGTGGCTGAGCTTCGGCGCCGTGCATTCCCTGCTGGCTGGTGAAACGGCCAAGAGGCGCCTGCGCCCCTGGCTCGGCGCTGGCTATCGGTTCACCTACAACGGCTTCGCGGCCATCCATGTGGCGCTGATCTGGCTGGGGGGCCGGGCATTAGTGGGCGGCGGCGCCGCGGACCTGGGATTGCCCGAAGCCCTGCAGACCCTGCTCACCGGCATTCGATGGGCCGGCTTGGCTGATAATCGTCGCCGGGCTGCTGCAGTACGATTTGGGTCGATTCTCGGGCCTGAGCCAATGACTTGCCGTGGCTCGCGGACGCGCGCCATCCGAGGACGAAGCACTGCATGTCACCGGAATGCACCGCTATCTTCGCCACCCCTTGTACGCCGGCGCCTATCTCTACCTGTGGGGCGGCGTCGACAACGAATTTCAGCTGGCGACGGCCGTTTGGGCAAGCGCGTACCTGGCGATCGGAGCCCGGCTGGAGGAAAACCGCTTGCTGACACTCTACGGTGCAAGCTACCAGAACTACCGCCAGCGGGTCCCGTCCCTGATTCCCTGGCGCGGCCGCACGTACTGATGACTCTCTCAGCAACAGCCATCGCGTTGATCCCGTTTGATCCGCACCGACCTTGACCGATATTCTGGCGGTGCATACAGAAATTCGGAGGCACCATGGATACCATAAGAAAGCTGCTCGACGACAAGGGAACCGACATCTGGTCCATCGGCCCCGACGCATCCATATACGAGGCGGTCAAGCTGATGGTGCTCCAGGACGTGGGTGCGCTGGCCGTGGTGGTGGACGGACGCCTGGCGGGGATGCTTTCCGAGCGCGATTGTGCCCGGCACATCGTGCGGGGCGACAAGTCGGCCAAGGAAACCCAGGTCCGGGAGATCATGACCTTCGAGGTCATCTATGCGCGGCCCCAGCAGCCCATGGATGAATGCATGGCGATCATGAACGAGCACCACATCAGGCATCTGCCGGTGCTGGAGGGCGACACCCTGGTGGCCATGATTTCCCTGCGCGATCTCGTCAACGTGATCGTGAAGGAGCAGGACATGAAGATTAAGGACCTCGAAACCTTGTCCTACTATCACGGCACCTGACGCGGCGAAAAGAGTTTCCCTCGGGCCCGGGCAGCCCCGCGTCAGTGGGAGTCGTCGTCGCGGGCTTCCCCGGCCTGCCAGGCGGCGCGTGTGTGCCGCCCGGTGGATGAATACAGCGCGCGTAGTACATGGCCCCTATGGCCAGGCCGACGGCGGCGGCCAGCACACCGACGAGGTCTTGGGTGAACTGCTGGGGATCGAAGGCAAGGAACTGACCAGACTGCGTGAGGATGCGATCATATGACGAATCGATGGCCCCTTTAGGAGCGAGCTTGCTCGCGAACAAGGGGACAGATTTGAAATCTGTCCCCTCCAAGCACGAGTAGAACCATGAGCAATTTGACTGAACAGCAGCTGGAGTTGCGTGAGCATGCCCGCGCGCTGGCGACAAAAAAGATCGCGCCCCGGGCGGCGGAGGTGGACCGCAGCGAAGAGTATCCCTGGGACAACGTCGAGGCTCTGACCGAGGCCGGGTTCATGGGCATGACCATCCCCGAACAGTACGGCGGCCTCGGGCTCAGCTACCTGGACGCGGCCCTGGTGGTGGAGGAGATGGCCAAGGTCTGCGGCGTCACCGGGCGCATCGTCGTCGAGGGCAACATGGGCGCCATCGGCGCCATCATGAAGTACGGCTCCGAGGCGCAGAAGCGTCTTGCCGCGGAATTGGTGCTGGCAGGCGACAAGCCCGCCATCTGCATCACCGAGCCGGAGGCCGGCAGCGCCGCCGGCGACATGACCACCCGCGCCGATCGCAAGGGTAACGGCTACGTGCTCAATGGCCGCAAGCATTGGATCACCGGCGGTGGCGTGTCGAAGCTGCATCTGATCTTCGCGCGGGTCTTCGATGGCGGCGTCGAGCAGGGTATCGGCGGCTTTATCGCCGTGCGCGGCGAGTCCGACGGCCTGGTCATCGGCACCCGCGAACCGGCCATGGGGTTGCGCGGCATACCCGAGACCGAGATCCTGCTCCAGGATCTGGAGCTGCCGGCGGATCGTCTGATCCAACCACCCAATGGCCTGGGCCGCGGCTTCGCCGGGCTCATGAACGCCTACAACGCTCAGCGCGTCGGCGCCGCCGCCGTTGCATTGGGGATCGCCCAAGGCGCCTACGATCTGGCGCTCGATTACAGCCGGCAACGCGAGCAGTTCGGGCGGCCCATCTGCGAGTTCCAGGGTCTGCAGTGGATGTTGGTGGACATGAACATTCAGCTCGAAGCCGCCCGCGCCCTCATCCACAAGGCGGCCGCCGGCAGCGGCGGCGACTTCCCCGATATGGCCGACGCGGCGCGCGCCAAGATTTTCACTTCGGAGGCCGCCATCCGCGTCACCAACGATGCGCTGCAAGTGTTCGGCGCCGCCGGCTACTCGCGCAATCTGCCCCTGGAGCGCATGGTCAGGGATGCGCGCATGTTCACCATCGGTGGAGGCACGGCGCAGATCCTGCGTACCCTGGTGGCGTCGAAGATTCTCGGCCGCAAGCTGCCCCAGACCCGCGACGGCTATCTGCAAACGCTGGAAGACAATCGGAAGAAAGCCGCCCGTGGCTAGCACCGCGGACGTCATCGCGAGACGGCTCTACGAGGCTGGTTGCCGGCACGCCTTCGGCATCCCCGGCGGCGAGGTGCTGCGGCTGGTGAAGGGTCTCACCGAGAATGGCATCGCCTTCGGCCTCGCCAAGCACGAGAACGCCGCCGGCTTCATGGCCGAAGGCACGTATCACGCAAGCGGCGCCCCCGGCGTGCTGGTGGCGACCCTGGGTCCCGGCGTCGCCAACGCCGTCAACGTGGTCGCCAACGCTTACCAGGATCGCGTGCCGCTCGTGTTCCTGACCGGCTGCGTCGACGCGGGCGAGGCGTTGACATTCACCCACCAGATCTTCGATCACCGCGCCCTGCTCGCCCCCATCACCAAAGCCACCTTCACGGCGGTGGACGGCTCGGTGGACGTGGTCATCGACAAGGCGGTTGCCATCGCGCGGGACGATCAGCCCGGACCGGTGCTGGTGGACGTGCCCATCGACGTGGCCAACGCGGAACAGCCGGACACGCCCAGCACCCGCCGGGTGCGCCCCACCCGCGGCGTTCCGCCAGAAGGCGCGGATCTCGAGCGCGCACGAGACTGGCTGCGCGAGGCCGCGCGACCGCTCATGATCGCGGGCATCGAGGTCCTCGATCACGGCGCCGAGGCGGCGGTCGCGGGTTTCGCCGAGCGCCACGGCGTTCCCCTCCTGACCACCTACAAGGCCAAGGGTGTGCTGCCGGAAGATCACCCGCTCTGCCTGGGTGCCGCGGGGCTCTCGCCGAAGGCGGACGCGTTGCTGCTGGCGCTCATCGGCTCCAGCGATCTGATCATCCTGGCCGGTTACGACCCAATAGAGATGCGCGCGGGCTGGCGCAATCCCTGGCCGGCGGGTACCCGGGTGATCGAGCTCTGCGCCGTCGCCAACACCCACTACATGCATCAGGCCGGCGTGAGCTTCATGGGCGATGTCGGCGCAGGCCTCGACGCGCTCAACGACAGTGTGAACAAGAGTGCAAGATGGCCCGCCGGTGAGCCTGCGGCAACCCGGACCGCACTGCAGCAGGCCTTTGCCGCCGAGCAGGACTGGGGTCCCGGCGCCATCATCGAGGTGACGCGCCGGGCGCTGCCCCGGGACACGGTGGCGACGGTGGACACCGGCGCGCACCGCATCCTGTTAAACCAGATGTGGCAGTGTTATGCGCCGCGCACCCTGCTGCAGTCCACCGGCCTCTGCACCATGGGCTGCGCGCTGCCGCTGGCCATGGGCTACAAGCTGGTGGCGCCCGAACGCACGGTTGTCGCATTCACCGGTGACGCGGGGCTCGAGATGGTGCTCGGCGAGCTCGCCACCCTGCGGGATCTGGGGCTGTCGCTCATCGTGGTGGTGTTCGTCGACGAGTGCTTGACTCTCATCGAGCTCAAGCAGCGCGACGCAGGCTACGCCAACGTGGGCGTCGACTTCGGTGCCTCGGACTTTCCGGCCGTGGCGCGGGCCTTCGACATGCACGGCGTCTGGAGCGACGATCGCGATAGCCTGGAAGGCGCGCTCGGCGAAGCTCTGGAACGAAAGGGCTCGACGTTGATCGCCTGCCGCATCAGCGCGCGCGCCTACGACGGGCGATTCTAGAAGATCCCCGCATGCGCCAAACCGCGGCGTCGGTTTCCGGCGTGGTGCCGTGCGTCGCAGCCGCGCTCACGGTGAGCGGCTGAAGATCTCGTTGTACGCCGACGCCGAGCCGCCGGGCCGCGTACCGCCGGCGATGGCGTAGACGCGCCCGTCCACGGTCACCGATCCGAGGCCGTGTCTCGCGGTCGGCATTGGCGTTGCCGGCGTCCACGAATCGCGTTGCGGTTCATAGGATTCCACCAGGTCGAAGGTCCCCGAGGGCGCCTCGCCCCCGAAGATCAGGATGCGCCCGCTCAGGACCGCGGCAGCGATACCGCTGCGCGCATTCGGCATGGGGGCGCGCCGCCGCCATCTATCCGCGCCTGCGTCATAGACTTCGTTGACAGCGAGGTTACGCGCGTAGCTTCCATCGACGCGGCCGCCGATTACGTACAGCCGCCCGTCGACCACCGCCGCCGCCAGGTGATCTCTGGGGGTGGGCAGCGGAGCCAGATCCCGCCAGCTGTCGTTGGCGGGATCGTATACCTCATGGGCCGGACTGTTGCGGCGGTTACGCCCAACTCCGCCGACGGCGTGAATCTTGCCCCCGACGACCGCGGCCGCCAGCGCGCCACGGGCGACACGCAAAGGCGCCACGGTCCTCCAGCGATCCGTGCCCGGATCATAGACATACACGGCGCTCACGGGCTGCCAGCCATCTGCATAGCCGCCGATCACGTAGAGCTTGCCGGCCACGGTCACGGCGCTCGTATGGTGAATGGCCCGCGGTACAGGCGCCCCGCGAACCCAACGATCCTTCAGCGGCTCGTAGATTTCCAGCTCCCGGCCCCCGCCGAAGCCACCGACCACATACACCTTGTCCGCGATGGCGGCGACGGCCACCTCCGAGCGCGCGCTCGGCATCGGCGTACCCGACGTCCACTGGCCGAGTGTCTGTGCCGAAACGGATGCCGGCAGGCCGACGACGAACGCGCACACGATGGCAAAACCACGACTTGTCCAGTTCATCCTCGCACCTCGCGCGATAGTGGGGATGGGTGAGGTTTACAGCGGCTGAAGCTCTTGCCGACAAGTAGATAGGGCACTTGCCTGAGTGTCAACGGCATAGCAGAATTCAGCCACGCCGCGGCTCGGAGCTTGTCCACGTAGTCCACGGGAGGGACCCACGTGGTCAAGTGTAATTGGCGAGGTTTGCGCCGGACGGGGAAAATGGCGGAACCAGGCGCGCGTGCCGAAAGAAGTTTTGCCGCGGGCATCAAGCAATACGAAAAAAGCAAAAAACAGGGGGGAGGCATCATGAATTTCAATTCCAATTTGCAGCCGGTCGGGATCGCCAGCCGCGCGGCGCTCGGGATCACCGTCGCGGTGTTCCTGTCGCTTTGGGGCGCAGGCGCCGAGGCGCACGAGCAAACGGCGCCGGTCATGGATCTGACGCCCGAACTCTTGAAAATTCGCGACGGCTTGGCGAAGTACAAGGATCCCTTCGTTGCCGTCAGAGATGGCTATTACTCCACCGTTGGCTGCGTCGAATATCCCGATGGCGACATGGGCATCCACTTCCTGAACCTCGCGCTCATTGGTCCAGAGCCGGATCCGGCCAAGCCGCCAATTCTGATTTACGAGCCCGGATCGGACGGCAAGCTCCAACTCATCGCGGTCGAGTGGTTCATCCCGCTCGCCACCGGGGTCAAGGGTCGGCCAACGCTCTTCGGACAGGATTTCGAGGGACCGATGGCCGGACACGAACCGCTTATTCCGGACGGCTTACACCATTACGATCTGCACGCCTGGATCTACAAGAAGAACCGGTCGGGTGTCTTTTCTCACGCCAACCCTGACGTCGATTGCTCGAAGGGCGCGACCTATCCGCTGCGGGAGGAGCCGCCGCGCGCGGTGCCGCACAACTGAGCGAGCCCGTTCGGTGGGCCATAATCTGCCGTTTCGGTGCAAACGCCTGGGACGGGCACGGACTATTTCTGCGAGAAGATGCGCATGAGCTTTTCCACCGCGGTGCCGGGGCTCGTCAATACGCGCAGGCCGATCTGCGCGCGGATGCGATCGGCAACCGGCGCCATGGAGAATTGCGCGAGCATCAGTATGTCGCACTCCGAGAGCTCCGCCGCGGCGGTGAGCACCAGCTCGTCGTGCTCGGCCCTGTCGCCCCACAACAACGCGTCGATGGCGCCCGCCACCTGGCTCGTTTGCAGCGCATATTCATACGAGTGGGCAGCCGCGTAACGCGCGATGTCGGACTGCATCATGTCCAGGGTCCCCTTGGCCGTCGCCAACAAACCGAGCGTGCGGCCCCGGGGCCCGGCGAAGGCATCCTCGATCATGGATTCGTAGGCGGTGAGCACCGGGATGTCGAGCCGTGTCCGCGCCGCCTCGACCGAGTCGCCGAACAAGGACCCTGTGAACAAGATCGCCTGGGCGCCGGATTGCGCGCTGAAGCGCAATAACGCCTCGATACGTTCTTCGATTTGCCGATTGATGCCGCCTGCCTTATTGAAATCCACGTACAGGGATTCATCGTAAAGGCTGACCGTCTCGGCCTCCGGCCACATGCGCGCAAAGGTTGCCTCGATGGGTGCGATCGAAGCGTGCAGCGCATGTACCAATCCGATCCGGGGGCCCATAGTGACCGGCACTCCAACGGGTAGATGGGGCAGAACCGCCTGAGCTATTCCACCGCCTCGGGCAGGATATCCCTGGTGACGCCGTGGGCCAGCATGTCCTCGACCACGCCGTCCTCGATGCCGATCTGCAGGGCGTCGTTGACGCGGTTGAAGAACCCGCAGAGCGCCGTGCGCACCGTGAGCTCGACGATCTGCTCGTCACTGAAGTGCCGGCGTAAATCGTCGAATATTGCGTCGCGCATGGTTTGCGGCTTCTCCGTTACCTGCACCGCGTAGTCGCGCACCAACCTATCCACCTCGTCGAGGCCGGGACAGTCGGGCTCGAGGATATGCGCGACGGTTTCCGCCACGAGCCCCTGCTCCACCAGCCGCGGCGCGTGGTGGGAGACGCAATAGGTGCACTCGTTGAGCTTCGAGACCACTACCAGCACGATCTCCAGGTAGCGCTTCGGCAGGATTGCCTCGTCCTTGAGATCCAGCAACAGGCCCTGGATGTGCTTCAGCACCGCCGGACGGTGGGCGAACACTTTCACCTGATTCAAGAACGGGCCGTACTCGCGGGCGAAGCGCTCGTATATGGGCTGCACGTCCTCCGGAACCTCGTGGATCTCGATGTCGCGTACACGTGCCATCTCAAGGTCTCCTTGTCATTATCGCCACCGGTTCCGGTCGTCGGGCAGAGTATCTGGGCTCCGCGGGCTATATTACGTTATCTGAGTACCAGCACCGGCAAAATGGGCCGTTGAGAGACGCGGCCCGGTTGAACCATCGAGCCAACCACCCGGTCAAATAGCGGTAATCGAATCACTCGGCAGCATGGGATCCCGGTTTGTGGTCGGAATGGAGAACATGAGACGCGCGCGACGCTCGATCGCGGTGCTGTTGGCCGTTTGCCTGCCGCTTGCGCCGGTGCCACTTTTGGCCGCCGACCTGGACCCGGTGATGAGTCGGGGGCAGCTCATGGATCGGCTGACCAGTGAGCGGATGCCGCCCCTGATCGATGTCCGTACCCCCGAGGAGTATCGGGCGGGCCATATTCCCGGCGCCGTCAATATTCCGATCCAGGAGCTCCAGCAGCGCTTCACGGAGCTCAGCGCCTACCGCGACCGCGAGGTGGTGCTGTATTGCGAAACAGGGGCGCGGGCCTCCTATGGCGGCCGTTGGCTCGAGTCCCAGGGATTCGAGGAGCTTCGCCTTCTCGACGGCCACATGCGTGCCTGGCGCGCGGCCGGCCTGCCCACCGAGCGCTGAGGGCGATGGCGCATCTTTTCGGGGCAACTGGCTGGCGCGCGTTCCTCGGCGCGGCCGCATTGCTGGCGGTTTCGTGGGCACTCGCCGCCCAAGCCCAGGGTCAATCCCCGGCCACGGCCGGCGCCACTCCCCAGTCGTCCCCGGTAGTCGCCGACGAGGGCAGCGCCGGCAGCACACGAAAGTCTCTGTCTGCGCTCGAGAAGCTCATCCAGGGCATCGGCGGGGACATCGGCGAAGTGGAGTTTCTCGACCCGGATGTCGCCTATCAGCTACGCACCGAGGCCGAGGGCGCAGACACCATCGTGGCGCACTGGCAGATCGCGGACGGGTATTACCTGTATCGGGCCAGGTTCCGATTCATCCTCGCCGAAGGATCCGATGTGGTGCTCGGCAGCCCGGTGCTGCCCGCCGGCAAGATCAAAGTCGACGAGTACTTCGGCAAGATGGAGGTTTACTACCACGACGTGCTCGCCAGGGTGCCCGTTGAACGCAGCGCCGGCGGGGCGACCACGATCGCTCTGGAGGTGGTCTATCAAGGTTGCGCGGACGCCGGGCTTTGCTATCCCCCCATCACCAAGCGCGTCAATCTGAACCTGCCGGCATCGCACCAGACGGGTCCCGCGACCCGGGGAGCGGAACCCGTGCAGCCGGGCGTCGAGCTGCCGGAGCAAGATCGTATCGCCCGCTCGCTCGCCGGCGGCAGCACCTGGCTCGTGTTGCTGGGCTTTTTCGGCTTCGGCCTGTTGCTGACGTTCACGCCCTGCGTGTTTCCCATGATCCCGATTCTTTCCAGCATCATCGTCGGCCAGGGGGATAACATCAGCACCCGCAAGGCCTTTACGCTGTCGCTGATCTATGTGCTGGCCATGGTCGCCACCTACACCGCGGCCGGCGTCATCGCCGGCCTTTTCGGTGCCAATCTGCAAGCGGCGTTTCAGAATCCCTGGATACTCACAACCTTCAGCATCGTCTTCGTGCTTCTGGCACTTTCCATGTTCGGATTCTACGACCTGCAGATCCCGGCCAGTTGGCAGACGACGCTGGCGCGTGCCAGCAGCCGCCAACAGGGCGGCACCTATGTGGGCGTCGGCATCATGGGTTTTCTGTCCGCCTTGATCGTCGGCCCGTGCGTTGCGGCGCCGTTGGCCGGGGCCCTCATCTATATCGGACAGACCGGCGACGCGGTCCTCGGCGGCATGGCGTTGTTCGCCTTGAGCATGGGCATGGGCACGCCGGTGCTGGCGGTGGGGACCTCGGCGGGCAAGCTGCTGCCCAGGGTCGGGCCTTGGATGGGAGCCATCAAAGCCGTGTTCGGGGTGCTGCTGCTCGGTGTCGCCATCTACCTGATGGAACGCATCGTACCCGCCTGGATAGCCCTGCTGCTGTGGGGCGCTCTGTTGATGGTGGCCGCCATCTACCTGGGGGCCCTGGACAGCCTGGCCGCCGAATCCGGCGGTTGGCGCCGCTTTCGCAAGGGCGCGGGACTGGTGCTGCTGGTCTATGGCGTGCTGCTGGTAGTCGGCGGCTCCGGCGGCGGCAACGACGTGTGGAGGCCGCTCAAGGGGCTGGCCTCCGGGCCTGCCGGCGAGAGCCGCGAAGGTCTGGTGTTCCAGCGGGTCAAGGGCTCGCGGGGACTGGATGCCGCGTTGCGGATCGCGACCGCGCAGGGCAGGCCCGTCATGCTGGATTTCTACGCCGACTGGTGCGTGAGCTGCAAGGAGATGGAGCGCTACACGTTCTCAGATGCCAGTGTCCAGGCGGCGCTCGCGAACACTCTACTGCTGCAGGCCGACGTGACGGCCAACGATACCGAGGACCAGGCGCTGCTCGTGCGCTTCAACATTTTCGGGCCACCGGCCATTCTGTTCTTCGGGCCCGACGGGCGCGAGCGGCCCAATTACCGGGTGGTGGGATTCATGAAGGCGCAGCGCTTCCGCGAGGTAGTGGAGAAGGCGACCTCCGGTGCGAACACGCTGCGCCTCTCGGCCCTCGCCCCTGTCGACAAGCGGTAGCCGTGTGCCGCGTGGGGCACGGGTTCCCGGCCCGCGTGCTCGTGAGCGTGATGCTGCTGATCTGTCATGGCGTCGCAACCGCCGGACATGGGGCAACTCGCGCACTGGCCGACGACCCCTCTCCCTACCTCCAGATGCATGCGGGGGATCCCGTGCACTGGCGACGCTGGGAAGCGGCGTCCATGGAAGAGGCACGCCGCTCCGGGCGGCTGGTCTACATCGCCGTTGGGTACTTTTCGTGTTACTGGTGCCACGTGATGCGTCGCGAGAGCTTCAACGACGCACGCATCGCGGAACTGCTGAATACGGACTTCGTTCCGGTGATGGTGGACAGGGAGCTCCAACCTGCCCTCGACGATTACCTCAACGCCTTCGTTCGGGCCACGCGCGGATACTCGGGCTGGCCCCTCAACGTATTTCTGACCCCCGAGGGCTACCCGTTGCTGGGCACCGTGTATCTGCCGCCCGGGCAGTTCCAGACCCTGCTCCGGAGGGTGACGGCGGCGTGGCACCAAGACCGCAGCGAGCTCGAGAAGGCGGCCGTGCAAGCCGCCGATGGTTTGCAGTCGGGCGAGGGCGAGTTGGTGGAGTTGGCTCTGGATCGCGCCAGCGTGGCACGCATTCTCGAGACATTCGTGCGGCACTCCAACGACATCGCCGACGAACGGGCGGGCGGCTTCGGCGACACCAGCAAATTCCCCAGCGTGCCGCAGCTGCGCACCTTGTTGCTGGTGCAGAGCATGACCCCGGATCCGAATCTGGCCGGGTTTCTGACCCTCACGCTACGCCAGATGGCCGACAAAGGCCTGCGCGATCAGCTCGGGGGCGGCTTCTTCCGCTATACCACGGATCGCAATTGGTTGGCGCCCCATTTCGAGAAGATGCTCTACGACAATGCCCTGCTGGCGGATCTCTATCTGCAGGCCGCGGAGATTCTCGAAACGCCGGCGCTGGCGCTGGTCGCCCAGGACACGCTGGATTTCATGTTGGCCGAGCTGTGGCGGGACGGCGCCTTCGACGCCAGCCTTTCCTCCGTCGACGACAAGGGCGTGGACGGTGGGTACTACCTCTGGGATCGTGCAACCCTCGCGCGCGTGCTCGATGATGACGAGCGCCGGGTAGCGGGCCTCGCCTGGCGACTCGCGGGAACGCCGCCATTCGAGCAAGGCTATCTGCCTGTCGCCGGTGCCGATCCGGCGACGATTGCCGAGCAGCTGGCCATTGATGGCGCACAGGTCGATGCTTTGCTGGAGTCGGCCAGGGACAAATTGCGCGCCGAACGTCGAAAGCGGACGCTTCCCCGGGACAGCAAACAGCTCACCGCCTGGAACGGCATGGCCCTCGCGGCCCTGGCACGTGCCGGGGCACGGCCCGATGGGGCTCGCTACCTGACCGCCGCGCGGCGCTTGCGAGAGGTGATCGCCACGGAGCTGTGGACAGGCTCGGAGCTGCTGCGCGCCCGGGGCGCGCGCAGTCGTCTCGGCCAGGGTAGCCTGCAGGACTATGCTTATGCCGCCGAGGGTCTGCTGAGCCTGGCGAGGACGTCGCATTCGACGCTCGACTATGCACTGGTGCGCGAAATTCTCGTCGACGCATGGCGGCGATTCCACA
>SMUY01088143.1_pt1 | contig 12919 bp, 9 predicted proteins | sample 2456441 | NCBI WGS metagenome assembly SMUY01 (sample SAMN11095931, study PRJNA526329) | marine sediment metagenome | biome: Marine sediment; feature: Surficial sediment; material: Deep marine sediment; isolation source: Hadal surficial sediment | place: Pacific Ocean | collected 2014-11 | depth 0-1...
GAGCAGGAGGGGATGCACGACTTCACCTCCGACCTCGCGCGGCTCGTCGAAGAGGAGTGGGTCGACCTGCGGACCGCCGAGCGCTACGCCCCCAACCGCGAAGCCCTTATCAGCAAGGTCCGCGGAATCGAGGTCGCCGCCGACAGGCTGATCCAGCGGGTGAAGGGATAGAAGCTGTTTCGAGCGCTCCGTAGCGGCCTCCGGCCGCACACTCGCTCTGGTACGGCCGCGCCGCAATGTCGGCGGGCCTGAGCGGGCGCAATCCGCTACACACTGAAGGACCCTGCTCTAGTGACTCAATGACTCCGAAAGCTCCGTGACTTCTTCTCCCAACATCCGGATCACCGAGGTCGGCCCGCGGGACGGGTTGCAGAACGAGGCTGTTGTCGTCGACGTCGATCAGAAGGTGGCGTTCATCGATCTGCTCTCCGAGAGCGGTGTGGCGGAGATCGAGGTCAGCAGCTTCGTCAGCCCGAGGTGGGTGCCGCAGCTCGGCGATGCCGAGGAGGTCTTGAGCCGAATCCGGCGCCGGCCCGGGGTCGTCTACTCGGCGCTCGTGCCCAACGAGCAGGGGGCGCTGCGAGCGCTGGAGTCGAAGGTGGACAAGATCGCCTTCTTCACGGCGGCGAGCGACACCTTCAGCCTCAAGAACACCAACGCGACGATCGAGCAGACGCTCGAGCGGTTCGTGCCCGTGATCGAGGCGGCGCGATCGGCGTCCGTGGCGGTGCGGGCGTACATCAGTTGCGCGGTCGCTTGTCCCTACGAGGGGCCCACCGATCCCGCGAGGGTCCGCGAGGTGGCCGAGCGGCTCCTCGACCTCGGCGCCGACGAGATCGACCTCGCCGAGACGCTCGGGGTGGCGGTGCCGAGCGACATCGAAGCGCTCTACGACGCCCTCGCCGGCCGGCTCGAGCCGGCGCAGACGACCTTGCACCTGCACGACACCCGGGGGACGGCGCTGGCCTGCGCGGTGGCCGGCTTGAAGCTGGGGGTGGCGAGCTTCGACGCCTCGTGCGTCGGGCTCGGGGGATGCCCCTTCGCGCCCGGGGCCGCGGGCAACCTGGCCACCGAGGACCTGGTCTACCTGTGCACGAGGATGGGCCGCGACCACGGCGTCGATCTCGAGCGGCTCTTCGCTGCCGGTCGCCAGATCGCCGGGGTGCTCGGCCGCTCGATGCGCGGCCGGGTGTTTGGGGCGGATGGAGGAGGAAGTGGCGAAGTGACGGAGTGAGAAGAATGTTGCGCTCGCCGCGCTTCACTCCGTTACTTCGTCACTCCGTGACTCGGTCACCTGCTCTCTTCTCGCCCCCGGTCCGAAGGTGATCACGTTCTTGCCCTTGCGCTTGGACTCCAGCGCCAGCTGATCGGCGTGGCGGCGAAGCTGGTCGGGGTCGGTGCCGTCCCAGGGGTAGGTGGCGAGCCCTCCGGAGATGCTCAGCGTGCCGGGGGCCTCGAGGCCGAGCTTGGGGAACTTCGTCCGGCAGACCTGGTCCTGGAACCGCCGGGCGATCTGCTCGACGGTCTCCGGGTGCGTGGAGCCGGGGGCGCGGGGCGCTTCGGGATCGGCGAAGATCACCGCGAACTCGTCCCCGCCGATCCGGCAGACCCGATCACCCTTGCGGATTACCGAGTTGAGCAGCCGCACCGTCTCGCGCAGGATCTCGTCACCGGCCTCGTGGCTGAACTCGTCGTTGTAGCGCTTGAAGTCGTCGATGTCGAAGACCATCACCGTCACCGGCCGCCGGCGCTGTGCGGCCTTGGCGACGCTGTCGCGAAGGAAGGCGTCGAAGAAGCGACGATTCCACGCCCCGGTCAGCGTGTCCTGGAAGGCCATGAGCCGGAAGTCCCGAAACGCCCGGTCGAGGGCGAGCCATCGCGCCAGCCAATCGGCCCAGGGGCGCAGCTGATCCGTCGTCGCCTCGGGGCAGGTGAGGCGGCCGAAGCGATGGCGGCCGTAGGTCGCCTCCGCGCCGGCGGCGCCGGGGGATGGTGTTGGGTCCTCGGTCAACGCCACGTCGGTCCATCGCGTCTGCTGGGCCATCAACCGAAGTGCGGTGTCGAGGACCCCGCTCGAATCATTGAGCATGGCCTCCACCAGATCGGTGTCGCCCAACGGCTCCTGCGGACCCGGATCGAGGGGCGCCGGCCGAGACGATCCCTCCTGGGCGCCGGCGGGCTCGGGGCGATGGACCACACGAATCGTCGGTTCGACGGTTTGAGTGGGGGTCTGCCGCGACTCGTCGTCGAGGATGCGCCGCACGTCGTCCGCGGCGACCGGACCGACGAGGTCGTCGTCGGCGTCCGCGGTCGCGCCGGCGCTCTGGTCGCCGTCGCCCACCAGGATCAGCTTGAGCGACGGATCGATCTGCCGCAGCGCCGCCGCGAGCCTTCCCCCGGCGTCGCCCACCCGCTCGGCCGCGACCACCGCTGCGATGATCGGCTTGCCCGCCGGGGCGGCCGCGACTTCGCCGATGGCTTCAAAGAGGTTCGAGACACGGACCGCCGAGGGCGCCCACGACCCGCCGAGCTGTTCGGGCGCCAGCGCGTCCTCGACGATCAGCACTCGTCCGCGGCGGGCTCGGGGTGGGGGGTGCACGGTGCTCATGGGGCGGGCCCGAAGGGCTTGCCGGGCTCGACCTCGAGCAGCATGTCGATCTCTTCGCGGGAGATCGGTCGTGGCTCGGCGTCCAGCGGCGGGACCGGCGGCGCCGGGGGGGGGACGGCCGCCGGGGGCGATTGGTCGAGGGGTGAGAGGACGCAGTCGGTGTAGGTCCACACCGTGGCCCCGGGAGCGTACCGGCGCAAGGCGCCGCGCAGCTGCGCCATCTGCGCGTCGGGCCAGGCCTGTGGATCCGCCACGACGAGGACGATCTCGTCGGCGGCCTGCAATCCCCAGGTCGCGCGGAGCACTTGGGTGCGCTGCCGACGGCACAGCTCGGCCATGGCCAGCAGCAGGTCGTGCACCTCGACGGCTCGCCAGGCTCGGGCGTCGAGCAACGACTCGAGCTTCTCGCCGAGGCCGTCCTCGCCCGGGGTCAGTACGACCGCCGTGATCTGGTGCTCGCCCGACGGCATCGTGGTCGAGGTCAAACCCAGGGACCTCCGGTTCACCGGCCCACGGTGCCCCGACGCCCGGTCGGTTCGTCCGTTGCGTTGGTGAACAATGGCCCGGCGGGGGGAAAGACGATCAGCTCATTGTACGCCGACCGGCGGGGTCGGCCCGAGGGCTCCAGCGAACGCCTCGCTCGATCTTGAGCCCACGGCCCATTCGTCAGGCAGAGTCCAGCAGCATCCGGGCGATTTGCTCCGCGGCGCCGGGGACGGCCCGCGCCCGCAGGACCGCCCGGATCGCCTCGCGGCGGTCGGGCTCGCAGATCAACGCCCGCAGGGCGGGTCCGGCGCTTCGCCAGTTGGCCTCGGGATCGACGCGGTCGTGCTCGAGCACCGCCCCCCCGGCCGCGGCCAGCGGCGCGGCGTTGTGCCACTGATGCTCATCATGGTGATAGGGGTAGGGCAGAAACAGGGTGGGCACGTGGTTGGCGGCGGCCTCCGCGACCGAGCTGGCCCCGGCCCGGCTGATGGCCAGGTCCGCCGCCCCCCACGCAAGCCCCATCCGGCTCTGGAAGGGCTCGACGACGCCGTCGATCCCGGCGCTGTCGTACGCCTGGCGCACCGGGCCGTCGCGGTCGGGTCCGCTGAGGTGGTAGATCTGCCAGCGGGGCTTGAGCAGACCGGCTTGCGATCGGGCGATCCAGATCATCAGGCGGTTGATGGTGCCCGCCCCCTGTGAGGCCCCGGTCACCAGCAGGGTCGGCCGCTCGGGGTCGAGGCCGAGCGCCCGGCGGCAGTGGGCGCGGTCCCCGGGGGCGAGTGCCGAGCGCCGAAGGGGCATGCCCACCACCTCCTCGGCGAAGCCCGGCAGGGAGGGGACCTCGATCGCGGAGATGACCTGCTGGCAGCGGCGCGCCACCCAGCGGTTGGCCTTGCCTGGTCGCGCGTCGAGGTTGAGCAGGGTGACCGGCAGGTCTCGGGTCGCGGCCGCCGCGGCCACCGGGGGGGCCACGAAGCCGCCGAGGGCCACCACCCGGTCGATGGACTCGGCCCGCAGGAGGTCCCGCGCCAGCCGGACGCTGCGCCGGAAGTTGAGCAGGAACCTGACGGCCCCCAGGGGTCGAAAGGAGGGCGGGCTGGCCGGGCTGGCCACCCAGCTCATCCCCGCTTCGGCCAGCAGGGTGGTGTCGAGCGGTCGCTGCGAGCAAATGAAGACCGAGCGGGCGTCGGGGTCGATCTCGCCGAGGCGCTCGGCGATCGCCAGCCCCGGGTTGACGTGCCCCCCCGAGCCGCCGCCGGCGAAAAGGAAAGATCTGGCCATCATGGCATTATGGCATCATGGCATCATGGCTTGAGGCGGCGCAGACGAGGGAGATCGCTGTTGTAGCGGCGCCCTCGCCATGATGCCTCTCTCCATCGAAACCAGCAAGCCGATCGAGAACGCCGTGAGTGCCCAGCCGGTGCCGCCGGCGGAGACGAGCGGCAGGGCGATCCCCTTGGTTGGGGCGAGGCCGGTGACGACCGCCAGGTTCATGAGCGTCTGCAACCCGAGGGTGAGCACGATCCCCACCCCCAGTAGCCGGGCGAAGGGATGCGTCACCCGCCGGATGACGGCCAGCCCGCACAGCAGCAGCCCGGCGTGGAGGAAGATGACGATCGCCCCGCCGACGACGCCCAGCTCCTCGCAGATGACGGCGAAGATGAAATCGCTGGTGTCCTGCGGCAGGTAGCCGAACTTGGCCACGCCGTTGCCCAGCCCCCGTCCGGCCAGACCGCCGTCGGCCACAGCCGCCAGCGAGTGGAGCAGGTGATAGCCGGTCCCCTGCGGATCCTGGTAGGGATCGATAAACGCCGCCAGACGATCGAGCCGGTAGGGGCGGTGCAGCACCGCCGCGACGACCCCGAGGGCGGCCGCGGGCAGGACCAGGGCTGCCTGCCACAGCTTGACGCCCCCCGCCAGCAGCACCCCCATCCCTACCGCCCCGATGAGCACCGCGGTTCCCAGGTCCTCGGTGGCCACCAGCCCGCAGACCACGAGCAGCAGGAGCAGCGGCCACCCGAGCCCGGACGCCAGCCGGCCCATCGTGGCCGACCGTCGCGCCGCGTACCCCGCGAGCACGACCGGGACACCCCACTTGGCCAGCTCGCTCGGCTGAAACCCCACGAAGCCGAGGTCGATCCAGCGCCGGGCGCCGTTGATCTCGCGGCCGACGCCGGGCAGATGAACGGCCAGCAGCAGAGCCACGACCGCCAGCACGATCCAGGCAATTGGCGAGCGGAGACCGCGGGCCAGGGCTGTTTCGAGCGCTCCGTACGCCCGTCCGGGCCAACTCTCGCTCGGGTACGGCCGCGCCGCAATGTCGGCGGGCCGCAGCGGACGCGGCCCGCGACACCTTGAAGGACCCTGCTCTGGGTATAGCCGGTCGATCGGAACTCGCGAGCCCAGCCATAGCATGACCATCGCCAGGCCCGCCAGCATCGCCGGCCGCCCGAGAAGAACCGTTCTTAGATCGATCGCTCGATCGGAATCGATGGTCAACGAGGCGGAGCTGACCATGACCACGCCCAGGGTCAGAAGTGCCACCACGATGAGAACAAGACCGTGCCCCGCTCGCAGCATCTCGCCATATCGGCGCCGCCGCGAAGCGTGCGTCAGTTATTCTTCTGAGCGCTCCGTACGGCCCTCCGGGCCGACACTCGCTCTGGTACGCGGCGGCGAATACATCCGCCGCCGCTGATCGGTTTGCCTTCCTGGGCGCTCCGTACGGCCCTCCGGGCCGACACTCGCTCTGGTACGCGGCGGCGAATACATCCGCCGCCGGCTTTGTTTGTAGCGCTCCGTAGGGCCCTCCGGGCCCACACTCGCTCCTTTGCGCTCCGCGGCCGATTCAATCGGCCGCTGCGCCTGGACGCGGATGGCGTTCAGCAGCCCTCCGGCCGCGTCCGTGCCGGCGCGCTTCGATGAGGCGGGGCAGGCCGATGGCGATGAAGCCGCACGCGAAGAGCAGCACGAAGGGTGCGCCAATCATCGTGAAGGGGCGGGTCAAGGCTATCGCGAAGCAGCCGATCATCAGCAGCCCCAGGGCCAACTCCACGGACCCGGCGGGTATCCGCCGCCGCCGCCCCACGAGATGAGGATCGGGGTCGCTCTCGGTGGCGCCGGCATACTTCGGCGTGCGCACGAAGGGGCTCTGGTGGCCGAAGACGGCCTCCAGGACCGCCCGGGTGTTGATCACGCAGATCCCCACCCCGATCGCCATCAGGGCGGGCAGGCGGACGATCGTCCGCCACAGGGGGATGTCCTGGGCGGCCTGGGAGGCGATGTAGAACGTGCACGCCGCCATCGCCCCGAGCAGGAGAAAGACCGTCCCCAAGCCGAAGGCGACCAGCGGGTCGGCCGCCTGCAGAGGGCCGGCGATCAGGACCGCCGGGAGCACCAGCAGGATGAGGGCCAGGATAACCACGTGCACCACCGGGCAGGTCAGATGGAACCAGGCTTCGAGCTTGGTCCGAAACGACGCTCGACTGCGCAGGATCGCGGGCAGCATCTTGATTGCGGTCTGGATGAGGCCCTTGTTCCAGCGGTGCTGCTGGTTCATGAAGGCGCTGACCGTCGGGGGGATCTCGGCGGGACAGCGGACCGCCGGAAGGTAGAGAAACCGCCATCCGCACAACTGGGCCCGGTAGGAGAGGTCGGTGTCCTCGGTGAGGGTGTCGTGCTGCCAGCCGCCGGCTTCCTCGATGCAGTCGCGCCGCCAGATCCCGGCGGTACCGTTGAAGTTGAACCACCGCCCGTCCTGCGCCCGGGCGATCTGCTCGACAACGAAGTGGCCGTCGAGGAACATCGCCTGGATCTGGGTGAGCAGCGAGTCGTCGCGGTTGAGGTAGGACCAGCGGGTCTGGACCATGCCGATGCCGGGGTCGGTGAAGTGGTGGATCGTTTGGCTCAGGAGGTTGGGCGGGGGCACGAAATCGGCGTCGAACACCGCGATGAACTCGCCGGTGGCCGATTCCATCCCTTCGGCGAGGGCGCCCGCCTTGAACCCCCGGCGGTCGTCCCGGTGCAGGTACTGGACGTCGTGACCCGCTGCCGCCATCTCCTCGCAGGACGCCCGCGCGATCTCGGCCGACTCGTTGGTCGAGTCGTCGAGCACCTGGATCTGCAGCCGGTCGCGCGGATATTCGATCGCGCAGGCCGCCTCGATGGCCCGCCGGGCCACGTGCCGCTCGTTGAACATCGGTAACTGCACGGTCACCCGCGGCAGCCGGTCGAACCGGTCCGGCGGATCCGATCCCTCAAGGGCCCGGCGGTGTCGGAGGAAAAGCCACACCAGCCAGTAGCGGTGGAGTCCGTAGATACACACCACGCCGATGACGGCGAGGTAGCAGGCCAGCAATGCAACTGCCACGGCGTCCATCCTCCGCGCGTCGGGCCTGATCACGTCCTACTGACCGGCCGACGCTCGACTCCTTCCTGGGACCTGGACGGGTCAGGGATTAACCAGATCCGATGCACCATTGTTCCAGCAATCAGGGCCCGAGCAAGTGTCAGGCCCCCCCGGTTTGCCGGCCGGCGTCCCTGGTCTTGGACCGCGCTTGTCCGGGTCGGTCCAGGGGGCCCGCCGGGCCTGAGCGTTTGCGTGTCCCGCCGGCCGGCGAAGAGGACCTGACCGACCCGGGCGGGGTGCTAACCTTTTTCGAGGGATGCCGCGGTGGCTGGGTGGCCCGCCGGCCGTACCCCAGCGGCATCCGGACGAGGTGCCCCTGCGCGGCAAGCGGGCGAGCCGGGGCACGTCGATGAAATCCTGGTCGGGTCCCGCCCAGTTATTCTCCGGGCGGCCGCCGGCGCGACCGGCCCCTTGGTTGGGGCCGCTGCACCACGCCCCGTCGACCGGACCAGGCGAGCAAAGGAGCGCCGTTATGGAACAGCTTGTGGAACTGCTCGACGATCACATGTACGTGGTGGTGATCCTGTTGATCGGCCTGTGCCTGCTCATCAACACGGGCATTCGCTCGATCACCGCGATCATCACCACCAACGCCGGTGAGCGGAGCCGCCGGGAGATCGCTGCGTACATCGCCGAGGGGTCGATCACGCCCGATCAGGGGGAGCGTCTCATCCGCGCCGACGTCAACAGCCGGCGCCGACGCGAAGCCTGACGCCGTCGCGGGCGACTCCCTATCCTGGCGTGCGTAGCTTCCCGTCCGGCCGTCGCCCGGCCGGCCACGGGTCCACTCCCGCATGCCCAGCGCCGCGCCACCATCTCATCCATTCCGGTCCCGGCCGTGGACGGTGGCGGCCTTAACGGGGGGGCTCCTCGCGGCCTTGGTCGGCTGCGACGAGAACGGGGCCGCCCCCGGGAGCGTCGGGCCGCCGGTGAGCGCCGCCGTGAGCCCGCCGTGGTTCGTGGAGGTCGCGGCCGAGTGCGGTCTGCACTTTGCGCACACCAGCGGCGCCACCGGCGCGTTCTATTTCCCGGAGATTGCCGGGTCCGGGTGCGGGCTCTTCGACTACGACGGCGATGGCGACCTGGACGTCTACGCGCTTCAGGCCTACGACTTCGACCGGCCGGACGCCGCGGGCCGCGGGAGGAACCGGCTGTTTAGAAACGACCTCTCGACCGGGCCCGACGGTCGCCCCCGGATGCGCTTCGTCGACGTGACCGACGAGGCGGGTCTCGGCGACGACGGGTATGGGATGGGGTGCGCCGTGGGGGACTACGACAACGACGGCGACCTCGACCTCTACGTCACCAACTTCGGGCCCAACCGCCTCTACCGCAACAACGGTGACGGCACCTTCACCGACGTCTCCGCCTTCGCGGTGCCGTCCGAGGATCGCTGGAGCACGAGTGCCGCCTTCCTCGACTACGACCGCGACGGGGCCCTTGATCTCTACGTCGCCAACTACGTGAACTTCAGGCTCCACGAGAACAAGATCTGCTACAGCCCCGGCGGTCGCCGCGACTACTGTGGACCGCAGTCGTTCGATCCGGTGACCGATCGCCTCTTCCACAACAACGGAGACGGCACATTCGCCGACGTGACCGCCGAGGCCGGCATCGACCGCGCGGCCGGCAGCGGCCTCGGCGTGGTGGCCGCCGACTTCAACGGCGATGGTTTCCCGGACATCTACGTGGCCAACGACGGCAACGCCAACCAGCTCTGGGTCAACCAGGGTGACGGCACCTTCCGCAACACCGCCCTGCTCGCGGGCGCGGCCTACAACGCTGACGGGATGGCGGAGGCCGGGATGGGCGTGAGCGCGAGCGACTTCGACCGCGACGGCGATGAGGACATCTTTCTCTCGCACCTTCAGGCCGAGACCAACACCCTTCTGGTCAACGACGGGGTCGGCCGCTTCGACGACCGTACCGAGGACTTTTCCCTGGCGGCCCTGAGCCGGTCGTTCACCGGCTTCGGCACCGAGTGGGCCGACCTCGACGGCGATGGCGATCTCGACCTCTTCGTCGCCAACGGCGCCGTGAAGATCGTCGAGCAGCGCGCCGCCGATCCGTATCCCTATGGGAATCCCAACCTCCTGTTGCGCAATACCGGCGAGCCGGCGTTCGTCTTCGAGGACGCCGCCGCCCTGGGGGGACCGGCGCTCGCGGTGGTGGAGACCTCGCGCGGCGCGGCCTTCGGAGACCTCGACAACGACGGCGACATCGACATCCTCGTCTCCAACAGCAACGGCCCGCTGCGGCTGCTCCGCAACGAGGTCGGTCATCACCACGCCTGGCTGGCGCTGCGGCTGGTGGGGACGGCGAGCAACCGCAGCGCGATCGGGGCGGTGGTGACCTTGCGCCGGCCGGGCCGGCGGCCGCCTCGCCGCCGCGTCCACGCCGACGGCAGCTACCTGAGCGTCAACGACCTGCGGGTCTACTTCGGGTTGGGCAATGATCGGCGCCCACAGACGGTGATCGTGGCGTGGCCGAGCGGGCGGGTGGAGCGATTCGACGACCTGCCCGTCGGCCGTCAGCACGAGCTACGGGAGGGAAAGGGGCGGCCCGAGTCATGAGCGGCCGGTGGCTCGATCGCGGTCGGCGCTGGGGCGGGCCGCCCGCGTGGGCGGTGGCGGTGGGCCTGGCCGCGCCGGTCCCGCCGGCGGCGCAGAGCGAGCTTCCCTTTGACTCGATGGAGCCCACGGTCAGGCGGCAGTTCGTCGAGGCGGTTCGCGGGCTCGAGGCGGCACCGCTCGAGGCTCGGGCCCACGGGCACCTCGGGATGCTCTACCACGCCTATGAGCTTCACGCCTCGGCCGAGCCGTACTACCGGCGCGCGGTGGACCTGGCCCCCGGCGGGATCCGCTGGCGGTACTACCTGGGCGTGGTGCTGGCGGCGATCGGCGATCCCGACGCCGCCGTGGCTCAGTTCGACGCGGTTCTCGCCGAGGCGCCCGACGATATCGCGGCGCTTCTGGGTCGCGCCGAGGCCGACCGCACCCGCAACCGGCTTGACGACGCGCTCGCGGGCTTCCGCCGGGTGATCACCCTCGCGCCGCTCACCCCGCATGCGTACGGCGGGGCGGGACAGGTCCTCGGGCGGCAAGGCGATCTCGAAGCGGCCGTACAGCGCTACGAGGCGGCCATCCGGCTGGCGGCGGATCATCCCTACGGGCCCGCGCGCTACGGTCTGGGGCAGGCGCTTCGCAAGCTCGGCCGAATCGACGAGGCGATCGAGCAGCTGGAGCTGGCCGAGCAGCAGCGGGGACGGGAGCCGCCCGTCGACGACCCGCTCCTGCGGGAGGTGGAGGCGCTCGCCACCGGCGCGATCGAGGCGCTGCACCGCGGGATCGACCTGCTCGCCGCCGGCCGCCTCGAGGAAGCCGTCGTGCGGCTCAACGAGTCGATCCGGATCAACTCCGATCTGGCCGAGGCCCACAGCCAACTGGGCGCGGCGCTGCTCGAGCAGGGTGATCTGCCGGCCGCGGAGACCTCGCTGCGCCATGCGTTGCGACTCCATCCGGGCTACGTGGACGCGCTCCACAACCTCGGTGTCCTCGAGCATCGGCGCGGCGCGCTCGTCGACGCGGTCGAGCGTTTCCAGGCGGTCCTCGCCGTGCGGCCCGATCACTTCGAGGCGCAGCTCGGACTGGGCACCGACCTGCGGCCGCTGGGACGACGCGCCGAGGCGGCGGTCCATCTGCGGGCGGCGCTGCGGCTGCGGCCGGACGATGCCCGGCCGTACAAGCGCCTGGCCGCGGTGTTGGCCGAGCAGGGTGAGTTCGAGGAGGCGATCGCCCAGTTGCGGTGGGGGGTCGAGCGGCTGCCCGACGACCTGTCGGTGGCCGATCGCCTCGCGTGGATGCTCGCCACCTGTCCGCATGAGCGCCTGCGGGACGGCGCCGAGGCGCTGCGTGTCGCCGAGGACGTCTGCCGCCGCACGAATCGACGCGTCCCCCGGGGGCTGGATACGCTCGCCGCCGCGCTGGCCAATCTCGGCCGCTACGACGAGGCCGTCGCGGTCGCCGAGGAGGCACGGGATCTGGCCCGCCGACGCGGCGACGAGACGCTCGCGGGGCAGATCGAGTCTCGTCTGGGCCTCTACCGGGACGGCCGCCGGTATTTGAGCGCTCCGTAGGGTGCGGCTGCGTGATCAACGTCCTCGACCTGATCACGCTGCTGCCGAATTTTGGCTCGTAAGTCACGTAGTCACGGGGTCGCGAAGGAAGAAGGGACGAGGCACGAGGGACGAGACAAGAGCCCGGAGGCCTTCTCTCGTCGCCCGCTACGAGCCTCTTCTTTTTTTCGACCTCGTCTCTCGTCCCTTCCTCATGGCTCCCGGGTTCTCTTCACGACGAGGTGCTGTCGCACCGCGACGTTCTCGAGGCGCTGCTCGAACCCGTCGGGCCAGACGATCCGCACGCTCAGCTGCCGCGACTCGGCGCTCCCGAGGCCGAAATGGGCGTAGTGGGCGCTCGCCGATTGGTAGTCACCGCCGCCAAAGATCCACCGCCGCTGGGTCCGGCCGTCGTAGGTGATCTCGACGCGACTGCCGAGGGCTCGGTGGTTCCGCGACGACGCCCGCTCGTCGGCGAGCTCCACGATCAGCCAGGCGCCGGGCGCGCCGTCGTTTCGAAGCACGCGGATGGGCCCGTTGAGCTCACCCGCGATGACGTCGATGTCGCCGTCGCCGTCGAGGTCGCCGAAGACGGCGCAGCGGCCGCGGCGCGGCTCCCCGAGGAAGGCGCCGGCCGCCGGGTCGTCGACCGCGGTGAAGCGGTCCCCCCGCCGGACGAAGAGCAGGGGCGGTTGTTCGTAGTCCGAATCCATCGTGTCCGGCCGGGCTTCGGGGTAGACGTGGCCGTTGAAGATGAGCAGGTCCTCGTCGCCGTCGTGATCGAGGTCGTAGAGCCCGCAGGCCCAGCCCAGATAGGGGCGGCTGATCATGCCCAGACCGAACTGCATGGTCCGGTCGTCGAAGAACGTGCCGTCGAGGTTCAGGTGCAGCGTGTTCGTATCGCTGGAGAAGTTGGTCGTGAAGACGTCCGGGCGGGTGTTCCCGTCGACGTCGCCGATGGCGATCCCCATGGTGGCCTGGTCGCTGCCGTCGGAGTTGGACGAGATGCCGCTGTGGAGGCCGACGTCCTCGAACGTCAGCCCGCCGCGGTTGCGAAAGAGCCGGTTGGGCATCGAATCATTGCCCACGAAGATCTCCGGTTTGCCGTCGCCGTCTAAGTCCAGGATGGCGACCCCCAGGCCGAAGCCGGGCTTGACTGCAAGGCACCCCGATGATTCGGTGACATCGCGAAAGGTGCCATCGCCGAGGTTCTCGTAGAGCACGTCGGCCTGCGCGGTGAGCCCGTGCGGGCCGGCGAGAACCTCGATGCCCTTGTAGCGCGAGCGGGGGGGTGGATCGGCCA
>SMUY01138160.1_pt1 | contig 12919 bp, 12 predicted proteins | sample 2456441 | NCBI WGS metagenome assembly SMUY01 (sample SAMN11095931, study PRJNA526329) | marine sediment metagenome | biome: Marine sediment; feature: Surficial sediment; material: Deep marine sediment; isolation source: Hadal surficial sediment | place: Pacific Ocean | collected 2014-11 | depth...
GGTATTGGGAGAAGCGCAAGGAAAATGTGGGCCGATGATGCGCCGTGTTACACTGTCAAATCTGCTGGTTGAGCAGCTTCGGGACCTCGCGGCCAATCGCGGTGATGAAGCTGAGCTGCACGCGGGCGGCGGCGATGCGGTCGTCGAAACCGCGGCGCTGGTCCTGCAGGGCCTCGAGCTCGGCCAACAGGCGCCGCTCTGCCTCGTGCACCAACGTTGCCTCGAAGTGGCGTTTGGTTTCGACCGAACCGATCAACAGCGCGCCGTCGGCGCTGCCCCGGACCCGGACCGACGCGGCGATCAGGTTGGCCGGCAGGTTTTCGATCACCAGCGTGCTTGGCCCGGCCGGCAAGGCGACCTCGACCACGCGCAGCACCTCGGCGCGGTCGGGGAAAACCGTGGCCGCGACGATCCTGCTTTCGCCGCCCACCTCGGGTGCGGCGCGGCTCGGGGCTGGGGCCAGAAAAGTGGCGATGGTAAGAGAAAAAACCAAGAAATGCCAATGCATTGAAAGTTCTCCCTAAGCTTATCCATGAGTCTGTTTCGGTGGTATATCGGCGTCCCCTCTCGCGCGTCGGGCCGCGTGTCGCGGCGCCTGCGCGCCTGGGTGTAAATAGGGCTTGGCTTTGTGGCCTTGGCGTGGCGGCATTGCGGCCGGATTGCGCGCGTGGAACCGCCTTGGCGCGTTCTGGCGCGAAAAGGTCGATTGCCGAGCAGCCGGGGGGCGCCCCGACCATTACTTGCGTAGAGCCATGCCGCTGGGACTTCTGAAATACGGTTTCGCGGGCAGGTATCCGGCGCGCCCGGACCTGCCGCCGTCCAAGGACCTGGAGCCGTCCTACGACGTGGTGATCATCGGCGGTGGCGGCCACGGGCTGGCGATCGCCTACCACCTGGCCAAGACTTGGGGCATCACCAAGGTCTGCGTGCTCGAGAAGGGCTACCTGGCCGGCGGCAACACGGCGCGCAACACCGCGGTCATCCGCTCCAACTACATCACTCCCGCATCGGTGCGTTTCTACAAGGAGGCGGTCGCGCTCTTCGGCAATCTGTCCAACGAGCTCGGCTACAACATCCTGTTCAGCCAGCGCGGCCAGCTGACGCTCGCCCATTCCGACGCCACGATCCGCACCTTCCGCCTGCGCGCCGAGGTCAACAAGCACTGCGGCGTGCGCTCGGAGATGGTCGGCCGCGAGGAGATCCGCGAGATCGTGCCGTGCCTCGACTTGGACGAGAACGCACGCTATCCGATCCTAGGCGGGCTGTGGCATCGGGACGCCGGCATCGCGCGCCACGACGCGGTCGCCTGGGGCTACGCCGCGCGCGCCGCCGAGCGGGGCGTCGAGATCCACCAGCGCACCGAGGTCACCGGCGTGCGGATCGAGAACGGCCGGGTCACCGGGGTCGAGACCGACCGCGGCGCGATCGCCTGCGGCCACGTAGTCCAGGCGGTCTCCGGCATGTCCTCGATCGTCGGGCGCATGGCCGGCATCCGCCTGCCGATCCGCACCTTCCCGCTCCAGGCCATGGTGACCCAGCCGGTCAAGCCGTTCCTGAATCCGCTGGTCTCCTCCTCGGCGTTGCACGTCTACCTGTCCCAGACCGCGCGCGGCGAGCTGGTGATCGGCGGCGGCTCCGACCCCTACGAGCTCTATTCGACACGCTCGACGCTCGACTTGAAAGAGAGCCTGATCGGCCACGTGCTCGAGCTGTTCCCGTTCCTGGCCGAGGTCAAGCTGTTGCGCCAGTGGGCCGGCATCACCGACATGACCCCCGACTACAGCCCAATCATGGGTGCGAGCCCGGTCGAGAACTACTGGCTCGACGCCGGCTGGGGCACCTGGGGCTTCAAGGCGACCCCGGTCTCGGGCAAGTACATGGCCGAAACCGTGGCGCGCGGCAAGGCGCCGGAAATCCTACACAGCTTCCGCCTGGAACGCTTCTCGACCTTCGACCTAGCGAACGAGATGGGCGCCACCGCGGCGAGTCATTAGGGGGCCGAGGGACCAACGACCATGAAGATCATGAACTGCCCGCTCAACGGCCCGCGCAACATCACCGAGTTCACCTGTATGGGCGAAGTCGAGCCGATGCCCGATCCGGGCGCGGTCGACGACGCCGCCTGGGCCGATCGCGTGTGGTTCGCCAACAACGAAGCCGGAGTTGTGCGCGAGTGGTGGTGCCACACCGCGACCGCCTATTGGTTCATCGCCGAGCGCGACACCGTGACCGACGAGATCCTGCGCAGCTATACCGCGGATCAGGTGTTCGGGGCGCGGGTCGACTTCGCGCCCAAGCCCGAGCCCGAACCGGGGAAGGGCGGGCCGTGAGCGACTCGGCCCACCGCCTGCCCGCGCCCGCGGGCCTCTGGATCGACCGCGACCAGCCGGTCGGCTTCCGCTTCGAGGGCCGTAGCTACCAGGGCTACGCGGGCGACACCATCGCCAGCGCGTTGGCCGCCAACGGCGTCAAGGTGTTGTCGCGTTCCTTCAAGTACCACCGCCCGCGCGGCGTGCTCACCATGGCCGGGCAGGACGCCAACACGCTGGTGCAACTCGAGCACGAGCCCAACGCGCTGGCCGACCGCCACCCGATCACCGAGGGGCTCGAGGTCCGGGCCCAGAACGTGTTCGGCAGCCTGAATCGCGACTGGGGCGCGCTCCTGGGGGCGCTCGACCGGTTCATGCCGGTCGGCTTCTACTACCGCGCCTTCTTCCGCCCGCGCGGTATCTTCGAGCGCGTTTGGGAGCCGGTGTTCCGCAAGACGACCGGGCTCGGAACGGTCAACCTGAAAGCGCCCCGCGGCTACTACGACAAGGCCTACGGTTTCTACGACGTGGCCGTGGTCGGCGGCGGCCCGGCCGGACTGTCGGCGGCGCTGGTCGCGGCGCGCGCCGGCGCCTCGGTGCTGCTGGTCGAGGAGAACCCGGTGCTCGGCGGCGCGCTCGGCTACGCCCGCTTCGACCTCGAGGGGACGCGCGGCGCGCGGCTGCGCGACGATCTGGTCCGCCAAGTCGCGGCCGAGCCGGGCATCGAGGTCATGACGGATGCGCTCTGCAACGGCTGGTTCGCCGACAACTGGTTGCCGGTCATCCGCGGCAATCGGCTCACCAAGGTCCGCGCGCGCGAGGTGGTGCTGGCGGCCGGCGCGCTCGAGCAACCGGCGCTGTTCCGCAACAACGATCTGCCCGGCGTGATGATGGGCTCGGCGGCGCAGCGCCTGATCCGGCTTTACGGGGTCAGGCCGGGCGCACGCGCGGTGGTGTTGACCGGCAACCGCTTCGGCTACCAGGTCGCGCTCGACCTGATCGAGGCCGGCGTCGAGGTCGCGGCGGTGGTCGACCAGCGCTTGGCGCCGGAGCCGGACGCGGCCCAAGACGTGCTGATTGAGGCGGTGCTGGCGCGCGGCCTGCGCGTGCTCTGGGGCCATGCCGTGGTCGAGGCGACGCCGGCGCCGGGCAAGCGCGGCGTGACCGGGGCCGTGGTCGACAGCATCGTGGGCGAAGGCCGGGTCGCCGGGCAACGCGAGCACATCCCCTGCGACACGATCGCCATGTCGGTCGGCTTCACCCCGACCTATCAGCTGGCGCTGCAGGCGGGTGCGCGGCTCAACTACGACGATGCCAGTGCGATCTTCGCCATCACCGGCCTGCCCGAGCATCTGCACCTGGCCGGCTCCATGAACGGCCGCCACGATCTCGACGCGGTGGTCGCCGACGGCCGCCTGGCCGGCTGGCGCGCGGCCCAGGGTTTGACCGGGGCCGCGGGCCTGGAGGCGGGCGCGGCGCCGGCGGCGGCCGTTGTGGCCGATGGCGCGGCCGACGGCGAAGGCGTGAACGCACCCTGGCCGATCTTCAGCCATCCCAAGGGCAAGGACTTCGTCGACTTCGACGAGGACCTGCAGGTCAGGGACATCATCAACGCCGCCGCCGACGGCTACTCGGAGTTGGAACTGGTCAAGCGCTTCTCGACCGTCGGCATGGGGCCGAGCCAGGGCCGGCACTCGGCGCTGGCCACCGCGCGCCTGATCGCCAAGGCGAGCGGCCGCACGGTGGCCGAGACCGGCGTCACCACGGCGCGCCCGCCGTTCGCCGGGGAGAAGCTCGGCGTGCTCGCCGGGCGCAGCTTCGAGCCCGAGCGCTTCACCGCCATGCACCACCGCCACCTCGAGGCCGGGGCGCAAATGATGACCGCGGGGTTGTGGTGGCGTCCGGCCTACTACGGCGCCAAGGAGCGGCGCGACGACTGCATCCGCGAGGAGTCCCTGGCGGTGCGCGAGAACGTCGGCGTGATCGACGTCTCCACGCTCGGCGGGCTCGAGATCCGCGGCCCCGACGCGGCCGAGTTTCTGAACCGCATCTACACCTTCACCTACCTCAAGCAGCCCTTGGGCCGGGCGCGCTACGTGCTGATGACCGATGAGGCCGGCACCATCATCGACGACGGCGTCGCCTGCCGCTTCCGCGACGACCACTTCTACGTGACCGCGACCACCAGCGGCGCCGAGCGGGTCTACCTCTCCATGCTGTGGTGGAACGCCCAGTGGCGGCTCGAGGTCGACATCTCCCACGTCACCGCGGCCTACGCGGCGGTCAACCTGGCCGGTCCCAAGGCGCGCGAGGTGCTGGCCAAGATCACCGACGACGTCGAGCTATCGCCCGAGGCCTTCCCCTACATGGGCCTGCGCGAGGGCCACGTCGGCGGGGTGCCGGCGCGGTTGATCCGGATCGGCTTCGTCGGCGAATTGGGCTACGAGCTCCACGTGCCCATGAGCCAGGGCGAGGCGCTGTGGGACGCGGTGATGGAGGCCGGCCAGGATTGCGGCATCAAGCCCTTCGGGCTGGAAGCGCAACGTGTGCTGCGCCTGGAGAAGGGCCACATCATCATCGGCCAGGACACCGACGCCATGACTTTCCCGCACGAGGTCGACATGGCCTGGGCGATCGCCAAGAAGAAACCATTCTTCGTCGGCGGCCGCTCCATCGATCTGCGCCTGCGCCAGCCCATGAAGCGCAAGTTGGTCGGCTTCACGATCGAGGACTTGGGCGAGGACGCGAGGGTTCCCGTGCCAGACGAATCCAACGTGGTGCTGCGCGGCGGGGAGGTGGTCGGCTTCGTGACCTCGGTCACCCGCTCGCCGGCGCTCGGCAAGGTGATCGGCCTGGCCTACGCGCATCCGGACGACGCCGAGCTCGGCACCACCATCCACATCAAGCTCGACAGCGGCCAGGTGGTGGACGCGGCCGTCGCCTCACCGCAGTTCTACGATCCCGATAACGCGCGCCAGGAGATGTAGCCGTGGCCGCCGCGACCAACGTCCAGCCGAACGCCTACGCGCGCCGCAGCTTCCTGTACCGGAAGCTGGCCGCCGCCGGCGCTAATTTCGGAGCAGTGGGCGGCGCGGCGGTGGCGCTCGACTTCGGCGATCCGGACGGCGAGGCGCAGGCCGCCCGGCGCCTGGGCCTGGCGGACCTCTCGGTCCTGCCCCACACCGGCTTCAAGGGCGCGGGCGTGGTCGCGTGGCTGCGCGGCCAGGGCGTCGAGGTCTCCGAGGAGCCCAACTGGGCCCAGCGACTGGCAGGCGGCGGGCAGGTGGGCGGTGGGCTGGCGGTGCGCCAGGCGGCGGCCGAGGTCATGATCTTGGGCGACCTCTCGGGCGCGGGCGGTTGGCCGGAGCGCCTGAAGCAGGCTTGGTGGGCCGAGCCGGTGCCGCCGCCATCGCCACGCGGTTTCCCCATGCCGCGCGACGAGACTCACGCCTGGCTCGCGGTCACCGGGGCGCAGGCGGCCGCGATGTTCGCCAAGCTCTGCGCCGTCGACCTGCGCGCCCCGGCCTTCCCCCAGGGCCGCGTGGCCCAGACCTCGATCGCGCGCCTGAACGGCGTCCTCGTCCGCGACGACCGGGGCGGGACGCCGTTCTTCCACCTGCTCGCCGACTGCGCCGCGGCCGAGTACCTCTGGGACTGCCTGCGCGACGCCATGGCCGAGTTCGATGGTGCCCCGGTGGGCCTGACCGCGCTGCGGGGCTTGGGCGAGGGCTAGGCAACGCTCGGCCACGCCCGGAGCTCGGTCCCGGGGTGCGTCCAGTCAAAATTCCCTGAGAGACTCCAGATTGCAATGTTCTTCATGTAAGCTCGCGTCGCGCCGATCCGGCGCCCCTGATCGAGGCCACCGGAACCAGAGGGTTTGGCCCTTCACGGGCCGTTCAGAGGCAGGAATCTTGGATGGCTCCAATGCGAATCCTACGTCAACTCGGGTCGCTCACCGCCGTTCTGCTGGCGGTCTGGCCGGCGGCGACCATCGCAGCGGAGCGATTTCCCGACAAGCTGGATTTGGTCGGACTGCTGCGTGCTGGGCAGTTCGACGAGCTCGAGGCGCGGCTTACCACTTATCAGGAAAGCTTCGAGGCCGGCCGGATTTCGGAACAGATCGTCGACGCGGCATTTTTTGCCTTTGCCAATTCGGACTTGGCGCTGGAGCCCCGGTTCAGCCAGTGGCTGCTGAGGTTCCCGGAGTCCTACGCAGCCCCCCTGGCGCGGGGCGTTTATTATTGGAAATTGGGCTGGCACTCCCGCGGTGGCGGCTACGTCAGGGATACGCCAAATCTGCGGTTCGCGGAGATGCGCAACTATTTCGCGCTTGCCGTACCGGACTTGAGGCTGGCGATTCGATTGAATCCGAAATTGAGTGTTGCGAATGGGTTCCTGATCACACTCGCAAAGATTTCGGGTGCTGGCGTATCGGGAAAAAGGACTTTGGAGGCCGGGTTGCGCGCCGTACCGCGATCGGCTGTCATTCGCGGCCGCTACCTCTTCGGACTCTTGCCCTGGTGGGGCGGTTCGCTCTCCGAGATTTGGTATTTCACCGAGCGAACGAAACGCGAGTTTCCTGACGAACCCGGCCTGAGCAGCTTGGAAGGGTTCTACGACTATGCCCTTGCCGAAACTCTGAGCCGCCGGGGGGAGAAAGAAAAAGCAATAGCCTATTTCGATCAGGCGATCAGTTATGGCGAAAACCGCGATTACTACCTGGCGAGGGGACAGACTTTCTACGCTCTCAAGCGATATGATAGGGCGATTGAGGATTTCAGCATGGCCTTGAACGCTCGCCCGCAAGTCGCGACCATCCTGGACTGGAGGGCGCGCGCCTACAAAAGGCTCGGACGATACGACGAGGCATTCGCGGACTGGGATTTGGCGCTTACGATTGATCCCATGGCTCCGGTAATACTTCTGCAGCGCTCCAATGCGCTGCGCGACAAGAAGCGCTACCGGGAGGCCGAGGCGGATCTGACCAGGGCGCTGCAATTCGGCGCGTACGATTCCAGAATTCACAACGCGCGGGGTCGCCTCTACACCTACCATCTGAAGCAGTACGACAAGGCCATTCTCGATCTAAGGCGCGCCACCCTATTGGCGCCCAGGGCGGCCCGGTACTGGTATAACTTGGCCAGCGCGCAGTACCGCAAAATCGACTGCGAGTTCCTCGCGGCCGCGAGCACTTATGTCCGGCTCTGTAAATCCGGTTCGCAGTGCCCTGCGAATCAACTGGAATGGACCGAGGGCGCGTTGCGGCACTTCTCCAGCGACGCGGAATGTTCCATGCAATGAGCGAAGCCGCTCGGAAAGGGAGAAAATTCTGTCGATGCGCTCGCGCCATCGTGATGCCGCGGGGTGCCCGATGCCGCGCTATAGTCCCGCCCAGGATGTCGCGATCGCCCGGGAAGGAGCCGGACATGATCCGAACCAAGGCGCTCGCCGCCGGTCTCGCGGCGGCACTCTTCGTGGGGACCGGCTTCGTGGGGACCGGGGCCAGCCTCGCGGCGGAGCCCGAGGCGCCACCCCCCATCGACTGGCGCGACTTCATCGACACCGATATGAACGGCGACCACGTGGTCGGCGAGGAACTCTGCGCCGCGCCCGGCGCGGCCGAGTCCCTCCCCGATTCATTTGCCGTCATATGACAACGAAACACCGTGGCGGCCAAATAGGGTCGAAAACTGTCTTAAACCGTCGAATCAGGCCTGACCCCGTAACCGATTGATAAGAAATATTATTGCGCGCAGCGCCCGCGCGGGCACGATTGGCTCCAATGCCGGGCAAAGTTCATCGCTTGTACATCGCCCCTGCTCCATAGTACTAAGGTGCTAACAAAAAACGGGGGCAGACGCGATGCTGCGGACACTTAGTTTCGCCTTACAAGCTATTGCCATCATTGGCCTGTTCGCCATGACCGCGCCGGCGTCCGCCGGTGGGCCGGCGGGCGCGGTCCAGTTGGCGTTCCACGACAACGCCCAGACCGCCGCGCTGCCGGCCGGCAAGATCAGCCTTCGGGTCATCGCCCGGGTCGGCGGACCGACGCTCAAGGTGCCGATCCAGTGGCGCATCATGACCTACGGGCGCGACGACGCCGGCCAGCGCCACCTGGTGACCGAGATGACCGGCGCGACCGCGCAACTGGTGCTGCCGGCGGCCTGGTACATCGTCTACGCCCAGCTTCCCGACCAGGAACTCCGCCACCCCGTCCAGGTGACCGCGGGCAAGTCCTTCAAGTACACCCTGGTCAAGAAGTAACCCCGCCGAACATGCCGCGCCCAACCGGCGGGCACGAAAAGGCCGCGGTCCCTAACCGGACGCGGCTTTTTTTATGGGCGCCTCAGGCGTTGCCCGCCTCAGCCCTCGATCATCGGTAGGTTCAGGCCATGCTCGCGGGCGCAGTCGATCGCGATTTCGTAGCCGGCGTCGGCGTGGCGCATCACGCCGCTCGCCGGGTCGTTGGTCAGCACCCGCTCGAGCCGGCGCGCCGCCGCCGGACTGCCGTCGCAGACGATGACCATGCCGGCGTGCTGGGAGAAGCCCATGCCGACGCCGCCGCCGTGGTGCAGCGACACCCAGGTCGCCCCGCTCGCGCAATTGAGCAGCGCGTTCAGCAGCGGCCAGTCGGAGACCGCGTCCGAGCCGTCCTTCATGGCCTCGGTCTCGCGGTTGGGGCTGGCGACCGAGCCGGAGTCGAGATGGTCGCGGCCGATTACGATCGGCGCCGCGACCTCGCCGCTCGCCACCATCTCGTTGAAGGCCAGGCCGAGGCGCGCGCGCTCGCCCAACCCGACCCAGCAGATGCGTGACGGCAGGCCCTGGAAGTGGATGCGCTGCCGCGCCATGTCGAGCCAGTTGTGCAGGGCCGCGTTGTCGGGGATCAACTCCTTGACCTTGGCGTCGGTCTTGTAGATGTCGTCCGGGTCGCCGGACAGCGCGACCCAGCGGAACGGCCCGACGCCGCGGCAGAACAGCGGCCGGATATAGGCCGGCACGAAACCGGGAAAGTCGAAGGCGTTTTCGACCCCGACCTCGAACGCCATCTGACGGATGTTGTTGCCGTAGTCGAAGGTCGGCACGCCTAGCGCCTGAAACTCGAGCATGGCGCGCACCTGCACCGCCATGGACTGCTTGGCCGCCGCGACCACCGCGTCCGGGTCGCGCTCCTGCAGGCTGTCCCACTTGTCGAGAGTCCAGCCGATCGGCAGGTAGCCGTGGAGCGGATCGTGGGCCGAGGTCTGGTCGGTCACGAGATCGGGTTTGACGCCGCGGCGCAGCAGCTCGGGCAGCACCTCCCCGGTGTTGCCGAGCAGCCCGACCGAGACCGCGCGGCCCTCGGCGCAGGCGCCCTGGATCAGCTCGAGCGCCTCGTCCAGATCGTTCGCCGCGTGGTCCAGGTAACCGGTCTCGAGCCGCTTTTCGATGCGCGACGGCCGGCACTCGACCGCCAGCAAGGCGGCGCCGGCCATGGTCGCGGCCAGCGGCTGCGCACCACCCATGCCGCCGAGGCCTCCGGTCAGCACCCACTTGCCGCGCAAATCGCCGCCGTAGTGCTGGCGCCCGGCCTCGACGAAGGTCTCGTAGGTGCCCTGAACGATGCCCTGGCTGCCGATATAAATCCACGAGCCGGCGGTCATCTGGCCGTACATCATCAGGCCGGCCCGGTCGAGCTCGTTGAAATGCTCCCAGGTCGCCCAATGCGGCACCAGGTTGGAATTGGCGATCAGCACCCGCGGCGCGTCCGCGTGGGTCTTGAACACGCCGACCGGCTTGCCCGATTGCACCAGCAGGGTCTCGTCGCCGTCGAGCGCCTCGAGCGCGCTGACGATGGCGTCGAAGCTGCGCCAATCGCGTGCCGCCCGGCCGATGCCGCCGTAGACCACCAGCTCCTCGGGCTTCTCCGCCACCTCGGGGTCGAGGTTGTTCATGATCATCCGCAGCGGCGCTTCGGTCAGCCAGGACTTGGCGGTGAGTTTGGTCCCGCGCGGCGCGCGGATCTTGCGGCTGTTATCGATGCGCGGATCGGAGGACGCGATGGTTTCGGTCACGGAACGGGCTCCCGCCTGGTCGTGGGGGGTCAGGTTGCTCAAAACCTTTGCGCGCCCTTATAGCACACCTCCGCTGTTGTGGAATCGTGGCGGGCCCACACCGCGGCCGTTGCCGCGGCATGGGCCTTGGCGTAGGTTCGCAAGGTCCCGAACCGCCGCACTGAGACACCATGCCGCGCTCACTGCTTCTATCTGCGATACTCGTTACCCTGCTCGCCGCCGCGTCCCCCGAGGCCTGGGCGCAGGCTGTGGCGGAGCTGCCCTGCACCCAGGCCTCGGGGGATGCGGACTGTCCCGAGGCGACGCGACGCGGCGCCTGGGGCCTGATCTTCCTGGGGGCGATCTTTTTCGCGATCTGGTTCATGCCGCCGCGCGCCGATTCGGAAAAAGGCGTCGGCTTTATGGACAGCCTGCCCATCATGGGGGCGCTGCAGCGGCGCATCGACAAGGAGCTGACCGGCTGGCGCCGCTTCCAGTGGCCGCTGATCGGCCTGTCTTTCATGTCGCTCGGCCTCGCTTTCCTGTTCGGCTGGTTGTGAGCGGAAAGGCGGGAGAGGCTGCGATGGCCGGGCCGTTCACCTTCAGGGCCGGGGGATCGCCGCTCCTTGTCTCCATGCCGCACGTCGGCACCGAGCTGCCCGAGGCCGTCGCAACACACATGACCGAGCTCGCCAAGACCGTTCCCGATACCGACTGGCACGTCGACCGGCTGTACGATTTCCTGGACCATCTCGACGCCTCGATCCTGGCCGCGACCCAGTCGCGCTACGTCATCGATTTGAACCGGGCGCTGGACGACCGGCCGCTCTATCCCGGCGCCAGCAACACCGGGCTGTGCCCGACCACGACCTTCGACCAGGCGCCGATCTACCTGGACGGCCGGGAACCGGACGCAGCCGAGATCGCGGCGCGCAAGGACCGGGTCTTTCGGCCCTATCACGCGCGCCTGGGCCGCGCGCTCGCCGCGATCGTGGAGCGCCACGGCTACGCGCTCCTGTGGGAGGCGCATTCGATCCGAAGCCGGGTGCCGCGCTTCTTCGAGGGCCGCTTGCCCGACCTCAATCTGGGCAGCGCCAGTGGCGCCAGCGCCGATCCGGAGCTGATCGCGCGGCTGAGCCAGGTGGCCGAAATCGAAGGCGCGGCGGCGGGCTACAGTTATGCACTGGATGGCCGCTTCAAGGGCGGCTACATCACCCGCAGCTTCGGCGATCCGGCCCAGGGCGTGCACGCGGTGCAGCTCGAGCTGAGCCAGATCACCTACATGGACGAGGCCCCGCCTTTCAGCTTCCGCGACGACCTGGCGCCCGGCATCCGCCCGGTGTTGCGACGCCTGTTGGAGACGGCGCTCGACTGGGGCCAAGGCGCCATGGGGGAGGTCACGGGGTCGTGACTGGACGGCGTCATTCTCGCTCCGCAGTGTGACACTCGAAACCAGGTGGGAATGGGGACAGAAATTGGAAATTGCACGGACCGGTCGGGCGCGCGCGTTCGGACTTCTGGCACCGGGGCTGCTGGCGCCCGGGCTTCTGGTGATCGCCTTCTTGGCGCTTGGCGCGGTGCGGCCGGCGCTCGCCGGCGAGGTCGTATTCCAAGCCCAGGTCAGGAACCTGGGATATCCAAAGCCGCACCTCGACAACGGCAAAAAATTCGAGGACACGGTCGAATTGGTCCTGCCCGGCGAGCTGTTCGATCCGCCGCGCGAGCTAAGCGTCGTGGCTCGCGGGCAAGTCGACCAGACCACGCCGGAGGGTGCGGTGCGGTCGGACTTCTCCGCCTGGAAGGCCGACGACGCGGATTGGATCAAGGCCAATTTCATCGCCGGCGAGCAGGCGGCGCTCGCGCAGTTCCTCGCCGACTCCGAGATACGCGCGAGCAGCAAGGCCGGCTTCGCCACGCTCGACTCGGTGTTCCTCTGGGCCGTGGTGCGGCACGAAGACTATGTGCTGGCGCTGATCACCTACGGCCAGGTTGACGACCGGTCACGCGGCATGACCGCGACCCTGATTCAGGAGGACGGCGCCTGGAAGCGGACCAACGTACTTTCCGGTGACGCGACCCTGGACTTTGTCTGGAGCGCCTTCCGCGTGGGCGAGATGACGGCGCGGCCGTGAGCGCCTATTCGGGTCCAGTTCACGGGGGGTGTGATCTGGTTCGCAGACTGCGGCACCGGCCCCGGGGTAGAAACGGAGTGTTGGGAATCGCACACTGGAACCGGTGGAATGCCAGGGATCGCGGGGGCCGGTTTCTTGGCGGCCCGGCGATGGCGGTTCCGGCCCGAACGGATTAGGATCATAGGTCCTCGTTCGAAGGACCGGGGAGGTCCATGGCGAAGCAGCAGGTCATGCGCAGCCTGGGCGCCATCCTGGCCATCGACGCGGTCGGCTACAGCCGCCAGATGGCGCGCGACGAAGAGGCGGCCCTAAAGACGCTCCAGGCCTACCGTGAGCTGATCGCGGGGCTGGTGACGCGCCACGGTGGCCGGGTCTTCGGGGTTGCCGGCGACAGCGAGATGGCGGTGCTGCCGCACGCGCTGGAGGCGCTTGCCTGCGCGCGCGA
>SMUY01258789.1_pt1 | contig 12919 bp, 9 predicted proteins | sample 2456441 | NCBI WGS metagenome assembly SMUY01 (sample SAMN11095931, study PRJNA526329) | marine sediment metagenome | biome: Marine sediment; feature: Surficial sediment; material: Deep marine sediment; isolation source: Hadal surficial sediment | place: Pacific Ocean | collected 2014-11 | depth 0-1...
CCATATCTGTACCCTTTGAATTGATAATAGCACTTTCAGGAAGACATGTAACCAACTGACTTTTCAGTTCTATTTCAGCTTCGACAAACATTCCTGGAATGAATAGTTTTTCATCCTCTTCCGCTATATGTCCATGAACATTAATGGTTCTGGTTTCCCCGTCTACAGATTTACCAACCAGGTGCACAGTGCCATGAAATATATCATTCCCTGATTCAGGGACCTTAAAACTAATTGATTGGTCCTCAACTACATGCAGGGCATCCTTCTCGAAAACTTGCAGCTCCAGGTGAATATGATCAGTATTGGTGATCTGGACCGCTGCATCTGATGCATGAATAAAGGCCCCTCTGATAGCCGCAACATCCGTAATAAAGCCACTTATGGGTGCATAAACAGGGATGGTGCTGGCTATCTGGCCCGCTTCTACCCTGGTTACAGAAATGTTTATCAATTTCAGTTTTTCCCGCATCCCGGTGTATTTTGCCAGCATTACTTTATAATCCGACTCCGCTTTAAGAAATTTTTTCCTGGATGAAATATTTTCATCTGATAGTATTTTTTGGCGCTCATAATCGGCTTGCAGGTAGGCTAACTGTACTTTGGTAATCATATACTCCTGTTGCATTTCAATAAGGTCAGGGTTTTGTATAGTGAATAATAGTTGACCCTTTTTAACTGTTTGACCTGGAAGAAGATCAATATCATTGACATAACCGCTATGATATGGGCTGACAGATGCCTTATTTCCCGGTGGAACATCGATAAAACCTCTGGTTGAAATTGAAGTAGAAATCCGCTGTTCCGAAAACGTTCCTAATTTCATTCCTGCGGATTCAAAGAGTTCATTTGAAACATAAATCTTACCGTCTGAAGGGTTTAGGTTCTCTTGAGTGGGCAAGCCTTTTTTTTCATCAGCACACGAGAAGAGAAAAGTGCTTATAACTAATAAATACATGGCTAATTTATAGTCATTCATTACTTTAATATTAATTAATTATATAATTGATATTCAAAATAATATCATTGTAGTTTCTTAAACTTTTCAAGTAATTCATTTCAATTTTAACCGCACTGTCAATCGACAGAATATATTGAAAGAAATCGATCTCCCCTCCTTCCAATGATCTGCTTGCTGCATGGATAATCTCTTTAACCAGATTTCTTCCCCGTTGTTCATAATTGACTAATGCTTCATCCTGCTTGCTTAGCTCTGCCGAAAGTTGTTGCAACCTTCCTTTCATAACTTTCCTATAGTTTTTTCTTTCCTGGAGGATCCGCTCTTTTTCTATTTTAGAGGCATTTATATGTGCCTTTTGGTTTCCAAACAAGATAGGAATGCCCAGGCCAACCTGGAAACCACTATAAGTATCCGCATTTAGAGCATTGTTGGTACCCTGAAAGTATTCCAATTGTATATCCGGAAGCATTTTGTTTTTCTCTACCTGCGCTGCTTCTTCAGCTGAAGTCAATGCTTCCGTATAAAACATAAACCCCGGGTGATTGGCGGTATCCGGAAATTGCAAAGTCAACTTTTCGAAAGGTACTTTTTTTACTTTATAAACTTCTTCGGTTTGCATCCACCTGGACAATTCCGCATACACGGACTCAAGGTCCTTTTCCAGCTGTTTAAGTTGTAGGGATACTTCGTTCTGTTTGTTATCGGCAGTGAGCTTGAGTAAATAATTTCCCTCTCCCAGTTCGAACCGGCGATTAGCAGCTTTGGAAAAATGATCATATAAACTATCCAAATATTGATAGTCTTCCTGAATTCGCTTCAAATAGGTGATTTGGTTATGAATGGACGAAACATTTTTAACTAGTAACATTTCTTCCATGGCGTACTGATGCTGTTGTAAACGAACAGCACTTTTTTGCAACCTCTGCTGCGATGAATATACTGATGGGAATTGGAAATTTTGCCTCACGCCCCACACTTTCAGGGGCTGGTTATTCTCGGCCAGATTATTTTCATCGTAGCTGTAATATATTTTGGTCTTTTCAAAATTGAATGCAGTTCCAATGAGTGCCTCACTTTTTTGGATGGACAGTTCTGAGGACTTTAACCTTGCGTTATTGGATTTTGCAAGTTCAATAGCCTGTTCCAGAGTTAGCTCCTTTTCTTGTGAGTAGCTAAACAAGGGAAAAATTAAGAATATTAGCAGAATCGACATAGACTTCGGTTTGAGGGAAACTTTGGCGTTATCAAATATGGAATACAGCACAGGTAAAACAATTAGTGTGAGCAAGGTGGCAGTGACCAAGCCCCCAATTACTACGGTAGCTAGTGGCCGCTGAACTTCGGCACCTACCGAGGTGGATACTGCCATAGGAAGAAAACCCAAGGCAGCGGCAGAGGCTGTCAACAACACCGGTCTTAAACGCTGTTTGGTGCCTAACAGAATTCTTTCTTTAATATCAGATATATTTTCCCGTTTCAATTCTTTGAAATGATCAATCAATACAATCCCGTTAAGCACCGCAATTCCAAACAGGGCTATAAACCCCACTCCCGCTGAAATACTAAAGGGCATTCCCCGGGCCCATAGTAGTAAAACCCCTCCAATAGTAGCTAATGGAATAGCGCTGTAAACCAGCAGGGCTTCTTTGATTGATTTGAAGGCAAAATAAAGCAAAAGGAAGATTAGTGCTAAGGCCACTGGAACGGCATAACTTAACCGATCTTTGGCGTTTCTGAGATTTTCAAATTGACCACCATAGGTAATGGAATAACCAGGCGGTAGATCAATGTTGCTTTCAATCAATCTTTGAACATCTTCCACCACGGATTCCAAATCGCGATTTCGGATGTTCACTCCGACTACAACACGCCGCTTTGTGTTATCACGTGATATTTTAGCTGGTCCTTCAGTATAAGTTATTTCTGCTAGTACACTTAAAGGTACCTGTCCACCTGAGGGAAGTGAAACGAAGGTGTTTTCCAAGTTTCTAATATCTTTTCGAAAATTTTTGGAAAAACGTACTACCAGGTCAAATCTTTTTTCTCCTTCGAAAACACTACCCGCAATTTTTCCGGCAAATCCCAGAGAAATTACTTCATTCACGTCTTTAATATTGAGTCCATACTGCGCGATTTTTCTTCGATCATATCTTACCCTCATTTGCGGTAATCCGGCGGTTTTTTCAACACTTATATCAGAAGCACCTTCCACTTGTTGAATCAACTTTTCAATTTCCAAAGCCTTTTGATTTAAAATAACTAAATCCTCCCCAAATACCTTAATTGCCAAGTCAGCACGTACACCGGTGATAAGCTCATTAAATCGCATTTCAATGGGTTGGGTAAATTCATAATCCACCCCCGGAATCTTGGCAATCAGCGCTTGTTTGATCTTATCAGCAAGCTCATCTTTTGTTTTAGCCGTGGTCCATTCACTTTTATCTATTAGCGTGCATATCACATCTGTCTCTTCCATAGACATGGGGTCTGTTGGAACTTCTGCTGCTCCTATTCTGGTAATTACCTGTTCTACCTCAGGAAAGGTATTTATGACCTTTTCTATTTCTGTGATTATCTCTACAGTTTTGCTTAACGAAGTACCTGTTTTTAAAATTGGCTGAATTACAAAATCCCCCTCGTCCAGTGTAGGCATGAACTCTCCTCCCATGGTAGTGAACAAATAACCTACACCCATCAGTAGGCCGAGAGATAATGACAATATTGTTTTCCGATGCAGTAAGGACCAAATTAATATCGGCCTGTAGAGTTGTTCAAAAAAAGTCATCAACAGTTTTGAAATGTTGAATCCTCCTTGTTTGGAAGGCTTTAAGAAGAGACTTGCCACCACCGGAATGTATGTAAAGCAAAAGATCATGGCACCTATCAGGGCAAAACAAAATGTTAGGGCCATGGGTTTAAACATCTTGCCCTCTACATGGGCGAGGGAGAGGATTGGAATAAAAACTATAATGATAATCAACTGCCCAAAAACCGCTGATCGCATCATTTTGGAGGTAGCGTTATGAGTTACCTGATCAATAAACGGTCCTTGTTGTTCTTTGGTGAGGGAAAGAAACTCCGTCCTTTTGCTAGTGATTTGAAATGCAATAAACTCAACAATTATGACTGCTCCATCGATGATTATGCCGAAATCAATGGCGCCAAGGCTCATTAGATTAGCATCAATTCCAAATAAGTACATCATCGAAATTGCAAATAGTAAACAAAGAGGAATAACAGATGTCACCACCAAACCAGATCGTACATTTCCCAAGAGCAGCACCACCACAAAAACTACGATCAAACATCCATACACTAAGTTCTCAGTAATGGTAGATGTTGTCTTTGCTATTAGTTCGCTTCTGTCCAAAAAGGGGTTGATAGAAATACCCGGAGGTAAGCTGCGCTGTACCTGGGAAACCCGCTCTTTGACAGCCTCGATTACTTTATTGGAGTTGGCATCTTTCAACATCATCACCTGCCCCAGTACTGTCTCACCTTCACCATTAGCGGTTACTGCTCCAAAACGATTGGCATAACCAAATCCAACTTCTCCAAGGTCTTTCACATATATTGGCAGATTATTTCGATAGTCGACCACAATATTATTAATATCTTCAATTGAGCCTACCAATCCCTCTCCCCTAACAAAATAACTCTGATTGCCTTTTTCTATATACCCGCCACCTGCAACACTGTTGTTTTTTTCTAATGCATTAAAAACATCTATTATTGATATGTTCAACGCTTTTAATTTTTCCGGATTTAGTGTCACCTCATATTGTTTGAGAAATCCTCCCCAGGTATTTACCTCTACCACTCCGGGAATTCCCGATAATTGACGCTTTACCACCCAGTCCTGAATGGTACGCAAATCCATCACTGAATACTTTGACTTATATTTTGGATCAACATCGAGTATGTATTGGTAAATTTCACCCAGACCCGTGGTGATAGGACCCATTTCGGGCGTACCAAACCCTTCCGGTATTTGCTCGGATGCTTTTTTAATTTTTTCGGCAATAAGTTGCCGCGGAAGGTAGGTGCCCATTTTATCTTCAAAAACAATGGTAACTACTGAAAGCCCAAATTTTGAAATTGAACGAATCTCGGTTACCCCAGGCAAATTGGCCATCTCCAACTCGACCGGATAGGTGATGAATTGTTCAACATCCTGGGTCGACAGGTCTCTGGAAGTAGTGATTACCTGAACCTGATTAGTAGTAATGTCTGGTACTGCCCCTATTGGAATATTAATTAGGGCGTAAATACCAAAAGCAATCACAAAAAAGGTGAATAGTAAAACTATTAGCTTATTTTTCAAGCTATACCGAATAACGAATTCCAACATGCGTATTATCTTAAAAAGACATAAAAATAGAATATAAAACGTGTATTTTTGCGCTTTAAAATTCTGAGATCATCATGATAGCAACTGAGGGCATATCTTTACAATACGGCAAAAGAGTACTTTTTGATAATGTTAATATAAAGTTCACCGGCAGGAATTGTTACGGAATTATCGGCGCTAATGGTGCCGGAAAATCCACCTTCCTTAAAATATTGTCTGGTGAAATTAATCCAAATTCCGGAAGGGTTAGTATTGAGCCAGGTAAAAGAATGGCTGTTCTCCGGCAGGACCACTTCGAATATGATGAATTTGCGGTATTGGATACGGTGATAATGGGGCATTCGAAACTTTGGAGCATTATGAAGGAAAAAGAAGCGCTTTATGCCAAAGCGGATTTTTCGGAGGCAGATGGGAATAAAGTATCTGATTTGGAAGCAGTATTTGCAGAGATGGATGGATGGAATGCGGAATCGGATGCAGCGGTTTTATTGAGCGGACTTAACATTGAAGAAGGCCTTCATTCTAAATTGATGAAAGACTTAAACGGTCACCAGAAAGTAAGGGTGCTTCTGGCCCAGGCCTTATTTGGGGAGCCGGATGTACTGATCCTTGATGAGCCTACCAACGACCTGGACATCCACACAGTTACCTGGTTGGAAAACTACCTGTTGGATTTTAAAAATACTCTGATTGTTGTTTCGCATGACAGGCACTTTCTAGATACTGTTTGTACCTATGTAGCTGATATTGATTTTTCTTCAATCAAACTATACAAAGGTAATTACACATTTTGGTATGAATCCAGCAAACTAGCTTTAAATCAACGCAGTGCCACCAACAAGAAAGCGGAGGAAAAAAAGAAAGAATTACAAGAATTCATCGCAAGGTTTAGTGCCAACGCCTCAAAATCCCGACAGGCCACCAGCCGAAGAAAGTTATTGGAAAAAATAAGCGTTGAAGAAATTCAACCATCATCCAGAAAGTACCCGGCAATTATTTTCAACCAGGCCAGACCTGCAGGAGATCAAATTCTCGAGATTAAGTCCCTGACCATGGAAAATGAAGGCAAGTCATTATTTAAAAATATTGACCTCTTTGTAAACAAGGGAGACAAGATAGTCTTTGTATCCAAAAACAGCCTGGCAATTACCACTTTTTTTCAGGTGTTGGCAGGCGAACAAGAAGCTAGTTCAGGCACTTTTAAATTCGGCCAGACCATTACCAAAGCCTATCTGCCTAATGAAAATGAAAGCTATTTCAAAACCAATGAGACCTTGATTGATTGGCTAAGGCAATACAGCGATAAAGAAAAGGATGAGGTGTATATCCGTGGTTTTCTTGGGAAGATGTTGTTTTCGGGTCAAGAATCCTTAAAACGAGTGAATGTTCTATCCGGCGGGGAAAAAGTGAGGTGCATGATTTCCAGAATGATGTTACAAGAGCCTAATTTATTGATCCTGGATGAGCCCACTAATCACCTTGATTTGGAATCGATTACTGCATTAAATAATTCACTGCAAAACTATAAAGGGACCATTTTATTCACTTCACATGATCATACTTTTGTGCAAACTATTGCCAATCGAATTGTTGAGATAAACCCTGAGGGTTTTACTGACAAATTAGGTACTTACGATGAATATGCGGCTGATAAGAACGCACCCAAAAATGTCGCCTATGTAAATTGATAGATAACTGAACTTCTTGTCCAGTCAGCCAGTAACCTGTCATTGATTATAAGATATAGTTTTAACAAAATGTGCGGTTAAATTACTATAATCATTTGTATTCTAACCAGGTGGTAGCCTGGCAATCCGTGTCCGTCCTAAATCGTATCCATCTGGATTGAAAACCATCGGAAAACTCATGATCAAACGTTTCACCTGGTGCTATCACAACTTCCATGTAAATCATCCAGGGCCCGTGACCAATTGGCTCAACTTCTATATAGAATTTGACGGGGCGATCAGCTTGATGAGAAATCGTTAAATTTTTTTGATCATAAAATCCAATAAGGTAAGCATCTGAGGGTTCATCGGCTTTTACTTTGGTACTTTTCCAAGGCCCTCCGTGTCCGGTGGGTTTACCGAGCTTCCACAAATCATCAATAACTCCCACCCAGACCGCCGTTTTGTCATCATCCGAAATTATGACATGATCATTATCTGCTCCAATTTCCGGATTTATTCCCGTCATTACCAGCAATCCACGGTAGCTGGCATAATCATGGATTCGAAAGTTGTGGGAGCTGATGGGACGTATCTTGGCAAAGCCATCGGCATTTTCAGCCGGTCATCACATCCAAATACCAATTGGTCATTCCATCTGGTATAGTCACCAATAACTTTTAAATAAGAAGACCGGGGGCGAATTCCAGCAGAATTGCTACTGGTAAAGCTTCCTGGAAATCTCCAGAACAAGCCATGCATGGTCATTAAATAGTCGGGACTTTTCTGAGTACCAATATCTCTGATCCTTGGCCATTCGGTATTCCAGCCATGCGCACCATCATAGCTATAGCTGGCTTTTGGCAAACGTTTTCAGGATTTACGCTGATGGGATTATGATTTACCTGGTTATCTTGGAGATTATTCGCATCCCTATACAGCATTGTCGGCTCAAGCGAATTAACGTCAACCTCATAAAAGCCTTCTTCCATTGTTGCAAAATAAATTTTTCCTGAAGGGTCGAAAAGATGTCTTGCATTACCTGTATGCCTACCCTGCATATCCTGATATGAGATAGCCCGCACATTTCGTTTTTCATCAATGGCATACGGGCCAATGAATAGCTGATTACTTTCCCAGTGTATCATTCGATTGGCTGGTGTTCCTCCTATACTTTCATCACGTACAATTAGATCAAGATCGGGAGTAATTTCATACAATTTATCACTCGAACCAATTGGTTTGTGTGGACCATATGTGATGACCCAAAGCCTATCAGCCCAAGGCACCACAGCTCCGGTTCCGCATTCGCCTTCATTATTGTAATAGGCCAGATGTGGATATATGCCGCTAATCTGAAGGTGTTTGTCGTCTATAACAATTTCAGCTGGTTTGGAGGAGAACCAAAGAATAATAAATCCTAAAATTGAATATCGCAGTATTATCATGATGTAATTTGTTAACATTTCAGCTTTAAAATCATTTTCAAATGGTTATCAATATATTTTTTGAGTTCCTTTTTTGTAGTAACAAATTACGAGGAGTTAATTTTGTTATTGAAAAAGCAATTGCCATCACAATAATGATTCACCATTCAAATCGGTGGTCAGAATTTCAGACATGTAATCAAAGAATGGTCGCATTTGTAGAAAAGCATAGGAAACGATGGTCGGAAGGTCCTGGCTAAGTACTTCCTCCAGGGTGAAATCATGTCTAAGTACAAATTGCTTGTATCGCAGCAGATCAATATCGGGATGGTTTTTATCAAACCCTCTGGGCGCAGTTTTAAGTTGTGACCCCTTCAACATTCCGAAAAATTCTCTAAATGGCTTAGATTTAATAATATCTCGCAGTGGATCTGCGTTTTGTGCGACTTGTCTTCTGATTTGTCGTAGGTCTTCCTTGTTGGGCCCAAAAAACCCTCCCATAACAAACGATCCTGTAGGTCCGATTTGGTAATAATAACCTCCCCTCTTTTCTGCTCCTGCCCTTTTCATGCCACCTCCCCAATTGGTTTTATAGGGTGTTTTGTCCTTACCAAAACGTACGTCTCGATAAATTCGAAAAAGGCTTTTCTTGCCTGAGGGAGTTTCAATTACGTCATGGGTGCTCATTTCACATAATAGACTTTCAGCGAATTCTACCATTTCCTCCTGGGATTTTGCATACATCGCATTGTTTTCCTGAAACCAACTGCGGTTGTTGTTTTTGTCTAGTTTCTTTAAAAATGTCAGCGTGCTTTTCATTAGATTCTTAGTGTAGAATTAAACAATAGATCAATCTTTACCGGTAGCCTCAGACAGGCCACGTTGGACAAATTTAAACTTTTGGGTGACACAGTAGCTAATGGATATTACATTGGAATCCAATTCCCTTACTTCTGTACATTTTACCCTTATCAATGAGTGGTTTATAACTGTTGAAACCGGCAGAGAAGCAGCGTCATATGGCTATCTGGTTGATTTAAGAACGCAAGATTTAACCAAATCTAATCAGTTAAGAGCCAAAATAGGACTACGTACAGTGAAAACCCATAATGGCTTGATCGATATTCAGGAAAACACCGGTATTAGATTCTATCTCTGGCCTAGAGAAAGTAGTAAGATTGAATTGGTGAATTAATCAGAAATCTAAAGTTTACCTCACTCCGACCCTGTTCCTTTGTGATAAATCAACCTGCGTAGTCTTGTTAAATTATTTTTCTGCCAGATCTTTTATCCTAATCGCTCGAAATTTTACCAAATCTCCATGCCCCAAAAAGCCTATATGGCCTTTGGTGCGTTGAAGTCCAGGATGATCTTTCCCGTCCATAGTACCGTTTTTACTGGCTTCAATGAAGTCGGCATCAACGATGGTGGTTCCATTCAATACAACTTTTATTTTAGAGCCTTGCACCATCACTTCCTGTTGGTTCCATTCACCTACAGGTTTCAGGTAGCCCCGTTTTGCAGGAATAATTCCATACACCGACCCATGGTATTGATAGGGTTCCAGGTCGGCATATTTGGAAGCGGTATTATCCAGTATCTGCAACTCTTTACCCTGGTAAGCTACATCACCGGACAATGGCGCATGAATACCCAGTCCATTATTTGCGCCCGGAGTTAGTTGAAACTCAAATCGAAAAATAAAATCACTATATTCTTTGGAGGTATAAAGATTGCCGCCGCTCCCTTCACCCTCAGGATCCACTACAATCATACCATTTTCAGCGCGGTAGGATTCTTTATTTCCTACCCAGCCATCCAGGTTCTCACCGTTGAAGAGCAGGAGAAATCCTGTATCATCATGGTGTTGAGCGGTAAGACCGGAGTAAAGGAATATTGTCAAGGCAAAAACGGTAAGATTCAGAGCGGGTGCTTTTTTCACTTTCATATTATCTAAGTTTAGTTGTTTAGTATTTTCTATTCCCAACGGGGTAACGGTTAGTTAAGCTAGAATTCTAATTTACCAAATACTCCAGAAGATATTCAATCACTAGTAATAATCTCCTAATTTTGACTCTTCAATAAAAAATCATTTATGCCCAAGCAAATTGCCCTTATTGAGTTACATCAGGAGACCAACTCTTTTTCGCAAGTACCAACCACACTAAGGGAGTTTGAATCCCTGGCTTTATACTATGGAGAGGAAGTATTTTCTCAAGGCATTAAGGATTTCAAAAAATTTCAATTAGCCGGATTTATTAATGCGGTAAATCGATATGGCCAGGGACGATTCAGGACCATCCCCGTACTTGCAGCCTGGGCCACTTCCGGCGGGCCAATTCAGGCTGACGTCTATCAGCATTTCTACCATTATATTATAGAAAAACTAGGTGAAATCGATGGGATTGATGGGGTCTATATGTCTTTGCACGGGGCCATGGGTGTCGAAGGTATGCGTGACCCTGAGTGTCATTTGCTGGGGGCAATTCGACAGATAGTTGGAGATACTGTACCCATTGGTGTAAGCTATGATCTGCATGCCAATATTACCATGGAAAAAGTAAGACTTGCTACTTTTATCAATGCCTATCATACCAACCCTCACCGCGATCATTTCAAGGTGGGTATCAAAGCAGCTAAGTTACTGATGGACACCTTAGATGGCAAGGTGAAGCCCACCATGGCTTTTCTGAAAATGCCTTTACTCAAAGGAGGTGGAATGACAATCGATTTTTTGAAACCTATGAGGAAGGTATTCACTGCTGTGAAAAAGATGGAGAGGCGTGCTGAAGTGCTCAGCGTTTCTAATTTCATGTCGCACATTTGGTTGGACGATGAAGAGCTAGGCTGGAGCTGCATCGCTGTTACCGACAACAACCCTCAACTAGCCGAAGATCTAACGGAAGAACTTGCCGACCTGAATTGGTCCGTGAGGCATTACAAGCATCCCGATCCAGTGTCTGTGGAGGAAGCTGTGCAAACACTCCAACAGATGACCTGGAGAAGAAAGTTTGGAACCTCGGTCTTTTGTGATATATCGGATATTGTTGCAGCAGGTGGACCTGGTGAGAATACGCATATCTTAAATCATTTAATGCAAACTAATCTCAGGTCATACATCCCTTTTCGTGACCAGGAAGAAGTGCAAAGAGTTTTCACTTTCGAAATTGGACTGGAAGTAACACTCATGTTAGGCAACAAACTAGATAAAGAGTACAATGCATCTTTGACTTTTTGTGGCACCCTGTTGAAAAAATTTGACACCGATTTTGGTAAAACTGCCGTGGTGCAGCACAATAATATTTTTCTGGTTTTAACCGAGTTGCCCTGCCCGGCATTTAGCCCAAATTTTTTCAGAAGGTTAGGTCTGAGCCTTTGGAAAGCAGATGTTGTGGTTGTCAAGAACTTATTTCCATTCCGGATAATGTATGGTTTGTACAATCGAAAAACCTTCAATGTGCGCACCGCCGGCACTACGGAACTTGATGTATCCCGCCTGAACTATAAAAAGATACCTCGACCAATCTATCCGTTGGATGATATAAAAGATTGGAGAATGCCAAAGGAGAATTAGGAAATCATAAGAAATTACAAGAAAGGCTCAATGGCATTTTTCCATATAGCATACCCCTTGGCATTCATATGAAGATTATCCTCCAAAAAAATGTCTTTCATAACCTCACCCGAGGAGTCTATAGCGGGACTCCAGACATTGACAAATCCGGTGTTCGGGGTACTGGCAGCATAAAGGCTTAGTTCACTGTTCAGCTGCATATACTTCTTTCGAAGTTTCCAACGAGCTACACTGGGCTTTGCGGAAATAAACAACACCGGCACGCCCGGAAGTTTACGGGCTATGGCTTGTCTAACTTGTTTGGCCTCATTTAAAATATCCTTTGGCTTTTTGCCTGCAGAAATATCATTGTCGCCCTCATAAATAAAAATCTTTGAAGGTTTATAACAAGTAACCACCCTGTCTATATAATACAACAGGTCCGAAAATTGTGACCCTCCAAACCCCCGATTGACGGCCTTTATTCGTGGAAAATCCTCATCGAGGCGGTCCCATATTTTAATAGATGAGCTCCCCACAAAAAGTACTGCACCATCAGGAAAGGGCGTTTCCTGGTCTTGTTGTTCAAATTGCTGTATGCTCTCTTTGAATCTTTCAGGGCCCTCATTATCCTGGCTCAATCCCGGTAATGCCAGGTAAAGTAATCCTGCTATTAGTAACATGTGCCTTGTAGTCATATCAGATTTTGGTTATGTAATATTATCTTGCATCCCAAGATATTTGAGGTAGATGGGTTTTTAAGTAGTTCTTTATTTTGTGAAAATAAGCCATGCGCATGGAATAAATAATCACTTCTAAGTTAAATTGAGTTTCTGTTTCCTCAATTAGCTTTATTTGTGGCTTCTTCTTCACAGAGGACCAGGGTGCATTAAGAATAGTTGACCGCAAGAGTTTTTCCGTTTGGCTGTAATTCCCATTTTTGGACAGGGAAAGTTTAAA
>SMUY01407044.1_pt1 | contig 12910 bp, 12 predicted proteins | sample 2456441 | NCBI WGS metagenome assembly SMUY01 (sample SAMN11095931, study PRJNA526329) | marine sediment metagenome | biome: Marine sediment; feature: Surficial sediment; material: Deep marine sediment; isolation source: Hadal surficial sediment | place: Pacific Ocean | collected 2014-11 | depth...
AGCGCTTGGGCGACGGACGATCGCATCTACGTGGTCGACTCGCAGATTCCCGCGGTGCGGGCGTTCGATCACCAGGGCGACTTCCTGTTCGACGTTGGCCGTACCGGCCAGGGACCGGGCGAGTACAGCCGCCCCATCGGCATTGCCGTGAAAGACGGCGGACAGGTGCTGATTACCGATCTGCAGGGAGCGCGGCTGAGCCTCTTCGACACCGAGGGCAACGGAGTCGACGACTGGTCGCTGGGGTCGCCGCAGGCGGCACTCGGCCTGCAGCTCACCTACGACGGCGAGATCTACACGCGAATGCTCGAGCTGCCCGAAGAAATTGGAGCCGGCGTGATGGGCGACATTCGCGAGGGCATGCAGCCGCTGGGACCCGACGGTGAGATGGGCGAGCCCATCTTTCCGCCCGAGATTGCCTACGACCCACCGACCGTCGACATCGACATGCGCGGCAACTCGCTGTCGATGGCGATCCTGCCGTTCACGCCCAGCTATCAATGGGCTTTCACTCCCGGCGGGGAGATGATCGCCGGCGTCGGCAACGAGTACCGCTTCCTTATCCACGCCGCCGACGGCCGCCGCACGGCCGTCGAGAAAGCCTGGGACGCGGTGGCAGTGAACCCCGGGGAACGCGGCTTCCGCGCCGAGCTCGCCGCCAGCCAGTTCCGAAGAATGTCTCCCGACTTCTCCATCCCCGAATCCGACGTACCCGGCAGCAAGCCCGCCTTCACCCGACTGAGCCCCGATCGCTCGGGGCGGGTGTGGGTTACGCGCCAGGGTCCCAGCTTGCCGGACGCGGCGTGCACCGAAGCCAGCGGCGGAGGTGGCGGCATGGCGATCATGCTGGGCTCCTCGGGCGCCGTCAGCGTGGTGCCCTCAGGCAGCGTCATCGGCGGTGGCGGCGGTGAGGTGGAGGACGAGCGGGAGTGCTGGGCCAACACCTACATGTTCGACGTCTTCGAGCTCGCCACCGGAGAGTTCCTCGGCACCGTGCCGGCACCCGAGCAAGGCTTCACCCGGCCGCTGTTCGTCGAGGGCGACACAGTGCTGGCGGCGGTGACCGACGAGATGGGCACGGTGCGGCTGAAGAAGTATCGTTTGGTCATCGACTGACGTTGGGCCTGCCAAAGTCCCCGCCGCGTGCGGGCGGTTTGGCGAGCACGAACCGCAGTGCGTTGGCGGGGTGGAGACGCTGATCTCGCACCCGGCAGAGCGCTGCAAGGATATGCCGGAATCATGACCAGCAACAACTACTCGCGGCCCGCGCTGGCGATCCTGGCGATGGTCGTCGCTACGCTGGCCGGCTGGCAGCTCGCCGGACGTCCAGTGCCGGAGCCCGGCGAGCGGCAGCGCGTCGCGGTACTGCCGTTCATGGATCCCGACACCGGCGAGAACAGTTCCTTCAACCGCGCACTGACGGGCGCTTTCGACCGCGCGCTGACACTTGCCTACCCCGAGCACCTCGCCATAATCGGGCCCGATACCACCGCACGCATGATGGGCGCCGGCCTGTCACCCACAGAAGTAGCGCGGCGCGCCACCGCCGATTTCTTCCTCATGGGAGGACATCGCGAGTCGGACCATGCCACGTTCATCGAGCTTTGGCCGGCATCGGGCGACGAATCGTTGCTGCGCCGCGACTTCGAGCTCGACGAGTCCCGGCCGGCGCACGCGCCACCGGAGTTGGTCGAGGCGATCCGCATGGCGATAAGCGAGGCGGCAAACCGGTAGTGTGCCGCGTCGCTAGCCCGGATATCCCCCGACCTACCAGCGAAACTCCGTCGCGCGGGCTTCGGCGTACAGGCGCCGCGATATCCCCCGAGCGACCTCGAGGTCGAGGTAGGGGATATGGATGCGGTGGCCCATCTTGCCGGCGCCGGCGGTGTCGACGGCGACCGATGCCATGTGGTGGCGACGGTCAAAGGGGGACTCGCTCATCCACACCGTCTGGATCGTGTTGAAGCGCACGACGCTGATCTTGCGCGCCAGCCAACCGCTGCGGAAGAACACGGCGGTGTCGGTAAGGGCGTACCCGGCGTTGCGCACCCAGCCGCTGACCCAGACGTAGATCAGCGGCAGGATGAACGCCGGCAACCATAGGGCGTGGAAGCCGCTGACCGGAATTCGTGTCAATGACAGCAGCGCCATGGCGGCGCCGGTGGGGAGCATCAACAACAACACCGATTTCCTCAGAATCCGCCGCGCCGCGCGCGGCGCCAGCGGTTCCCATTCGACGGCGTCGAGATGGATCTCGGGCATCACCTCGCGTATCAAAGCAAGGGCACGGTCGGCCTCGATGATGGGGGCAAGCCACTGACGGCTGCCCGTCGCGCCCGCAGCGGCAAGCTGACCGCCGAGCCCGGAGCCGCTTTCCATTGCGCCGGCGGTCTCCAGGTCGATATCGGCGCGGCCGAACCAGCGGTGCAGCAGCGAAGCGCTGCTAGTGAGCAGCTGGATGCGGTGCACCGGGATGAGCGATGAAACCCGGGTGAACAGGCCGAACTCGATGCGCAGGTCTTCGTCGTCACGTTGCAGGGTGAAGTCGTAGTACTTCACCACGTACCAGACGATGGAAAACAGGCGCAGCAAGGCGACGAACAACAGGAACAGCCCGGCACCCAGCAGGATGCTCATCGTGAGGGAGCCGGGCTCGAGCAGCCACGTCGTCCATGTCGGCGCGCTCTCGCGCAGTGTGTCGTAGTACGCCTCCCAATCCTGGTCCCACCAGTTGGCCTGCGACACGAGGCCGATGAAAGCGGCGACGACGATAAAGCCTCGATTGGAAATGAGACCGAGGCGAACGAGCTCGCTTTGCGGCAGGCGTAGCAGTACCGACGGCGTCGACGACGGCGCACCCATCGAATGTTCTGCAATGTCGGCAGTCATTGCGCTGTTGGCGACCCCGTCGTCGTTAGACTCGATGATGTCGTGCTCGCCGGCGTTCGCCCCCACCGATGCCGTCCCGGCGCCGGCCGCAAGGGTTCCGGCGCGCTCCTTACCGAGTGTGTAGCGCCGCAGCTCGTCGACCGCTTCCAGGGTCAGCACTCGCATCACCGCTTCGGGCTCACCGCCGGCGGCGGTCTCGACGCGCGCCGAGACGACTCCCAACATGCGGTGAAACGGATTGCGCACCAGGGCGATGTTGTGCACCCGGTCGTAGGGGATGTGGCGTTCCTTCTTGGTAAAGATGCCGTCGCGTATCACTAACTCCTCGTCGGTGAAGCGGTAGTTGTAGATCCCTTGCTTGAGCAGCGCGGCGACGAAGGCGGGCCCGATGACCAGCAGCGACAGCAGCTCGTAACGCGCCCACGGGTTCGCGCTCGACGCGAACAGCACGATGATCACCGGGAAAATCAGCCCCTTGACCGAAGTGGCGGTCATGAACAACCACGACATCGGATGCAGCCGCCGGATCTCAGACGTCATCGGGCTCATGGTCGGGCAGAAGATGGTCGCGCAGACGCTTGGCGACGCCGTGCTCGAGACCGCTCAATGAGATCGACGCCCCTTCGGTGCCGGCGGTGTGCACGGTCAGCGTGGCGAGCCCGTAGCTGCGCTGCACCGGCCCCTGCGACACGTCGGTGTGCTGCACGCGCGAAGTGGGGATGGAGATGACGGTCCGCCACAGCACGCCGCGGCGGATGCGCACGCCGCTTTCATCGACGCGGTAGCGCAGGTGTCGGTGGTGCAGCTCCGGCCACTTGTAGCCGATCACCAGCGAGAGCACCAATAGCACCAGCCCCCCCGCGAGTAGGGAAAAGTACACACGGGCCGGAATGCCGCCCAGCCCCCAGCCGATGGTAAAGCCGACGAAGGGGACCACCGCGCTGGCGAGGATCGAGCCCAGCCCAACGACGCGGTCGAGGGTCACAGACCGCGGATCGACCCTGTGCTCCTGGCCGTCGATGATGGACACCGACTGTCCGGCTTGCTCGATCAGCTCGACCGACTCGATCGGCTCCACCCGCTCGATCGGCTCCACCGGGTCCGCCCGTTCGACCGGCTCTACCGGCTCTACCGGGTCCGCCCGTTCGACCGGCTCCACCGGCTCTACCTCTTGAGGATCCTCGACTTCTTCCACCGCAACCTCCCGCGAGTAGACTGCTAGGTTAGCCTGCCCGCGTTTCTGAGTACGATCTGAGCATGGACTCTTCCTTGTACGGCCTGCTAGCCGACTTCGTTTTCCTGCTGCACCTCGCGTTCGTGGTTTTCGTGGCGGTCGGCGCGCTGTTGGTGCTGCGTTGGCCGCGTGTTGCCTGGGTACACCTACCCTGTGCCGCATGGGGCGCTTTTGTCGAGTTCGCCGGACTGATTTGTCCGCTCACGCCGCTGGAGAACGGGCTGCGCCGTATGGCGGGCGGGCAGGGATTCGAGGGCGGCTTTATCGGGCACTACCTACTGCCGCTGCTGTACCCCGCGGAGTTGACCCGAGGTCTTCAGCTAACCCTGGGGCTGACGGTAATCGTCGTCAACGTGGTGATCTACGGATGGGCGTGGCGCCGACTCCACTCCCATTCCGTGGATTGAGTGTGGTGACGCGAGTAACATCCGCCGCCCTGAACACACGCGCCGAAGCTACCGTCCGTCCCGTCATTGCTGCGCTTCATCAGGGCACCAGCTCGAAGCCGCGCCGGCCACCAATGCGGTAAATCGAAAAATCCTTGCGGTCGGTGGTGAGAATCAGGTTGGTGCCGAGGTCTTCGGCGAGCACAACGAGCGTTGCGTCGGCGAAATCCATGGGGACATCGGCATAACGCTCGACGAGAGCACGGCAGCCCTCCAGGGTTGCGCGCGACGACGGGATGAGCGTGACGCCACCGGCAAGGACAAAATCGAGGCAAACGGTGCGGCCCCCCGGCACGCGCCCGAGCAGGTGCGAGGCCTCGGTGAGCACCGCCTCGGTGCTGACAACCGCACCCTGCCAGCGCTCGAAAAACTCGACGAAGGCAGCATGGTCACGCTGGCTGCGGTCGAGCAATGTGACCAGCCCGCCGGTGTCGAGCAGCAAGCTCATGCGCCCCGCTGGAGCACCTCCAAAAGATACTCGCGGTGCTTTTCGGCGAGATCGGGAACGCCGGAGTCGAGGGAGCCGAGGAGTCCCCGCACCCGGCTCGACGGCGGCCGACTCGACGCCGGTGGCAAGTCCAGGAACTCGCGCAACGCCATGCGCACGACCTCGGAGCGCTTGCGCTGCGAGGCACGGGCGGCCGCGTCGAGAGCCTCTCTCAGATCGGCCGGCAGCCTGATGGTGAGCTGATCGGTCATCGATTGTTCTCCTTGTAACGTGCATTGTAATGCAACGCATGACACCGCTCCAGAGACGAGCCCACATCCTTCCTTGTTGGACGGCCACCGCCGGGGCCCTCGCCGCTGGCGAGACGCTTTGCCGGGCGGCGTGTTTCTGTCGTCATGTTGAGAGAGAAGGCACTCTCGGCGTAAGGTCTGGGAGTCCTCGTCAACAAACCTGGGGCAACACGTCGGCACCGCGGTACAGGTGTGGCGGCGGCTGTTTGCCTCGACAGGAGTTGCACCATGCGCAAGCTGTCTTCCGTGATGATGATCCTCGTAATCGCCCTGCTCGCCGGCGCGCCGGCTGCGTCGTTGGCACAGAGCGCCGGGCCGCAGGTCGGCGACATGGCCCCCGCCTTCACCCTGCAGGCCTCCGACGGCAACACCTACACGCTGGCGGATTTTCGCGGCGAGCAGGCGGTGGTCATCGCCTGGTACCCGAAGGCGTTTACGCGCGGCTGTACCATCGAGTGCAAGTCGCTGGCCGAGAACGGCGACATGATCCGCGAGTACAACGTGACCTACTTCATGGCGAGCGTCGATCCGTTGGAAGAGAACATCGCCTTCGCCAACGAACACAAGGCCGACTTCCCGCTGCTGTCCGACCCCACCAAGGAAACCGCCACCGCCTACGGCGTGCTCGGCGGCCGCCAGGTGGCGAGCCGCTGGACCTTCTATATCGGCAAGGAAGGCCGCATCTTGCACATCGACAAGCGAGTGAACCCGGCCACCTCGGCGGAGGACATGGCGGCCAAGCTCGGGGAGCTCGGCGTCGAGGTGCGCTGACATATGGCAAAACGCTACTGGCTGATGAAATCCGAGCCTTACGTCTACTCGATCGACGATCTGGAGCGCGACGGATCCACCTACTGGGAGGGCGTGCGCAACTACAAGGCCCGCAACAATATGCGCGAGATGAAGATCGGCGACGGGGTGATCTTCTATCACAGCAATGCCAAGCCGCCGTCGGCGGTGGGTACGGCGCGGGTGTGCAAGGAGGCCTACCCCGACAAGTTCCAGTTCGACAGAAAGAGCAAGTACTGCGATCCCAAGTCCGATCCGGACAACCCGCGCTGGGACCTGGTCGATGTCGAGTTCGTTTCGAGGTTCAAGCACCCGGTGTCGCTGACCGACATCAAGGAAGACCCCAACCTGCGCGACATGGAACTGGTGCGTTACGGGCGCCTGTCGGTGCAGTCGGTAACCAAAGATGAGTTCGACTACGTCAAGAAGATGGGGAAGGGATAGCAGGCCCCAGCGCCGCAACGGCGGCGATGCGGAGGGACGCTGACCCACCTTCGCACCAACCGCCGGATATGGTCTCGCCATGAATGATTCGATGCGTGCCGAACCCGTTCGCCCCTCGGCGGCGGCCTGCCGGGCAATCGAGATCATCGAAGCCGAATCCGACTACTCGCAACACATGTGCGCGCCGCCGCATGAGGCGAAGCGGCTGGGCTTGACCGCCGACCGTATGGGATCGGCGGTCGTGATCCTGACCCGTAAGAGCCAAAATCTGATGTACAACAAGCTCGCCGCGTTGGGGCAAGGGTCACCGGCAACCGAGCGTCAGATTGATCGGTTCGTCGACATGGCTCGCCGTCACCGGGTGAAGAAGATCTCGGTGCCGCTGGGCGCCGGCATGCGCCCGCGGCACCTGCCCCGTCTTCTCGAGGGCCGCGGCTTCCGGCGTGGGCATCCCGGCGCGAAGCTGTGGCGTGATGGGTCGCCCCTGGTGCCACCGCACAGCGACCGGGGACACCGCCCGGGCGAAACGACGAACATCAGCGTACGGCGGGTACGCCCTTCCGAGGCGTCGGCGTGGGTGGATGTGGTCTCCGACGTATGGCGCGCGTTCGGTTTTCGGCGAGCATGGTACGAAGCCCGCATAGTAACGCCCGGGTGGCGCCACTACCTGGCCTGGATCGACGAGAAGCCGGTAGCGGCCGCGGCGCTCTTCATCGGCACCGTGGGCTCAGGCAACAGCGCCGTCAAGGTGGGGCACCTCGTCGACGGCGTCACCCTCAAGGGCTGGCGCCGCCGGGGTGCGCAAGCGGCGATCATCCGTCGGCGCCTCACCGACGGCCGCCGCCTCGGCTGCGAGCTCTTCACCAGCGAAACCGCACCGCCGCTGCCGCGCATGCCGCTGGTAGCGTTCCGCAACCTGCGGCGCCAGGGCTTCGAGCTCGCCTACCTGCGCTACCCCTGGAACCTGGAGTTGTAGCCAGGTACATCCGCTGTGCGCGCTCTCCTGCTCAGCGCCCTTCAGAAGGATCTCGGGCTGCGACTCTCGGACATTGGCGATGCTCGGCGAGAGATTGAGCGTGGACTTTCCGAGACGCGAGAGTCAGCAACCACGGGAGGGATGCGATCCGTTTGCCCCGCGGGCTTATAGCTCGGTCAAGCCGCCGTCGACGACCAACTCGTGTCCGAGCACGAACGAAGAGTCGTTCGACGCCAGGAACAACACAGCCTTGGCGATTTCGTCGGCGGCGCCCATGCGCTTCATCGGCACGCGCTCGGCGAGACCCTGCGCCATCTCGTCGAGGGCGTCCTGTGGCAGACCGAGCCTGCCGAAGATCGGCGTGTCGATGGGGCCGGGGCTGATCGCGTTCACCCGGATACCGCGCCCGACGAGCTCGGCCGACAGCGTCCGGGCCAGCGAGCGAAGCGCGGCCTTCGTCGCCGAGTACACGCTGGTGTTGGGGTCACCCAACTGGTTGGAGATCGAAGTGGTCAAGACGATCGCGGCGCCATCGCGGAGCAGCGGCAACGACTTCTGCACGGCGAAATAGGCACCCTTCACGTTGACGTCGAATTGGACATCGAAATCAGCCTCGTCGACGGCTTCGAAGGGCCGAAAACTGGCGACTCCGGCATTGACGAACAACACGTCGATGGCCTCGAGTTGGTCGCGGACCGACGCGTACAAGCGGTCGAGGTCCCCGAGGTTCCGGACGTCGCCCTGGATGCCGATGGCCCCATCGCCGAGTTGCTCGAGCGCCGCGGCGAGGGTCTCGGGGTCGCGACCCATGATGGCAACGCGGGCGCCCTGATCGACAAACGCCTGCGCCGTTGCCAGCCCGATACCGCTGTTGCCGCCGGTGATGACGGCTACTTTTCCGTCCAGCTTGCCCATTGACAGGTTCTCCTTTCCGGAGGCGAACGATACAGGGAGGATGATCGTGCTACAAGAAACAGGCTCAGCTCGGCACCAACATGATCATGCTTCGGTCCGTCGAGGGGTGTGCCGGACCACGCAGCGTCACTCAACGCGCCAGCCTTCAGCGGGTCAACGCCTGGTAGAGCATGTAGGCGCCGGTGGCGAGCAACAGCAGCAGAACAAGGCGGCGAAAGACACGCTCGGTGACATGGTGGCAGAGCCGGTGGCCGGCGGTGGCGCCGAGCGCCGCCACCGGCACCAGGACGAGAGCGTACGCCCACACCCTTGTATCGATACCGATGAAGAGTGACTGCCCCAGCAGGGAGCCGGCCTGCATGACGATGAAGGTCGACAAGGCAAGCGCCCGGAAGGTGGTCTTGTCGAGGCCGAGCCCGGTGAGATACAGCGCCACCGGCGGACCTGGCATGCCGAGCGACGAGGTCAGCGCACCAGCCGACATGCCGACGGCCAACGCCGACACAGATCGGTGCGCCACCTCGACGCCGGCGGCACTCACCTCGAGGCCGGCCGCACTCGCGTCGATACTTTCACCGACATCGTCCGCGGCCGGCGGCGGGCTGGCGCCACGAGCTCCGGCGCTCCGGGTCTCCTGCAACAACACCGCCACGGCGAAGGCAATGGTGACGCCGGCCACCGCGAGCTCGATGAGCTCGAGGTCGGTATGCGCGAACAACCACAGCCCGACGGGGAAGCCCAGCAGCCCACCGCCCGCCAGCAACGCCCACAGACGGCGCGGCACGGCGTGCCAGAGCCGGGCCACCAGCACCACCGAAATGGCGAGGTTGATCAGGATGACCAGTTGCACCGCGTCGGTCGAACGCAGGATGAGCAGGTAAAACGACACCGCCAGCAGGGTGAAGCCGAAACCGGCGACGCCCTGAGCAATCGCGGCAAGCAGCGTAACGATGATGAGTTGTGGCCACATCGACGACGGGCACCTGTGATGGTGGAGTACGGTGCTCGCCGGCGCCGGGAGCGCTCAGTCCGCCCGCATCGTGATCAGCGGGTCAATGGTGGCAGCCCGACGGGCCGGGATAAAGCTGGCCAGCACGCCGCGAGACGGCGTCTAGAACTGCTTGTCCCACCAGTGGTCTTCGAGGACGGTCGCCGTGGTCGCGAACTCCTCGCCGTCGACCACCAGCACAACGCGGTAGGTACCTTCGGGCGCCGGCTGGTACACATTGGTCGGCGGGCGGTTCGGATCGTCGTCATCGTCGTCGCGGCCGCGGAACCCGCGCCGGCCGCCGCGGCTCGATGCCGCTGCCGCTGCCGCCGCCACCGCTTCCTCGGGGGTGCGAGCGCGTCCGAAGTCCATGTCCCAGACCACCTGGTTCAAGCCCGCCTCGTTGCTGCCGGTGAGCTCGCGCACCATGCGATCGCCGTCATAGACACGGATGGTCGGCGCCGCAGCCGCCGGCGACGCCAACATGTAGTTGATGACGCTCCCGTTCACCACCGAGCCACCTCCAAAGTTCTGCGCCGAGCGGTCGTTGCGCGAGGTGTCCTTCCAGCGCACCGCGGTCTCGACACCGAACAGGTGCACCGCATGGCTCAAGTTCTCTTCCGTCAGCTCCTGCATCCAGGAGATGTCGGTGATGAAGATGCCGCGGCCGTGCGTGCCCACCACGAGGTCGTTCTCGCGAGCGTGCAGCTTGATGTCGTGCACCGGGCTGGTGGGCATGTCGCCCTTCATCTTGTGCCAGGAGCTCCCGCCGTCGATCGAGGCCCAGACGCCGAGCTCGTTGCCGACAAACAACAGGTTCGGGTTCTTGTGGTCCTCGCGGACCACGTTGATCGAAGCGTTCGGCAAGCCGGCCGAGATGTCGGTCCAGGTCTCGCCGTAGTCGTTCGTCTTGTAGAGGAACGGACGGAAATCGTCGCGACGGTAGCCCGTATACGACAGGTAGGCGACCGCCGGGTCCTGGTGACCCGGCTCGATGCGGCTGACCCAGTAGCCCGGGTTACCGCCGATGTTGTCGTTGAGCTGCGTCCAGTTGGCGCCGGTGTCTTTGGTCACCCACACGTTGCCGTCGTCGGTACCGACCCACAGCAGGCCGGGGACGATGGTCGATTCGTCGAGCGCCGTGATGGTGCTGTACTGGATGTTGCCGGTGCCCCGGATCTTGGCGGGGTCGTTGGTGGTCAAGTCCGGCGAGATCTCTTCCCAGTTCTCGGCGCGAAAGCTCGAGCGCAACACCACATTGCCGGCGTGGTAAATCACGTCGGCGTCATGCGGCGACACGACAATCGGTGAGAGCCAGTTCCAGCGTAGTTGCTCCTCGCCCTCGGGACGGTCGTAGCGGCTGCCGCCGCGCTCGTTGGTGAGCATGTCGAGACGACCGAAGCCACCGGCGAACTGCGACGAGTTGTACAGGTAGCGGTTGTTGCTCCAGTCGACGACGTTGTACATGCCGTCGCCGCCGCCAACGCGCTCCCAGGCCTCGAAGCTGATGGAGCCCCCGGAGCGCGTGCGCGACGGCCCGCGCTTGGAGCCGTTGTCCTGGATGCCGCCGTAGACGTTGTACGGATAAGCGTTGTCGATGCCGATGGCGTAGAACTGCGCCAGCGACAGGTTGTCGGGGTGGTACCAGGTGTCGCCGCCGTCGCGACTGATGCCGAGGCCGTGGTCGTAGCCCAGAATCATGTGGCCGGAGTCTTGCGGGTTGATCCACACGGCGTGATCGTCGCCGCCGATTCCCTGCCAGGCGCGCACCCACTCGCGGCCTCCGTCGATGGACTTTTGCGAGCGGCTCGACAGCATGAACAGGCTGTTGGCGTTGTTGGGGTCGGCGATGATGCGAGCGTAGTAGTAGGGTGGACCACCGCCGACGTTGCGATCGGGGGGCGACACCGCCTCCCAACTGGCGCCGGCGTCCTGGCTGCGCCATATGCGGTCGTCGTTGACCCGACCGTTCTGCGACGGCATACCGGAGAGCAGCTCCTGGTAGCGCACGTCGTCCGAGACGCCCTCGACGTTGACGTCCTCGATCACCGCGAAGACAGTGTCGGGGGCGGCGGCCGAGACCGCCAGGCCGATGCGGCCGATCATGCCCAAGGGCAAGCCGCCTTCGAGCATGGTCCAGTCCCCACCGGCGTTGGTGCTCTTGTAGATGCGGCTGCCGGGCGCGCCTTCATTGAAGGTCCAGGGCCGGCGTACCTTGTCGTAGGTAGCGGCGTACAGCGTGTCGGGGTCGGTGGGGTGCATGACCACTTCGACGACGCCGATGTGGCGCGTCGTTTCGTCTTCGAAGCGACCCGTCGCCTCGATGACGTCGGTCAGGACCAGCTCCCAGGTGCGACCCCCGTTGGAGGTCTTGTAGAGGCCACGCTCCGGATTATCGCTGTACAGGTGACCCAGCGCCGCGACGTAGACAATGTCGGGGTTGGTGGGGTGCACCACGATGCGGGCAATGTGCCCGGAGTTCGGCAGGCCCATGTTGGTCCAGGTGCCGCCCGCATCGGTGCTCTTGTAGATGCCGTTGCCCCAGTAGGAGCTGCGCGAGTTGTTGCCTTCGCCGGTGCCCACCCACACGGTATCGGGCGCCGTCGGCGCCACCGTCACGGCGCCGATTGAGAACACGTCGTCGACGTGGAAGATCGACTCGAAGTTGACGCCGTCGTGGGTCTTCCACAAGCCGCCCGATGCGGTGGCAGCGTAGAAAGTATCGGGGTCACGCGGATCGACGGCGAAATCGACAAAGCGACCCGACTGCCGCGTCGGGCCGACTTCGCGGTAGCGGACATTGGAGAGAATCGTATCGAGGTCGGGCGCCTGGGCCACCGCCGACTCGGAATAGAGCGACGATGACGCTGCCGTCACGTTCTCGGCGACCGCCTGGGCCGCGGCATCGGCGGAGCCGACGTTGACGACGAGAACCGCCGCCAGCCCGAGTCCAAGAGCACCCGAGGCCAGATTGGAAAAGAAACGCATGGGATACACCTCCATGATGCGGGCCGCGGCGGGCGGCAGTGCAGCAGCCGAGCGCCGGAACGACACCGCGTTCAGAAACTGATCGTTATCGTTGAGGAGACTCTAAGTGGGTGTCGCGGAGCCGGCAACGAGGTATCGGTGGTCGGGGTCAGGTTTTACATACTTAACAAGGCGTGTGCGGAGCTTGGGGGCGCGACAAACTTCGTAGCGAGCTAACGAATTCGTATTGCGAATCGTCGCGACGGTGTCGGCGTCGAGGTTGGATGGGTACACACCCACCCCGGCGGCGAATATGTCGAAGCCGTAGAAGCCACCCGGTTGCCAGGCCCTACTCAGGCCGGCAGCCGGGCAAGCTCTTGCTGTACGGCCTCGACGAGCGGCTGGATGGTGTCGGCGCTGAAGTCAAAGCGCGCACCGGCGGCCTCGAAAAGCTCCGGCAGTGGACGCGAGCCACCCAGCGCCAACGCCGCGCGATAGCCACCGAGTGCCTGCTTCGGGTCGCG
>SMUY01358184.1_pt1 | contig 12909 bp, 10 predicted proteins | sample 2456441 | NCBI WGS metagenome assembly SMUY01 (sample SAMN11095931, study PRJNA526329) | marine sediment metagenome | biome: Marine sediment; feature: Surficial sediment; material: Deep marine sediment; isolation source: Hadal surficial sediment | place: Pacific Ocean | collected 2014-11 | depth...
AAGGGCCCCTAATCAGGCCGAGCTTGCCGCGGCGGCCAAGGTCCCTCGTCGCCGGATCGCGGCCATCGCAACCGGCGCTTCCGTAGGCGGTGGAGCGCGGCTTCCGCGACTTCCGGGGCTCCCGTGGCGGATCATGGCCTATGCGCTTGGGGCGGTGGTTGTACTCTTCGCGGTGGGATTTATTGCTCGAGCCGTGCTGCCGTTGCTGGGGCCGCGAGCCCTTTCTCAGGCGCCGACGCTTGCACCTCCATCCCCGGTGGTCACTTCGACCCCCGAGACTCCCACTGCGACTCCCACCACAATTCCGGCCACTCTCCGCGTTAAACGCACCGCCATTCCAACCGAATTGGCTCAAACACCGCTGGCATTTTTTGTAGCCCAGACGCCCACCCCAACTTCGATTGTAGGAGTGACCCCACATCCCGCCTTCGAGGCCTACCGCTCCGGACTTCGGGCGTTGGAGCGCGGCAACTTCCAGGACGCCGTAGGTTTCTTTAATCAAGTGCTTGATTTGGACGATTCCTTGCCGGACGCCCATTTTTTCAAGGGCGAAGCACAGCGGTTCTTCGCCATGTCCGATGAAGGTGAACAAAATCGCGGCGCGCTGCTCGGCACTGCCATCAGTGCCTATGATCGGGCCGTATTACTTGATGCGGAGTATGCTCCGGCCTTCCTGGGGCGAGGCCATGCGCTCCTTGCGCGAGCAGTCATTCGCGAAGGCCCGGATGGGCTCGATGGTCAGGATCTGCCGGCAGATTTTGAAAAAGCCCTTCAGATCGATCCTACCTACAGGCAAGCCTACGTCGCCCAGGGAGAGTTCTACCGACGCGTTGGCCTCTGGAAGAGCCTGGAAGATACGATGCAGGCCGCGCTTGATGTCGGATTGCGCGATCCGGTAATCTACATCTTGCTGGGCGAGGCGCAGCTCAATCGCCGAGAACATGAGGCGGCGCTGGAGAGCGCCATTGAGGGCAGCGGAGCGGATCCGGCGGATTTGTACGGGTACTTCGTGCTCGGGCGAGCCTTTGTCCGCCTCGAACTATACGAGCAAGCCCTTCAGCCGTTGCTGACCTATATTGCGTATCAGGGCGGCGACCATCGCGGTTGGAGCGATCTGGGTCGAACGCAGCTCGAGCTCAACGATCTGCCAGGCGCCGCGTTTTCGCTAAATCAAGCGCTCACTATTAACGAACGTTATTCGCCAGCTTTTCTCGGGCGCGGCTGGCTGAAATTGCGATTGGGAGACTATCGATCGGGGCTCAACGACTTTAACAAGGCGCGCCAGTTCGGACAGGAAACGATCGAGTTGTTCCTGGGGCTGGGACAGGCCTATTATCTATTGGGAGATCTTCAGGAGGGCCTCAATCAGGCCAACACCGCCATTTTGCACGCCTCGGAGGCCGAGGCGTGCAAAACGGGAGAGCGAGATACTTCGCGTGCCTATGCCCTGCGCGCCAATATCTCGGAAGCTTCAGATGAGCTAACAGACTACGCTATCCAAAACTGGGAGTGGATTTTAGACCTGGAGTGCCCGGACCCGCTCATCCGACTGCGGGCACAGGAGCACTTGTTGATCCTGACCGGAGATATTCCGGCACCCTCGCCGACTGCCAGCCGCACATCGACCCCGGATGGACCTACTCTGACCCCGACAACAACAGCCACTGCAACGCTCTCTCCGACGCCGGCGCAGACCTTCACCCCATCGCCTACTCCTACGCCGGCGCCTACCGCAACCACCGACTCCAGAGCCGGGTTCGCCCAGATCTACCCCCGGTCCTTCCCCAACCCCCACCACCCCTCCGTGGGCTAGGTAGCGGGTCAGGTTGCGAACGCGTGGGGGCCTGCGCTCAGATCTAGCGCACTCAATGATTGAACCAGCCTAGTTGAATTTCTTATTTTGAGAACACGGGGCGGCCCGGCACTCCGTGGGCCGGCGGCGAAATTCTCCGGTGTCTAGACATTCGCCCGTCGCTGAGCTAAAATGGCGCGCTGGCATATGGCACGTGAAGATGCCATGGCAGACAGGAAAATCGATTGGCTAATACGAGATCCGCCAAGAAGCGAATTCGTCAAAACGAGAAACGACGGGTGCGTAACCAGTCCGATCGCACGCGCGCGCGCAACTACGTGCGGCGGGCGCGGGCCGCGCTCGAATCAGGAGATCCGGAGGCGGCCTCCGCTGCGGTCCGACTGGCCGCAAGTGAGCTCGATCGAGCCGCTACAAAAGGGGTGATTCATTCCAAGAATGCGGCCCGGCGAAAGGGTCGACTGATGAAGCAGCTCGCAGCGCTCGCCAAGGCATAACGCTATCGTAGCGAACTTGTTGTGGCCTCGACGCATGTTGTCGGGGTCTTTTTATTTGGCGCTCTTCGTTCCCAGTAATCTTTCCGGAAGCTAATCCAGACCATGTTTGACTCGGAGATCCTCGAACTGACCGCCAACCTCCGGGAAACCCTGGATCGCGCCCATATCCCCTACCCAGATCAGATTCAGTGGAGCCCCGCTCCTTTTCGGGGCCGATGGGGCATCGGAACCGCGGTTGCGTTCCAAGCGGCCGCGATCGAAAAGACCGCGGGCGATGTTCAAGAGCGTGCGCGGGAGATCGCGTCAATGGCCGCGCGCGAAATCGCTCTGCCCTCGGGATTTGAACTTGTACAGGCCGAGAAGGCGTACATCAACGCCTATTTTGATACCGCAATCTATGCCACACGTGTCGTCGACACCGTTTTGCAGCAGAAAGAAAATTTTGGCCGGGGCGCGCCAAAAGGCGAGCGCGTCATGGTGGAGTACGCCCAGCCGAATACCCACCACTCGTTTCACATCGGCCATGCGAGAAATACCGTGCTGGGAGAATCCCTTGCCAGGCTCGTCGAATTCGCTGGCTTCGAGACCGTGCGAGCCTCCTACCCGGGAGATATCGGTCTGGGGGTGATCACTTGTGTCTGGGCTTATAAAAAGTTTCATGACGGCCAGGAGCCTGAGGGCGTCCATGAGCGGGGCCAGTGGCTGGCCAAGATTTACTACGAAGCCAACCAGTTAGTGACCGCCAGAGAGGGCGAGACGGACGAGGAGCGCCAGCTGCGCGAACAATACGATGCGGAGCGCCGCGAGATGTTTCGCCTCTGGGACCGCGGGGACCCGGAGGTCCGCGAGCTGTGGCGGAGGACGCGGGAGTGGAGCCTGGCGGAACTCTACGACATTCTGGAGATGTTGGGTGCGGAGATCGACGTATTTTTCTTTGAGAGCGACATGGATGAACCGGCCAAGGAAATCGTCGAGGAACTCATTTCCCTCGGCATCGCGGAAGATGAGCGGCCGGAGGGTACGGTCTTCGTTAAGATTGACGAAAAATTGAATCTGGATCGGGAAAAATATCGCACCTCGGTTCTCCTGCGACAGGACGGTACGACCCTCTATTCGGCCAAAGACCTCGCATTGGCGAAACGCAAGTTCGATTCCTACGACGTAGATCGATCGATATACGTCGTAGACGTCCGTCAGAGCCTGCATTTCGACCAGGTGTTCAAGATTCTCGAGCTTTGGGGGTTTGAACAGGCCGCGAAGAGCCACCATCTCTCCTACGGCTTCGTGACTTTGCCCGGGGGAATGATGTCTTCCCGAATGGGGAACGTGGTGCTGTATATGGATGTTGCCACAGAGGCGCAGCGCCGCGTGCTCGATATTATTGCCGAAAAGAATCCCTCCCTTTCGGAGGAAGAACGGAGGGTAGTTGCGCGCCAGGTCGGGCTGGGTGCGCTAAACTATGCCCTGATTTCGGTGGACAACACGAAGGAGATCGTCTTCGATTGGGACAAAGCGTTGAGCTTCGAAGGCCGGTCGGCACCCTATATCCAGAACGCACACGTCAGAGCCAACAGCATCCTGAAAAAGTCGGAGGGGGTCCCGGATGCGGCCAGTTTCGACTACGAGCTTTTAGAAATGGAATTGGAACTAATCGAGCGAATCTCTCAGTTCCCCGATGTGGTCCAACGCGCCGCAAACGAATACAAGCCGTTGAATATGTCAAATTATGCCTATGAGCTGGCCAAGACCTTTCATGGCTTCTATCACACGGTGCCCGTCCTGCGATCGGATCGGCGGGAGGCAAGAATTCGCTTGACCGCAGCCGCCAAGCAGACCCTCGCCAACAGCTTGCGGTTGTTGGATATCGAGCCCCCGGATCGAATGTAGTAAGCAGAAAGAAAGATGAACGAACTCTGATGGAGCCAGACCGAGTCTTAATCATGGGAGCTGCAGGGCGAGATTTTCACAATTTCAACGTGTATTTTCGAGCCAATCCTGCCTACGAAGTTGTGGCCTTCACCGCTACCCAAATCCCGAACATTGAAGATCGAACCTATCCGGCGGAGCTTGCCGGTGAGGCGTACCCGAACGGCATTCCGATCTACCCTGAAGAGCGGCTCGAAGCCCTGATCGAGTCGGAGCGAATTACGCAGGTCGTCTTCGCTTATAGCGATGTTCCGCACACCTATGTGATGCACGTCGCCTCGCGAGTCTTGGCGGCAGGTGCTGATTTTCGAATGATGGGTTTGAAATCGACCCTGATCGAATCGTCCAAGCCGGTGGTCGCGATTTGTGCCGCCCGTACGGGGAGCGGAAAAAGCCAGACCAGCCGCAAAGTGGCCTCCATATTGCGAGAACTCGGGCATAAGCTGGCGGTCGTTCGCCATCCGATGCCGTACGGTGATTTGAAGGCCCAGGCGGTGCAGCGTTTTGCCAACTTCGAAGATCTGGACCGCTACGCCTGCAGCATCGAGGAGCGGGAGGAATATGAGCCACACCTGGCCCAGGGCGCAGTGGTTTATGCCGGGGTGGACTACGAGGCGATATTGAGGCAGGCCGAGAGAGAGGCCGACGTTATCCTGTGGGACGGAGGCAACAACGACCTCCCCTTTTTCAACAGCGATTTATGGATCGTGGTAGTGGACCCCCACCGGCCGGGGCATGAGTTGAGCTTCCACCCGGGAGAAGCCAACGTGCGCGCAGCGGACGTGGTTATTATCAACAAGGTCGACACCGCGGCAAAAGAGGACACGGAAACAGTGCGCCAAAATGTGGCGATCTTGAATCCGCAGGCCGAAATAATCGAAGCCGCCTCCCCCATTCAAGTGGATAACCCGGATGCCATTCGCGGCAAGCGCGTCCTGGTAGTGGAAGACGGTCCCACCCTGACACACGGAGGGATGGCCTACGGAGCGGGCTGGATCGCGGCCGAGAAGTTTGGAGCCAAGGAGATTGTGGACCCGCGCCCTTATGCCCAGGGCTCCATATCCGAGGCCTACCGTAAATATCCCACCACCGGGATGGTGCTCCCTGCGATGGGCTACGGACCGGAGCAAATGGAGGAATTGGAACAGACCATCAATTCTGCCGACGTTGAGGTCGTGGTCATCGGCACCCCGATTGACCTGGGCAAGCTACTTCACCTCGACAAGCCCTATCAGAATGTCCGTTATGAATTGGAAGAACTCGGCAAACCCCGTCTCCCGGAGATCCTGGAGGAGCGGTTTGGCCGAGGATCTGAAGCCGCATGAGTCACGACCACCCCGTGCTGCAGTGGAAGGGTAAACAGGCGGTTTATCCCCCGCCGCTTCAGCTAGTCCAGAGCGCGCTGGTCCTGCCCGAAGAACACCCCGAGCTGAACGGTTCGCGACTCATTGAGGGCGAGAATTTGGCCGTCATGAGCACACTGCTGGCTGACTTTGAAGGAAAAATCGACCTCATTTACGTTGACCCCCCATTTCTATCGGGGAAGTCGTACAGGGTGCGAACTGGCCGAAAGGAAGATTCCCGCCACCCAGAAAACTGGAAAACTGCCGAAGGCTTCCAAGACGAATGGCGCAATCGTGCGGACTATCTCAACATGCTCTATAGCCGACTCCGCCTCATGCACTCATTACTGGCCGAAACCGGAAGCTTGTACCTGCACCTGGATTGGCACGCCGCCGCGTACGCCCGGGTGCTCCTGGACGAAATATTTGGCCCCGACCGTCTCCTGAATGAGATCATCTGGACCTATCATGGGCCCTCCCCGATCCGAAGCGCATTCAAGCGAAAACACGACACCTTGTATGTCTATACGAAATCCAAGGAGTACACGTTTAATGCGGACGCCGTGCGAGTTCCCTACGATGCCGCCACGGTCAAAACCTTTTCTTCGCCGAAGGCCGGCTTCGGAAAGCGGCCTGACCTCGCGCGCGGCAAAGTGCCCGAGGACTGGTGGTACTTCCCAGTAGTGGCGCGAATGCATCGTGAGCGCACCGGCTATCCGACTCAGAAGCCAGAAGCGCTGCTGGAGCGCATCATCCGCGCTTCCAGCAATTCGGGTGACCTGGTGGCCGATTTTTTCTGCGGGTCCGGAACGTGCGTAACTGTGGCACGACGGCTGGGACGCCGGTGGCTGGGATGCGACATATCCCCTCTTGCAATAAATACCACGCGCCGCCGGCTGCTGCTCGAGCCCGAAGCGGGAGGCTTCGGCGTCTGGGTAGGCAGGGATCGTCAGGAACATCATGCTTTGCACCCCAAAATCGAAATCACGGCCGAAAATTTGAATGTGGAAGCTCGACTGACGAATCTTGAGCCGGAGGCCCTAATTGCTCTGGAGTTTGATTGGGATTTTGATGGCCATCTGTTTCGAAGTCGGGCACAATCTATTAAGGGCTGGCGGCAGGAAACCATCAACACTCGGCTCGGACATTCTTATCCCAGGGCCGGAAACTATGTAGTTGCCGCACTGGCAGTCGACGCCGAGGGACAAACCGGTCTGGCGACCGAGCGCGTACAAGTGGGTTAGAGACCAGCCCCGCTCACAATGAAAAAAGCGCACCGATATCGGTGCGCTTTCTGATTCATAGTGACTTTACTGGCTAAACAGGAAGATCAAATCGATATCCCATCCCCCGGATGGTATGCAAGAATTCAGGCGCACTGGGATCTCTTTCAATCGCATGCCGCAGCCAGCTCATATGCACATCGAGAGTCCTCGTGTCTCCGGTGTAGTCGGTGAGCCAGATCTCTCGGATCAGCTTCTTCCGAGTCAGCAGCTTCCCGGGATTATGCATAAATAACTCAAGCAGCTTGGCCTGCTTGGGTGTCAGCCTCGCTTCTTTGCCGTTGACTCGGACCTTCCGCTGGGCCAAGTTGAGCTTCACAGGGCCAGCTTTAAGAACGTATCGTTCATCTCCCGGGAGGAGTCTGATGACCCGGTTGACCAATTTCCGAGGCGTAAACGGCTGGACGAGCGTTACGCTCGATCCGTTTCCGGGATCCGGCTGCGTGCCGCTGGGTGAAATCAGGATAATTGGAACGCCATCCAAACTCGCGCGCGCGGTGCGGGACATGCGGGAACCGCTCGTTCGCATCGAGGCCGCGTCCAGGATCAATACATCCGGAGTGGTTTTGCTCGCGGCTCTAATTCCTCTGTCCACTTTATGATGGACGGTGACATCGAAGCCTTTCTTCTCAAGCGGCGGTGCGAACGAGGGTGCGCTCGGCCGGCCGCTCTCGACCAGAAGGATTTTCGCTATCGCCATTCAGTGAGGCCCCCAGCTAAAAGAACTCGGCAGCGGAGGAATTTCTCGCTGCCTGTATTGGCCATTATACATGAGCGACATTGGTGCATCAATGAGAGTTTAGTTTAGCGGGTCGAATCGGTACAAATCTTCAATCGAATGGAGCTGCTCGCTCGATTGGGTACGACTCGCTCCCCCTCCCTCCTCGGGGCTGCGTCCTCCGCCGAATCCTCGAAATGGCCGCTCGCCGATCCGGTCCATCAACGAATTCGCGTAAGCCACCGGGCCGACCCACAAGGCCAATGGGCTCAAATCTTCGCGCAGCCTGTCCGAGCCGTGCCGCCATTGACTCCGGATAACATACCGGCCGATCCGTCGGGCTGCCTGTTCGATTTCACGCTCCCGTTGTGATGCGCGACCACCGGCACCCAACATCCAGATTGGAAGCCGGGAAGGTTCGCTGAAGTACTCCAGGTGGGCCCATTCCTCAAGCTCCTGAGCCGACGCAGATTGGCCAGCCGCCTCGATTACTTTCGCCGACGCAAACATCGCCGCCCCGCGAACGGGCCCGGAGCCCAAGAAAAGAATTGGCCGGGTAGGATCGACCTGTTGCGCGGCTGCGCGCCCTAACTCCGATTCGCCTTCAGCCCATTCCGACAGCGCCTCGGGCAGGGATTGGACGGCCTCGTCGACCTCTTCCTTGAGCCTTGGCTTCGATAGATGAATTCCAATCGCATAACCTGCCATGAGTCCGGCCAGGTAGCTAATCAGACCTGGGCCCTCAGTTGGACTGGGTAGGTCGAGGGCGAATGTGTCGTCGACGGTGGTTGCGAGGGTGCTATGTTGATCAGCCGTAATCCCCAACGTGCGGGCCCCCAGGTCTTTGGCCAGCCGGATGGCCTCGATCGTGCGGGCGGTTTCTCCGGAGGCGGAAATGCCCACCACCAGTAGGCCTTCGCCTGTCGATCGAGGAATCGTGTATCGTGCAGCTTCCATGGCGTGAAGTCCCTGCACCGGCCGACCAGTCCAATTTGTGATTGCATACGCCAGGGAGTAAGCCGCGTAGTGCGAGTCACCGCAGCCACAGAGGATAATCTCGTGGAAGTCCGGTGCGAGAATGTGCGCGGCTTTTTCCTTGGCCTGAGGCCAAAACTGTTGGATAAATTGGGAGGCAGCTGCTGACTGAAGGTCTAATGACGTGGGCAAGTCAGTATAATGCGAGGGATGTCGGTCCGTTACCTCATCATCGGAGGGCTTCGGGAAGACTATTATATCACCCACGATGGCCAGGCCCGATCCGCCGTGCTCGGCGGCAATGCAGTGTATGCCGCTGCTGGAGCTGCTCTTTGGTCCGATTCGGTCGGCTTAGTCGGCCGGGTAGGATCTAACTTCCCGACCCAGTGGTTGGACGCGATTGCGCGCGCGGGGTTGGACATCAGCGGGATCAAGGTGCTTCCGGATCCGCAAGATACCCGAACGTTTTACGCGTACCTCTCACTCGAGGATCGAGTGGATACAAGCCCAAACCTGCATTACCAACGCGCAGGACTTCCTCTGCCCAAAGCGCTTGTTGATTACGTTTCCTCGACCGAGGGGCAGCACTCGAAAGACAGGCTCGGCCCACTCGCCGTTCGGCCTGCAGATATCCCTGACACGGCAGGATCCGCTGTTGCGGCTCATCTTGCGCCGGGAGACTACCTCACTCATAGCATCGTCCCGGCCCGATTACGCGAGCTAGGGGTCGGCCCCATTACGGTTGATCCTTCTGTTCGTTACATGGAGCCCGAATTTAGAAGAGAGCTGCCCAACCTCTTGAAGGGGCTGGCGGCCTTCTTGCCCAGTGAATCAGAAATTCAATCTTATTTTCAGCCGCGGCCGCCTGACCTGTGGGAGATGGCCGAGAGCCTGTCTGAGCTTGGCTGCCCGATTGTTGGCATCAAGCGCGGCGGCGCAGGACTGTACCTCTGGGATCGGGCGGAGGGCCGACGCTGGCATATTCCAGCCTACCCGTCTCGGGTCGTCGACGTTACGGGTGCCGGAGACGCGTTCTGCGGCGGTTTCCTGGTGGGCCTAAGCGAGACTGCCGATGTACTTGAGGCCGGCCTCATGGGAATTGTTTCCGCCTCGCTCGCGATTGAGGGCGCCACGGCGCTATATGTTATGGGCGCCGCGCCAGGCCTTCCCCAGGCCAGGCTAGATGCGCTGCGGCCCACGGCGCGCTTGATCTAGCCATGGATCTTGATCGCTGGATAGAACTAACCCTCACGATACAGTCCATTCCTGCCCCAACTTTCGGTGAATCCGAGCGGGCAGCCTTTCTGCGCTCCGAGTTCAAGGCATTGGGCACGATTCGGGTGGATCAGGATGAAATCGGGAACATCTTCGCGCTCATACCTGGGGCCGACGCCCCACCCCTGATCGTCTCTGCTCATCTCGATACCGTCTTCCCAAGCAAAACAGAGCTAATTCATCGCCGAACCCGATCGCGCATAATTGGACCCGGGGTCGGGGACAATTCGGTGGCGCTGGCCGCCCTCCTTGAGCTTGGCCGTGACCTGCAGGATCGAAAGTTGGCGGGGGACGTTTGGCTTGTCGCCAACGTAGGCGAGGAAGGTTTAGGTAACTTGCGCGGCATGCGAGAGGTAGTCGCTCGGTTTGGCGACCAGGTCACCGCGTATCTTGTTCTGGAAGGGATGGCACTGGGGCACATATACCATCGTGCGCTGCCCGTTCGGAGATATCGTGTCACCATTAACACCAAGGGGGGGCATGCCTGGATTCATGCCGGCCGGACCTCGGCCCTTCACAAGCTGCTGGAAGTCGGAATGCGACTGCTAGAGCTCCCGATTCCCGACGCGCCGCGCACAACGCTGAATATCGGCCGCATGGAGGGTGGACTCTCTATCAACAGCATCGCCGATGCGGCGGTACTTGAAATCGACGTGCGGTCGGAATCTGAGGCTACTCTCGAGGAACTGGATCGCCAATTAATGGAATTGGTCACGAAGTTCCACTCGAATCGAGCCGAGGTGGAGCTGACGCTTGTGGGATCTCGTCCGGGAGGTGATCTGGCCGCCGATCACCCGCTCGTATTGGCTGCCCTCCAATCATTGACCAAAGTAGGCGAACGAGATGTTTACCTCGAATACGGCTCGACCGACGCGAACGTGCCGCTCAATCGGGGCATTCCTGCGGTGTGTGTGGGGATCACCAAAGGCGGAGAGGCGCACACCGCCCGCGAGTACATCGATATCCGGCCTATGCGAAAAGGTTACACGGCCGTTCTGGATCTTATCGAGATGACCTTTTCATTAAACAGTATATCGACCTAGTCGAGCCTGGTCGCTTCATGCCTTCAGGACGTCGGCGAGGGGGTCGGCGTTGGAGCGGATCCGTCGATCCTGAAACGGGACGAGACGATCCAGTTTTTTCCAAGAAACATCTGCACTTCATATTCTCCCGGCTGCCACCCCTGCAGGGGCTCACACTCCGTATAGCCGTAGCCCCCGGTCCCTCCATCCCAGGGCTTGGTTTCGGAGCAGACAATCGAAGATTCAAAGTACCAGATCGCCGTCCATCGCACGCCATCCTCCAAAAAATCGTAGGTGAATGCACCGAATAAGGCGTCGATCGGATTCTCAAACCCGGTGGCAGGAGCGACCGCACGGTTTAAGGTGTCCAGGTTACGGCTGATTTCAATCGTGCTGAAGACGGCCTCCGGCCGCGGGGTGATGGTTTCCCTGAACAACACGGTCAGGCCTTCAGGGATCTCAGGCGTTGAGGTAGCGGAGGGGGTAGGCGTGATACTAGCGGTCGGAGTGACGGAGGCAGTCGGCGTAATCGAAGGAGGCAGGGTGAGGGTCGGAGTGGGCGTGAGGGTCGGATTAGGGGTATTGGAGGGTGTTGGCGTCACGATCACCGCTACCGCCTGCGGGCCGAACACGCGCGTCACCAATCCGAAAAAACCGAGCGCAAATCCGAGCAGAATGAGCCGCCATCCTTCTCGAATACGCTGGCTGCGCAGGGTGAAGAATGGGATGGCTTGTGCACCGCGCAGCGTGCGCCACCCAAGCCAAAGCAACAAGGGCATGGACAGGGAGAACAAGGCCACTACGATGGCAATGGCCGAATCAAGAGTGCCCAGAAGCAAATCCTCCGCAAGGATTGAAGGTCGATTGTATGGATCGGGTGCGCTGAGTTACAGGGGGTCGAGGCGAAGATCCATCGGGTCAGCGAACGGTAAAGTAGCTGAAGTGGTACTGGATCTTGCCCTCTCTCAGACCCAGCGTGTCGTTTCCGTCGATCACCTGCCCGCGAGAACTCTGCGCCGTCCAAGTGTAATGTCGAGTCGACCCCGAGCCGGCCTTCCCGGTGATTTCGAAACTTGCCTCAGGCAGGATTTCTCGGAATAACCTTCCGTACCAGTTCGCGATTGCCTCACGCGAAAAGATCGTTCGCTCTCCTGTAACGTGTGCCGCGTTTTCGGCATACAATCCGGCCACCAGTTTTCGATCGTGCTGGTTCAATCGGCCCACCAATCGCTCGGGCATGTCGGCCACAGGGGCAGCCGGTGGATCGGAGGGCCAGTCAAAATCCGCTACCGCGCTCCAAAGGTCATTGTACGCGGGCCGCGACCCCACATCCCAGCTCCAAGCATTTGCGGCACTTAACCCCATCTCTTTTGCTTTGGCGAAGAAGCGCGAAGTTTCATCTGCGGACGGGCGCCAATTTCCCCTTCCATAGATGGGAGCCGTGGGGATGATTGGCCGCGCCGGATTGAGGGCCATATATTGCTCAACACAAATCTCCAGCTGAGTTTCAGGATTATGTCTTTGCTCGTAGTAGACCTGTGGCATAACGTAATCACAAGCGGAAAGAAACTCCGAATACGGAAGAGTCCGATGAAGTTTCGGAAAGCGGTAGGTGCTTAGTGCAATGGGCAAGTCAGGCAACGCCGCCCGGAGCTCTTTCATGTATCGGGTGGCGGCGGTGCGCTTGCTGGTCGACTGATATTCGGCTTCGGCATCGATCACGAATCCATCCATCCCGAGCGCTTTCGTTCGCTGGATGGCCAGGCGCGCCTCTCCAATCGGATTTCGCCCGCGCACATACTGCCAGCCCCAGACCTCGATCCCCTCTTCCTTCAGGGCTTGACGCACGGGCGGAATGAGATCCACTTTCGTCTTGGGGTCCAGGTTGTAAGTCCAACGGTCCCCATCCGCGATCTTGATGAGAACGTGCGATAGCCCGGCCGCCTTGGCCTTAGCCGCGATGACCTCCGGGTCACCCCCCTCGCATTTCCAGAGCTGCCAAATGAAGAGCCCCTTACCGCGTAATTTCACTCCGCATCCTCCAGCGGGCGCTGACGCAT
>SMUY01266501.1_pt1 | contig 12905 bp, 9 predicted proteins | sample 2456441 | NCBI WGS metagenome assembly SMUY01 (sample SAMN11095931, study PRJNA526329) | marine sediment metagenome | biome: Marine sediment; feature: Surficial sediment; material: Deep marine sediment; isolation source: Hadal surficial sediment | place: Pacific Ocean | collected 2014-11 | depth 0-1...
AGCCTAGCAGAAACCTATAATAAAATCGCAGAAAATATTGGTATGCCCTTGGTTCCTCCATTGGCGTTGGGGATAATTAAGAAATTGTAAAAGACTCTCTTAATAAAAAGCGGCTCATCAAGCTCAGTAATTTTCGATAGAAGAGATGATTCCGGCGAATCTTTGCGTATAGGAATTTATATTATATTTCTGGAAGCAATAAACGAAGGAAGCGGTGTTGTTGAAAATATGATAACCGTAGTTGTGGTTGCGAGGAAGTTATAATTGTTTAAACCTTGCTCTATGTATTAAGCAGGGGTTGGGGAATAAGAGTTTTTTACTCGTAACTTTTCATTGCGTCATCAACTGATTCATAATAATCTAAAACGCTATCTAGTTTAGTATTGTAAATTACGCCATGAACTCTATCAGAAAATTGACAGAATTTTATACTACCACCAGCATTTTTCATTGTTGTGTAAACGCTAATCATAATTCCTATTCCTGTACTTGTTACGAGTGAGACTCCGCTCATATCAACTACTATATTTTTCTTACCTTCATCAATTAATTTGTGAAGAGTTTCATTTAACTCCTGAAAAAATGGACCGCCCATTAGTTTTCCACTTAATTCAAGCACCACTGCATTGTATTTATATTGCAATTTAAGATTCATACTAACTCCGATTTTTTCCGTTAATAATTAATTTAAACTCTTTTCGATCCTTTTTAAGTTCAGATAAGGAAGCCAGAAAAAGTTTAATATATATAATTATATGCCTAATAATCAAAATATAGCCACTTAGTCCTCTTCATCAAAACCAGATCGAGTGGAAACTAATATTAAAACCCCCACCTTTGTTATTAAGCAGAGAGTGGTAAGTTGAATAATATTGGGTTATGGTGAATGTGTTTGACTATATTTGTAATAACACGCTCTACTGTTTAATTTGCGGTTTAAACCTTATGCGTATATTGAGACGTTGGGCACAATTCAAAAAAAACGAAGATGCTATGAAAAATCTAAAGACTTGTAGAGTTAATATAATGATCTCAAATATGGACAAAGCAATTGAGTTTTATCAAGACAAGTTGGGTCTAGAACTAATAAATAGATACGGGGATCACTATGCTGAAATACAAGCGCCCGATTTGTTGATTGGCTTGCATCCGACTTCAGAAAAAATTGTTCAGGGAAACAATCTTTCTATTGGATTTGGTGTCGTCGAATTTGATTCTACGATTAAAGAATTAGAATCCAAAGGAATAGAATTTAATATTGAACAGGATGGTTGGATCCGATTGGCTCACTTTACTGATTTAGATAATAATCAATTGTTCTTGGCTGAAAGAAAAGATTAAAACTGCGCCCAACAATGTTAAAAATGCATGAAAACACTTTTTACACTGAACCGTTGGCGGTAATTACTTGCAGCAATGGGTTTTAATTAATAACTGTTCATCTTATTACACTAATGAAAAAGTATCTCCATTTTTTATCGCTTGTCTGCCTGTTTATTTTTGCTGCTTTTAGTTGCGGCGATCCTACTGTTACGAATAGACCAAACATTCTGTTTATCTCCATTGATGACCTTCGACCCTCTTTGGGAGCATATGATGATCCGGTGGCGATCACCCCAAACATAGATCGTTTGTCTGAGGAGGGCATGACCTTCAGACAAACATTTTGCCAATCTGCGGTATGTGCACCTTCCAGGGCAAGCCTGATGACAGGCTTGAGACCTGATTCTACACGAGTTTGGCACCTAGGGGACAAATTCCGTGAGATCAACCCGGAAACGGTTACCATGCCACAATATTTTTCCCGGTACGGTTACTACACGGTTAACATCGGTAAGATATTCCATAACTACATGCCGGATTCCATATCATGGGATGAACCGGATTTACGACCATCTCGTTATGTCCGATCCGAATGGCTCGGGAGGGATGGTGAGACTTTTTATATCAGCGAGGAAGTGAATAAGTCTCAGGAAATCAAGAGAGATTCATTGTTGAAGTTACAACCGATTAGATATGCAGACGGATGGAATACAGGCCCGGCATGGGAGGATGCAGACGTCCATGACACACTTTACTACGATGGTGCCCAGACGGAACTCGCCAAACAAACACTTACCCGACTTGCTGAAATGGATAAGCCCTTCTACTTCGGGCTCGGATATTTTCGACCCCACCTTCCATTTGCTGTTCCTAAGAAATATTGGGACATGTATGACCCTGATACGATTCCTTTGGCACCCAATCCCGATCTCCCGAAAGGTGCACCACTATGGACAATGAACTCCATGTATGAACTAAGAAGTTATGACGGATTTGAGCATATCGGTCATCCGACCTCTTCGTACCGCATGAGCGAGGATACCGCACGTATTTTGAAACATGGTTATTATGCAAGCGTGAGTTACATAGATGCATTAGTTGGAGATCTGGTGAGCCATTTGAAAGAGTTGAAGATTTATGAAAATACAATCATAATTATCTGGGGTGACCATGGCTGGAAATTAGGTGAACATAACAGCTGGGGAAAAATGACAAATTATAATATCGACTTGCAAGTGCCCATGATCATTCGATTTCCAGGACAAAAATTAAGAGGCAGTGAGACGTATGCCATTACTGAACTGGTAGATATGTTTCCGTCGTTGTGTGAACTGGCCGGAATAGAAGTCCCGGATTATGTACAGGGTACCAGTTTCGTTCCACTGCTAAGCGATCCGGAACTTCCCTGGAAAAAAGCAGCGTTTAGCCAATTTCACAGAAGGCCAAAGGTCGCAGCAGATGGCAGACGATACATGGGTTATTCAATCAATACTAAGAAGCATCATTACATTGAGTGGTACACCTGGGATAATACCACTGGAAAGAGGGGAGGATATGTGAAGGCGGAATTGTACGATCGTTTAAACGATCCATACGAGATGATAAATGTTGCGGAAATGGAGGAATATGGTGCAGTGGTTAGAAAGTTGTCAGTACGGCTTGAAGATGGCTGGCGCAAGGCAGTACCGGATTATGACTGATGAGGCTTCATCAAGGTGTTGTAGAGAATATGAAAACAGTAGTTGTTGTTGCGAGGAAGTTGTGAAACGAGTCCCGATGAATCGGGTCGAGTTCCATATGGCCTTAATAAGAAATTATTATAATATGAATATAAAGTTCAATTGTTGTATCTTGCACCGTGGTATTTAATACAACGGACTGCATGCTTATCACCCGTTCATAAATCTGTTTGAGTTCATGTGGGCTCTTAACACAGTATAATTTAAACCGCAAATTAATCTTATTAAAAATTTATTAAGGAGATAATTCCCTTATGTTTGTAGCAAAATCTAAAATACACGGACTCGGTCTGTTTGCAAAAAAAGCCATGAAAAAGGGATATGAATATCATATTAGTTTAAACCGTGTATCGGAAGCAGAATATAATAAAACAACAGATGAAGAAGCAGAATTGTTTTTGCATGATGAACATCTATGGGATTTAAGAGATTCGGATTACAGGTATCTCAACCATTCATTTTACCCAAACCTGGAGTGGTATGAAGATGGGGACAAAATTAGGATTGAAGTTTTAGAAGATATTAAAAAAAATAAAGAGCTTACAATAGATTACAGGTGGGATGAAGAAGACTTCGAGGAATAATTGTTTTTATGTTAGTTTGTCATTCCACACCTGCCCACATTATTAATCCATAATAATAAGGATAAAGCTTGCTGTCATTCATAAAGCGAATACAAGTACCACACGTATTTACTTTGCTAACAATTGTCGTGTTTATTTGTTCAATCTTTACGTACATCATAACTTCAGGTACGTACGAAAGAGAAACAATACAAGTTGGCAATCTTACACGAAATGTTGTTGTGCCGGGTACTTATAAAGAACTGCCAAAACATATTTCTCCAAAAGGAATAATAATAGGAGAAGAAGTTGAAGGCGAAGCATCACCCGTAAGCATATTTGGATTCCTCAGCGCTATACCAAGAGGTATGGAAGAAGCTGCCGATATTATCTTTTTCATTTTTATAATTGGCGGTGTGTTCGGAATTTTGCAAAGGACAGGAACAATAATGGCTTTTATTCAAAAGCTGCTGGATATGTTCGGGCACTCCGCAAACCTGCTTGTAATTATCTTAATGATAGCCGTTTCTGTTGGAGCATCAACACTCGGTATGGGAGAGGAGTTTATACCTTTAATACCATTGTTTCTTGTTGTTTCAAAAAAGCTTGGTTACGATAGAGTGTTTGGGCTTGGCATAGTTTGGCTTGCTGCCGAAGCTGGTTTCGCAGCAGCAACTACAAATCCTTTTACAGTAAACATTGCACAGGGTATTGCTGAAATTCCTCTTAACAGCGGAATGACTTTTAGACTAATATTTTTTGCTTTTGCACTCTCAATTACAGTAATCTTTCTACTGCGTTACGGAGCTAAAATAAAAAAGGACCCTTCAAAATCTATTATGCCCGATGATGATTTCTCCCTCGAAGAACATTCTTTTGAAAAAGTGGATTTTAAAAAAGAACATTTGATAACATTAATTGTAGGTGCAGGATTGTTTGCATTTATAATTTTTGCTGTACAGGAATTTGGTTGGTGGATAAACGAAATGGCTGGCGGATTTTTATTGATAGGATTTAGTGCGATAGTAATTTCGCGTATGTCTTTAAACGATGCAACAAAAGCTTTTGTTAAAGGGATGGAAGATATGGTTGTTGCTGCTTTGGTAGTTGGTTTTGCGCGAGGTGTGCAGGTTGTTTTGCAAGATGGACAAATCCTTGATACTATTATTTACCACGCAGCAGGGCAGCTTCAGAATTTCCATCAATTTGTTGCTGCGGGTGGAATGCTGGTTTTTCAAACAACATTAAATTTCTTTATTCCTTCCGGATCGGGACAAGCTGCTGTTACTATGCCTTTAATGGCTCCTCTATCCGATCTGATTGGAATAACAAGACAGACAGCCGTTTTTGCATTTACTTGCGGTGATGGTTTTTCAAATATGATAATTCCAACTTCCGGCACTTTGATGGCAGTGCTTGCAATTGCTAAAGTTCCTTATGCTAAATGGTTGAAATTTGTTCTGCCGTTATTTGTTATGTTGTTTATGTTGTCTATTGTATTTTTAATCATCGCTGTGATCATTCAATATTAAAATTGAGAAAAGTAATATGAGAATAAGATTCTTATTAGCAATGGTTAGCTTTATCATTCTGATAATTTTTTCCGGCTGCGGACCTGATTTCAATACTGACTTCGAACCACCAAAACCTGATTCAGAACTCACAGACATTTTTCCTGACGAAATTGGCGGAATGAAAGGAGTTATCGAAAGGGCAAATCTAAAATCATCGATGGTCGGTTTTTCTTCAACATACGAAGAAGGTAGAATAGTTATCAGCTCCATTCAAACACCAAGCAAAGCTGTTGCCGATGAATATTTTGAATTTGCTATTGTGCCTAACTTTGATAAAATGAAAAACCACTTTGGAGGAAATGTTAACGGCAAGTGGACAGCAAGTGGAACAGATGAAGAAGGACGCAGGTGGTACGGTTGGGTAAATAATAATTGGGTTTTTCTTTTAAATGGGAGTGATAATAAATATTTCAAAATGGCAATAGATGCATTTAACTTTGTTGAGGAATAATATTAGTTACTTCTCTTTACATTTCATGCTATAATAGGAATAATGTTTTTACATGCTTTTATATGGTGCAAGTTTCAGTGCAATCGAAGCCCTGTTTGCTGAGAGATAAGCTTCATCACGAGTCTTTTAGTTTAGAGCAAATTAAGTTTATTATAAATTGGTATTTGCCTTCAAACATAAATTGTTCTAATTTAATGTATTAAGAACATTAATCCCGAAACATTAAATTGAATATCGGCTCTAAATTCGCAAGTATATACTTAACATTGATGTTATATGCTATTAGCAATTTACACATTTATCCACAATCAGTAACTTTTGAACACCTTACTGTTGAAGACGGACTCGCGCATAATAGCGGGCTGTGTTTTGTACAGGATAATAATGGTTTCTTATGGATAGGAACACAAAACGGACTCAGCAGATATGATGGTTACAATTTTATAAATTACACTCACCAACCCGGCGACAGCACTTCCCTTTCCGACAGCTATATCAATTCACTCTACTTAGATCACTCAGGTTCACTATGGATCGGTACAAATCAAGGTGGATTAAATAGGTTTAATCGATATGATGATTCTTTCACCAGCTATAAAAACAAACCAGGTGATTCGCTCAGTATTGGTAAGGGCGCTATCTATTCTATTAATGAAGATAAGTATAACAATCTTTGGCTTGGTATTAATCCCAGCGGATTATTCCTCTTCGACAGAAAGACCGAAAATTTTTACCATTATGAAGACAACCACTATGATCCGCTCAGTATTCATGGTAAAAGAGTGTATTATATTTTCAAAGACAGCAAAGATCATCTATGGGTGGGAACGGATAAAGGATTGAATAAAATGGTCTATATTGAAGATTCAACTTCAGTGAATGAATTTCGATTAAAGAACCCTAATATCATAAAAGACCATTTTACCTTTCAGGGGAAATTTTTTTATTTCATCCACTGGTCTCATGAAAATACGAATTCAAATAGTTTGATTAACGACAAAGTAATGGTCATTACCGAAGACATATCTAAAGATGAAAGTGAATATTGGATTGGAACCTGGGGTGGAATTTCACGATTGCGATTTAATGACGATAAACTTAGCTTTAATAATTTAAACTTTTTTTCCGGCTTAAAATTAGAGCAAAAAATTAATAGGATATCGACAATATTTATTGATGAACAAAAATATGTTTGGATAGGAATGGTGGGTAACGGCTTAATCCGTTATGATATTCCAAATAACAGTTATATGCAATTCGGAGTTAGCGATAAAACTTATAAAAGCTTTACCGGTAAAACTGTAAGAAGCATATTTAAAGATAATTCAGGTGTGATTTACTTTGGAACCGAAAACGAAGGTGTGTATAAATATTTATCTTCGGGTAAAAAGTTTAGCTATTACAAACATACAGCCGAAGACCCTTATAGTATTAGCAGCAATAACATAACAGCGTTGTTTGAAGACAGCAAAGGCAGACTTTGGATTGGAACAAAACACGGCGGATTAAACAGGTTGGACAGATCTTTAGAATCTTCAGGCAGATTTATTAGCTATAAACATGAATCGGATGACCCGGGCAGCATACTGCAAAATCACATTAGGGGAATTTATGAAGACCATTTCGGTAAAATATGGTTTGGTAGTTGGAGCGCGAGCGGTGGTTTAAATCAATATGATCCGGAAACAAATAAATTCATTCATTTTCAACACAACAGTGATAATCCAGGCAGTCTGAGTGATAACCAGGTAAGGGCAATTGCTGAAGATAAAAGCGGAGATCTATGGATTGGTTTATCAGAAACGGGGTTGGATAAATTCGATAGAAGTAAAAAAGAATTTGTTCATTATCCACACAATCCTTTCGATTTAAAAAGTTTAAGCGACAATGTGGTTATGAGTATCTACACCGATAGCAATGGTGACCTTTGGATATCTACCTATAACGGCGGTTTGAATAAATTTAATCCCGAAGCTAATGACTTTACACATTATAAATTCGATTCCTCTAATCAGTTCAGCATCAGTCATAATCGTGTCTGGTCTGTTTACGAAGATAATGCAGGAAGATTTTGGGTTGGAACTTCCCGCGGATTAAATCTGATGAACAGAAATACCGGGGAGTTCATTCACTTTGCAGAAGAGGACGGATTAGGTAACAACACGGTTTATGGAATTCTTGAAGATGATGCAGGTAGTTTGTGGTTAGGTACGGAAAAAGGACTATCGAAAGCAACAGTTGTTTCCACCGATGATTATTATTCTACAAAAGTGAAATTTACTAACTATGGTGCTGATGACAATTTATCCGGGCTAGAATTCAATGCGGGAGCTTTCTGCAAAAGCCGCAATGGTAAAATGTTTTTCGGAAGTGTAAACGGTCTTTTAGAATTTTTTCCTGATAGTATTAAAAACAATCGGCATATACCGCCTGTTGTAATCACTTCATTTAAAGTTTTTGAAAAGGAAATTGCGCTTGATTCTGCAATTACTGAAAAGAAACAGATTAATTTATCCTATCAGCAAAATTTTATCTCATTAGAATTTGCTGCACTCGATTTTCAAGCACCCGATAAGAACCAGTATGCCTTTAAACTGGAAGGGGCCACTGATGATTGGATAAACATAGGCAATCGCCGTCACATTAGCTTTAGTAATCTCGACCCGGGATTTTATAAGTTCAGGGTAAAAGCATCTAATAACGACGGTCTCTGGAATGAAGAAGGCACTTCATTATCTATAATTATTCATCCGCCTTTCTGGATGACTGCTTGGTTCGGGATTATTTCCAGCACATTAATATTAATCTGTTTTATATTACTTATCCGATTCATTTCAACGCAGAAACTGAAAAAGAAACTTCGCGAAGCTGAGATTAGGCAAAAATTGCAAGAAGAAAGGGAAAGAATATCTAGAGAGCTGCATGATAATATAGGTGCAAATCTTACATCGATTATTACAGGTCTTGAAATACTAAAAAGATATTCTATGAAAGATGATAAAAAAAACCTGATTGAAAATATAAGTTCACTTGGAGATCATACGCGAAACACAATAGATGAGCTGCGGCAAACTATTTGGTCGTTACATAATGAGGTTAACGAGGTAAAAGAACTGAATGAAAAAATCAAAGAATATATACTGCATAGAGTAAAATTTGGAAATAAACAAAAAATTAAATTTTATTTTGATGGAAATGGGAATATTAAATTATCATCATCAGAAGCTCTTAATATTTTTAGGATAGTTCAGGAATCGATAAATAATGCAATTAAATACTCTAATGGTTCTGAAATAAAGGTTTATGTTGAAGCAGAGGGTAGTATGCTAAAAATAATTATCCGGGATTATGGAACCGGTTTTGACCAAAGTAGAACTGAAATAGATTCAAACGGCTTAGGACTAATTAATATGAAAAAGAGGGCTGCTGTAATTAATGCCATTCTAAAAATTGATTCGGTAATAAATAAAGGTACATCTATTAAAATTGAATTGGATACCGCTAACTAACCTTAACAGGGTATATTATATCTCAAGAATATTTTTTAGCTTAAAGTTATGAGTATTAAAATTGCAATTGCAGAAGACAATCCATTAACAAGAAAACAATACAGAGAGCGTTTTCAATTCTTTGATGAATTTGAAATTCTTTTCATCGCTGAAGATGGTGACTCTCTGTTGGTAAATCTTTCTAAGACAAAAACTTTGCCCGTGGTTATTCTGATGGATATTGAAATGCCAGGACTTTCCGGAATTGATGCAACGGCTATTGTAAAAGATAAATATCCTTTAATAGAAGTAATGATACTAACAGTTTTTAAGGATGAAGAAAATTTATTTAATGCTGTAAAAGCCGGTGCTTCGGGCTACTTGTTAAAAGATGCATCAACCGATGAAATTGCCGATGCAATAAAAGAACTTGTTGATGGGGGTGTCCCTTTATCAAAATCTATAGCAAGAAAGGTTTTAAATTTTATTCGCGATAATAAAACAGAGAAGAAAAGCGATAAGCAGGAATTCGATCTTACTAATCGCGAAATCGAAATACTCCAGTCAATCGTTCAGGATGATACTGAGTATGCAATTGCTATGAATCTTGGGATAAGCGGGCATACCGTTAGAACTCACGTTAAAAATATTTATAGAAAGCTACAGGTTCACTCTAGAGGTGCAGTAGTAAAAGCTGTTTACGAATATAATTTACTGCGGAATAATACTTCGGTAAAAAGTTAATCACTAAACTTTTTTCTTTCCAATAAAATATTTCCTTAATACAGTACTCCAGACATCAACACTCTTTAAGTATTGAAAAATAATACAAAACCCTTTCACCATCGTAATTATGTAAGCAACAGATATTCGAGAAGTACTAATTAACAATTGCGATTTTTTGTTTTTACAGCCATACAATTTCTGAAAAATCTCATCGTCCCCAACGCACACAATCCCACAATCTCATTCAATTTTACTCGATATCTGAAGTTTTGAAATATACCCTCAATAGGCGATTGTGCTGATATACTCCAAAAACTATATTTTCAATTAAAATATCATTCAACAATCTAAGAGGTATATCGTGAAGAGTCTTACTTTTGTAGTCCTGATTGCAATTAATTTATTGTTATCCCCGGCTCTATTCGCACAGAATTTTTGGCAGCATACCGACGCTCCGGAAGGAGGTATGGCTGTGTCCTTGATCGAAGCTGATAACGGGGATATATTGTTAGGCACAACCGAAGGCACTTTCCGCTCTGCAGACATCGGTGCTAACTGGACACTGTCTGAGAACGGGATGTCTAGCCACTATAATACCGATCTGTTTAAGCACTCCAATGGTGATATCTATGCGGCTGGCTTTGATCGGCTTTATGGCGAGAGCAGAGTACACCGCTCCACCGACAACGGTCAAAGCTGGACCGAAATACCCGGAGTTCCAGCTATTCTTGATCCAGCAAGCGATCCTCAACAGTGGGTTGTGGTCAACAGCAGTGGAAACTTGTTTGTAGGAGGTTCCTCTGTTGCGCCGGATTATCGGATTGCACGATCAACCGATAACGGAAATAATTGGACTGTAGTTTTAAGTTTTGACCTTTTCTCATTTAGTATTATTACCGATTTAGAGATCAATAGTAATGACAATATTTTTGTTGGTGTGACAGGTGGTAGTTCAGAAGGACTTCATCTTTCGGGAGACAATGGGAATAGCTGGAGCAATGTTTATTCAGATAAAGTTGATAAAATATTCATAGACGTAAATAATGATATTTACATCATCAGTGGAAACAATGTTCTTATTTCTACCGATAACGGCGGCAACTGGACCGAGATTTATAACTCGGGCTCATTACCAGCCTTTTTTGATAATCCTTCAACAGTGATGGTGAATGCTAACGGTGATATTTTTATTGGTACGGATATTGGAGCCGGAGGAGAAGGTATCGGGCGTTCAACAGACGGCGGAACGACCTGGACCTTTATAAACAATGGGCTTCCGGGCAGCACCGGTCTTTTTAATTTCCCTTCCGTTAATGTTTTGTTCAATCATTCCGACGGACAATTACTTTGCGGGTTTTCTTCATTCAATAGCAAACTAAGCACTGACGGCGGAATTGGTGGTGTTTATACTTCATCCGATAATGGAAATAACTGGATGGAATCTAATAGAGGTTTGCTTGCGGTAAGTTTTAGTAAGGTAATGGTTCACTCTATCGGAGATGTTTTTGCATATTCATCTGGGGGTCATCTGCTTCACTCCAGCGATGACGGTACTACCTGGTCGGACAGAAGCCCCTTAGCGGGAACTATGGCTCCTGCCGAAAACCCGGCGAATGGTGATATATTCGTCGGCGGAGCTGGTACATTACAGCATTCTACTGATCTAGGAAATACTTGGACAGAATATGGCGGCGGATATTTCAGTAGTCATATCGTGTCTGGAATTTCAATAAACAGCAGCGGAGATATTTTTGTCGCTTCAAGTGCCGGAATAAATCGTTCCACAGATGCCGGTGGAACCTGGATCCAGGTGTGGACCGGTAATGCCCAGGATGTTTTTATAGCGCCAAATGGATATGTTTACATGCTCAGTTTAATCCCGGGTGGGCTGTACCGCTCTACTGATAATGGTGATAACTGGACACAGCTCACAAACGGAATCTCCGGCACTTTTGTCTTGGTTTTGGCAATTTCGCAAGACAATACTTTATATGCTGTTGACGGCAACGGTATCCACCGCTCCGACGATCTGGGCGATAGTTGGGTATTAGCTGATAACGGTATCCCAAAAGGGTCTAACGGATCTTATATATTTACTGTTTATGCTATGGAAACTAATTCTGCAGGTCATATTTTTGTCGGCACTAAGTACCTGGACACACAGGATGCTGCGCACTATGATATATTTCGCTCCCTTAACAAAGGAAATAATTGGAGTAATTTATCAAATGGTATTATAGGCGATTATTCTATTGTTAATGACATTTCCATCGGCACTGATAATTTTGCTTACATTGCCGCAACAAACGGTGTATACCGTAGTGAATTTGCTACCGGTATTATAAAAGAAGAGAAAATTCCGACGCCTCATTCCTTTATTCTGGAACAGAATTATCCCAATCCATTTAATCCTTCAACCAAGATAAAATTCTCGGTTCATCAAACATCACATATATCAATAAAAATATATGATGTTCTGGGTAATGAAATTACAACATTAGTTAATGAAGAATTGCAAACAGGAAGTTATCTGGTAGAATTCGATGGGAGCAATTTATCGAGTGGAGTATATTTTTATACCCTAAGAACAGGAAAATTTATAAGCACAAAAAAATTAGTGTTGATGAAATAGTTTCAGATTGCAGGTGGGCAATTTATAATAAAGGTAAAGCACCCTGAGTGCTTTACTGTTTTTTCCAGCAGCCGCGGTTAACATTCCATATCGCGGCTGATTAATTTTGTAACATGTCCTTGATTTGCCCTTTCCAATTTTACCATCTCTTCAAGAAGTCTTCTGATAATATTTTTGCCCCATTATCTTATGTAAAAAAGATATTATATTCAAATGATTAAATCAATTAATTATCCAAAGACAGTTAAACAATTTTATCTGCTATTTGAAAATACTATCTTTGTAAAAAGTAAATTTACACTATGATTGAAATAAATAATTTACATAAAAGTTTCGGAAAAAATAATGTTCTGCGCGGTATAAATCTTACCATAGAAACAGGAGAAACTATTGTTATTATTGGCAAAAG